>Ga0326727_10009822_pt1 | contig 23227 bp, 18 predicted proteins | sample MB2enrmetagenome_FD_207643 | JGI IMG/M metagenome (GOLD analysis project Ga0326727, IMG submission 207643) | Lab enriched peat soil microbial communities from McLean, Ithaca, NY, United States - MB29MY | ecosystem: Environmental > Terrestrial > Soil > Wetlands > Peat | place: USA: New York... | reverse complement strand
CGCGCGACCTGAGCTTTGCCGCCGAACTGGCCTACGGCTCGATCAAAGCGCGCAGGCTGCTCGACTGGTATCTCGCGCCGTATCTCGCCGGGCGCGACAAGCCGCTGCCCGATGCGATTCGCGAAATCTTGCGGCTGGGGGCGTATCAGTTGCGCTGCATGGGCGGCGTCGACGCGCACGCGGCCGTCTTCGAAACCGTCAACCTCGCGCTGCGTCACGGCCACCGCGGCACCGCCGGCTTGGTCAACGCGATCTTGCGCAAGCTGTCGGTCGAACCGTCGCCGCCGCCCGAACGGGCGTCGTTCGCGAGCGAGGCGGATTATTTGGCTACGGCCTTCTCGCTGCCGACCTGGGTCGTTACCCAATGGCAACGCTCCTTCGGTCCGGCGTTGCCGACGATTTTGGCCGGCGTCAACGCGCCGCCGCAACGCGCCGTTCGCGTCAACGCGCTGCGCGCGAGCGTCGACGCGGCCGCCGCGGCCCTGACCGCGAACGGTGCGCGGACGCGCGTTTCGGCCTTCGTGCCCGAGGTGCTGATCGTCGATTCGGGCAACGCCTCCGACGACGACGCGGCCCGCTGGGCCTTGCAGGGGGAAGCGGCGAGCATGCCCGTCGATCTGCTCGCGCCGCGCGCCGGAGAGACCGTGCTCGAACTCTGCAGCGGACGCGGCAACAAGAGCGTGCAGATCGCCGCGCGGATGGCCGACGCCGGACGACTCCATTGCGTCGAGATCGACGCGCGCAAGGTCGCGCAACTGCGCGAGCGCTTGACCCAGGCCGGCGCCGGCATCGCGGCGGTGGTCGAGGGCGACGCGCGAGGGGTCGACGTGCCGCAGGCCGACGCGGTGCTGCTCGACGCGCCGTGTTCGGGACTCGGCATCCTGGGCCGGCATCCCGAGGCGCGCTGGCGCAAGAGCGTCGACGATCCGCCGCGCTTGGCGGCGTTGCAGTCCGAGTTGTTGGCGGCCGCGGCCGCGCGGGTCGCGCCCGGCGGCCGGCTGGTCTATAGCGTCTGTTCGACCGACCCGCGCGAAGGCCGCGACGTCGTCAACGCCTTTTTGTCCGAAGCCGGCGAGTTCGCGCGCGCGCCGCTGCCCGAACGCTATGCCGCCTTGGCCGCGGACGGCGACGTCTTGGTGCCGCCCGGCATCGAAGGCCGCGACGGTTTTTTCATAGCCTCGCTGTTGCGCGCTCCGGCGGGTCCCGCGCTCGGTCCGTGAACGTCTTCGAGCAACTCGAGTCGGCGTGCGCGGGTGTGGTCGAGCGCACATTTGCGCTGGCCTTTCCGAGCCCGCTCGAACCGGTGCGCGTCGCGCGTAAGCTCGTCGCGGCCTTCGAATCGGCCGGCTCCCACCCGCGCGGCGGCCTGCGCTTCGTGGTCAACGTGTCGCGCAGCGACTACGCGCGGCTCGCGCCCGATCGCTCCTACCTCGAACGGCAGTGGAGCGTCATGTTGGCCCGCCTGGCCGAGCGCTCGCAGCGGCCGCAACGCGCGCCCGAAGTCGTCCTGGCCGAGCGCCCCGCGTTACCTCGCGGCACCGTCGAGATCGCGACCGAGGCGCTTCCCGCGCCCGTCCTGCTGAGTCTGCGCGTCCGCAAAGGGCTGCCGGCGGGCGCCGTCTTGCCCCTGCGCGGTTCGCTCGTGGTTGGGCGCGGGCACGACTGCGATCTGGTTCTGCCCGATCCGCGCGTCTCGCGCCGTCACCTGGCCATCGAGGCGTCGCCGCAAGGCGTTACCTTTCGCGATTTGGGCGCGACCAACGGGGTAAGCGTCAACCGTGATGCGCGTCGTGAGGGCCGCTTGGATTGCGGCGACGTCCTACGGCTCGGCGACACGGAATTGGTGGTGGAGGCCGAGGAAGCCTGATGCCGCACAACCTCCGTGCCGAAAGCTTGGGGGTCGTTCTGCTCGCGGCGGTCTTTTTGATGGCCGTGCTGCCGCGACGCCGGGCGGGCTACGGACTCGATGACGCGATGACGGCGTTGCAGGCGGTGGTTTTACGTGTGGAGGAGAATGACCACATTCGCACGGTGCGGGCCCCCGTCCCGATCACGATCGGCCGGGCACCGAATGCGACGCTGGTGATTCCCGACGCGCAAGTGAGCCGGTTGCACGCACGCATAGATTCGACCGACGGTAGCCTGAGCATCCGCGACCTCGACAGTCGGAACGGAACGCTGCTCAACGCGCGCCCGCTGGACGGAACTGCGCCGCTGCAGGACGGTGACGAAATCGACGTGGGAACGACGCGGATCGTCTTTTGCGGGGTGGGACCGTGGAAGTAGCAGTCGGTTCTGATCAGGGCGTTTGGCAGAAGCAGCAGAGCGACGCGTACGTCAGCGAGTCGCTCGCGCCCAACGTCACGTTGCTCGGCGTCGCCGACGGCTTCGGCGTCGTCGGCCGCGGTGCGTCGACCGCGCACCTGGCGCTGTCGACCGTGCGCGACTACCTGCGCCGGCGTCAGCGCCGCGGGGCGTTCGGCGCCCGCGTCTCGACGCCCGGCAACTTGCGTTCGCTGCTGCTGGCCGCCCTCGACCACGCCAACGCGCGACTCTTCGCCCAGAGCGGAAGCCACGAAGATTTCGTGGGCAGCGGGGCCTCGGTCACGACGGTCATGGTGGTGGGCCACCACGCCTTCGTGGCGCACGTCGGCGACTCGCGCGCCTACCTGTTACGGCTCGGGCGCCTGGAGACGCTGACCACCGACGACGAGATCTTCTCCGAAGCCGGCGTGGGCAACATCAAGACGTCGATTCCGGCCAAACCCTTGATGCGCGGACTGCTCTGGCGCAGCTTGGGCACGCAGGCCAAGCTCGAGGTCAGCATCTTTCATTACGAATTGCTCGCGGGCGATCAGCTGGTGCTCTGCACGGACGGCATCCATCGCTGCATCGACGCCGACGAGATCGGCGACGCGCTCGACAACGCCGACAGCGCGGCCGACGCGGTCGGCCACCTGCTCGCCGTGGCCAAGCGGCGCGGCACGATCGACAACGCCACGTTGATCGTCGGGCGCGAATTGCTGATTCCGGCGCATGGAGCGGTCAGCGGCGGCGGCCGCCTCGACCGGATGCGCGCGGTGATCGCCCTGATGATGCTGGCCGTGGTGGCCGTCTCCTTCGCGGTGTACGTCTACCGCTTCGGTTTCATCACGCATTGAAGGCGCGGATTCGATCCGCGCTGCCGATGGTCGCGGCCTTGGCCATCGGAGGTTGGCTGCTGTCGCTGGCTCCGGGCGACGCGCTCGGCGGCCCGGTCGCACTCGGCGCGCTGGCGGCGATGGCGCTTTTCTGGGTGCTGCGCGTCCCGCCGGGCAGCGTTCGGCGCGACGGCGTTCTGCCGGCGCTCGCCGTGCTCTTGTCGTGCGTGGGCTTGGCCACGGTTGCGCGGCTCTCGGCCGAGCTCGCGCGCAAGCAAGAGATTTTGCTCGCGATTTCGCTCGGTCTGGCCATCGTCGCGGGACCGTTCTTCGACGGTTTCCGGCGGCTGGCGGCGTTCAAGTACGTCTGGGTGCTCGGTGCGATCGTGCTCTTCGCGCTGGTCGCGATCTTCGGTCAAGAGGTCAACGGTGCGAAGCTCTGGATCCGCATCGGGCCGGCGCAGTACGAGCCGGTCGAGCTGATCAAGCTGTTCATCGTTTTCTTTCTGGCGGCGTACTTGGCCGAGAACTCCGACGTCATCGCCGCCGCGAAGCCGCTCTCGTTTCGCGAGAACGCGCGCTATCTCGGTCCGCTGCTCCTGGGTTGGGGCGCTTCGATGGCGATCTTGTTTTTCGAACGCGACATCGGGATGGCCGCGCTGCTGCTGGCGACCTTCGTGGCGATGCTCTACGTGGCCACCCGTCGCCTCGACTTGATCGCGGGGGGAGCCGTCGTGTTCGCCGCTGCGATGGTCTGGGCGATCCACCGCTACACCTACGTCGCCGCGCGGGTCGAAGCGTGGCGTCATCCCTTCGCCGATCCGCTCGGCTCGGGATACCAAGCCTTGCAGGGCCTCTTCTCCCTCGCCGCGGGCGGCCTGTTCGGCACGGGGTACCGTCTGGGTCATCCGGGCTACATCCCCGCGGCGCAGACCGACTACGTGTTCGCCGCGTGGAGCGAGGAGTTCGGCGCGCTCGGCGGGGTCGTCGTGCTCGGAGCCTTTCTCATCCTGGTGGTGCGCGCGCTGCAAGCGGCGCAAGCACAGCCCGACCTCTATGCCAAGCTGCTCGGCACCGGCTTGGCCTCGGTCATCGGCTTCCAAGCCTTCATCATCGTCGGCGGAGTGCTCGGGCTCTTTCCGCTGACCGGGATCACCGTGCCCTTCGTCTCGTACGGCGGCAGCTCGCTGCTGGCCAATTACTTGGCCGTCGCGCTGTTGTGGGCGATTTCGGGCGAGCGCGCGGCGCCCGCGCCGGATTACGCCCGCAACACTTTCTCGGGGACGATGGGCAGGTCGCGCACGCGCACGCCCGTGGCGTGATAGACCGCGTTGGCGATGGCCGCGGCCGCGCCCACGATGCCGATCTCGCCGATCCCCTTCACGCCGATCGGGTTGACGTGCTCGTCGACTTCTTCGACGAGATAGGCCTGCAGCGAGGGGACGTCGGCGTTGACCGGCACCAGATACTTTTCGAGGTTGGCGTACATGATGCGTCCCGTGCGCAGGTCGGTGCGCGAGTCCTCGAAGAGCGCCATCGAGAGGCCCCAGACCATGCCGCCGAGGTACTGACTGCGCGCGGTCTTCTCGTTGAGGATGCGGCCCGACGCGAAGGCTCCCACCATCCGCTCGACCCGGATCGTCCCGAAGTCGGCGTCGACGCGCACTTCGGCGAACTGCGCGCCGAAGGCGTGCATCGCGTACCGCTCGGCTTCCTCGCCGGGCTTCGATTCCGAGTAGCTTTCGATGTGCTGCAGATCGTGCCGGCGCAGGATGTCGACGTAGCTCTCGCCGGTCGAGGGTTGCGCGGCCAGCGCGAAGCGCCCGTTCGCGGCGACGACCTCGCGCGCCGCACGTCCGTGCAGCGGCGACTGCGGATCGTTGAGCGCGAGGTCGAGCAGCTTGGCCTTCACCGCGTTGCAGGCGATGTACACCGCCGAACCGACGCTCGCGGCCGTCTGCGAACCGCCGGAGACCGGCGCGTTGGGATAGTTGGTATCGCCCAGTTCGAAGCGCACGCGTTCGACCGGAAGGCCTAAGGCGTCGGCCGCAACTTGGGTGAAGATCGTGTACGATCCGGTACCCAAGTCTTGCGTGCCGCTGAAGACCTGCGCGCTGCCGTCGGCGGCGAGACGGGCGTTGGCCGCCGCGGCGCTGCGGTGCGTCGGGTAGGTGGCGGTAGCCATGCCGTACCCCACGAGTTCGTTGCCCCGGCGCATCGAGCCGGGCCGCGCCGCGCGCGACTTCCAGCCGAAGCGTTCCGCTCCCAGGCGATAGCATTCGCGCAGCGACTTGCTCGAGTAGGGGTGCCCCGTTTCGGGATCGGTTTCGGCGTAGTTCCGCAAGCGCAATTCGATGGGGTCGAGTTCGAGCGCGTAGGCCAGTTCGTCCATCGCCGATTCGAGCGCGAACGAGCCGGTCGACTCCCCGGGCGCGCGCATGAAGGTCGGCGTGGCCGCGTTGAGCCGCACCAAGCGTTGCGTCGTGCGCAGGTTGGGAACTGCGTACAGCATCTGGGTGATCGCGGTCGACGGTTCGGTGAACTCATCGAAGGTCGAAGTCTGCGAGACGGTCTCGTGAATGGTGCCCGTCAGCTTGCCGTCGCGTCCGGCTGCGAGCGCGACGCGTTGCTCGGTGCGCGGACGGTAGCCCACCGAGGCGAACATCTGCGGACGCGTCAAGGCGAGCTTCACCGGACGGCCGGTCGCTTTCGCGGCCATCGCCGCGAGCACGACGTGCGGCCAGGTCGAGCCCTTGCAGCCGAAGCCTCCGCCGACGTAATCGGTGATGACGCGAACCGAATCGACGGGAATGCCGAACGCTTCGGCGACGCGCTTGCGCGTTGCGAAGATGCCCTGCGTGGCGTCGTAGAGGAAGAGCCGGTCGCCTTCCCACGTGGCGATGGTCGCGTGCGGCTCCATCGGGTTGTGGTGCTCGACCGGCGTCGAGTAGCGCGCGTCGATCTTCACTTCCGCGGCGGCGAGCGCGGCGTCGGGGTCGCCGCGCAGCGCGTCGGGCGGCTTGCCGTTGACCTTCTCCGGCGTGTAGCGTTCGCCGTCGGCGAAGGTGGTGACCGGCGGCTCGGCCGCGTAGCGTATCTCGAGTCGCCACGCCGCGTCGAGCGCGGCTTCGAAGGTCTCGGCGATCGCGAGCGCGATCGGCTGGCGATCGTAGCGCACGACGTCGTCTTGGAGGACCGGCAGGTAGCGCTCTTGGCCTTTGCTCGCCGGCGCCTGCTTGACGCGCGGCGCGTTGTGGTGGGTCAGCACCGTGATGACGCCGCGCTGTCGCAGCGCGTCGCCGGTGTCGATGGAGGCGACGCGGCCGCGGCCGATCGTGCTCGTGATCATCACCGCGTGCACGACCCCGGAGATCGGAAACTCGGCGGAGTAGCGGGCGCGTCCGGCGACTTTGAGGCGTCCGTCGACGCGGTCGAGCGGGGGACCGATCAGTTTCATCATGCCGCGCTCGCGGCCGTCAGGGCGCGCGCGATCGCGCGCTGGGCGAGCGGGATTTTGAAGTCGTTCTCGCCGTGACCGCGCGCGCCGTCGAGCGCGATCTGCGCGGCGCGGGCGAAGGCGTCGGCCGAGGCGGCGCCGCCCACGAGCGATCGTTCGGCCGCGCGCGCCCGCCAAGGAATCGGCGCGACGCCGCCCAGCGCGAGCCGGGCGTCGCGCACGACGCCGGCTTCGACTTCGAGCGCGGCGGCCACCGAGACCAGCGCGAACTCGTACGATTTCCGATCGCGGATCTTGAGGTACTGGGAGCGGGCGGCGGCCGCCGAACGCGGCACGTCGACGCCCACGATCAGTTCGCCCGGTTGGAGTTGCGTTTCGATCTGCGGCGTCGCACCCGGTAAGCGATAGAACTCGGTCAGCGGAATGGTACGGTTTCCTTTCGGACCGCGGGTCAGCACCGCGGCGTCGAGCGCCACGAGCGCGACGGCGAGGTCGGACGCGTGCGTGCAGATGCAGTTGGAACTGCCGCCGAGGATCGCGTGCAAGCGGTTGACGCCGCCGAGGGCGGCGCACCCCTCGCCGGGTGCGCGCTTGTTGCAAGCGCCCGCGACGTCGCGGAAGTAGGCGCAGCGCGTGCGCTGCATCAGGTTTCCACCGATGCTCGCCGCGTTGCGCAACTGCGCCGAGGCGCTCAGGAGCAAGGCTTGCGAGACGGCCGGCGCGTAGCGGACGACGTCGGGATGGTCGGCGGTATCGCTCATCCGCGCGAGCGCGCCGATGCGCAGGGCCGACGGCCCCGCCTCGATCGCCGCGAAGGGCAGCGCGTTGATGTCGACCAGCAGCGTGGGCCGCTCGACGTCGTCCTTCATCAGGTCGAGTATGTTGGTCCCGCCCGCGATGAAGCGCGCGTCGCGACGTCCCGCCACCTGGGCGATCGCCGCGTCGGGCGAGGTTGCGCGAGCGTAACTAAACGGACGCATCGCCGCCCTTTGCAACGTCTTGGATGGCGGCTACGATGTTGGTGTAGGCGCCGCAACGGCAGATGTTGCCGCTCATGAACTCGCGGACGGTCGCTGCGTCGGCCGGGCGCTTCTCGTTGAGGAAGCCGACGGCCGAGACGATCTGGCCAGGCGTACAGTAGCCGCACTGGAATCCGTCGTGTTCGAGAAAGGCCGCTTGCATCGGATGCAGCCGCTCGGGCGTGCCCAAGCCTTCGATCGTGGTGATTCGGTCGTCGCGGTGCATGATCGCGAGCGTGAGACACGAAACGATGCGCCGTCCGTTGACCAACACCGTGCAGGCGCCGCAGGTGCCTTGATCGCAGCCCTTCTTCGTGCCGGTCAGTTGCAGCCGCTCGCGCAGCAGGTCGAGCAAGGTGACGCGCGGCTCGACGTGCACGTTCTCCCGCTTGCCGTTGACGACCAGCGATACCGGAACGGGATTCGGGCCCGCGCTGCGCTCGCCGGCGCCGGGCGGGGCCGCAGTGGCGGCGCTCGCTTGCGCGGGCAGCGCGGAGGCGGCGAGCGGAACGCCGGTGCGCACGATGAACGATCCGCGTGAGAGCTTGCGCTCGTCGTCGTTTGGTCGGGACATACTCCGTCGCGTACCCGCGCCACGCGTGCTCCAAGCACGCTTCGAGAACGCTTACACGTAGTGCTTGAGTGAAGGCCAGAGCGTGCGCAGCGGTACGCGGATGCCGGAGCAGAGCATGATCGGTACGTTCCGCTCCCAGGTCATTGCGTACGCCGGGCTCGAGGTGGCGGCCAGGACGGCGCGATCGAAGAGGTGGCCGGCGCGGCCGCAGTCGCCGTTGACGTCGACGACGACGTCGCCGCTGCGGCCGTAGGTACCCCACAACCAGAATTGATTGTGGCCGCTGATCACCGGCGGAAGGTCGCGGCCGAAGAACGCGATCGCGCTGGCCTCGCCGTAGTTGCTCGTGACGATGACCGCTCGCGCGCGGTCGGCCGGCGAGAGGGAGTCGACGACGCGCTGCACGCTCGCGGCGAGCTCCGGCCAGCCGTGCATGTCGGCCCAATCTTGGGGCAGTTCCGGTTCGCCGCGGCGGTGCTCGGTCGCGAGATCCGAGCGCTTGACGCCCAGCGCGTGTTCCACGTGCGCTTCGTACCCGAGGAACGCGCGCTCCGGCAATACGGGCAGCGCGAAGGGCACGAAGATCAGGCTGCCCAGCGCGACGATCGTCGCAAGCACGGGACGCACGAAGCGCACGCGCGCGGTCCAGGCTTCGAGCGCGACGCAACCGGCGGCCAGCGGAATCGGATAGACCGCGCCGGGATAGTAGTGCTTTCCGTGAAAGTCGATCATGGCCGCGATCAGCAGCACGAAGGTGTAGAACAAAAAACGCGCGCGCCGCTCCAGGGCCAGCCACACGAGGCCCGCGAGCCAGAGCGGCGTGAGAAAGATGCCGGTGATCAGCACTTCTTGTGCGAGGTAGGCGAGCGGCCCGACGATCACGTTCTTGCCGTCCTGTCCCGCCCGCAGCAGTTCGAGCATGGGCAAACCATGCATCAACTGCCAGAGGGCGTTGGGCAAGGCGATGGCCGAGGCCAGGGCCGCGCCGGCCCAAAACCATCGCGACCCGAAGAGGCGCCGCTCGGGCGTGAGCAGCAGCCCGCCGAGCAGCGCCGCGGCGAAGAAGACGACGGTGTATTTCGCTTCGAAAGCCGTGCCGAGCGCCGCGCCCGCGACCAACGCCCAGCGTTCGCCGGCGCCGTCGATGACGCGCAAGAGCGCGTAAGCGGCGAGCGTCCAGAGCAGCGGGTTGGCCTCGTCGGTGCCGGCCTTTCCGCCGAAGCCCATCAACACCGGCGTCAACGCGACTGCGAGGGCCGTGAGGATCCGCGCGAAGCGATTGCCCCCGAGTTCCGCGGCGAGCAACACCGCGACGCCCACCGCGGCTCCCGCGAAGAGCGCGGGCACCGCGCGCAGCAAGACCAGCGAGTGCCCGAAGAGTTGCGTCGCGGCGGCCAAGAGCGGCACGAGCGGCGGCTGATCGACGTATCCGAACTGCGGCCGGAAGCCGCAGACGATGAAGTAGAGTTCGTCGCGGAAGTAGCCGTAATGCGGGTTGGCGATCAGGTGCAAGAGAAAAACGAGCGCACCCGAAGCGATTGCGGTCAGGGCGAGTTCGCGGTTTGGCGCGGCCCCTGCGTCGTTCATTCGCTCACCCTAGAGCATTCCGCCCTCGAGCCGCAACGCTTGCGTGACGAGCGGGCTGCGGCCGGTGACGGGCGGCCGGTGCGAGGTGGACTAGCGCGACAGGTCGGGGCGCTTGGCGGCGTAGCGCCGGCTCCAGGCGATCTCCGAGCCGTCGCGCAGCACGATCTTCTGATCGCCGTGAAACCAGGGATGCACTTCGGCGATTTCGTCGATGTTGACGACGTGGGAGCGGTGCACGCGCGCGAATTGCTCGGGGTCGAGCCGTTCGGCGAGCGACTCCAGCGTGCCGCGGAGCGTGTAGGTGGCGCGCCGCGCGTGGACGGCGACGTTGTTGCCGTCGGCTTCCAGCCGCACGATCTCGCGCACGGGCAGATAGAACGAGCGTCCGTCGTGCGGGATCAAGAGCCGCTTGGGATAGCGTTCGCCCTCGCGCAGACGCGCGAGCAACGCGGCCAACTCGCCGCCGCCGGGCGGCGGCGCGGCCAGCGTGGCGCGCGCGCGCTCCAGGGCGGTTTCGAAGCGTTCGCGGTCGTAGGGTTTGAGTAGATAGTCGAGCGCGCCGAGTTCGAACGCACGGACGGCGTGGCGGTCGAAGGCGGTCACGAAGACGATGCGTGGCGGCCGCCCCGCTGCGGCCAGCGCTTCGGCGACGGCGACGCCGTCGAGTTCGGGCATGTGCACGTCGAGAAACACGACGTCGGGACGCTGCGCGGCGATGGCGCGCAGCGCTTCCGCGCCGGTCGCGGCTTCGGCCACGACCTCGACGTCGTCGTGGTCGCGGAGCAGACGCAGCAACTTGCGCCGGGCCGGCGCTTCGTCGTCGGCGACGACGACCCGCAGGCTCGGGGCGTCGCTCACGGAGCCTCCGGCGCGAGCGTCGCGAACGGAAAGCGCAGCGTCACGCAGGTTCCGCCGGCGGGTCGCGCGGCGATGACGCACGACGAGCGGCCTTCGCCGAAGAGCACCCGGAGGCGCGACTCCACGTTGGCCAAGCCGCGGCCGTACGTAGCTCCGCCGGCCGCAACGCCGACCCCGTCGTCGGCGACCGAGATGACCGTCGCGGCGCCGTCGCGGGCGACGTCGACTTCGATCGCGATTGCCGCGCGCTCGCCGCCCATGCCGTGCCGGATTGCGTTTTCCAGCAACGGCTGCAGCACCAGGAACGGCACCGCCGCGTGCGCGGCCCGGTCGTCGACGCGCACGTCGAAGCGCAGTCCGCGCTCGAGGCGCGCGCGCATCACGTCGAGGTACATCCGCTCGACGTCGAGCTCGTCGTCGAGCGAGACCTCTTGCACGTCGCTCGAGGCCAAGACCGCGCGCAAGAACTCGCTCAAACGAATCAGCATCGCGTCGGCGCGCGCGACGTCCTCGTACATCACGGCCGAGATCGCGTTGAGCGCGTTGAAGAGAAAGTGCGGCTGCAACTGCAGGCGCAGGTTCTCGAGCGTCGCCTGCGCGAGCCGCCCGCGCAACTCGGCGGCATCGAGCTCGGCGCGACGGGCGCATTCCTCACGCTGGAGAAAGAAGACGAAGCCCGAGGTGATCGCGTAGAAGATCGCGTCGTTGGAGGCTTCCATCGGATAGCGGAAGAGCATGTTGCCGTAATCGTACGGACCGAGGCCTGCAAGCGGAAAGATCGCGGCCCGCGAGAGCGCAATCAGCGTCGTGTGCAGCGCCGAGTACGCGACGAGGCCGGCCAGGTTGGCGAACAGCGCCCGGCCCCAACCCGCGCGAGTCCACGGGAAGCGTCGCGCGACGAACCCGGCGATCGCGACGATCGGCAGTGCGGCGTACGCCCCGGTCATTTCCTCGATGAACCGCTGGGGCATGTACCCGTAGCGATAATTGGCCAGATCGTCGAGATAGCGATAGCTGAAGAGAAGCAGCCCGATGGCCGTGAAGAGTAGGACGTAGCGCAAGGGCGTGAGGCGGCGGAGGTTCATCGGACCACCTCCTCATAGCCCGGGCAAGCCCGCGGCGTCAAGGGCCGCGTGACGAGCGGGCCTCGCAGCGGGTGGGCGGGCCGCGCCCGTTCCCCAGGCGATCCCTAACGCCCGCGTGGTTCGGGAACCTCGGAGAAGTGTTCGGCGAAGAGGTCCTCGAGGAATGCGTGCATCGCCGGATCGATGCCGCGCAGGCGCGCGCGCGTTGCGGCCGGCCAGGGTGACGCCGGATCGTTGACCTCGACGAAGGCGCGCAGGCACTCGGCGAAATACTCGTCCAATCCCGTAGCCGCGTAGGGCGTTACGAAGTCGCGCGCGGCGGCGAACGCTCCGCGAATCGCCGGATCGTGGCCGGAGCGGTAGATGCCGCCGCCGAGCGCGCAGTCCAGCGCGTGGCCGAATTCGTGCGCGACCGTCATCGGGCTGACGGAGCGCAGGTACATCGTGCGTTCCTCGACGACGAACAAGCCGGCCGGGGCCACCGGCCACGCGTCGACGTCGACGCCCAAGCGGCGCAGCGCGCGCGAGGCATCGTGATACTTCCGGCGCGGCGTCAGCGGCACGATCCGGATGCCGCGCCGTTCGGCGTAAGCGACCGCGCCCGGGCCGAACGAGGCCAGCGTGCGCGCGATGGCGCCGACGGTGCGCTTCGCGCCGCAGACGATGAGCGGACCCGAATCGGTGGCGGCGCGCTGCATGGATCTAGCCTGCGCCCGGCTCGTGAACCGCGCGTGGCCGGAATGTGTCCGGCGTGCGCCGAGGCGTTCGCGCGCGCATCGCCGAACGCGCCACCCGATGCGTCTGGACGTTCGATTGGGCGCGGCGTCGTTGACGTTCTCGGTTGCGGCGCTGTTCGCGACGCACGGTGCTGCGACGCCCGCCGCTGCTCCGCCGGCTCCGGCCGCGGTGATCCTGCAGTCGCCGCGCTCGCCGGCCTACGTCGTGTGCCCCGGCACGGCGCGCACGCGCCCGGACTGCGAAGCCGTGCCGCCGTCGAACGCTCGACTCGATCCGGTGCTGGCCGGCGCGCGCCGGGCCGGCGTCGCGAGCGTGGTCGTCTTCGTAGGCGGCTTCCGCACCGATTTCGGCCACGGATTGACGGTCGCGCGCAGGGTGGCGCGCGTGCTCGGCGACCGCTTTTTCGTGGTGTACGTCGATTGGGGCTCGAAGGGCAAGGCGCTCGATTACGAACTCGACGCGCGCGCCGCAAAGCGCAACGTGCCGGCCTTCGCGCAGCTCGTCTCCGACTTGCATCGTGCGCTGCCGGACCGTCCGATCGGCGTCTTCGCGCACAGCATGGGCGCGCGCGTGGTGGCCGGGGCGATGCGCGTGCTGCGCGCGCCCTCCGACGGCAGCACCGTCGTCGGGTCGGCCGTCTTAGCCGCTCCCGATCTGGCCTTGGGCGATTACATGAAGGCCATCACGCGCAAACCCGAGCCGTTCCGGCGGGTGGTCATCTACTCGTCGCGCAGCGACCGCGCGTTGGAACTCTCCGAAGTGATTCATCTGCATCACCGGCTCGGACAGGTCGCGTTGTGGCGTCACGCGGTGGCCAACACGATCGTGGTCGACGCTTCCGCGGCCGACACGGTTGCCGACGGACACGGCTACGCGATCCGCGATCCGCGCGTGATCGCCGACATCGGCCAAGTGCTAATCGGCGCGCCCGTTCCCCATCCGGGCTGGTCGCGCGCGTCGGGTGCGGTGTGGCGGCTCGACCCGGCGCGCGTCGCCGGTCAGTAGGCCGCTAGGTCTTTGCCGACGGCGGCCGGGCCGCCGAAATTCCTCCGAACGTCGGCCAGCCATAGGTCGTCGGTGAGCGACGGGTCGGCGGCCGGCACGAGGTGCGTCAGCACGAGCGACTTCGCGCCGGCGGCGTCGGCCGCGCGCCCGACGTCGACGGTCGAGGTGTGCGTGTTGACGATGTGCTCGCGCAAGGTCGAGGCGTTATTGCTCAAGGCCAAGAGGCGGTCGAGTCCGGGCAAATAGAGCGCTTCGTGGACGAGCAGATCCGCGCCGCGCGCGAGCCGAATCAGGTTCTCGTCGAAGACCGTGTCGCCGGAGACCACGATCGAGCGGTCGGGTCCGTCGAAGCGATAGGCGAACGCCGGCTTCATCGCGCCGTGGTTGACCACCGCGGCCGTGACGCGCACCCGCTCGTCGGCGTAGACCACGCCGTCTTCGCTCATCTCGTGGACGGCGACCAGCGGCTGCAGCGGCGGCCGTCCTTCCTCGGCCACGCGCACCGCGAGGTCGCGGGCATACGCGGTCCACAACGCGTCCGTCATCGCCGCGAGCGGCGGCGGGCCGAAGGTCTTCACGGGCGTCTTGAGGCCGTTGCCCCACGCGAGCAGCAACAACGCGCCGTAGTCGGCGATGTGGTCGGAGTGGTGGTGCGTGACGAAGATGGTGTTGAGCTTGGCGAGCGGCAAGCCCGCGAGAAACAGCGCGCGGGCCACGCCGTTGCCGCAGTCCACGAGATACGGGACGCCGTCCACGACGATAGCCGTCGCCGGCTGCATGCGCGCGCCGCGAATTCCCGGTCCGCCCGCCGTACCCAGCAGCACCGCTTTGGTGCGTGCGCCGGCGCCGGGCATGGGCGCCGCGGCCGCCGCGCGCGAGGGGAAGAAGACGACGGGCGTGCCCGCGGCCGCGACGCTCGCCGCGAGGAAGCCGAGGCGCGAGCAGCAACCCGGATCGTGATGTGGATCGTCGCAGTGATGACCGGCGTCGCTCGTCATGCGCCGCCGTTTCGGCGTCACTGCTGCTTGAGGCTGCCTCCGCCTTGCGGGAGTTCGCGCGCTTCGACGAAGACCAGGCCCGTGCCGGGCACGTAGAGCAAGGCGAAACGTCCGCCTTCCGGCGCGATGCCCTTGGCCTTCGCGTCCGCTTGGGTCATGATCGTGATGTACGCGCAGCCGATGAAGCCGCGGAACGCCTTGACTTGCGGCGAGTTGAGGAAGTTGCGCCGGGCCGCCTCTTGTTCGGGCGAGCGCTGCTGCGGAGTCGAACCCGCCGTTATCTCGCCGCCGGGCGGCGGTCCGCCGCCCGGTCCTCCGGATGGTCCGCCTTCGGGTCCGCCGCCGAAGCCGCCACCGCCGGGGAAGCCGCCGCCGCGACGGCCTCCGCCGCCTTGCGCGTTTTGCGCGGCGCCCGGCGGCCGCGGAAAGACCTGCCGGATCTCCAAGTAGTAGGGTACCGGCGAGCCCGCCGGCGTCTTGTGCGAGACGATCGTAAAGTTGGGAACGTCGACCGGCTTCTCGCCTTTTTCGTAGGCGGCGATCCACGCGCGCAGGCCGTCGTAGATCGGTTTGCTCGCCGCTTGCGCGTCGGCCGTGCACGTCTGGGTGCGCGCGGTATCGAACGACAGCGGGTCGACGCCGGGCGGCGGCGGGTTGGAGGTGAACCGCTGGGGCCTGGCCGGCGCGCCGCTCGCGGTTGCCGACGGTGAGGCTTCGGCCTGCGGCGCGGGCGCGGCTTGGGCCAAGCGGTTGCCGCCGCCACCGCGCTGGAACTGACGGAAGGCCGGACCGGGCGCGGGTCCGCCGATCGCCGCCGCGTACGAGAGAAAGATCGTGCGCGGCGTCAGCGGCGTGCCCGCGACGCGATACTCCGCGCCGTTGGACAACGGTTGCGGCAGCGCGAACGAGTCGCTCGCGAACTCTCCCGCGTACGCGTTGAACGCGTTGTTTTCGAACAGGGTCAACTGGCCCGGGCCGAACTTGTGCGAGATGCCGAAGCTGACGCTGACGTACGGGCCGATGTTCTGTTGGTTGTTGGCGCCGACGTACTGCGCGTTCGCCAGCATCTCGATGCCCGAACGGGGCAGCAGGCCGTCGATGGAAACGTTGCCTCGATGCAGCGGGCGATTGGGCAACTGCGCGCCGACGATCGTCGTCGACGGACCGTCTTCGAGCCGACCGCTCGCGGCCTCCAGAATCGCCTGATTGATCGAATACGACGGAATCAGCGCGACGTACGGCGAGAGTTCGAAGCGGCCCGTGAAGTCCATGCCCTGGTAGAGGCGGCGCGTGCCCGCGACGCTTTCGGAGACGAAGACGGCGGGCGTCGGCGCGTTGACGCCGCACACCGACGGCGCGCGGTAGGCCGCGTAGAGCGTCTGCAGATAACCGGCGCCGGCCGCGTCGAAGTACGACAAGGGCTCTTCGATGTTGGCGCCGATCAACTGACCGGACTGCAGTTGCGAGAAGGCGTTGACCGTGAAGGTCGCGCCGCCGTTGAAGGTATGCGCCCAGGCCGCGTTGATCGCCGTCGCCGACTGTTTCTGTCCGTCGCCCGTGTCGCCGGGTCCGCTCACCACGGCGGTTTGCGCCCCGCAGTTGAAGCGGGCCGAGACCGGATCGGAGAACGAGCGGACGGCGCTGAGGTTGGGCTGCGAACTGCCGACGTTGAGCGAGAGCGAATAGGCGTCGTGCAGCTTGGGCGTCCAGGCCGCGCCCATTCCGGCGAGGAACGACCCGCCCACGCCGCTCGTGTCGGCGAACGAGAGCGAGGGCGTCAAGGTCAACTCGTCGTTGGACTTGATCGCGTCGCTGAACTGGTAGCGCGTCGACGAAGCGGCGTTGGTGTAGGCGGTGACGTATTGCGAGCCGACGACCGGCACGGTGGAGTTGATCGCGGCGTAGGTGTTGCCGACCAGGCTCAGGGTGTGGCGCGCTTCGGCGATCGACGCGCTATAGGCCACGCCGCGCGTGACCGTGTTGGTGTAGGTCAGCGACGGGTCGAGGGTGGGGACGTACGACGCGGGGTCTTGGGGGTTGCCGTTCCCCGGGGAGAGGATGTAGCGGTCGAGGTCGTCGACGGTCTGGTTGCCCGAGTTCGCGTAGGCCGAGAAGTTGGTCTGCACGTTGCCGACCAGCGACTGCACGGTGGCATAGGCTAAGGCGTAGCGCCCGAAGTTGAAATTGTTCGGGCCGATGCCGCAGGGCAGAATGGTGACGTCCTGCGCGCAGATGGCGGAGGCTTCGCGGTTGGTGTCGAGCGCCGACGCGGTGACGGTGGTGCGGTCGTCGCCCAGACGGTAGCGCAGCTTGACTAGGTCGCTTTCGCTGATCGATTCGCCGCCGTGCTCGTAGTCGAGCCCGCTCTGATCTTCGTACTCTTGAAAGGTCAGCGGACTGTTCGAGCCGCGCCAGGTGTGTTGCAGCACGATGCCCAGGCTGCCGACCGAGCCCGTCGTCGCGAACGAATAGTTCGAGCGGTCGTAGGTGCCGGTGGTCCCGCTCGCGCGAACCTGCAGCGCCTGCGTCGGCTGCAGCGTCGTGAAGTTGACGCCGCCGGCGAGACCGCCGGCGGTCGGCGAGAAGCTGACCGACGAACCCGAGAAGAGGTCGGTGCCGATGCCGCGCAGGTTGCCGGCGGCGCCGGGGGCCGAAAGCGGAATTCCGTCGAGGGTCAGGGCCGTCTGCGACTCGTCTTGATTGTGCAGCGAAATCTGCACCGGGCTGTTGGGATCGGTCGAGTCGCTCGTCACCGAGACGCCCGCGAGTTTGTCGAGCGCGTCGGTCAGCGAGTCGGAGAGCCGCCGGATCGGGCTGTCGGCGTTGATGTCGCTGGTCGAGATCGCGACCTTCGTGCGCGCCGTGACCGAGCCGATGATCTTGAGGTTTCCGTTACCGGAGGCGCTCGCCGCCGTCGAGCCGTTCGCCGTGCCGGTGCGCGCCGTCTGGCGGGTCAGCGTGATCTTGACGTGCACGGCGCGATCGGGCAGAACGTCGAACTCGCGGGTCGTCGCGCCGTCGTAGCCGCGCAGGGTCACGCGCATCCGGTAGATGCCGATCGGGACGTCGGTAAACCTGATCGAGCCCGACGCGTTGGTCAGCGCGTTGGCGGTCTGCGCCCCCAACAGGAAGGTCCGCACGTTGCCCAGCGGCGCGTCGTTCGCGTCGACGACGTCGATGTCGATCTCGCCGGTCGCGCTCTGGGCCAGCGCGGCCGGCGGCGCGGCCGTGCCGAGCGCGGCGGCCGTCGACAACGCGAGGGCGAAAGCGAAAATCCGGTGGCGGCCGAGCACAAACACTTGCATCAGCCTAGGAGACTAACCTCAAGGGCCGCTGTGAGTCAAACGCGAGGGCCTGCCGGGGAGACGCCTGGTCCGGCCCGAAACCGCGCGCGATGAAATCGCCGCTCGCCGCTCTGGTGCTCGCGTGTTTGCTCGGCGCTCCGGCTGCCGCCGCTCCGAACGGCGGCTACGACGCCGACGTGCTCATTCAGGCCGGCCATCAAGGCCGTCCCGATTGCGCCGTCGAGCCGGCCGCGCTGTGCAACAACACGGGGGCGACGGGCGAGATCCGCATGACCCCGATCGTCGCCGACGCGACCGCGGCGATCTTGCGCGCCAAGGGCATCAGCGTGATTCGCAAGCCCGCGCACCTCGAACGAACGTACCGCGTGCGCGACGCCGTCTTCCTCCATTTCGACGGGAGCGGAACGCCCTGCGCCAGCCGGGCGTCCGTCGGATATCCGGCGGCCGCGAATTCGGCGGCCGCGGCCCGTGAATGGAAGGCGCTCTACGCCCGGCGCTGGCCGTTCGGGTTCGAGGGCGACAACTTCACCGATGGGTTGCGCAACTACTACGGCTACAAGCACGTGCGGGTCGAAGACGCCGCGGTGCTGATCGAGTTCGGCGAATTGACCTGTCCGGCCCAGGCCGCTTGGCTCGACCAACATACGCATTGGGAAGCCGAGGCGTTGGCGGACTTCATCGTTCGGCGCTTGCACCGCTCCGAGGTTCGAGCACCGCGCTGAGGGCGAGTGTCCCGCCTCACCAGCGTCCGGCAGGTATCCGATCGCAGGCGCGGTGAACGGCGCAAGCACTCACCGCTTACTCGGTCACCGGGAGGTCTTACCTCAGGATGCGCTTTGCGTTCGCCGCCGCCTTCTTCGCCGCGCTCTTGGCGCATTCGGTTTCGGCCGCACCGCTGCATGGGGCGCAACACCGTCCCGGCGCGCTCGTCGACAACGACACCTACCACTACGACACGTTGCGCACCGGGTGGAACGCCGACGAGACGACGCTGACCGCGGCCAACGTGTCCTCGAAGAGCTTCGGAAAACTCTTCGAGGTGCCGATGGACGGCCTGACCTACACGCAGCCGCTGATCGCGGCCGGCGAATCGATCCCGGGGAACGGGACGCACGATCTGGTCATCGGCGGAACCAATCGCGACCAGCTCTACGCGTACGACGCCGACAACGGCTCGGCGATCTGGCACGTCGACTTCACCGACAAGAGCAAGGGAATCAATTACGTCCCGATCAGTTACACCTACTGCAACAACACCGACAACAGCGACGGCATCCTCTCGACGCCGGTGATCGACCGCGCGACGGACTCGCTGTACGTCGTGGTGGCCACGCTCGAGGGCAAGAAGAAGCAGCCGCAGACGATGGTCTACCGGCTGCACCGCCTGCAACTCTCGACCGGTCAGGAAATGGCCGGCAGCCCCGTCGAGATTTCCGCGACGTATTATTGGTCGGGGAGCCCCATTTCGTTCAATGCCAACGTGCAGTTCCAACGCGGTGCGCTGCTCGAGTGGACGCCGCCGTCCGGCAGCGGCGACCCGCAGATCTACATCGCCTTCGGGTCGCAGTGCGATTTCAACGGCAACCAGTATCACGGCTGGCTACTCGGTTACGACGCGTACTCGCTCGGTCAGACCGCGGTGGAAAACGTCACGCCCGCGCAGGATAGCTACGGTAACTACTACGGCGGCATTTGGATGAGCGGCGACGGTCCGGCCGAGGACGCCAACGGCCAAATCTACACCGCCATCGGCAACGGAACGTTCGACGGCGTCACCAGCTTCGGCGAGAGCATCGTCGAGTTTCCGCCGGGCCTGAGCACGAACCCGTCGGCCGGATTCCAATACTTCACGCCCTACACTGTGTACCAAGACAACGCCTACGACGCCGACACGGGCTCGGGCGGCATCTTGCTCCTGCCCGATCAGAGCGGCCCGTATCCCCACGAGATCGTGATGCAGGGTAAGGACGGCATCTTCACGGTCCTCAACCGCGACAACATGGGCGGGTACGTGCCCGGCGGCCCCGACAACGCGCTGTCGGAGGTCGGCCTCGGCGGCGTGTGGGCCGCGCCCGCTTACTTCCAGGATTCCAACGGCGACGCGTACGTCTACACGACGGGCGGCCCGCTGTACCAAGTGAAGATCTCAAACGGCGTCGCCAGCGTCGTGGGCTCGACGAGCGTCGGCTTCCCCTCGGATAACGGCAACGGCTCGACGCCGACCATCTCGTCCAACGGAAGCACGCCGGGAACCGCGATCGCCTGGATCGTGCAACGGCCCGGCGACCCGGCAACGCAGCCGCTCGTGCTCTACGCGTTCGGCGCGCAGAACCTGGGCAACCAGCTCTTCGAAGCGAACCTCGGACATTGGCCCGGGTACCAATCGAATCCGACGCTCGTGCCGACCGTTGCGAACGGCAAGGTCTACGTGGCCAACGCGCACTCGATCGAAGTTTTCGGTCTGCGTTAGGGAAAAAGGAGGAGCACGAATCATGCATCGTCTCATCGCAAGTGCGATCCTGGCGGCCGCGGCGGCCGTCCCGTCGACCGGCGCGATTGCCGCGGAACCGGCCGCACCCTACGCGCATACGCTCTACGCGATCGTTCAGCGCGTCGAACCGGGCAGGCTCATCGTTCAGCGGCGCGACGGACGCGTCGCGACGGTCGATGTCAGCATCGCTCAGCGCAATCACCGCGCGGGCGTGCTCTATCCCGGACGCGCGGTCGCGCTGCACGGCGACTTCGACGCGCTGCACGCGTTCCACGCCGTTTCGATCACCGGCGCGGCCGGCATCAGGTACTCACCGGGAGCATGGCCGCAGGACCAATGACCCGGGGCCGGTTCTCTCAAGGAGCGCGGCGACTTGCCGCGCTCTTTGTTCTGGCGGCGTTTCCCGCGATCGCTCCGGCGAAGCCGCCTCCGCCGGCCCCGCCGGGGGCGATCGCCGTAGCCGGCTCGCCGACGGGGATCGCGTTGCTCCCGGACGGCCGGATCGTCGCGGGCTTCGAGGGCCGCTTCGGCCAAGGCGGCGGCGTCGAACTCTTCGACCGGGTGGCGGACGGCTACGCGGCGGCGGCTACGCTTCGCGGCTCCGCGCCGGTCGAGGGCGTTGCGGTCGATCCGGCCGGGCGAACCGTGGTCGCCACCACCCGCATCGGCCTGGAGGCGGTCGACGTCGCCGCGTTCGCGCGCGGGTCGGCGGAGTTCGCCTCGCTGCGCACCGGCGCCGCGCCGGACGCCAATCAGATCCTGTTCTCGCGCGACGGCGAGCACGTGTTCTTCACCGTCCAGCGTTATGCGGAACTGGACGTGGCTCGCGTCACCCCAGCCGGCGGCGCGGGGAAGCCCGGCCTCGCGGTAGTGGCGCGCGTGCCGCTCGACCGCGAACCGGGCGGGCTCGCGCAATCGTCCGACGGCGCAACGCTCTACGTCACGAGCGAAGTCGACAATGCGGACCCAAAGACGGTAGCGGGGGCCAACGACCCGGCGCTGGGGCGAGTGAAATGCCCCACCAGCATGGCGCCGAACGGCGTGCTCGCAGCGGTCGACACGGCCAAGGCGCTCGGCGACCCGGCACACGCGGTCGTCGCTCGCGTCGCGGCCGGCTGCGGCCCGACCCGCGTCGCCCTATCGCCCGACGGGCGCATCGCTTGGGTGTCCGTGCGCGGTGAGAATCGCGTCCTCGCCTTCGACACGGCCAAACTGCGCGGCGACGCTGCCCGTGCGTTCTTGGCCGCGACGCCCGTCGGCGACGTACCCGTCGGTCTGGCCGTCTCGGCCGACGGACGGACGCTGCTCGTGGCCAACTCGCATCGTTCGCGCGACGCGGACGACATGGTTGCGGCCAACCTCTCGTTGCTCGATCCCGCGGCGGCCTTGGCCGGCAAGCCCGCGTTGCTTCGGACGCTGCCCACCGGCGCGCTGGCGCGCGAGGTCGTCGCCCTGCCCGGCGGCGGCTTTTTGGTGACCGATTACCTCTCGAAAGCGATCGCGCGCGTCGGGGCGTTCATTGAGCGCACGTGAAGCTTCGGCCGGTCCGGCAAGAGTGTTGCGCCGGGCCTCGTAAGCGGGAGGCGATGTCTCTTCGTTCCGCTGCCGCCGCCGCGGCCGCGTTAGCCGTCTGCCTCGGGACGAGCGCGGCGCGGGCGTACGATGCGATCGGCCCGGGAGCCATCGTGGCCAGCGTCCGCGACCGCGACGGCCGCCCCCTGGCGGGCGCGGCGGTCACCGCCCTCGGGCCGGCCGAGCGGCACGCGCTCACCTCCAACGCGGGGATCGTGACGCTCGGCGCGTTGCCCTATGGGACGTATCGGGTTCACGTCGTCCGGCAGGGCTACGAGAGCGCCGACTCGGCCGTCACGCTGAGCGCGACGCGCGGCTTCGGGTCGGTGCTGCTGCGGCTGGGCCGCAGCGGACAGGGAACCACGCCCACGGCTTTGACCGGCTCGGCGCCGGCCGTGGCCCTCGGCGGCAACGATCCGTCGTTGGCTCACGCCCTGGTCGCGCTGCCCAACGTCGATTTGCCCGGCGGAGCGTTCGCGACGGCGCCCTACGAGACCAAGGTGACCCTGGACGGCATTCCCCTGGGCGGCCCTTCGAGCGGCGCGGGCGCGCTGCGTCCCGACGCACTGCCGCTCGCGGGCATCGCGGTCTTGCCCGGACCCGGCACGCTGGCGCCCTCGCTGGACGGGCTCGTGGGCGGCGACATCGACCTGCGCACCGAGCCCGCGACCCGCGCGCGCGCCGCGCAAGCCTCCGCCGGCTACGCCTCCGGTTTCGGGAGCTTCCAGCACCTCAGCGGAGCGGAGTGGTCGGGACCCGCGGCCGCTTCGATCGACGCGGTGACCGGCGGCGGCTTGGAACGCGATACCGTCGTGCGCACGGCCTACGCGCTTTCGGGTACCACCTCGGTCGGCTTCGACGCATATCATTTCGTTCGCGATGCCGACCTCTCGGCCGCGTCCCCGCTGCAAGCGGCGGACGAGCCGGCTTACTCTGCCCGCCTGTCCACGACGGCTTTCGGCGGTGCGCTCGACGTGCGCTCGTACGGCAGCGACTACGCGGCGGCGCGGGCTTCCGAGCGGCTCGCCGCCCTTGGCCTCGCGTACCAACACCGCCTGGGCGCAGGCACCTTCGGCCTCGCCTTCGGACGCAGCGACGATGCGATCGGAGGGACGGCGCCGGTTTCGTCGCGTCAGCCGTTGAGCGGCATCCCAAGCGTCGACGGGCCGACCGCGACGACCGCACGCGACACGACGACCGCCACCGCGCAACTGGGCATCAAGGTCGGCGGCGCGGGAAACCTCGCGTTGGCCGATACGCGGAGTTCGGGTGCAGGCGTCGGGCTGCGCCAAGATCCGCACGTCGCGCTCTCGCTGCCGCTGAGCGGCGCCTGGACCTTCCGCGCGAGCGCGGGCAGCGCGTACGTCAGCGCGCCGTACGAGTTGGTCGCGGTGAGTC
>Ga0326727_10009821_pt1 | contig 23228 bp, 26 predicted proteins | sample MB2enrmetagenome_FD_207643 | JGI IMG/M metagenome (GOLD analysis project Ga0326727, IMG submission 207643) | Lab enriched peat soil microbial communities from McLean, Ithaca, NY, United States - MB29MY | ecosystem: Environmental > Terrestrial > Soil > Wetlands > Peat | place: USA: New York... | reverse complement strand
CGGCAAGCCGTCCACCTACGACGGAAGGCCTTGCGGATATCGCGGGTCATGGAAGCAAGATTCTGGATTACTCGTTGATGGCGTAGGCAGCCTAAGTTATACTGATCTACATGCAGGTAACCCTTACACCTCAAGCCGAAGAGGCCCTCCGACAGCAACTGGCGCGTTCACCGGGCCGCGAGCCGGCGCAAATTGTGGAAGAGGCGCTGACCGCGATGGCCCAACGCCCGGCGGCCCGCTCGGCAAGCACTCCGACATCCGGGAATTTTCATGCCTGGCTCCAAGAATTGCGCCAAGGCACCGAACCCATTCCCGACCTGGCGAACGAGACTTTTCGGCGCGAAATGATTTACCAGGATCATGATTGATGGCAGCGTCCTCTTATCTTCATCTCATCTGCTAACCTCGAACCCGCAGGATTTTAAGCGCTTTACCGGACTCACAACGGTCCATCCGGACGACATTCAACTCCCCACCACTTAGCCACACTCGCGCACACACAGTTTAACCTTTTGAGATTCCAAATTGGAATGTCGGAGCCGAACGGGTGAAGGCAATCACGAGATGCCGTGCTTGCCCTAACCGGCGTTCCGCAGGGTGAATGCGGAACGAGGGGACGGCGAGCCGTCCCCCTACGGCTTGCGCAACGCGATAACGACGTAGGGGCTGGCCTCGTGCCTGCCCTCCGCGTCGGCATGGCCGACTTCCGGGCACCCACAAGGGGCGCCCCTACAATATTCCACCGGCAGAAATCAGACACAGGCTCAAATAATGCTAGAATAGTCAGCAGGAAGGGAGGCTGGCATCCATGAACTGGGAGGGGCGGATCGTTATTGACTCGGAGGTCCTTTGCGGGAAACCTGTGGTCAAAGGAACACGCTTGGCGGTGGAGTTCGTCGTGGACCTCCTTGCCCAAGGTTGGAGTGCCGCCGACGTGCTTAAGAACTATCCGGGTGTGACTCAGGACGACATCCTGGCCTGCCTGGCATACGCAAGCGCCGTCCTTCATGCCGAGAAGGTCTACCCCGTCGCCATCCCCTAATGCGCATCCTTGCCAACTTATTCCGCATCAAAGCACCTTCCGCGGCCCACGTGGCGGAAGTGGCAGTTGCTGTTCTGGAAAGCCGAGACGATTGGGCGGGACACTTCTCGGTTATTGAGGATAGTCGAGTCCGGATGACCCCACTGCCCGGTAAGTAGTAGCGTAAAGCCGGTAGCCCACGCTCACTGGCTTCGTGGCCGTGCCTTCTCCTTCGATGACGAACCCACGGTCAATTCCCAAGATAAAAGACTCCGGTTTTCGCCGGATCTGCCGCCTCATCGATGCCCTCGGGAAAGTCCGGCTAGGGATGCGGGAAAAGAATTTAAAAATATTTACGTTCGAAGCCGGAATGTCTATGAAAACAAACAAGACTCGGACAAAGTGCCCGAAAAAAGTCGGACATTTACGACTTAGTTTCGGACATTTTCGACTAACTGACACGCCTTTTGCAGAAATTCGCGGCGAATTTGCTATATGTCAGGCCTGTTTCCACCGGATGCCGACGCCCAATTCCTTCTTCGCGTATTCGAGGCTGCGTTCCAGATCGACCCTTTGTTGCTGGTGCAGGGCTGCCTCAATCTCCGGGGTCCGGTGGCCGGCGACGTCTTCCACCACCATGGCGCCCATGAAGGGCCGCCCAGTCCGCGCCAGCTCCACGAAGCGCACAAACTCGCTGGCCAGCGTTTTGGGGAAGTACTTCCAGAAGCTCTGCTCTCGGTACGGCAAAACATCCGGCGGGCGGCCGGTGATGATTTCGAGATTCATGGCGGCTTTCGGACAAAGTTGCTGGTGCAGGGAAACAATCTGCCGGAGATCGACGTTTCCGTCGCCGAGCGCCACCCATTGTCCGGCGGCGCCGCGGGGATGGTCGAAGACCGCGGTATCACGCACGTGGGTGGTGAGCACGTGGGGGCCAAGAACCTCCATCGTGACCAGGGGATTTTCCATGACCCAAATCGGATTGCCGGTATCCAGGCAGGAGCCCACAAATTCCGGGCCGGACTCCTGGATAATCGTCAGCACCTCGCGCGCCTGCATGTCTCCCGCGTGGTTCTCCAGGGCAATTTTGACGCCCAAGTCGAGGGCCTGCGACCTCACGGCGCGGAACACTCGGATGGTCTCTTCCATGCAGGCTTCGAGGGGCGTCTGGTCATTGCGCCGGTCGGCAAGCGAGCCCTGGACGCAGCGCATCACGCGGGCGCCGACGGCTTTCGCCACTTTGAGCCCTTCCAGCACCGCCTCCGGGCCGGTTCCGGTGTGCTTTCCCCAACTCTTGGAGAGCGGGCAGATGCAACCCGTACCCGCGTCAATGGTAATTCCCAGCCGTTCCGCATAATCGCGGACCTTCTTGAGGTGGGCGGGGTCGAGGCTTTCGTAGTCGTTCAGGCTGGAGAGTTGCACGTTGTCGAGGTGCAGGCTGGCGGCGTAATCCAGGTATTGGATGTCCTTCCAGCCGAGGGCGCGAATGGAGTACGTGTCGAAGCCGAGGCGAATGCCTTCTCCCGACGCGGCGTCAACCGGCCGGGCCGTGGATGCGGCCGTCGCGTCCAGGGAGTGGGCAGCGAGCGCAGTGGTTGACACCAGCGCCGTCTGCCGAAGGAATGTGCGGCGGCCCATGGCGGGGGTCTTGGATTTCTTCTTCATGGCTTTTCCTCCAACTTTCCGTGCACGGTGTTTTTTGCAACTTTACCCCGGCGCGGCCACGCCGGCTTCCCCAATATACATGAAAGGGGGAAGTGGTGCAGTTTGACGTTGAGGCGGCGGAATCTATCCCGATTTTATCGGGACGCGGCCTTATGGCGAGGTAAACTCGCCGCTACGGCCTACCCTATGGCGAGGTAAACTCGCCGCTACGGCTTACCCTATGGCGAGGTAAACTCGCCGCTACGACTTCAAACGGCACAGCAATCTTAATGAGACGAAGCTTGACACGATGGGACTAATATATAAGATGTTATTCCGCCAGAACGCTCTCAGACCGTTCAGGGGAGGGGCGAGAATCAAGGATGTTGGGGGGCGGCGGGGCGCCGATGTCGCAAAGAACGCCTGGCCCTCCAGGTGCTCGCCGCGGGAAGGGCACAGCCTGAGGAATTTGAGGAAGAACGAGGACCAACGATGAGACATTTTCTTGTTCATGACACGCGGGACAACGTGGGGGTGGCCGTGGTGGATATCGAGTCGGGCCAGGTTGCCGGCGGAACGACCCTGGACAATGCCCACCCGTTCCAAGTCAAGGCGTGTGAGGCCATTCCTTTGGGGCACAAGATTGCCCTCAAGGATTTGAAGGTGGGAGACACGGTCATCGAATACGGTGAAGATATCGGAAAAGTGGTGGCAAATATTCGCGCCGGAGAGCACGTGCATGTCCACAATCTAAAGACCAAGAGGTGGTGAGGATGGCGAAGATTCCGAAGATCATGGGTTACCGTCGGCAAAACGGGCGGGTGGGAATTCGTAATCATGTGGTGATTCTTCCGGTGGATGATATTTCCAACGCGGCCTGCGAAGCGGTGGCGAAGGTCATTCAAGGTGTGTTGCCACTTCCCCACGCCTATGGGCGGCTGCAATTTGGAGAGGACCTGGAACTCTTCTTCCGCACCATGATCGGCACCGGCGCCAATCCCAATGTGGCGGCGGCAATCGTGATCGGGATCGAGCCGGAATGGACGGGCCGGATCGTCGACGGCATCGCCGCCACGGGGAAGCCGGTGGCCGGATTCTCAATCGAGCGCCATGGGGATTTGAAGACCATTGAGGAGGCGTCGCGGAAGGCCCTGGAATACGTTCAGGGGGCTTCCGAGTTGGCGCGCCAAGAATGCTCGCTGGAGGAGGTCTACGTTTCGGCCAAATGCGGAGAGTCAGACACCACCACCGGCCTGGCGTCGTGCCCGACCGTGGGGCGAGTGGTGGACTGGTTGGTGGAGTGGGGGGGCACGGCGTCGTTTGGTGAAACCTCCGAGCTGACGGGCGCCGAGCACATCGTCAAGCAGCGGGCCGCCACACCGGAAGTGGGGGATGCGTTCATGAAGGTGTGGAACAACTACAACGATTTCATCAACCAATGCAAAACCAACGATCTCTCGGAGTCGCAGCCCACCAAGGGGAATATTCGTGGCGGGCTGACGACGATTGAAGAGAAGGCGATGGGGAATATTCAGAAGATTGGGCGCACGAAGTATGTGGGCGTGTTGAAGCCGGCGGAGGCGCCGGGTGGGAAGGGGCTGTGGTTTATGGACACCTCGTCGGCGGCGGCCGAAGCGGTCACCTTGTGGGCTGCCTCCGGGGCGGTGCTCCACGTGTTTCCGACGGGGCAGGGCAATATCGTGGGCAATCCCATTGAGCCCGTCATCAAAATCTCGGGTAACCCAAAGACTTGTGCGTCGATGAGCGAACACATCGATGTGAATGTGTCCGCGATGTTGACCGGCGAAATGACGCTGGAGCAGGCAGGAGAGGAACTTCTGAAAATGATGGTGCGGACCTGCAATGGGCGGCTGACGGCCGCCGAAGCGCTGGGTCACCGGGAGTTTGTGATGACCAAGCTCTACCGCAGCGCCTGATCCCTCTGAGGAAGAGGACGACTCCAAACCTCAAAGCGCAAAAGCCACTGCACTGGCACAAATCCTTGCGCCCACCGGAGGTGTGGGAAATAATATTCCAGTTAGGAGTCAAACTATGTGTGCGTATCGAATCACCGGCGAGGATTTCAAAACCTACCAGCGCGATGGCTACCTCGTCGTGCCAGCACTCTTTGATGGCGAGGAGATGGAGTTTCTTCATCAGGCTGTGGAAGTGGATAAGAATCTGTCCGCAGCGGCTTACGAGGTGTACGACACGCAAGGTGGCACGGCCAAGATGGCCATATGGCATGGGGCCGGCGACGACTTGTATGGGTTGGTGGCGCGCTCGGAGCGCATCGTGAACACCATGGAGCGCCTGCTGGGCGATGAGGTCTACCACTGGCATTCGAAGATGACCATCAAGGAGCCGCACACCGGCGGCGCCTGGGAATGGCATCAGGATTACGGGTATTGGTACAGCTACGCTTGTCTTTTTCCGGATTTGGCCACGTGCTGGATTGCCGTAGACCCGGCCACGAAGGAAAACGGCTGCCTGCAAGTACTGGTCGGCTCACATCTGCTCGGCCGGATCGACCATGCGCCCGCGGGGGCAACACAATCAGGCGCCGACCCTGAGCGCGTAGAAGCCGCGATGAAAATCCTGAGGCGCGAATACTGCGAGCTGGAACCCGGCGGCGCCATCTTCTTCCACTCGAATTTGCTGCATTGCTCGGGACAGAATAAGTCCCCATCGCCGCGCCGAGCCTTTCTCTGTTGTTACAACGCCACGCGCAACAGTCCATATAAGGTGGTCCGCCATCCCCAGTATTCGCCGCTCACCAAGGCCCCCGATACGGCCATCAAGGAAGCGGGACTGAAAATTGCCAACCAGGACTACCGCAGGGCGAGCCACTACCAAATTGTGAAGTGATGTGGGCGGCGCCGAAATCAATTGATATAGATGGTGAAGCTGGCGGGGACGACGGGACTCGAACCCGCGACCTCATGCGTGACAGGCATGCGTTCTAACCAGCTGAACTACGTCCCCGAAAAATTGATTCATTGACTCATTGAAAAACCTGGAGCTGTCTTCCGAGCGCGCTACTCCCGGGTCAGGTGGATTGGCCTTTCAATGAATCAATGGCCCAATGATCCAATGACTCAATGAGTTGGTGGGCGGTATCCGGCTCGAACGGATGACCTTCTGCTTGTAAGACAGCACCTAGAACGAAAAATGTAACACTTAGCGGCACGGTTGGCAACCGAAAAGCACGTCAAAATACCCCCGGAACGCTCAAGTTGTACTCTCCTTGTACTCGTTTTAGGCGAAGCGAAGGCGAAAATTCCGCAGAAGGTCCGCAGAAGGTCAACCGGGATGTGTGGACAAACGTCCGTACACGATTTCCTTTGACATGGACTTGGGCAGGGTGTAGCTTGCGAGCGAACGCGGGACCGCGCGCCGCGAGAACGGCGAACGGCCCCTAAACTCACGAGGTGAATATGACACCACGCAAGCCTGTCAGGATTTCTACACCTACCCCGCAGGAACTGCAAGCGCTGTTTAACCTTCCCAATGGGACCGCCCCGCAGGAAGACTTACAACTAGGATCTCCCGGCCTTATTGACGATGAATACGATCTTTTAGAAACTGACCGCGATTGCATTATTGGGATGGCGATTGAAGCCTTTGAGCGAGCCAAGGGGGGCGACACCCGGTCGGCGTCAAGGCTTCACAAAATGGTCGACTATATGGGGGTCATGTTTATGTATCTGGCTCCAAGGGAAGCTAGAGACAAATGGATCGATGCAGTTTGGGAGAGGCTTTGCCGTGACGGGGAAGAGGGGCGTTGAAATTTCCCCGTACCTAGCCCGCGAAGATTGGAAATTAAGCCCCCCGCAAAATGGGGGCTTTTTTGTTTCGCGCGCCTGCGGCTTCTCTTTTGGCACGCTCTAACGCCCTGGCGTTTCGGGTCTTATTGACGATTCTATTTTTTCGGGAGTTCTCGCGGCGCCTGGTCTTCCATTCCGGGCTTGATTTAAAGAAGACCACCTGGCAGCCCTGGCTGCAAAACTTGCGACGGCTCGTGGGGGCATAGAAAAAGCGCTCACACTTGGGGCATTGTTTGAGCTTATTACGGTAGTGCAGCATCACGTTGAAAGCCGCAAAGACGGGAGCTGTAAACTTTCCGTTCAAGACACGCACCGGCTTGACACCCTCCCGCGCATGGCGGGGGAAATACTTCCTTAGCATTTGCGGCGTAACCTTGACCGGCTTTACGGGCATCTGAATCCGGCCTTTCCCTATGAGTAGCAATTCAACGCTGGCGTAGCCGTAGAGCGCACCACTCTCGCAGGAGTTCATCCAATCGGCAACCGCTTGCACATTTACAGCGGTGGTGCGGTTTCGTGGTGGGGAATGGAAAGTGTTATTTTTCATTTCCCCAGATTATACTCGCCAAACTGTATTTGTCAAGCGAAAATGCCGATGTAATAGGTTGGATTTAGAAACACCGTTTTCTGCTGCGGAGATTGACCAGCGGGAGAAAGGCCAAGCATGAGGGGGCGTGTCCAAAAACGTCGGCAAGAGTTGAGAAGGTCTACTCATTTGGCGGGCGGCCCACTAAGCAACGCCGTTGAATTGGTGCGGGCTTGCTTTCTGAAGGTACAAAGGCGTAGGCACCTTATTTTGCCTACTCCCGTGTGGCCTGGCGGTAGAAGGCCGAAGGGGCAAGGCTCGCAAGTTAATGAGGATCGCGGGCGTTCGATTTTTTTTGACGGCAAGGCCGAATGAATCGTAATTCGGAGGGTTCGCGTATGTTTCCAAATTTGAAACTGGCTTTGAAGATTCGGCGCTTGACTCAGCGTAACCTGGCTATTGTGCTGCGCGTCTCGCCTGCGACGTTATCTGACCGTTTGAACGGCGTCGGGCCGGAGCTGGCTCCGCACGAAAAGACGCGCGTTGCCGAATTTCTCGGCTTCGACGCGGCATGGCTCTTTGAGCCCATCCGTATTCCGGCCTCTGCGGGTTGGAAGCCGCGCGAATTTGCGATATTACCCGCGTTTGAAACGCGGTAACGATTGTTTGAAAGGAGGCAACTGGAATGTTCGGACGTGAGAAGGAGAAAGAGGAACCTGTTTCTGTGCTTCCCCCTGAAACGCTCAAGCGGTTCAGGCAATGGCGGCATGTCGAGGTTTTCCCCTGCGAAAACCCCGTCAATATTCTGTGTGACGTGTTTTCGATTTATGGGCGTCCTGCCTACGAAGAGGCCGCGCGCGAACTGTTACTCGCAATGCGGCAAAGGTTTGGGACGAAGCCCGGTTATTCGATCCTCGTGGGGATTTACGATGACCCACGGCTTGGGATGATGTTGTCCCTGGCACCGTCCCCGCGACCGGGCGAGGACTGTATTCAATCACACGGCGGTGAATTGCACCCCACAAAAGGGAGTGACCCGAAAGCGGATTGGCCGGAGGATGTCGGCTTTTCTCCCAGTGTTGCACTACAAGCCGCAAAGGAGACTCAGAATGGTAATTGAACGGCGATTTTTCAAGGCAGCCGAAGTGCGGGTTTCCGCGTCGGGCGGAATCGCAGGATACGCGGCTGTGTTCGATCAACTCAGCGAAGACTTGGGGGGATTCCGCGAAAAGATTCTCCCCGGCGCGTTCTCTCGCTGTCTCGGCAGTGACCCTGACGTGCGCTGCCTTTTCAATCACAATGCCGATATAGTGCTCGGGCGCACGAAGGCGGGAACTTTGCGGCTGTCTGAGGACCGGACCGGCCTCTATTTCGATTGCGATTTGCCGGACACCCAGGCAGGCCGCGACGTGCGCGCCAGCGTCAAGAGGGGCGACATAACGCAATGTTCTTTCGGCTTCCAGACCATTGGGCAGAATTGGAAGGATAACGGCACGATGCGGGAACTGACGGACGTTGAACTCTTTGACGTGTCGCCCGTGACATATCCGGCCTATTCCCAAACTTCCGTTTCCGCCCGGCAGCAGCAGATCATGCCATCGGCGCTTCTGTTTCCCGATGGTATCCCCGCAGAGGTTCGAACGCGCCAATCCACGGCGCGCAAGGGCGCAGCTCCGGCCCCGGCTCCGGCGCTGCGGGTTAGCATTTCACCCGCGACCGAAAAAGGCCCCCTCGCGGCGGCGCTCGACGGTTGCACTTCGGATGCGCAATTGCTCGCGGTGGTAAACCGCAAGCTGAACGTGTCACCACAAAGGAGAAACAAAGCGATGCGTTATCACGCTTCATTGACACCGGCAGAGGATGCCGAGTTGCGATTATTTGCGAGGACGGGCAATTTTGAGCGCCGCGACCTCACCAGCTCTACCGCGGGGGTTTTTATCCCCGAAGCTTTCAACGCCATGACGTGGGACGCTATGCGCGCCTATGACGCCATCTTTGACGATGGTTTCTCGACTCTGGTCGAAACGGATGATGGCGCCGCATACGACCTGTTTCAGATCGACGACACGGAAACGGCTGCCTCAATCGTGGGCGAGGGGACCGGCTCCAGTGAGGTTGACCCGACTCTCTTCAAGGTTCAACTGGCGCAAGCGCCGGTTTGGGATTCCAAGGTTGTGGCGATTTCCTATGCGCTTCTCCAAGACAGCGCAGTTGACTTTCCTGCGATGCTGGCCAAGGCGCTGGGCCTGAGACTTGCCAGAGGAATTTCTCCCAGCCTCATAAGCACCTTGCTGGCATCGGCGGACCTTGGCGCAACGGCCAACGGCGACCCGAACACCAGCGGGGCGACCGGCGCAAACAGTATCGGCTATGCCGATTTGATTTCCCTTCGCACGTCCGTCAACCCGGCCTATCGGGCATCGGGAAAATGCGGCTGGCTGATGAATGACGACACGCTGGCGGCGCTCGATTCCCTCACGGACAAAAACGGGCGGCCCATCCTGCCTCAGACTTACGTGGACGGGCAGCGCGTGATTATGTCCTATCCTGTCGGAATTTGCCCCTCACTCCCCGACATCGGGCATGATGCAACCCCTATCCTTTTTGGCGCTCTCGGATATTTCGCGGTGCGCGTCGTCAAGGATGGCGGCGAAAAGGAATCAGGCCGACTGATCCGTATCAAGGAAGCGGCGGGTTATCCCGAAAACCTCTTGGTTGGGTTCAAATCGTTCCTGCGTTGCAATGGCGCTCTCCTGGCGGCGCAATCCGGGAGCCCTCTGGCGTCCGATTCCCCGGTCAAGTATCTGCAAAACTCCTAAGTGTCCGGTCTTGCCCGCGCGGTTTTGTAGACTATTCGCGCGGCTGGGGGCCGGGTGGCAGTGAAGCCCCACCCGGCCTTTCCTCTTCAACCTTAGATTGGGGTGGCACCACATGGCAGGATGGAAAAACCCTGGCACGCTTGACCGTGTAGTCTTTGAAAGAGCGATTCTCTGCCTACTGGCTGAGTCGCAATCGCTCTCGGAATTCGAGTTGCGCCATTTTGCAATCAAGAAAGGAAAGCACGGCTCTGATCAGAATCAGACCATGTTCACTGCGGCTCTGCGCTCACTTGTGCGGCGCGGCGTGATTGTGTGCGAGGGCCGCTATCGGCTTGCGCCGCAAGCTGGCGGGGCGGTTGCATTGCATTGATTATGAGCGCAAGCGTGGGGAAATTTTTCCCAGCGCTCAGGGCTTTGTGAGGAAGGTCGCTGTGTGGAGATATGAAGATGACGATGGACCTGATTGGCAGGGATTCACGCACTGGGAAGAGCTTGAGCGCCGCTGGCGCGACCGCTTCGGCATCTCACCGGTGACTGCCTCTCAACTACTTGAAATCGCTGCTGGGATTCCAGGTGCGAATCTCCCGCGTGATGCTAACGGAAAACTGTCCGCGCGCCGCTGGGGAAGACAGTTGAGTGATGCTGATGTCCTTGAATATGACGGGCCGTTCCACACTGAGCGAGGATCGTGTTACCGCTTGCTTATCGTTAGAGACGAGAAGCAGCCCGGCCACTGTGAACACAAAACGCTAAAGTGCCTGGCCTGTGGCCAGACGCTTACGCTTCAGGATGGCAGGCTAACTTAATGTCAGCAACTCCTGACATTCCTGACATAGGCTGACATTATTTTCTAATGCCACCGGGAAAATGAAAAAAGAAATAGTTTTACTTACCCATAGGTAAAAGTAATGTCAGGGTATGTCAGGAATGTCAGGATTAATGTCAGGAATGAATAATTTGTCCGAAGCATGGGGTTTTGGGTTGGTAGGTGGTGTAACCCTACCCAAGACCGCCGCCCCCGCGTGGCTCGCGTGTCGCATACTTCCTATCCCCACGGTGGGGGGTAGGGGGTGTTTGTAGTTTTCGTGATTTCCTTTTTAGACCGCCGCCCCCACGTCCTTTACGCGTCCGATGGATGATATCCCTGTGGCTGGTGGTGGTGGCTGATTTTGAACGCGAAAAGTTGGATATCGACGGCCCGGAAATGGGCCTTATTCTTTCAGGAAAGGTTTTGATGGTGACCTAATTATGGCAATTTCCCTTGGCTCTCTTTTCATTGAACTCAAAGCCAACACCGGCCAATTCCTCCAGGGCATGACAAAGGCCGCGACTAACTCAAAGGCGTTCGGCAGGGATTTGCAAAGCAGCTTGAGCAAGGTTGGCTCCCTGTTCGCCCCGCTTGGAGATATGGGATCGAAGCTCGCCAGTGTCTTTGACGCGGTGGGCGCGGCGAGCGGCCGAGCCTTCTCGCAGATGGGAAAATCCGGCCTGCTCATTGGGACTCTTGCGGGTGTTAGCGGCGGAGCCGCGGCGCTCGGGGCAACCCTCTTTGGTTTGGCTGAGCACGCTTCGGAAGTGGGCGCGAAGATTTTCGAGGCGAGCGAAAAAACCGGAATCAGCGCCGCGCAGATGTCCGGCTTGATGGCTATCGCGAAGGAAACGGGCGGCGATTTCGACTCCCTCACCACGTCCCTGGCGCGGGCAGGGGCGAACCTTGAAACGGCCATCATTGATCCGGGCGGGAAGGCGGGGAAGATTCTCTCCCAGGTGCTGGGTGGCGCTAAGAATCTGACTGCAGAGGGACTGCGACCGATGGGGGATCGGTTACAGGATGTGATGAAGCATATCTTCGCGATGAACGATGTCGGGGAGCGTAACGTAGCCCTAAGCGCGCTGCTTGGCCGTGGCTGGATGGCGAATGTCGAAACGCTCAAGATTCTCGCGGAGCAAGGATACGGCCCGGCTGAGGCTGCCGCGCGCCGGTTCGGACTTTTCTTTGATGACACGTCCGCCCGGCAGGCTAAAAACTTTCAGGTTGCGCTCGGGGATTTGAAGGCTGAGCTATCGGGTTTGGGTCTCACGATTGGGCAATCCGTTACGCCTGCGATACAGGACATGCTCCAGCGATTGCACGGCATGGGAGCGAACCTCATGGGATCGTGGTTCAAGCTGGGCGCGGTGGGAGCTGCTATCGCTGGGAATTTCGACCTGGCGAAGAAAATGTGGGCGGAGGCAAACGAGGAATATAATAAGAGCCAACAAGCCCAAACTGATTTCCTTGTTCACACCCAAAATCTTACGGAAGGCGTGAAGGCGCAGGCGGAGGCCACCGGGCATTTGACCGAAAAGGTTAAAGAACTGAGCAAGGCGGAGCGTGAGGGGTACACGTGGCCCGGCGCCACCTATATCACTGAGCCAGCCTATAAGGTACCGCTGATTTTTTCCGAGCGGCCTGGTAAGGGTGAGCCGCTGGCGGAATTGCCCTTGCAGCAACCCGGCACCATGAATGCCGGTGGCCAGATGCCGGAAAATCCGTGGGCTGGTATTCAGCCGCACGTGAGCGATTTGCAACGGGAATTAAAGGCGATTGGCGATCAGATGGTTGCGGACGGCAAGGACACCGGCGATAAACTGGCATCTATCTTTTTAGGCACTGTTGATAAGATTGAAGATAAGTTTGCGCAAATGGTGGTGAAGGGCCGCGCCAATTTCCGCGACATTCTGCCTGCTATGGAAGAGCAGCTTGTGAAAGTGGGGTTACAGAAGGGTGTTTCCACCCTGCTGGGACATTTCGGTATCGGAGGCGGACACAAGCCGGACGGCACTGCCGGCAACCCGCTTCATGTAATTATGGCCGGCGCGGGCGGAGCGGCTTCCGGAGCGGCTTCCGCCATTCCCGGCGTGGGCTCGTCTGTAAGTTCCATGTCAGGCGCCTTGGGCGGCTTCTTCTCTGAAATCTTCGGCGGCTTCATGGCCGAGGGTGGCGACGTGACTCCGGGCCGGGCGTACGTCGTGGGGGAAAAGCACCCGGAATTCTTTGTCCCCCGCACTTCCGGGACGGTCAGTAAGGGCCTCGTGGGCGGGAATCAAACGAGTATCGTCATGCACGTTCACGGTGTCTCGGATGCGGACAGTTTCCGGCGCTCCCACGCGCAGATCGCGGGCGAGCTACACCGTACCATTTCCATGGCGCACGCTCGGAATAGTTGAAAGTTTTGGCGCGCGCGCGCTCCGTGCCTTTCCTACCAGGCGCGGGAGGGGAAGCCCTGCCCCCTATGGAGGCGCGCGCGCGTCAAAAATTTTCCGGCGCCCCCCGGCAGCAGGTAGTAGATGCGTGCAGAACTGCGGCGGTGCGGAAATTGACAAAATCGGTAAAGGTGCAACTGCGCATGGAGGGGGTGAGGCCATTGACACAATCAAAAGCGAATGCTGGGATTATGATGGTACTTTTAAGTTTCAGGCTCCTCTGGGGTCAATACAGACCACTCCACCTTACCCACGTTGCTCAGATTGACCCGCGCCTGGGCGTGGCAAGGCTTGCGGGATAGAGAAGGCCACGCGGCAACTGAGAAAATTTAAGCCACCCTACCCTTACCAAGAGGCCGAACGCTTCAATTCTTGCCAGTGTGCGCGAGATTCTATAGCGTTTCGGCCTCACCCCGGAAAAACCGCAAAGGAGTAACGGCAATGGCCATCGGAATCGAAAAGCTACTCACAAGCAAAGAAGTCGGCGAAGTCCTGGGGGTTCATCCGAAGGTTGCGGAGCGGATGGCGAAGCGCGGGGAACTTCCCGGCCTCAAGGTGGGCCGATTCTGGCGCTATCGGGCGTCGGCGCTTGACGGCTGGATAAATTCGCGCCTACAATCCGAATCGCCAACCGTGCCGCAAGGTAACTCAATCTAATTGGAGGGACCATGCAGGCACGATACCAATATGGAAGTCTGACGACACGCCAGCGGAAGAAGGGGCCGGACGTTTGGCAATTCCGCTGGAGGGAAAACGGAAGGCCGAAGTCAGTGTTAATCGGAACTGTTGAAAAACTCCCGACATTGGCGGATGCAGAGAGAGCGGTTGAATATCTGCGCTCCAAGATCAATGCGCCCAATCCGCAGGAGCAATTCCGGGCGTTGACGGTGGGGGCGCTAATTGACCGATTCATGGCGGAATACGTGCCGAAGCGGTGTCGGCCCAACACGCAAAGGAACTATCGCAGCCTTTTCGAGAATCACATCCGGCCACGGTGGGGCGGGGAAGTTGCACAGACGGTTAAAACGATGGCGCTGGAAGAATGGCTGGAATCGCACCCCGGCTCACGGCAGGTAAAATCTCACGTGCGGAATCTCATGCACACCCTGTTTCAAGCGGCGCTGCGCTGGGAGATAGCGGATCGAAACCCGGTTGACCTGGTGCGGCAATCGCGGAGGCGGCTGAAAACTCCGCGCGTACTCACCCCGGCAGAATTCAAGGTATTACTGGCGCAACTGTCGGGGCCTTGCAAAACGATGGTGCTTACCGCTGCCTGTTTGGGTTTGCGGGTTTCGGAACTCCTGGGCTTGCAGTGGGGTGACATCGACTTCCAAAACCTCACCGTCAAGATCCAGCGAAGCGTAGTCGAGGGCAAGGTTAATCTCACTAAAACGGAAGCCTCGGAAGGCGTGCTGCCCCTGGACGCGGGCCTTGCTCAGTCACTCCTGGCGCACAGAGCGGCATCCGATTATGTGATGGACACCGATTTTGTGTTTGCGGGAGAGACGGGAAAACCGCGCTGGAAAGATTGCCTGCTAGCCGATTACATCAAGCCTGCGGCGGCTAGCGCGGGGATCGGCGTGGTCGGCTGGCATACCTTCCGGCACACCTATTCAACCCTGCTCCATGCCTTCGGAACCACGCCCGCCGTGCAAAAGGAACTGCTACGGCACGCCAACATCCAAACGACGCTGAACCTATACACGCAGGCAATTTCGGACGAAAAGAGGGGCGCAGCATCCAAAATCGTGGGGCTTTTGTACGAATCTGTACTTGACGGCAGGGGGGTAAAGCCCGCAAATTGCTGATAGGATTGGTGGGCGGTATCCGGCTCGAACGGATGACCTTCTGCTTGTAAGGCAGACGCTCTAACCAACTGAGCTAACCGCCCGGCTTCCCTTGGAGCGGGGGTAAACTCTTGCGGCCCGCCGGCACACTAACCTTGACAGTCCAGTCTAACGAATATACACTAGCTGTCTTTGATCGTCAAGGAAGTCACAGACCCAACTATGCAGTTCCCGCGCGAGTACGTGGCCTACATGGCCAAACAGGTCCTGAAACGCCTCACCAAGGCCGGGCTCATCCAGTTCGACCAGCCCGAATACGTGACGGAAGTTATGTATGAGGTTATGCTCGATGAGTTTAGTATCGAGGATCGCATAAATGACGAGGTGCGGAAGATTCTGGAAGAGCACGGCGACCAGATGAAGGAGTTGGGCGCCACCTTCGAAGAGGCCTTTAAGGTGGTCAAGAAACAGCTCGTGCGCGAACGCAAAATCATCCTCTGAAGGGGCGGTGGGTTGAACCGATGAAGTTGAGCCACGAAAAGATCATCCAGGTCTCGCACCGGATTGTGGGGGCGATTGAAGCCTTGGACGAAGTGGAAATTTTCGAGGAGCCCAACACCATTCGTCAGGAAATCGTGAAGATCCTGACCGAGTTGATGCACGAGGAAGAGAAGATGGACGAAGTCATCAAAGCCCGGATCGCTTCACAGAAACGCACCATCCCCGAAGGCAGTGGCGAGTGGGAGATTCTCTACCGGAAATACTACAACGACGAACTGCGCAAACTGGGCGTCGTTTTCAATGCCCCCAGCCATCCCTGATGCCCAAGTCTTATCACCAGAAGCCTGACCGTTTCCCCGCAGACGGGGGAGGGGATTCCCGCCGCGGCCCCGGCACACCCTAAAAGCAAAAGGCGCCCGGTAAGCCGGACGCCTTTTACGAGCAGATTAAATCGCTGGGCCCTAGTTGTTGGGGCCGTCGCGCCGCTTCAGCACGGGCGGCGAATCATCGCCGGAATCGGTTGTGGGCTGCTGCTGACCGGTTTGTGTGGAGGTCTGGTCGGGCGAGCGCTTGCGCAGCGTGGGCCCGGCATCTCCCGGTTTTTGCCGCTTGCGCTGGGTGATGACGGTTTGCAAGCGCGCCTTGATGTCATCAAACTCCGAGGTGGATACCAGGTACTGGTCGCGCTTGGGGAGAATCTTTTGAATTTCTTCCTCCGACGCGATGATGCGATCGCCCGTCGGCGGGTGGTCGGCAAAAACCTTGGCCATGCTCCCGGGGCTGCGCCGCTCTTCGTCCATGACTTTGCCGAAGAAGCCCACAAAGGCATTCGGGTCATATCCCGCCTTGTACATGTACTGCAAACCCAGAAAGTCGGCCTCCTGCTCATCCTTGCGGCTGAATTTCAGGAAGGCCAAGGGCACGCCGTTCATGTACGCTTCCATGACGCCCATATAAACCGCCGCCGTCATGGGGATGAACATCATGGGGATCATGGAAAACTGCAGAATCGTGGCCTTGGTCATGGTGCTGGCCCAGTGGCGGGCCGCGGCGTGGCCAATCTCGTGCGCAATGACGCCGGCCACCTGGTCTTCCTCATCGGCTGCCATCAGGGTGCCGGTGTTGAGATACATGAACCCGCCCGGCAAGGTGAACGCGTTGATGGCGGGGTCGTCAATGACCTTGATCGTCAGGGGAATCTTGAGGTCGGAGTTGCGCGCCAGGTTTTGCGCCACGCGGTTCACATACTCATTGATGACCGGGTCCTTGAGAATCTTGGCCTGTTTGTCAATCTGATCGGCATACTGCTTGCCGATGGCGATCTCTTTCTCCTGAGAGATAATGCTGCGATGCGCGACCTTGCGATCGCCAATGTCGTCGACGTCATCCTTCTTATCGTCAGCGCGACCGGGCAGCGCGGTCCAGCACAGGATCGCGACGAGCACTAGCGCTACGAAACGCGGTTTCCTCATGGCATGGCTCCTTACCGGCAATTATACCACTGCGGGCGGCTCGACCGCTGTTTCTTTATTTCCTTCCTCGGCGATGGCGAATCTGGCATGGTTCTTAATCGCTGACCCCGCCCTTGATTTCAAGGCCACCTCTGGCTTTTATTCGGGACCAACCCGAACCCACCCGCTTATTGGATTGTACAGACAGCACTAGGGTTGCATCTGTTCCCGGCGGCATGGGTTAAATTGAGCTTACACATAATCCGAGCTGTCGGGAGGCGGGACCAAGTCGGGAAGTGACGGGAAGCCCCGATAAATCCAACCGAACGCGGGCGCTGTGCCACTAAAATTCCATAACCTATGTGGTTTCAAAGGAATGGGAGCGCCACAGGGAGCTTGCCGTCAGGGAATTCCCCATCTTAATGCCGCAAGACCAGCAAAGTTGGAAGCAGGATAAGGGCTTGGAATTGCGGACTTGGCAGTTTGCCCAGCAGGGCGGAGTGTATTGCGCTCTTGACTCCGCATCCGAGGACAGCTAGATTAACTAAATCGGCTTTCAACCGAGGCTCGGATTCAGTTTCCCATGACCGGACACCGTCTCCCCATAAAGGAGTGTTAACTCGTGGCAGTTTCCTCGATTCTGTTAGGTCAAGTCTGGCAGTTGCAAGCGACGGGCGACAATTGGCTGGTGACGAAAGTCTATTCGGAAGTCTTCGCCTCCTATGCTGTCCTCAGAAAAGTGGGGGGAGGAGATAACGACGTTCGCCGCGTGAAGGTGGAGAAGGCCGCCGAGGGCGTGGGACTTCCCGGTTATATCTTCACTCAGGATGCCGACGCTTTCTAAGTATTGTGTCATTTGGTCATCGGGTCATCGAGTCATTTAAGGAGCGCCCTTATTGCTCAATAACCCGGTGACTCATAGGGCCAATGAATCAATGACCCGATGACTCGATCCCACTCTCCCTATGATCTCTGCCCTTCTCGAGTACCTGGCCGCCTTCATCATCGCCGTGATTTCACAGACAGGTTATCTGGGGATTGTCCTGCTGATGGCGATCGAATCCGCATGCATTCCCTTGCCTTCGGAAGTCATCATGCCCTTTTCCGGTTACCTGGTGCATGTCGGCCGATTTCGGCTGCTCTGGGTGGGACTGGCGGGAGCGGTGGGATGCAATTTGGGATCGCTGGTGGCCTATTCCGTCGGATCCTTCGGAGGGCGACCACTGGTGGAAAAATACGGGCGCTGGCTGCTGGTGACTCATCACGATCTCGAGATGGCCGACCGCTTCTTTGCGCGCTATGGCGACTGGGCCGTGTTCATCGCGCGCCTGCTGCCGGTCATCCGCACCTTCATCGCGTTTCCCGCGGGCGTGTCGCGGATGAACGTGGCACGCTTCCACATTTACACTTTTCTCGGATCTTTGCCGTGGTGCCTGGCGCTCGCTTACGCGGGATTGAAACTCGGTGAGCGCTGGACGGTCCTCCGCGAATACTTCCACCGCTTCGATGCGGTTCTGGGCGTCGTCATTGTCCTCGGCGCCATCTGGTTTATCCATAACCGCTGGAAGAACCGCCTGCGCGCGGCATAGCCGGCTCTTAGAGCTACAACCGCGGGACTAAGATGGAGCGAGACAAGTTTGAGGCTCTGGTGGCGCAAGCTCTGGACGACCTGCCCGCGCCGTTTCGCGAGCGGCTCACCAACGTGGCCATCATCGTGGAGGACTTGCCGCCGCCGGGAGTGCAGAACCAGGGTCTGTTGCTGGGCCTCTTTCACGGCATCCCGCGCACGGAGAAGAGCGTTTTCTATTCCACCCCGCCTGACCATATCTTTCTGTACCAGAGAAACATTGAGGCCATCTCGAGAAGCGATGCGGAAGTGCGTCGCCAAATTCGCGCCACCCTGCTGCATGAAGTAGGGCACTACTTCGGCCTCAGTGAAGAGGAATTGCGCGGTTTCTGAAGCCGCTGGTGCCTTCCCAACTTTTCGTGACTGATCCGGCTGTTACACTCCCCGCACCGCACTCATATGGATTTCACCGGGATCTTGACGATGTCGTCGACCGCGGTGATCTCGCGCATGATGAAGGGTTCACCGTAGCGCACGCCGATCATATGGCCGAAATGGCGGGCTTCCGAGCCCATGCGCGCGTTGATGTCGGCGCGGGAAGGGAAGAGGTTTTGCAATTCCTTGGGCGGGGAAAACTGCGAGGAGAAACAGAAGATGGCTTTGAGTTTCTTCTCGAACTGCGCGGTGATATCCACCACGAACGTCGGCCGGACGGTGGGCACATATTGCGAGGCGTAGATAATCTTAAAGGGTCGGTGGGGCTTGCCCGCCAGCGGCAGCTTGGCGAGGCCGGCCAGGAAGCAGGCCTCGTAACCGAGGTGTCCCGTGGTGTAATGGTCGGGGTGCCGGCCTTTCCAGTAGGGCAGAATCACTGTGTGAGGCTTCAAATCGCGAATCTTCTGCGCAACCATGAGCTTGTTTTCGCGATTATTCTCCACACCCGCATCCGGGATGCCGAGGTTTTCCCGATACACCACCCCCAGCACTGCGGCGGCGCGGCGCGCTTCCTTCTCGCGCAGAGCGGCGCTGCCTCGCGTGCCGCTTTCGCCCGCGGTGAGGTCGAGAATGCCCACACGGTAGCCCGCTTCCGTCATCTTGAGGACCGTGCCTCCGCAGGTGATCTCCACGTCGTCCGGGTGCGCCGCAATGGTCAGGATATCAACTTCCATGTTCCGGTTTCTCTTCCTGTGCCGGCGGTGATTTGAGCCGCCGCAAGAACGCTTTTTCATCCAGATGGTACTTGAACGCCTTCCGCCCGTCGATGAAGGCCACGGGAATTTCCTCGTGAAATCTCGCGTAAGCATCGCTGTCTTCGAGAATGTTTACTTCCCGAAGCCCGAAGGGCTGCATGGCGCGCAGTTTGTTGAGCTGCGCTTTCACCGTATCGCACAGACAGCACCCGGGCTTGGTGTAGAGTACAACTTCAATCATCGGCGCCTGAAGGGATTCTAAGAGCAAGGGCGGAGAAGCGTCAAGGTGCGATGCCGGCACCAAGCCACAGGGGTTTAGAGTGGATAACTCCCCACCACCTTCATAAGGAAGCCGTGAAACCTGTGGAACATTCCCGCGTGGGGAAGAAACATCATCGGGCAGTAGCCTTCCACGACGGCGGAACCTCGCAAGCGGCAGAACTCCATGGCCTGCTCATGGAGGGGGCCGTCGTCGACACTCTTATAAATCCAAATCTTGCGGATGTCGGCTTGATTGCATTCGTTCACCGCCTGGTCCGTCGCCTCCGGTGCGCCCGTCATCAGCAGCGCCGCTTCCACAGGTGGAGTAATATCGGCGATACGGGCAAAGCACTTCCGCCCTTCAATCTCCGTGGCCTGGGGATTTACCGGCACGGGGTCGTATCCGTTGGCAACAAATTCGCGCAGCAGCGATCGCGAGAAGTGCTGGGGGCGGCGAGAGACGCCCACAAAGGCGACTCTCTTGCACTCCAGGAATTTGGTAATATCTTCCAGCGACGCCTCGCGCATGGGTGCACCTCGCGGGTGAATCTAGGCGAATTCGCGAAAGCGCGCAAGATACAACTTCTACACCTCCTTGGAGAAAAGGGTTAAACTGTTTATCAATCGGATACCATGACATGAGCGAAAAACCTTTGCACCACCAAGTTGCGCTGGTGACGGGCGGCGGCAAGCGGATCGGGCGGGCCATCGCCCTGGCACTGGGCCGCGCCGGCGCCGATGTGATCGTAAACTACAACCAGTCGCGCCAGGGCGCCCGGGCCACCGCACGTGAAATCGCTGCCCTGGGAGTGCGCGCCGTGGCCCTGCGCGCTGACGTATCGCGCCCCAGCCAGGTCGCGGCCATGTTCCGCGCCATCGAAAAACGCTTCGGCCGGTTGGATCTGCTCGTCAATAATGCCGGCGTCTTTTTCCCGAAGACTTGGGATGAGCTGCAGGAAAAAGACTTCGACCGCGTTCTGGGCGCCAATCTGAAAGGTCCTTTTTTCTGCGCCCAAGCGGCTGCAAGAATGATGATGCGTACGGGGCGGGGAAACATTATCAACATCTCCTCGCTCGGGGGATTGCAGGCCTGGCCGAGCTACATGCACTATTGCGCGTCGAAGGCGGCGCTCATCTCCCTCACGCGCTCGCTGGCGAAAGCCCTGGCCCCGACGATTCGCGTCAACAGTGTGGCGCCGGGCACCATCCTCTTCCCGGATGAGAAGCGCGACGCGACAGTTCGGAAAATGATCCGCACCATACCACTGCGCAAGGCCGGCGCCGCCGCCGACATTGCCCAAATGGTTCTCTTCCTCGCCACCCAAGGTGACTTCATCACCGGCCAGGTTTACGCCGTGGATGGCGGCAAGTCGATTCCGTGAAGGGAGCTTTCAACCCTCACATGATCGGACGTTCCGTGCTGGCCCAATACCTCTTCGCCGCTCCCTGCGGTTCGGATGATGTCATTCTCTCTATCGCAGCGCTGCTCGTGATCTTTGCTGCCATCGTCAACTATCCATACTTTTCGAAAGAATGGGAAAAATGGAAAGTGCGTCGCGCCTTCACCCGATACATGCCCCCTGGCCTGATCAAACAGATCATGGAGAAGCCTGAATTGTTGCGCACGAGCGGCGACGAGAAGGAACTCACGGCTTTCTTCAGCGACATTCCGGGGTTCACTCGCATCTCGGAAGGCCTGTCCCCGACCGCATTGGTCGACATCCTGAACGAATATTTTACAGAAATGACCGACATCATCTTCAAGCATTGGGGGACGTTGGACAAATACATTGGAGATGCCATCATGGCCTTTTGGGGAGCGCCCTACGTCCAGGAGGACCACGCCGTGCGTGCCTGCCGCACTGCCCTGGAAATGCAACAGGCGCTGGTCAAGCTCCAGAGCCGCTGGGAAGCACAAGGGCTCCCTCGTATCGACGTCCGCATGGGGATCAACTCGGGGCCCATGTGGGTGGGCAATATGGGTTCGAAAAGGTGTTTCAACTTCACAATTATGGGTGCCAACGTCAATCTGGCTCGGCGCTTGGTCGGAACTAACACAGCGTATGGAACGTGTGCGCTGATTGGCGAAAACACCTGCGAAGCGGTGCGCAATGAAATGCTGGTGCGCGAACTCGACATTGTCCATATCAAAGGCAGGGCCAAGCCCGAGAGGATTTTTGAGCTGGTGGCAACTTTGGCCGAAGCGGACCAACACCGCGACCGGATCGACCGATTCGGACGCGGCCTGCAAGCCTTCCGTGAGGAGAATTGGACCACCGCCCTCGAGATCTTTGAGGCATTGGTTCGCGATTATCCCTGCGATGGCCCCAGCCGTGTTTTCATGAAACGCTGCCAAGATTCCCTCCACATGCCGCACCAGGGCGTTTGAAACTGTATTCCGGCCGATTCTCTTGCGCGGATTCCTCGTTCTTACGCATTCATGAACCCCATTCGCGAGAGGGGCCACACGATCAGCCACGGACGCGAGACCCGCTTTACACCTTGAATTAATTTCACGACGCCCATGATCTCGGTTTGAGCTTTAGTGCTGCACAGTGCGCTCGCCAAGCCGGAGGCTCGCCGCGATCGATTTCAGTTCTTCAATAGTTGATGCGTCAGACGCTGTGAGAAACACGTCAGCGTAAGATGGACCATCACTCATACCCGGTAAAACATATCCGAACATGGATGGCCCGAGCGGAACAAGAGCATCCGCATCGATCATCTTACTGCCATCTTCAGTCGTGACCTTTTGATACCAAGAGACTTTCTTCCCCAAAAGAGAAACCATTCCCTGTTCTAGGAAACCTTCACGATTGGCCGACGGATGGTCCCCGAGATAAACACCCAGAGATGCGCTTGCATCACCGAAGGGTGTAACTTTATGAATATGGTGAACGATGAAATCGGCGCCATTTTGTGCAGTCACCGCGTACCCCTGTGGAACAGATATGAAGATGCCTTTCGTTTTGGAATAAACAGACAATTCGCGCTCGCCACTGGTACTGTCTAAGGCTCTGGTGCCGGGTGCAACCGTCTTAGCGATTGACTTCGCAAGATTCAAAGCGGCGGTGAACTGAGTGGCCGCCGCTGGATTCACATACCAAATCAATTCCTGAACGCTTCCATCAGATCCAACAACGAAAAGGCCCATCACCAGATTTGCTTCTTGGTCTTTCGTCGGAACAACGGGGAAATACGCAATGGCCTGCATCGGAGCTGAGAGCGACCACTTCTGGAGATCTACTTTCACCGGAAAGCGACTGGTCTCTTTTCGGGCCGCACCCTCAAGGTCAGGAATGGCGCGAGCAAATAGCTCATACACCATGAGCACCATTCGCTCGTCGCCGGCATCGATGAAAACACGCGTCTGCTCATGATCCGACTC
>Ga0326727_10009820_pt1 | contig 23230 bp, 22 predicted proteins | sample MB2enrmetagenome_FD_207643 | JGI IMG/M metagenome (GOLD analysis project Ga0326727, IMG submission 207643) | Lab enriched peat soil microbial communities from McLean, Ithaca, NY, United States - MB29MY | ecosystem: Environmental > Terrestrial > Soil > Wetlands > Peat | place: USA: New York... | reverse complement strand
CCTCACCAGCGCGCGGCGCTCTACTCCGACGGCTCCGGCCTGGGCGTTGCCGGAGCAACCCAACTGCAGGGCAAGGAACTGAGCTTCAACAACCTGGTCGATCTGGACGCCTGCTGGGAGCTGGCGCAGGAGTTCAGCGAGCCGACAGTGATCATTGTGAAGCACACCAACCCCTGCGGCGCGGCTACGGGCGTAACCATACTTGAGGCCTACCGGAAGGCCCTGGCATGCGACCCGGTCTCGGCCTTCGGAGGCGTCATCGGCATCAACCGCGAAGTGGACGGCGCGGCAGCCGAAGAGATTGCCAAGCTGTTTGTGGAAGCCATCGCAGCGCCTGGGTTTACCGCCCACGCCCGGGAGCGCTTCGCGGCTAAAAAGAACCTGCGCCTGGTCGAAGTTCATGCGGCGCCCACGCGCCCGGTCGTAAAGCACGTGTCTGGAGGACTGCTGTTGCAGGATGCCGACACCGGCCGGGTCGCCGAATCCGAGCTGGACGTGAAAACCTGGCGTCCGCCGACAGCCGATGAGTTGCGCAGCCTGCTTTTTGCCTGGAGGGTGTGCAAGCACGTGAAGTCGAACGCCATTGTTTACGCGCGTGACGGCCAGACCATCGGCGTCGGCGCCGGACAGATGAGCCGCGTGGACGCGGCGCGCTTCGGGGCCATGAAAGCGGTGCTGCCGCTGGAGGGTTGCGTGGCCGCTTCCGATGCGTTTTTCCCCTTCCCCGACGGCCTTGAAGCGGTGGCCAAGGCCGGGGCCACCGCGGTGATCCAGCCCGGCGGCTCGGTAAACGATGAGAAGGTGATCGCCGCAGCCGACGGTTTAGGGCTGGCCATGGTGTTTACCGGGATTCGGCACTTCCGGCATTGACATGCGACCTTTGTGGGACGGGAATTTTCTGCGATCCGGCGTGCCGCTGCGACTAATCGCAGGTAAAATCGTCTTAATAGTAGGCAGAGTTGCTCTAACCGGCTGCCTGTGCTGCCTTTCGGCTCTCCGGAACGATCTTCTCCCCGTCCGGATGGTCAAAAGGGGCGGAATCCCCTGGATGATGAAATTGAAAACTCGTTCTCTGCCCTCCTGGCTCAAGTTTGCCGCCGCAACCCTCGTCCTGCTGCCGGCGTTGTCGGTGTGTGCCCAGAATGCCGCGGCCACAGCGAAACCAGCCGGCCCCGCGCAGGCTCCCGACCGCGCCCAGGCTTACTATCACGTGGCGCTGGCCAGCATCTATGAAGACCAAGCCGTCTCCCAGGGCCAGCAGGAGTACATCAACCGGGCCATCGAGGAGTACAAGCTGGCGCTGAACGCCGATCCCGGCTCCCCGGAGCTGAACGACGCGCTGGCCGATCTCTACTTCCGCTTGCCTGGCCACCAGCACGACGCCGAAGTGACGGCGCGGGGGCTGCTGAAGACCTCGCCCAACGACATTGACGCCCACAAGCTGCTGGGCCGCATCTACCTGCGCGAGCTGGGCGAGGGGGATAACGCAGGCGCTTCCGCCGCGTCCACCAGCAGCGTTCTCGACCAGGCCATTGCCGAGTTTGAAAAGATCATTGCGCTGCAGCCCAAGAACGTCGAGGACCGCATGGTGCTGGGCCAGCTTTACACCGTCAAACACGATTCAAAGAAGGCTGAGGAAGAGTTCAAGACCGCGCAGGCGATCGAACCCGAGTCAGAAGAAGTGGTGCTGAACCTGGCCCGGCTCTACGCCGACAGCGGCGACCTGCGGCACGCGGCCAAGGTGATTGAAGACGTTCCGGTGAACGACCGCACCGCCAAAATGGAGTTCGCGCTGGGCGCGGCTTACGACCAGTTGAAGCAGCCCAAGGACGCCATTGCCGCCTATCAGCGCGCGGTGGACATGGAGCCCGGGGACTTGCATACCATGGACGCCCTAGCCCAGGCCCTGATGAGCAACGACCAGCTCGACGAGGCGCTGAAGCAATACAAGGAGCTGGCAGCGGCCGACCCGGAGAACCCCGAGGCGCTGGTGCACATCTCTGAGATTCAGCGCCGCCAGGGAAAGTACGAAGATGCACTGGTCACCGTCCGCAAGGCCCGCAAGCTGGACCCCACAAGCCTTGAAGCGGGCTACAACGAGGGCCTGCTGCTGGACGTGCTGGGCCGCTTCGAGGAAGCCACGCAGACCTACGCGTCCATGGTCGACCTCACCTCGCACGCCAACGGCGCTTACACCGACGAGGAAAAGAACAACCGCGGCATCTTCCTGGAGCGGCTGGGGGCCATCTACCTGGAGCAGAATAAGCCCGACCAGGCTATCGTCGCTTACCAGAAGATGATTGACATGGGGGGCGATTCGGCGCTGCGCGGGTACCAGGGAGAGGTAGATGCCTATCGCGACGCCAAACAGTTCGACAAGGCCATTGAAGTTTCGCGCAAGGCGGTCGACGCCGACCCCAAGAATCGCGATCTGAAGCTGATGCTGGCCGGTGAGCTGGCCGACCAGGAACAGGCCGACGAGGGACTGGCCATTGCCAAAGGGCTGCTCAACAGCACCGCCGACGACCGCACGGTGTGGGTGGGTCTGGGCCAGATCTACATTCGCCTGCGGCGCTGGAAAGACGCCGAGGACGCCTTCAACAAGGCCGAGCCCCTGACCACCAAAAAGGAAGACCGCACCTACCTGTTCTTCCTGCGCGGGGAGCTGGCCGAGCGGCAGAAGCACCTGGAGCCGGCCGAGCAGATGTTCCGCCAGGCCCTGGACCTGGACCCCGCCAACGCCATGACGCTGAACTACCTGGGCTACATGCTGGCCGACAAGGGTGTCCGCCTGCCCGAGGCCCTGAAGATGATTCGCAAGGCCGTGGATCTGGAACCGGGGAACGGCGCCTACCTGGATTCGCTGGGCTGGGTGTACTTCAAGATGGGCGAGTACGAACTGGCCGAAGACAACCTGCACAAGGCGGTGCAGCGCGATCAGGCCGATCCCACGGTCCATGAACACATGGGCGATCTCTACGAGAAGACCGGGCGCATCCGGCAGGCCGCGGAGCAGTGGGAGCTTTCGCTCGCGGAGTTTGCCAAGTCGGCCCCCGCCGACGTGGAGCCGGGCGATGTGGCCAAGGTGCAGAAAAAGCTGGAAAGCGCGCGGGTGAAGCTGGCCAAAGAAGATAGCGCCATCGGGCAGGCCAAGCCAGAGTAGACGCACCAGCTCAGCTTTTAGCTCCTAGCTCTCTGACCGCGCGATCTGCTGTGTTGCGATTGAATTCCAACGAATCCCAGGCGCCCGGACCCGGGATTCCCTCATTCAATTCACAACCGGGGCTGTGCTAGACTGCGCGTGATGCCAGCCGGCTTTGACCCTGTCTTCGCTGCATTGAAGAGCGTTCTCGAGGCGCATTCCAAGTGCCTTGCCGTGCAGGCTGACACGGCTTCTGTCTACTCCTTGACCGGCCGCGTGGCGTCGCCTTTTCCACAGCACAAAGGGCATCCGATGTGGTTCGGCTCGGTTCGCCTGGGGAAGGCCTACGTCAGTTTCCACCTGATGCCGCTGTACATGAATCCAAGGCTGGCCGGCGCCGTCTCGCCCGCCCTGAAAAAGCGCATGCAGGGCAAGACCTGTTTCAATTTCAAGACAGTGCCGGAGCCGGAGTTGCTGAAGGAACTGCAGCAACTGACTGCGGCGGCGCTGAAAGACTGGACCGCCAGGAGCTACCTGTAAAGCTGCCGCAACTCCGCTGCAGGCAACCTACTTCGCTCTTGCCGCCGCCGCCGCAATGTAGACGTCCACATTGCTTTTATCCACCAGCGAAGTGCCGGTATCCACAAACGCCGGGTACTGCGAGAGGGAGTCGGAACTCCAGTCCTTGTTGAGTTGCGCGGGCGGATCGTGGTACACCTCGTCCAGCGCCTTCAGCCCCAAAAAGCCCATGGTAAAGGGCTTTTGCGTGACCGTCGAATCGATGGTGCCGGCCTTGATCGCGTCCAGGGTATCCTGGGCCACATCCCAGGCAATCACCAGCCGTTTGGCGCCGCTCTCCCGCGCCACGGCGTCGGATACCGGTTTGCCCGAGGCCGAATCCAGGCACACAAAGGCATCGATCTTCTTGGGGCCGGCCAGGGCCATGAACCCCTGGGTCTTGTCGAACGCCATCTTGGCGTCGCTCTTGATGTCCACCACGTCAACGATCTTGATATCGGGCTTGCTGGAGAGCACGTCCTTGAATCCCTTCAACCGCTGTTCGGTGTTGGGCTGGCCGGCAATGGTGAAGAACACGACGTTCCCCTTGCCGCCCAGCTTGTCAATCAACCGCTGGCCGCCCAGGCGTCCCGCCTCAAGGTTGTTGGTGCCGATGAAGTAGAGCCTGTGGCTGGCAGCAGCATCCGAGTCCACAGTGATCACGGGAATCCCCGCGTCGATCGCCGCATCGATCTCCGGCTGCAGCACGGTAGCGTCTGCCACCGAGATGAGAATGCCTCCCGCCTTGGCGGCGACCGCCTTCTGCAGCTCGGCTAGTTCGGCCGGCGGATCGTAGCCGTCGGGCCCCTCCACACGGGCTGTGACTTTATACTGCGCCGCGGCCTCTTTGAAGCCGGACGCCGCGGTCTGCCAGTAGGGCACGGCCGTGTTCACGGAAATCAGATAGAAAATCTCTTTGGTGGAGTGCCTGCCCTGGCACCCGGACGTGAACGCAACGGCCAGCGCAAGCACTGCCAATGTCGTATTCTTGATCGCTTTCATGCCTATCCCCCCTCTTGAATCCTGAAAGACACACCGGCCGGCGCCGGATTCCAATACTTCACCGGCCCTCGAGAAAAATCCGGCAGGATGGTACTCCCGCCTGGAGGCTGTTGTCCAATCCTCACCAGCCGAAAGGGATTTATAGCACCCCCAACCGTAATTGATCGTGATTACCGGCACAGAATCTGCACTCCCGTGCCCCTCTGCGGTATAACCAGACGTGAACCCGAAGGCTGATTTCGCCCGAAGGCAGATTTATGATGGACCCGGAGATTGACCTGAAAACCGGAAGCTGCTGCCCGCTGCCGCCCGGGATCGCCGTCCGTGGCGACCCTGAGAGCGATCTGGCCCGGCGCGCCCACGCCGAGCCGCCGCATCCCTACCGCACTCCCTTTGCCCGTGACGCCGCCCGCATCCTGCACACCCGCGCCTTCCGCCGCCTGGCCGGCAAGACCCAGGTGTTTACCCGGCTGCCCGGCGACCCGCCCGGAGACCACTTTCGCAGCCGCCTCACGCACACCCTTGAAGTTACCCAGATCTCCCGCACCCTGGCCCGCGCGCTGGGACTGAATGCGGAACTGGCCGAGGCCCTGGCGCTGGTCCACGACATCGGCCACCCGCCCTTTGGCCACGCCGGCGAAACGGCGCTCGACGGCGCGCTCAGGGCCCATGGGCTCAGCTTTGACCACAATCTCCACGCCCTGCGCATCGTCACCTGGTTCGAGGAGCGCTACCCGGCTTTTCGCGGCCTCAACCTGACCCTGGGCGTAAGGGAAGGCATCGTCAAGCACTCCCGCGACTACTCCGCAGCCGTTCATCCCGAGCTGGAGGAGTTCTTTCTCGACCAGTTTCCGCCTCTTGAAGCGCAGATTATCGACCTGGCCGACGAGATCGCCTACCTCACCGCCGATCTGGACGACGGCCTGGACTCCGGCATCCTCTCGCTGGACGAGGTCCGCGAGGCCGTGCCGCTGTTCCGCGGCTTCCATGACGCAGCGCTGCGCAGTTATCCCCTGGCCGCGCCCCGGCTGGCCGTCTACGAAGCGCTCAGGCGCCTGCTGAATGCGTTGGTGACCGATCTGATGAATGAAGTGAGCGCGCGCGTGGCCGCTTTGGGCGCGACCACGCTCAAAGACATCCGCCGTGCGCCGGCCAGGCTTGCGGCGCTCAGCCCGGAGATGGAAGATGTCCGCATCGCGGCGAAGACGTTTCTTTACGCCGGGCTCTACAACTCCCCGGGAATGGAGGACCTGCACGCCCACGCCGCGCAGGTTGTGCAGGAGCTTTTCGCACTCCTGATGGCGGACCCCGGCCTGCTGCCTGAAGATCACCGGGCACAGATTCCTACCCAGGGATTGGCGCGCACGGTGGCCGATTACATCGCCGGCATGACGGATGCGTACATCGAGCAGTTGTGGGTGAGGTGCGGCGGGCGGTGAGCAAGCCGCTTGCAGTATTTCAATTCAATCTCTGAACCGCCCCGGCCCCATCACGCAGCCTTCGCCAGCCAGTTATAGAGCCAGCCAAACACCGCCCCGCCAATCAGCCCATCCGCCGCCGCATAGAGCGACCCAATCACCACCTGAGCAATGCTGTGATTTGCGTGGTAGCCGGGGTAGATGGAGGCCATCAGCTCCAGGAAGTTCTGCCCATAGTTCGCGCACGCAAGGTTGACCAGCAGAACCGCAAGAACCGCGATGCCCCAAAGAATCGCGCACCCCAGAGCCAGCGCTTTGATATTGAATTTCATCCCTCGCACCTCGGACTAGAATCATAGTCCCGTGCAAAGGAGACGGGAGCGACCACCGGCTCACACGTTTTGATCTCGTGAAGCAGCGACTCAGACCGGCAGTGGTGTTCCAATTCGTGTCTCTTATTTGGCGGGAAGAAATTCAATCCGCGCCAGATCGTCCACTGCCTTGAAGTCGTAATCCGCGGTCACAAGGATGTGATCTGGAGAACTCATCGCAAGGTCAACGGCGAACGCATCGGCGTAGGTGATTTTGCGGTCGACTCGGAGGTCGGCGGCGTGAACAGCACGATCCGCAGTGGCAGGAACGATCTTTGCTTCACTCGGCAGCAGGCTGCTGAGAATGCGAATTTCATCCGAGGCCCCAAAGCGTTTGCGCAATTTCCCCGCTATTTCGCCCCATTGCACGGCCGAAATAGAAAGTTCTGCCTGCCGGCCCGCGCAGACACTTAGAATCTCCTCAACACGGTCCGCGCCTGCCCCATTGTCAACATATCGGAGTGCGGCCGAGGAGTCCAAAACGTATGTAGTCATCGAACGGCCTTACCAGCCCTCTTCTCTCAACTCCCGTTCACGCTCCCGGCGTCGATCTTCGAGCAACTCGTCACACAACGAGGGCCCGCCCGCGGCGATTCCGCGCATTTTTTTGATCATCGCAAGCTTGGCTGTCAAGGTCTCCGGCTTCAGAATGACCTCTGGCCCCTCCCGGCGGATCGCAACGCGAGTTCCGGGCTCAATCCCAAGTTCTTCCCTGATTGTCGCCGGAATCACCAATTGGCCCTTGCTGCTAACGGTTGCGTAGAGTTGTTCCATGGCTTACATGATACCACAAGTAAGAAACAAAGTATAATGTAAGCATAAACAACAAAGTAAGACATTAATCAGTAATCTTACTATTCGAAAATGGTCTTACTGCACTGTGCCCTGTGGCCTCAGGCGGCGCAGATCCATCGCGCACTCTACTGCGTTCTGGGCATTCAGCCGGAGGTTGTCGGCTGCGGCCCACAGCGACAGACGCGAGGTTTCACTGGAATTCCGGGCCAGTTGCTCGGGGCGCAGGCGCACCAGCACGTCGTTCTGGCCGGTCGCGGCCAGGTTGGAGGGCGAATCCGTGTCTTCAAGCACCAGGTCGACGTGCTCACCGCTCAAAGCCTCTTCGAGGGCGGCGATTTCGACTGGCCGCTCCAAATCCACGGCAATGGAGAAGGTGAGCCCGTGGAAGACGGGGGCATGGACCACCTGCAAGGCCAGCGCGGGCCAGCGCCCGGCCGACAGGGCGTCATAATGGCGGCGAATCCGCGCCTCCACCAGGCCCAGGCTGACGATAGCGCTCTCGCCCAGGCCGCCGAGCAGGTTATAGGCCGTCTGCGCGTCGTAAATGGCCCGCGGCAGCCCCTGAAAGCTGAGCAGGCTCACCGTCTGCTGGTGCAGCTCGTCCATGGCACTGCGTCCAAACTCGCTGGCCGGGAGAAGCACCGTGGCGGCGGCGAAGCGCACCGGCGCAGCCTGCTGCACCCGCTCCAGCAGCAACCCCAGCGCCACTGCCGCCGGGTGCGCCGGAACCACGGCGGGCGTAAACAGGTCCACGGTTGCCGCCTCAGAACCCAGCCACGGCGCCCGCACCAGCACCCCGGCCTCCTGGTCCAGCGCGCCACTCAGGTCAAGGACCGTGGACCCGGAACGCAGCGCCTGACGCCAGTGCTTGCGGGTCAGGGTCTCAGTGCCGCAAAGAAATGTAAAGTCGACGCGATCGAAAGCGTCCGGGCCAATGGTCTGGATGAAGGTAACCTCGTCGCCCACCTGGTCCAGTTGGCCCTGGACGTCTTCCTCGTCGAGCAGCACGAAGGTGGCCGCCGCCAGCGGCGACTCCGAAATGGCTTCCTTCAACTCCCGGCCCAAAAGCGTTGAGGCTCCGGCAATAGCAATCTTGTACACAGGCATCCTTCAATCTGGAAATGCTACAGGAATCTCACTGAGTCGCGCTTTTCAATATCTTCTTCCAGGGGAACAGGGGGTACGTCGACCGGCTTTCTCCGCCGCCGCCGCCGCGACCACCCGTAGGCCGCGCGCGCCCAGATGCCTGAGAACATATACGTCAGCGCAATCCCGAACAGTACCACATTCGAGAAGCGCAGCACGAGATAAATCACGATGGCCACCAGCACCAGCACCTGGAAAGGATGACTCCGGGAGAAGTTGATCTCCTTGCCTGACCAGAATCGCCAGGTGCTGACCATCAGAAAACCTGCCAGCGCCACCATGACCAGCCAGGGAATCGAGATCCACCACCACTGCACCGGAATGCCATAGCAAAGATGGATGGTGGCCGCCAGCAGTCCCGCGGCCGCCGGTATCGGCATGCCCACAAAATACTTCCGCCCCGGCAGTCCGGGATTTCGGGGCTGCGCATCGTGCGAGATGTTGAAGCGCGCCAGCCGCGAGGCTCCGCTGAGCAGAAACAGGAAACAGATGAATGCGCCCGCTTTTATCAGGTGTTCCCGCAACTGCGGATTCACCGAGTCGGGCAGAAAGTGAAATCCCCAGACGAATGCCAGCAGGCTGGGCGCCATGCCAAAGGTAATGACGTCGGCGAGAGAATCCAGCTCCTTGCCGAATTCGCTGGTGGTATTGGTCATGCGCGCGATCCGACCGTCGAGGGCATCGAAGGGAATCGCAAACAGAATGGCGATTGCGGCCCAGTCAAGGTGCGTTTGCGCGTTGCCGGTGACGGCGCCGCCTATGGCTTCGAGGGTCTGCAGGATGGAGAAGTAGCCGGCCCCGATGTTAATGGAGGTGAACAGCGAAGGCAGCAGGTACATGCCGCGATGGAGACGCGCCTGTCTAGCCCTGGCCCGGGCCGGATCGCGGAATGAGTCGTGGAAATTCAAAGGCGGTCTCCATCCGGCAGAACGCCGGCGCTTACAGCCATCCCGGCTTCCGATTCGACCGACGCCGCGACAGACACGGGCATTGCCGCCAGCACGCTCGATCCGCCCTTTACCCGCTGGCCGACCTTCACGCGCAGCGCCGCGCCGGCCGGAACCACCACGTCCACTCTGGAGCCGAACTTGATCAGCCCCACCCGCTGACCGCGCTCCACCGTCTGGCCCTCGTAAAGGTTGCAAACGATGCGCCGCGCCAGCAGCCCGGCAATCTGCTTGAAGGTAACGTCGAAGCCCGGGCCGCGCACGGTGACAACATTCTGCTCGTTGCGCTCCGCCGAAGCCGGATTCATGGCGTTCAGATACAGGCCTTTTTGATAGTGCAGACGGCTGACCACCCCGCCGATCGGCGAGCGGTTCACGTGTACATCAAATACGCTGAGGAAGATGCTGATCCGCTGCAGCGGACCATCGGGAGTGCTGATCGCAACCGTTTCAGTGACCAGGCCGTCTCCCGGCGAAACAATCAAGCCGTCGCCCGCGGGAATGGCGCGCCGGGGATCGCGGAAAAACCATAGAAAGAAGGCCGCCAGCAACACCGGCGGCACGGCCCACACCCAACTGTCCGTAAGCCAAGCCAGCACTGCCGCCACCGCCATCAGGCTCAAACCGTAGATGTAACCGTCACGAACCATGGTCCTGAACGATTATACGGTTATCGAGTGCCACACGATTACCCGGCGCCCATGCGGCAGCAGTCATGGGCAGCGTTCAATCTGGCCGCACCACCACGCGGCACAGAACCTGGGCGACCGCCCGGTCCGGGATCACCGCCTGGTAAATTGACGGCAAAAGCCAGCCGCCTTCGAGCTTTAAGCCACCGCCGGCGCCCGGCGTTGGAGCGCAAAGATCAGGTCTTTGGCGTGCAGCTTCAGCTTCTTCAGGCGAACTTCCTCAAGCTGTTCATCCTCGCTGAGATAGGGCTTTTGAAGCAATTCTTCCAACCGCTGAGCGTAGCGACGGTGTTCGGCATGCAGGCGATCGATCTCTTCGCTCAGCGTCGGATCCTGTACTTCATCCATCAAGCACCTCCTGTAGTTAGAGAACACTTACATATATCGCCGTCCACGGGCAATTCGCAAGCAAGAAAATAACTGAAGGTAACCAGACCCTGTGAATTTCGGGCTGGAACGTCGACATGTGTGATCGTTATCACACGCTGCTGGCCGAAAGCAGGACACCGGGCTGCTCGACCGCAGATCCGCTTGCGAATTACCTCAGCTCCAGACTCATCAGAACCGCATCTTCTTCGGGGTCAGCATAGTAGCGCGGGCGGCGGCCGGTTTCGCTCCAACCCAGGGAGCGGTAAAACCCGAGCGCTCTCTGGTTGGACGCGCGCACTTCCAGGATGAACTCTCTTACTCCCGCGGTTCTCAACTCCTCAACCATTGCGGCCAGCAGCTTGCTGCCAATCCCGCGGCGCTGTTCTTTTTCCGGAACTGCAATCGTCTCCAGTTCGGCTTGCGGCGGGAGAATACCGGCCACCGCGAAACCTACGATCATGCCGGTCGCGGGGACCTCCGCCACCAAAGCGAGGCGCCTTGGAGAAGCCGGGTCCAGCACTGCATCGTATACCCGACGTGGCCAATGAGGAGCCTGGCTGAGGCTCTCTCCGATTTCGGTCACGCGGTCCAAGTCCGCAACTGACAACTCGCGAACCCGGAACCCTCCGGCTGGGGCGTTCATGCCCGTTGCCGCCCCGCCGCGGCAGCCTCGCCGAATATCTCCGCATCGGAACGGCGCAGATAATTGCCGTCGAGCAGGGCCAGGTCCACCTGTCCGCCGGCCACAAGCCGCGCTTCGCCCAGGCGGAGTGCGTCCGCCGCCCGCGGCGCCGCAGATTTGACCAACTGCGCGGCCGGCCACGCGGCCGCCAACAGCGCCGCGGCGGCCTGGTCGCACACTGCAATGCGCAGCGGCACGGGATTGATGGCTGCAAGCTCTCTGGCCCCTGCCAGCAGCTCCCGGGGCGCATGTCCAAGCTCTTCCAGGCGCAGGAACACCTCGCCCCGATGGGCATCCAAGGCACAGGACGGCACGCCGGACTTGCGGGATAGGACTTGAAGGCGCGAAATGGCCACCACGGGAATCTGTGCGGCCTCGGCCAAACCCTTGACCGCGCTCAGCCCTACCCGCACCCCGGTAAAGCTGCCGGGCCCGTTCACGGCTACGATCCCGCCCAGATCCTTCAACGCCAGGCCGGCATCGGCCAGCAACGCGGCCACGGCTGCGACCAGCGTGGCCGAGTAGCTGCGGCCCTCCAGTTGGGTCTGCCCCAGAATCTCAAGGTCACGTCCTGCGAGCCGGCCCAGCGCCACGGAGCCGGTAGGCCCGCAGGTGTCAATACTGAGCAAAGGTCCACGAAAAAGCCCAGCTTCAGCCATCACGCTCCGTTAGACTGCTTTGAGTGCCTGCTCCAGGTCGGCGATCAGGTCTTCCTTGTCCTCGATGCCGATCGACAGGCGGATACGGCCCTCGTTGATGCCCATTGCGGCGCGAATCTCCTCGCTCACCGAGCCATGGGTGGTGGTGGCCGAGTGCGAGGCCAGAGATTCCACGCCGCCCAGCGACTCGGCATTGAGGAAGATTTTGATGGCGGCAAGGAACCGCGCCGCTTCCTCCCGCGACTTGAGCTCGAAGCTCATCATGGATCCGAAGCCCTTCTGTTGGCGGACGGCCAGGTCGTACTGCGGATGGCTCTTCAGGCCCGGATAGGCCAGCTTGCCGACCTTGGGGTGGGTGGACAGGTACTCCGCCACGGCCTGCCCGTTCTCCTCGTGCTGCTTGATGCGCAGGGGCAACGTCTTGATGCCGCGCAGCACCAGGAAGCATTCGAACGGCGACATGATTCCGCCGGCCGCCTTTTGGATCAGCAGAAACCGTTCCTTGTGCTCGGGCTTGGATCCGATCAGCGCCCCGCCGAGACCGTCGGAGTGGCCGTTCAGGTATTTCGTGGTCGAGTGCATCACGATGTCCGCGCCCAACTCCAGCGGGCGTTGCAGCGCCGGGGAGAGAAACGTGTTGTCCACGCTGACCTCGGCCCCGCCGGCGTGGGCAATGCGGCTAACCGCGGCGATATCGGTGAGCACCATCAGCGGATTGCTCGGCGTCTCGATGTGAACCAGCCTGGTATTGGGCCGCATCGCCGCTTCGACCGCAACCAGGTTGCTGGTGTCGACGTATTCGATGTCGATGCCGTAACCGCTGACGATCTGGTTGAATAGGCGCACGGTGCCCGCATACACGTCGCGGGAACAGATCACGTGGTCGCCGGAGTGGAGCATGGCCACCAGCGCGGAAATCGCCGCCATGCCGGTGGTGAACGCGTGGCCGCTCGAACCGCCCTCGAGTGCCGCGAGCGCCGTCTCCAGCCGGTCCCGGGTGGGGTTGCCGGCGCGCGAGTAGTCCCAGCCGCGGTCGGTGCCGATCCCGGTGAGCTCAAACGTTGAAGACAGATAAACAGGGACATTCACCGCGCCCGTCAGCGGGTCCGGGTGCTGCCCGGCGTGTACGGCAAGGGTCGAGTATTTGTATGGGGACATGGTTAGCTGCTTGCTTCTAGCTCCTGGCTTCTAGCTTATCGTGCCGGGGTGGAAACGCGGCGCAAGCCGAAGCGATTGGCAGTGGCGCATTTTGGATTTCCATAGACTGGCGCGGAGGCGCTGACGGTGGGATGATGGGAGCGCGTGACGAATGAATGCGCTCCGTGACAAACTGAAGGGAACAAAACCACAGCTTGGAACGTAAGACTGAAAGCGAGGAGAATCCCATCTCATGACAGCCTCTATGAACAGGAATCTAGCTGCGACTCTGATTGCAACCGCGGCCGGTCTCGTCGCATGGCTTTCCGGCTTAGCTCAATTAATCTGGCCGGCCCATCCGCAAATCTGCGCCCTCCTGATTACGATTGTGGTCAGCGTAGTAGTGATGCAAGTCTGGCCCGCCATTGCCGGCCAGAAGAGAATCTGATTCTCGCCCTATTTTGGAAACAACCGCCGCCTGCTTCGAGATGCGAATCTCAAACTGACCCACATGCCAAGCGATCTGACTGAAAGCTGTTTCATAAACGAATGTTCGTCGTTTTCGATCTTTCCCTCAGGGGCTTAAGCGCCTAAGGGAATGTTGGCCTCAGAATCAGGCTTGTTCAGAGATTCCCTGGCTCGCTAACTCGCTAACCCCGCTAACCCCGCCAACCCCGCTAACTCCGCAATTCCCCTCCCACCGGTTCCAGCGTAAGCCGCGCCGTGAGCACCACCAGCGCCACCCAAAGCACATCCGCTCCCAGCAGGTGCGCCACCTGCAGCCAGAGTGGCGCCAGCAGGAACACATCCAGCACCCCCAGCACATATTGCGCCGCCAGCAACAGCAGCACCAGCGCCGAGAGGCCGCGATTGTCCCAATGCGTGCTGCGTTGCGCCGCGCGCACCAGCAGCCAGATGAGGAAGATGCTGCACAGAAACGCAACCGTGGGATGGGTCCAGCGCCAGCGCACCAGCCAGCCGCTTCCTGCTGAAAAGTCCTGCGTCAGCGCCTGTCCCAGCGAACTGGCCGGGAAAAGTGTGTCGCCCAGCGCGGCCAGCGAACCGGTTACACCGACGATCATCACCACCACCACGGCGGCAATGGCGCCAAAGGGCGCAACCAGGCGGATGTTACCGCGCAGATAGCCCTTGCGGCGGCTGAGCATGTGGGCGGTGAGGGTCAGCGCGGCCAGCAGCAGCAGGGTGTTGGTCAGGTGCAGCGCCAGGTAGGCCGGCCGCAGCGGCGACTGGCTCTGTGCGGTCAGCCCCAGCTTCACCAGCAGCGCGCCCAGCATCGCCTCGACCAGCGTGAATGCAACCGATGCCACCGCCGCCGACCGCGCCAGGTGGCCGCGCGCCGTGGCTCTGAACGTCCACACCAGCAGCCCGACGACAGAAATGAATGAAAGCGCGCTGGTCAGCCGATGAGTGAATTCGATCAGCGTTTCCACGCTCGCCGAGTGCTGCATGACGGTCCCGTTGCACAGCGGCCAGTGGTTGCCGCACCCGGCCCCGGACCCGGTGGCGCGCACCAGCGTGCCCCACAGAATCACAGCGATGAAGTAAGCCAGCACCCCCCACGCAAACCGCCGCAGAGCGGGCGAAGGCAGGCATTTTGCATCGATGGGAACGGCGGCAACAGGCATGAAGAGCGACTCCAAATTCAACTAACTAGGTCTCTGACCGTTTGATTTTGTGCTTCCCACCCTAGCGACAAAAACAAAAGCGTCGCGAGGGTGGGGCACCCATCATTGGTACAGCTTCAAGCGGTCAGGGACCTAGTGTAGAACAGCGGGCTGCTCGGGCGGGCGGATCGACAGTCTGCTGAAAAACAATTCGGAGGCGCAAGAAGTGTCAGGGCACGACTTTAGTCGTGCCGAAAACGCAACAGGACTAACGAGGACTTTAGCCCCTGCGGACTGACATTCCACACCCGCCGAGCCGATTTTGATAAACACAATAGAATTGAAGCCGATATAGAAATCAAGTGCAGGTCCCTAAGAATGGAAGGCAATATTCATGCTATTCATTGCAACAGTGAGCACAAGGGGCCGAGTCACCATACCGATCGAATTGCGCAGGAAACTCGGCTGGAATTTCCCCATGAAAGTCACAATTCGCGATGTCAGCGGAAAGCTGCTGATCGAGCCGTGGAAAAGGAATGCGCACGGTGGACGTAAACGGCATTCCGGGCCCTCTTACTCCCCCATCAGCCGCACCACGTGATTCACGATAATCAAATCTTCCGCGGGCGGAATCACGCGCACCGTAACCCGCGAATTCTCAGCCGAAATCACCGCCTCGCCCCGAACATTGTTGCGCTCGGCGTCCAGCACAATTCCCAGCGTCCCCAGCCCGGCGCAGATCTCCGCGCGCGACGCAATATCGTTTTCGCCGATGCCGCCGGTGAACACCAGCATGTCAAGCCCGCCCAGCTCGGCCACATAACTGCCGATCCACTTGGCAATCGTCCATGTGAACTTGTCTACCGCCAGCCGCGCCCTCGCGTTGCCGTCTTTGATCGCGTCGCGCAGATCGCGCATGTCGTTCGAAAGCCCGCTCACGCCCAGCAGCCCGGCCTTCTTGCTGGCCACTACTTCCAGTTGATCGGCCGCGGCGCTGGCGCTTTCAGCCCTCTCGGCAATCTTGCGCAGAATAAACAAAAGTATGCCGGGATCGATGTCGCCGGTGCGCGTGCCGCTGATGATGCCGCCGGTCGGCGTCAAACCCATCGACGTATCGAGACACTTGCCGCCTCGAATCGCGGAGATCGACGCGCCGTTGCCCAGGTGGGCCACGATCAGCTTATCCGGCACGTTGGGCTGCAACTGGTAAACGATCGATTCGTATGAGATGCCGTGGTATCCGTAGCGCCGCACGCCCATCGCGGAATACTCCTCGGGAATCGGCATGTGCGTCACCACCTCCGGCATGGTGCGATGGAAGTAGGTATCGAGGATGGCAAAGTTGGGAACGCCGGGAAACAACCGCAGGGCCTCGCGCATGATGTAGACGGCGATAGGCGTGTGCAGCGGCGCAAAATCCGTGTAGCGCTCGATCTCGTCGATCAATTCAGGGGTGATGCGCTGGTTGTTCTGCACCGTCGGTCCGCCGCAGACCACGCGATGGCCAATGGCCGCCGGGGCAGGGAAGTCGCTGGAGTGGAGCGCGTCGGCCACCATCTTGAAAGCGACGGCGCGGTCGGGCAGAGCCGGATTTTGATCCACCAGCCTGTTGCCTTCGGCATCCTTGATCCAGAACTTGCCCTGATCGGTGGCAATCCCGTCGACCGCGCCCTCGTGCAACTTGCGCCGCTCGCCGTCGCCGGCTTCATAAACTGAAAACTTGATTGAAGAAGAACCGCTGTTCAAAACCAGCACAGGCAAAGACGGCATAAATGAAAAACCTTTCAGAGTCATGGCCGAATTAATCAGCGAGTTAGTAACTCAGCGTTTGCCGAGTTAGCAGGCGCTTAGCTCCTTCGGCCAGCGCCAGTTCTTTATCTCCGGCAGGTCGTCGCCATTTTCAGCTACATACAGCCGATGGCGTTGAATGGCCTCGGAGTACCATTGCTCCGCCGCGCCAGTCATTGATTTGAGTCGCGGGACACGATGAATAGCATCCAGCGCCAGTTGGAACCGGTCGATGTTATTGAGCACGCACATATCGAACGGAGTTGTAGTGGTTCCTTCCTCCTTGTATCCGCGCACGTGGATGTTGTCGTGATTGTGGCGCCGGTAAGTCATCCGGTGAATGAGCCATGGATAACCGTGAAATGCGAAGACGAGCGGCGTGGCCGGCGGAAAGATCTGATCGTATTCCTCGTCGGGAAGGCCGTGTGGATGTTCAGACGTCGGCTGCAGGGTCATCAGGTCCACCACGTTCACCACGCGGATGCGCAGGTCGGGCACTTTCTCGCGCAGCAGGCAAACCGCCGCCAGCGCTTCAAGCGTAGGCACGTCGCCGCAGCAGGCCATCACTATCTCCGGATTGCCGCCGCCGTTCGAGGCCCACGGCCACACCCCCATTCCGGTCGTGCAGTGAGCCACGGCCTCATCCGTTGTCAGCCACTGCGGAGCGGGCTGCTTGCCGGCGACAATCAGATTGATGTAGTGCCGGCTGCGCAAACAGTGGTCCGCCACCGATAGCAGCGTGTTGGCGTCCGGCGGCAGATAGATGCGCACCACGTCGGCCTTCTTGTTGAGCAGGTGATCGATGAAGCCGGGATCCTGGTGCGAAAATCCGTTGTGATCCTGCCGCCAAACCAGCGAGCTCAACAAATAATTGAGCGACGCAATCGGTTTGCGCCAGGGAATCTCGCGCGTGGTCTTCAGCCACTTCGCGTGCTGATTCGCCATCGAGTCGATGATGTGGATGAACGCCTCATAGCAGGAGAAAAATCCGTGCCGCCCGGTCAGCAGGTAGCCCTCCAGCCACCCCTGGCACATGTGTTCGCTCAGCACTTCCATCACCCGCCCGGTCTCTGACAACTCTTCGTCCACCGGCAGCGTCTCGGCCATCCACGCCTTGCCGGTTCCCGTAATCACGTCCTGCAGGCGATTTGAAGCCGTCTCATCGGGGCCGAAGACGCGAAAGTTTTTCTCGGCCTTGTTCGCTTGCATAACCGCGTGCAGCAAACGCCCGAGTACGCGCGTAGATTCCACGTCGGCCTGCCCGCGCCCTTCAATCTTGACCGCGAAATCGCGGAAGTTGGGCACCTTCAGCGGTTGCAGCAGAAGACCGCCGTTGGCGTGGGGATTCATTCCCATGCGCAGCCGCCCCTTGGGCGCTATCTCGGCCAGGTCGGCGCGGAAATGTCCCTTTTCGTCGAACAACTCCTCGGGCTTGTAACTGCGCATCCACTCCTCAAGCATGCGCAGATGCTCGGGCTTCTCGAAGATCTCCGAGAGCGGAACCTGGTGTGCGCGCCAGGTATTTTCCACCGGCTTGCCGTCCACGAATTTCGGTCCCGTCCAGCCTTTCGGCGTGCGCATGATCAGCATCGGCCACGCCGGCCGTTCCGTCACGCCGCCTTCACGCGCCGCCTTCTGAATCGCGGCGATGCGGTCCAGCATGGTGTCGAAAACCGCCGCCGCCTGCTGGTGCATCACCGCCGGATCGTTGCCTTCCAGCGTAAAAGGCTCATAGCCGTAGCCGCGCATCAGATTCCCTAACTCGGCATGTGGAATGCGCGCCAGGATCGTCGGGTTGGCGATCTTGTAGCCGTTCAGGTGCAGGATGGGCAGCACTGCGCCGTCGGTCGCTGGATTGAGAAATTTGTTCGAGTGCCAGCTCGTCGCCAGCGGCCCGGTCTCAGCCTCGCCGTCGCCCACGACGCAGGCCACGATCAGGTCGGGATTGTCGAAGGCCGCGCCGTACGCGTGGACCAGCGAGTAGCCCAGCTCGCCGCCTTCGTGGATTGATCCCGGCGTCTCCGGCGCTACGTGGCTGGGAATCCCGTACGGCCAGCTGAACTGCCGGAACAGCCGCTTGATGCCGTCCTTGTTCTGTTCGATGTGCGGATAGATTTCGGAGTAGGAGCCTTCAAGATACGTGTTTGCCACCAGTCCCGGCCCGCCATGCCCCGGGCCGATAATGTAAAGCATGTTCAGCCCGCGTTCGCGAATCAGCCGGTTCCAGTGCACATAGAGAAAGTTGAGCCCCGGCGTGGTGCCCCAGTGGCCCAGCAGCCGGGGCTTTACGTCGTCCAGCGTCAGCGGGCGCTCCAGCAGCGGGTTGTCTTTCAGGTAGATCTGTCCCACCGACAGGTAGTTGGCGGCTCGCCAGTAGGCGTTCATCTTGGCCAACAATTCCGGGCTCAGGGGACCGCTGTTACCGGATTCACCCGCCGTGTCGCCCGCTGTTTCGCTCTCCGTATTGTTGATCATTGCGCACCTCGAAAGGGGAAGATTGCGTGCTTCTCAAAGGGTAGCAGTCGCGGCATCCAGGCGTGGGTGACTGATGTCACATTCTGCGGCCGCTGAAGCATCTTGTGAGGCCGGCAACCCCGCTCCATTCTCCTCGGAGACTGTTAATCAGCGATGTATCCGGTAATGGGTCAGTTTGAAGGGTACGGCCTTCAGGTGAAGGGTACGGGCTTCAGCCCGTACGCAAACCTGGCAACTTGACTGCGGGCTGGTAGGGGTGGGTTTTAACCCACCCATTTATCCCCTGAGGGAATACTCCTTCAAACTCACCCACTACCATGTATCCAGCGCTCTTGACACGTACCGCAATTCCGGGGTTCAATCGGTTGCAAAACATCCCACAGTTGCTTGCGGCACGCTGCGCAGTCAAACGGCAAGGGGAGGCAGGAAGAGCAATGAATGGTCTGCTTTGGATTGCCCAGATTATATTGGCGGTCATATTTATGTGTACCGGGGCCGGCAAGCTGTTTATGTACGAGCGATTGATCGGCGCGGTTCAGATACGCTCCAAGGGCCGCCCCTCCGGAATCTCGCGCGGGCTGGCCGCCTTTATCGGCATTGCGGAGATGGCTGGAGCGCTGGGTGTGGTGTGGCCCGCCGCTTTGACGCCGGCCGCGCTGCGTCCGGAACACCTTGTTGTGGTGCTCGCGGCCTCGGGGCTGGCTCTCATCATGGTGCTGGCCGGCATCTATCATCTGCGCCGCAACGAGGAGGCAGCGTTCGCCGTCACTCTGTTTCTGCTCGCCCTGTTCGTCGTTTTCGAGCGCTGGCCGCGGTAACCTTCGCCAACTATTGATCTATGCGTGAGTAGTGTCCACATCGATACTCCAGTGGGCTCGCCAGAGCTCTCCAATCTGTCGTTGTTTTGAAGAGTACGAGCTTCAGCCCGTACGTCAAATCGAGCAATAGAACCGCGGGCTTTAGCCCCGGAGGCATGCTTTCCGGGATCTTCGCGCGAATTCAGGCGTTTTTCCGCAGCCTGTAAAGCCCACGATTATTCTTAGCCGCTTTCGGCACGCGACCCGGCCCGGCCCGGCCCAGAGGGCGCCCCGGCTCCCCGGTCATGCCCTTTCAAAGAATCCTGAGTTGGGGTCTGTAGAATCCCAGCTCTCAGAAGCGAGACCTGGGGCACCCGGCAGTCCTCGGGCCTGAAGGCACACGCTCTCTTCACCAGCAGTGCGCGGGCTTAACGACACATGCTCTCTCGGCCGCAGTACGCGGGCCTGATGCGGTTTATTGGTTGGCCGGCGTGACATCTACAATGCCGCAGTTGACCTTGGCCAGGTTCTGCGCCATCGTTCCCATCTGAAATGTACCGAGGCTGGTGGTCGCGCCGGGCTGAACGGGCCCGTTCAGCGTAGTTTGCGTTTGCGTGATAACTGACCCGTCGGCTCCGTACTGAACGCACTGCAGGGTCGCCGACTGCATAACGACATTGGCGTTGTTCCTCCATTGCGCCTGCGAGATCTGGATATTTCCGTTCACTGGGTCCCATCGGCCGGCGAACTGCTGCTGCTGCACCAACGCCCCATTGGCTCCCGGCTGTGCCGGCGTTCCCTGCGATGGCGCAAATCCCGGCTGTGCCGGGGCTCCCTGCGATGGCGCAAATCCGGGCTGTGCCGGCGCTCCCTGCTGGTACGGAACTCCCGGCTGTCCCTGAACCGGCTGCCCCTGAACCGGCTGCTGTCCTGGAGTAGCCGGCTGATTGTGCGTGCCAATGTAGTAGAGCCCATACAGGACCGCAATGACGAGGATCACCCCCCAGAGCCATCCCCTGCCCTTTATTGGTGTCGGCGGGGCCATGGCCATGATAGGAATCGGCCCCTGCTGCGGATAGCCCGGAGGGGGCGCCGCATAGCCCGGAGGAAGAGGCGCCGCAAATCCCGGAGGGGGAGGCGCCGCAAATCCCGGAGGAGGAGGCGCCATCGGCTGGACCGCCGGCGCCGGTGCGGCCGCCGCTGCCGGAGCCGCTGCCGCCGCCGGAGCCGCCGCCGGAGCTGCTGCCGCCGAAGCTGCTGCCGCCGCCGTCACATCGTTCCCGCACTTCGCGCAGAAGCGCTCATCGCCATCCAACTGTGCGCCGCATTTATTGCAGAATGTCGCCATACGCTCTCATTCTCCTTGCCATGCCTTGGTATTCCGCCATTACTCCTGCATGTCCGGATTCAGTCCCTGTCATCGCCGGTCATGCCCCGGCCGCAGTTGAGCTCTCACGCCAACGGCGCCGTACCCACAGGCCGCCTCATCGTTCCTAGCCCCAGCGTCGCTTCCACATTCGCCAGTGTGCCCTGCAATTGCGCCATCTGCTCCTGCTTCACCTGCTGCAACCCCTGCTGGACCAGGGTGAACAGCACATACCATCCGATCAAGCCCGCGATGATCTCGTTCCCAAACCCCCCGAACAGTTGCCATGGGGCGTCCCAAAACGCATGCAACAACACCGGAATGGCAAACGCCATCAGGAAGTGCTTATCCCCGAGCATCCCCGCGCTGAACGGCCTGTCCTGCTTGACCCGCCAGAAGGCGCCCGCCGAAATCGCCGTCCACACCATATGTCCGAGCGGCGCGGCGGTGAACATGCGCACCAGCAGTTCGTGGAGCATCTGAACCACCCCCGTGCTCATCGCCAGATTCAGCGCCTGGGCCTGGGTCTGCGCCGCTTGCGTTGTTCCGATTTGCGCAAGCGCCTGAACAAAGCCCGCCAAGAAGCCGCCTCCGTTGATCCCAAACGCGTATCCCATGGTCTCAAAGCATGAAAAACCCGCACCCACCGTCGCGCCAAACAGGATTCCGTTCAGTTGGTACTTGAAGCGTACGCCGCGAACCACAACGATCACGGCGAACAGCTTGGCGCATTCTTCCACGATGCCCGCCTCCCACTCTCCGATTTGGAAGATCGACAAGCTATCGAGAATGAGCGCAGCGCACAACGACAGGACTGCTCCGGTTATGAAGAGTTTCCCCACTATGTACATGGAAACGTTGCGCGGCGTGTTCAACTCGAAAAAGAGCGTCAGCGTAGCCAGCGGCGTCGCGAACGCTCCCAGAAGCAAAAGCGCAGGTATGAGGTTTGAGTTAGTGGTGAAGTGGAACATGAGAGCCAAAAGCGCAAGCCCGACCCACAGGGTTCCCAGGACGCGGAAGAACATCCACGGCTTGGGCCAGCCTGTCTCGACAAGGCCAAGGGGTGGCGTGGTATTCTTCGCGCCCACCATGAAGTAATCTTCCAGCTCGTCGAGGCCGCGCCGCTTGAACACCTCGCTGAACATCTGCCCCAGGCTGAAGCCCTCAAGCTTGTCGGTCGAGGCCAGACTCCGGATGCGCGAACGCAGCCCCTCCATCATACCCGCCTGCGCGTGCGGGTGCGCCGCCGCAGCCGGCACGTAGTACATCTGCTGCGGCCCTCCGGGGTAAGCCTGATACATCATCGCCACCATTCCCGGCGGCGGAGGCGGCATTCCCATGGGCGGAGCCCCCGTCACGCCCGGCGGAGGTGGTGGCGGCGGAGGCGCGTATTGATACGCCGCTGGCGGAACGGCTTGCGCGGGTGGCGTAGGAGCGGTAGGCGGAGCCGCCTGCGCACTGGCCGAAGCTCCTACAGCCGCTCCGCAACTCTTACAGAATTTATTCTCCGGCAGGCACGCCGTTCCACAGTGGGGGCAAAACATGGGAGTCTCCAGTCCTTGGGGGATTGGGGGATGCTATGGAAAGTACCACCTATGTATCTGTGAAGTAAAGCGGAAATCCTCCCGGAAAGAAGTTGCGCGATTTTGGATCCGGGGGGCGCGCCAAGACCGCCCGAAATATTCGCTTGAGTGGCTGCAGGAATTTGAGGCCTTGACCTCACCAGGTTCCGAAACACGCAAAAAGGCTGTTGAGGATTCTCCGCATCGCGGGCGAGGGTTGCAGAGAATTAGCCGGTGTTTTGCCAGAATGGAGTTAAACAGGGTGAAAACGGGCGCGGGGCGCTGGAATTGCGGTGTCTTTCAGTGGCTTTGCCGACTGCGGGGTTGCGCCCGGGAATGGGATGCGAACGATGGTGAAGGTATTGCGGGAGAAGGCGCGGCTGGACCTGGAGCGGCAACTGCGGCCGTACCGGAGGGCAAGGAAAGACCCGCGGCCGCCGGAGGGGTGGTTGCGGGCGATGCGGCTGGCGGCGGGGGTTCCGGCGGAGCGGATTGCGGACGCGATGGATTTTTCGATCAAGATGGTTTTTCAAACGGAACGGTCGGAACAGAGAAGAACCATCAGCCTGCATCAGTTGGGAAGGATGGCGCGGGCGCTGGAATGCGATGTGGTGTATGGTCTGGCGCCGTGGCACCGTTCGCTGGAGGATCGGGCGATGGAGCTTGTGGAACAGGAGTTGTGGAGGAAGCGGTTTACTACGA
>Ga0326727_10009817_pt1 | contig 23233 bp, 20 predicted proteins | sample MB2enrmetagenome_FD_207643 | JGI IMG/M metagenome (GOLD analysis project Ga0326727, IMG submission 207643) | Lab enriched peat soil microbial communities from McLean, Ithaca, NY, United States - MB29MY | ecosystem: Environmental > Terrestrial > Soil > Wetlands > Peat | place: USA: New York... | reverse complement strand
CAACGCAGTGCCTCTTGCAGCGCCGTTCGAAGAGCTATGCGGTGAAGGTGGAGGGCAAGCTGGCGCCCGGCGTCACGGCCAAGGACATCATTCTGGCGCTGATCGCCCGCATCGGGATCGGCGGCGGCACGGCCTCTGTTTTCGAGTACACCGGCAGCACCATCCGCGGTTTGAGCATGGAAGAGCGCATGACGGTGTGCAACATGTCGATCGAAGCCGGCGCGCGGGCCGGCCTGGTGGCTCCCGACGATACCACTTTCGAATACCTGTGCGGCCGCCCGCACGCGCCCAAGGGGTCCCAGTGGGATGCGGCCCTGGCGCGCTGGCGGCAGCTTCCCACGGACGAGGGCGCGGCTTACGATCGCAGTATCTCGATCGATGGCGCCGCGCTCGAGCCCATGATCACCTATGGCACCAATCCTGGGATGGGCGTGCCCATCGGCGCGCCGGTTCCCGACCCTTCGCGCGTGGCCGATCCGATGGAACGCGAATCCATCGCCAAGGCTCTGGTTTACATGGGTCTGGAGGGCGGCCGGCCGGTGCTGGGCCTGCCCGTGGACGTGGTCTTCATCGGGAGCTGCACCAATTCCCGCATCTCCGACCTGCGCGCGGCGGCAGCGGTGGTCAAGGGCCGCAAGGTGAACCCCAAGACCCGCGTGCTGGTGGTGCCGGGCTCGCAGGAGATCAAGCGCCAGGCCATCGCCGAGGGTCTGCCGGAAATCTTCCGCGCGGCCGGCTGCGAGTGGCGCGAACCGGGCTGCTCGATGTGCATCGCCATGAACGGCGACCAGGTGGGCGCCGGCCAGTACAGCGTCTCCACCAGCAACCGCAACTTCGAGGGCCGCCAGGGCAAGGGCGCGCGCACCTTCCTGGCCAGCCCGCTGACCGCCGCGGCCAGCGCAATTACGGGCGTGGTGACGGATGTGAGGACACTGCTATGAAGCCATTCACCGATTTCGAAAGCCGCATCGTGCCGCTGGCCATCAACAATATCGATACCGACCAGATCATTCCGGCGCGTTTCCTGAAGACCGTCTCCAAGCAGGGCCTCGACAAGGAGCTTTTCTGCGACTGGCGCTACGACGCTTCCGGCGCGCCGCGGCCCGATTTCATCCTCAACCAGGAGCGGGCGCGGGGAGCGCAGGTGCTGCTGGCGGGCGACAATTTCGGTTGCGGCAGCTCGCGCGAGCACGCGCCCTGGGCGCTGACGCAGTTCGGATTCCGGGCGGTCATCAGCACGTCGTTCGCCGACATTTTCAAGCAGAACTCGTTGAAGAACTCGCTGCTGCCGATTGTGGTCCCGCCGGACGTGCATGCCGAGCTATTCGCCGCGGTAGCCGCCGACCCGGATGCCAAGGTGAAGATCGACCTGGCCCGCCAGACGCTGACCACGCCGGGCGGCCGCGCGGTGGAGTTTCCCATCGATAGCTTTTCGAAGCACTGCCTGCTGAACGGCGTAGACGAGTTGGGCTACATCATGCAGCAGGAAGCCGCCATCACGGCCTACGAGGCGAAGCGGGTGGGTTCGATCGACACGCGGGGATAGGGCCTTAACCTGCGCCCATCATAAGGCAAGGGGCGGCCGAAGCCGCCTAGCTCTGGGTGCGCCCAGACGCTATCTTGTGCCAGTGGCAGCCAGGGCCCATACGCTTCAAGCTGATCGGGGACTCTGCCGAGGCGTTTTCGCTGCCTGGAAAGCTACCCGGCCAGGCGCTCCAGCGCCTCCCGAAGGGCTTTCAGTCCCGCCCGGGCGTTCCTTAGTTGATTCGCGTCGAAGTCATTGCGCTCTTCGCAGCCGGGCTGGGGGCAGACGAAGTGATCGTTCGCTTCCAGCCAACCGAGCGTCTGAAGGAACTCGTAGCCGCATTCGGCGCAGTGAAACCCAACCGGGAAATCAGATAGCTCCATCTTCTCACACCTCTTCCCGCCGGCCTCAGAATCGGCTCCTTGCACTCCATTTCCGGCGCTGCACTGAAATTCCATGGCCGAGCCGCTCACCTTTGAATGGTTCGGAGAACCGAGACGAGCGCTGCAAGCTGAGAGGGATCGCGCCTTGCCCGAAGGTCCTGAACCAGCGGAAGATGCTCAATCCTCTTGCGGGCCGCCTGAAACTCCTTTTCAATAACCGCCAGATCGGCACCTGGGAACCCCCGAAGAAGGGCCTCCGTCGCCAACTGCCGCTCAAAAACCTCGAGGACGAATTCAGTGAGAGTCGCTATCAGCGCGTTTGTCTGCCCCTCGGACATAGGCCCCTTCCCCTACTGTTTCTACTGCTTTAGAACGGGATCTCAAAAACTACGTTTTCGATGGGCACTCGCAACAGCACGGCTAACTGTTTCTTCTTCTCGCGCGGGAAATAAACTAACCCGGCGACATTCTTTCCGGGATAGACAGTAGTTGCCCTTAGTATCAGCGTATCTACGTTAGCGTTGTATTGATCCCGTTCCCTCGCCCGCTCCTCTGCAGCGGCTGCATTTGCTCTCTGTTGTTCGAGTTGCTCGTCTGTTGGGCCACGTGAGTAGATATCCACCTGGGACGTGGTTCCGTCCGGGTTGTGAACCGTGGCTGATCCGGCCTGCTGCTGTTGCGTCGAGTTCCACCCAGCACTCGCCCCCGCTGCTGCTGCCGCAATGGTCTCCAATGTTCCGCGTCGAGCCTTAACGCGATCGAAGGACAGGGAAGCAACTTCCATACCCAAAGGACTCGTGGTTTGAACGGTGCAGCGCTCGGGAAAAACGTCGAATCGGGTACCTCCGTGGTTTACCACCGCCAAACTCGCGACGAAATGCCGCCCGTCGTCGGTGAATCTAGCACTGACCACAATGCCTGCGTAGCGGACGACTTTCAGGACTTGGCCTCTCTGCCATGACTGAGAACAGCACGGATCTGCTTCTGAAAATTGCACGTGATGCGGCCTCGGTTCGTGTGAAGCCTTCCAGGAATCGGCGAGGACTAGCGCTTCTTTGGTCTCCTCTTCGGTCAACAAGCGCGAGACCTCTGAACGAGCGGTGCGATCTGCGTCGTCCCTCCCAGATCCGGCCAGAAAGAACCACATATACGCTAAACGATAATTCTGGGGAACGCCGTGACCTTTGAAATAACAGTACCCGAGATTATTCTGCGCCACTGAGAGTCTTTGCTCAGCGGAGAGACTATACCAGTGCAACGCTTTGACATAGTCCTGCGCGACTCCACGGCCATGATAGTAAAGCGCGCCCACAGCGTTCTGAGCGGCAGCATCTCCCAGTTCTGCTAGCGGCAGCCACTCCTTTAGGGCAGCGGCGTAATCGCCCGCCTTGTAGGCGGCAGCTCCGGCATTGTAGTCTGCCGCGGCAGCCAGACTCGTCATGACGAGGACACCAACAAATACTGTCAATTCGATGCGCATTTATCCTGCCTGTCGTTTCTTCTCCTCGCGAGCCTCGTTCCCCCTCAGCTTCTCTGGGTGCACTCGTGGGCCGACGGGCCTTAACTATCGTGCGGCGCTTAGGTGCTGAGCCCTTGTCCGCCTCTTGGCCGTCTTTACATCAATAACCACGTTTGTCACTCATCGCGCCGAGTATAGCATTTCTTGCGCAGCACGATAAATACCGCTTGACATACGCACCACACTGCGTATGCGCAGCATCGCACGGCAAGCGGAATTTCCTTGATATTCTAAACTTCCCGGAACCACAACCCTTCTTAGGGGCGGAACGGGTGAAGATACGAGACATTATCAAGTTGCTGGAACGTGACGGTTGGGCGCTGCTCCCCCGTACCGGCACCAGCCACCGGCAGTACAAGCGCCCGGCGAAACCCGGTCGCGTAACCGCGGCGGGTCATTTTCGTGACGATGTGGATCCCGGCACCCGGAGCAGCATTTTGAAGCAGCCGGGGCTAAAATGAGGACTGTGCAGTACGCGGTAATCTACGCGAAGACGGGCACGGGCTACAGCGCTCACGTGCCGGACCTGCCGGGCTGCATCGCCACCGGTTCCACTCTTGCAGCTACACAGAAGCGTATGCGGGAGGCACTCGCACTGCACCTGCGGGGAATGCGGGAAGACGGCATTCCCATTCCGCGACCCACTACGCTGGCAGAGCAGGTCGATGTGAACGACGCCGCCTGACACCCATCCTCGGCTATTTCAGCCTCAAGCTGTTACTCACCACCGTCACGCTCGAGAGCGCCATGGCGGCCGAGGCCAGCATGGGCGAGAGCATTCCCAGTGCCGCGATGGGGATCCCAATGGTGTTATAGGCGAAGGCCCAAAACAGGTTCTGCCGCACGATCCGCATGGTCCGCCGCGAGAGTTCGATGGCTTCCGGCACGCCCCGCAGATCGCCGCGCATCAGGGTGATGTCGCCGGCTTCCATGGCGATATCGGTGCCCGACCCCATGGCGATTCCGAGGTCGCTCTGCGCCAGCGCGGGGGCGTCGTTGATGCCGTCGCCCACCATCGCGACGCGCCGGCCGGCGGCTTGCAACTTCTTGATCTCGGCCACCTTTTGGGCCGGGGTGACCTCCGCCAGTACGTGTTCGATCCCGGCTTCGCGCGCGGCCCGCTTGGCGGCGGCCGCCTGGTCGCCGGTGATCATCCAGACTTCCAGGTTCATGGCTCGCAGGCGGCGCACGGCCTCGGCGGCCTCGGGCTTGACCGTATCGGCAATTTCGATGGCGCCGGCGGGGCGGCCATCCACTGTGAGCGTGATCCCCGGCCGCCCCACCACGACCTCGCGGCCGTCCACGCGCGCCCGCACGCCGTGGCCGGAGAGCGCGGCGAAATCCTCGGCCTCGGCCAGCGCGAGGCCGCGTGCCACCGCGGCTTCCACCACGGCCTTGCCTAAGGGATGCTCGGAGTAGCGTTCGGCGGACGCCGCCAGCCGCAGCAGTTCATCTTCGGTGTAGCCCTGCACGGGCAGCACGGCTGTTACACGCGGCTTGCCCAGTGTCACCGTACCGGTCTTATCGAGTATCACCGTGTCGATGCGATGAGCCATCTCGAGCGCTTCGCCGCCTTTAATGAGGATGCCGCGCTCGGCGCCCCGCCCGGTCCCCACCATGATGGCGGTCGGCGTTGCCAGGCCCAATGCGCATGGGCAGGCGATGATCAGCACTGCCACTGCCCGCACCAGGGCCACGGGGAACGGCGCCAGGAATACCCACACCGTGAACGTTGCCAGGGCTGCCAGCAGCACTCCTACGGTGAAGTAGCCGCTCACCACGTCCGCCAGGCGGGCCACCGGCGCGCGCGACCCCTGGGCCCGCTTAACCATCTCGACCATCTGCTGCAGCAGGGTGCCACGCCCCACCTTGGTGGCCCGGTAGCGCACGCTGCCGGATACGTTAATGGCGCCGGCGAACACGGCGCTTCCGGCGGCCTTGTCGACGGGCATGCTCTCGCCGGTGAGCAGCGATTCATCCACCGACGATTGGCCCTCGATCACCGCGCCATCCACGGGGATGCGCTCGCCCGGCCGCACCACTACCACGTCGCCGGTTCGCACCTGCTCGGTGGGAATCTCGGTTTCGATGCCTTCGCGCAGGATTCGCGCGGTGGGCGGCTGCAAGTTCGCCAGCCGGCGAATGGCTTCCGAGGCGCGGCGGCGGGCGCGGGCTTCGAGCGTGCGGCCCGTCAGGATCAGCGCCACGATCACCGCCGCGGCTTCGTAGTACACCTCCTGGCCGCCGCGCACCGTCGCGAACAGCGAGTACAGGAAAGCCGCCCCCGTGCCCAGCGCAATCAGCGTGTTCATATTGGCGGCACGGTGGCGGAGCGCCTTCCACGCGGCGGTGTAGAACGGCGCGCCGGAGTAGAAGATCACCGGCACGGTCAGCGCCAGTTGCAGCCAGGGATTCCGGTGGGACATCCCCAGAAGAACCACCGGCGCGGCGAACGCCAGCGCCACCCACAACCGGCGCCGCAAGGCCCGGTCTTCGCGGTCGGGGTTTAGTCCGCCTTCCGGGACGCCATAGCCCAGCTCCTCAATCGCCACGACGAAATCGCCGGCCCGCACGCGCGCCGGATCGTACTCCACGGTGGCCGTCTCAGTGGCCAGATTGACGCGGGCGCGCTCCACGCCGGGGGTCGCGGCCAGCGTCCGCTCGATGGTGCGGGCACAGGCCGCGCATGTCATCCCGGAGACCGGCAGGTCGATCCGCTCGGGCGCCTCGACTTTCATGCGGGCACTTCGTAGCCAATCGTCCGCACGGCATCCTTCAGCACCTCCGGACGCACCAGGTCGGAATCGTATTCCACGTCGGCGCGGGCCGCTTCGAGGTCCACCGTGGCTTTGGTCACACCGGGGATGGATGAGAGTTTGCGCTCCACACTGCGGCGGCAATTCTGGCAGGTCATGCCGCCGACGGAAATGCTGAGAGATTCCAGGGCCATGCTTATATGATGAAACAGTTACCCCATGGAGATGCGATGACCTTCGCGGATGGGCGTCTGGCCCGGCTTCTGGAAGCCGCCGAGGCCGCCAATGCCAGGGGCTGTGCCGGGCCGGACATCGCGCTGATCGAGGCCGGCGGGGGCTGCGGCGTGTTCGCGGGCGCCGATTCGCCGCTCACACAGGTTGTGGGCATGGGGCTCGATGGACCGGTGCGAGCCGCGGATCTGGATGCCGTCGAGGCATTTCTGCGATCTCGCGGCGCGGGGGTGACCATCGATCTTTGTCCTCTCGCCGATCCGCGCCTGCTGGAAGAACTGGTCCGTCGCGGGTACCGCCCCACCGAGTTCAACAACGTGCTGGCGAAACGCCTCGCGGGAATTTCCATCGTGCTGACGCCGCGTGTGCGCCGCGCCGTGGCCGGGGAAGACGACCTGTGGTCCCACGCGGTGGGCCGCGGCTTCTTCGAGCAGTCCGACCTCACCACCGCCGAGATGGACGTGGGCCGCCACGTCTTTGCCATGCCGGAGGCCCTCTGCTATCTCGCGGTGGCCGAAGGGCGCGAGCCGGCTGGCGGGGCAGCTATGAGCGTGCGGGATGGCTTGGCCACGCTGTTCGCCGACGCCACCATCCCGCGCCACAGGCGGCAGGGTTTCCATGCCGAGCTGATCGCCGCCCGCCTCAATGAAGCCATCGCGCGCGGCTGCGAGCTGGCCAGCGCCACCACCCTGCCGGGGAGCGCCTCCCAACGCAACTACGAGCGCATGGGTTTCGAGGTGGTGTACACAAAAGTCACCATGGTCGCCGGTAGTTGAGAATCCGGCGGGGGATCTTCCACTAACCCATGAGAACCCATGCCCGTGTGGCTCGATTCGTGGATCGCGGCGGCGGCGATTCCCCTGGCTGTCTGGCTGCTGATCAGCGGGTTGGACGATTTGTTCGTCACTCTGGTGTGGCTGTTGGCCGGACGGCCCAAAATTCCCTGGCCTTCCGAGGCTCAACTGGAAAGCTTGCCCGAGCGGCGCATCGCCATCCTGGTGCCGCTCTGGCACGAGCATCGCGTCATCGGCCAGATGCTGGAAAGCAACCTCGCCACCATTGCCTACCAGAACTATGAGGTGTTCGCGGGCGTCTATCCCAACGATGAGCCCACGGCTCGGGAAGTCGCCGCGGTGGCCGGCCAGCACGCGCGCCTGCACCTGGCCGTGGTGCCCCATGACGGTCCCACTTCCAAGGCAGATTGTCTGAACGCCGCCTGGCGGCGCATGAAAGCCTACGAAGCCAGCCAGGGAGTGCATTTCCGGGTGGTCGTCATGCACGACGCCGAAGACCAGATTGACCGCCGCTCGCTGCGCCTCATGAACTGGTTCTCGCGGGATTATGAAATGGTACAGGTGCCCGTGCTGCCCCTGCGCACGCCGCCCCTCGAATTCACGCATGGCCTTTATTGCGATGAGTTTAGCGAATTCCAGTTGAAGGATCTGACAGTCCGCCAGCGGCTGGGCGGGTTTCTGCCTTCCTGCGGCGTGGGCACCGGGTTCGCGCGCGAAGCTCTGGAAAGGCTGGCGGCCGCCCGCCATGGCATGGTTTTCGATCCGGACTGCCTGACCGAGGATTACGAGACGGGCTTCCGGCTGCACGCCCTGGGCTGTCGTCAGTTGTTCCTCGGGATCCACTTCGATGCGCGCGCGCCGGTGGCCACGCGCGAATATTTTCCGCGCACGTTCCGCGCCGCCACGCGCCAGCGCAGCCGCTGGGTGGCCGGGATCGCGCTGCAGGGCTGGGAACGGCACGGCTGGCGGGTCCCCTGGCGGCAGGTTTACTGGCTGTGGCGCGACCGCAAAGGCCTCCTGGGCAGCCTGATCGGTCCGTGGGCCAACCTGCTGTTTCTCTATGGCCTCGCAAGCGACTTGGTATCTTCGCTGAGACACGTGCCGTGGACTTTGGCCGCCGCGACTCCGGCGTGGATGGCGCACTGCTACCTGGCCGCCGCGGTGTTCGCGCTGGTGCAGGTATTTACCCGCATGTACGGCACCGCTTTGATTTATGGCCCCCGTTTCGCCTGGGCCGCGCCGCTGAGATCTCTGTGGGGCAACCTGATCAATTGCGTGGCCACCGCCGAATCCCTGCGCCAGTTCCTGGATGCCCGCGTAAAACGCGGCGCCATGGCCTGGCGCAAAACCGAGCACGCCTATCCGGCGCACTTCGCGCCCGATCAACGGCTGCGCCTGGGCGAGCTGCTGGTCAACATGCAGTGGGCCGCCCGCGCCGAGATCGAAGAAGCCCTGCCCAGGGTGCCTCCCGGGCTCCGGCTGGGAGAGTACCTGATCCAAGCGCGAAAGCTCTCCGAAGAGGGCCTGTACCGGGCCTTGAGCTTGCAAACCGGCATCCCCATGGGAATGCCTTTGCATATCGAGGTGGACCGGCTGACCACCCGCGTCCTGCCGGTCGAAGCCGTCCGCCGTTGGAAGCTGCTGCCCTATCGCGTCGAGATGGGGCGCCTGCACGTGGTGACGGCGGAAGTGCCCACCGAGGCCACGGATCGCGAACTGGCCGGCTTCAGCGCCCTGGAGATCCGCTATCATCTGGTGCGCCCCGGCGAATTCGAGCGGCTGGCCGGCGAGTATCTGCCGTCTACATCCTGACGCCATCGCAAATAGGATAAGATGGCCAATCACGTGACCAATCCCGCAAACTCCAGCCAGCCGGCGGGCGCTGCCGATCAAGGCGCCGCCTTGCTGGCGTGCTATCTCGGCTGGACGCTGGATGCCTTCGATTTCTTTCTGGTCTCTTTCTGCCTTACCGATATCGGGAGGGAGTTCCACCAATCGGATGCGGCCATCGCGCTGAGCATCACGCTCACCCTGGCCTTCCGCCCGGTGGGGGCGTTTTTTTTCGGCCTGCTGGCGGACCGCTACGGCCGCCGGCTCCCGCTGGTAATCGTCCTGGTGTTCTATTCGGTGGTCGAAGTGCTCTCGGGCCTCGCGCCCACCTACACCATCTTTCTGGGGCTGCGGGCCCTGTTCGGGATCGGCATGGGCGGCGAGTGGGGCCTGGGTGCGTCGCTGGCCATGGAGAAAGTGCCTCCGCGGCTGCGCGGGCTGCTATCGGGCTTTCTCCAGCAGGGATATGCCACAGGCAACCTGCTGGCCGCCGGCTGCTATTTTTTCCTGCTGCCCCGCTTCGGCTGGCGCCCGCTGTTCTTCGTGGGCGGCCTGCCCGCGCTGCTGGCTCTGTTCGTGCAGTTCCGCGTGAAGGAATCCGAAGTCTGGGAGAAATCCCGCTCCGAGAGCTGGGGCGAACTGGGCCGCGCTATCGCCGCCAACTGGAAGCTCTTCATTTACATTTCCATCCTCATGATGGGAATGAATCTCACCTCCCACGGTACGCAGGATATGTACCCCACTTTCCTCCAGCGGCAATGGCATTTCGGTCCTACGCGGAAGGCCGGCGTCACGGCTTTTTCGACCCTCGGGGCGATCATTGGCGGCACGCTCTGCGGCCTGCTGTCGGACCATTTTGGCCGGCGCCGCATCATGATCGTCGCGCTGCTGTCAGGGGTACTGATCATTCCGTTGTGGGCCTATGCCCCCTCGGTGGGCCTGCTGATGGCCGGCGCCTTTCTCATGCAGTTTGTGGTGCAGGGCGCCTGGGGAGTGGTTCCAGCGCACCTTTCCGAACTCTCGCCCGATACGGTGCGCGGATTCCTGCCGGGCTTCGCCTACCAGGTGGGCGTGCTGCTGGCCAGCTCGGTGGCGTATATCGAAGCGGCTTTCGCGCGGCATTCCAGCTACTCGACCGTCATGGCCGGCACGGCCGCGGTGGTGTTCCTCTTCGCGGCGGCCGTCACCGCCATGGGAAAGGAGCGCCGCGGCGCCGCCTTCGGCCAATAGCATGCCGGCCGCCGCGAGTCCCGAGGAGATCCGCGCGGCCATCGATGCGTTTCTCGGCGCCGCCCGCCAGCCCGCCCTGCTCGAACCCGGCGAAGAGCTGCTTCCTCTCGCGGCCGATAATTTCGCGCTCGAGTTGCGTTCCGGCCGTCTCACGTTGCAGGCCTGGGACCGCTCGCGAAACCTGACCCGCCGCGTCACCGGCATCGCCCGATCCGCCGCCGCCCGCCTGGAACTCACGGTGGAGCGCTTCCCCCGCCGCCAGGGCCAGCTCTTCCTGCTCGACCTGGCCCGTCGCGCCGGCGCCGAAATGGGCCGCCGCGGAGATCGCCTGGTCTTTCGCGAGCGGTTCCGCCTGTTCCTGCGCCGCCAGTTTCCCGAGTGGAACCTGGCCGAGCTGAGCGCCGAAGCCAACCTGGAGTTCAGCCTCTCGCCGGCCTTCCCGCGCGCTTTCCTGAAGCATGGCCAGCATGGCTGGGCGGCCATCGCCTGCCCGTCTGAAGGGGATGCCGCCCAGGTCCTGGCTTTCGGGCTGATCTGGCTGGCGTACCTGCGCGCCCGCGAACCCCGTGTGGCCGTGGAGGGGCTGGCTATCTACGTCCCCTCCGGCCGCCATCGCGCCCTGGCCCTGCGCCTGTTGTGCCTGGACCCCGCCGCCGCGCAGTTCGAGCTGTTCGCCTACACGCCGGAAGATGCCATAACGCGCCTCGATCCCCGCGATCACGGCAACCTGGATACGCACCTCGATCCGTGCCACCGGCCCGCGCCCGGCGGCTCCGCGCTGGCGGAAAGCGTGGCCGCGCTGCCTGCGGTCGAGCGCATTCCCAGACACGATGGCCGCGCCAGCCTCCGCGTGCGCGGCCTGGAGTTCGCCGAGATCTCCTCCGGCGAGTTGCTCTTCGGCTTGGGCGAGCGCCGCCCCGCGCGCCCGCAACATCTGGCCGAAATCGCGCGCCTGGTGGAGGAGTTGGATTGTGCCCGTTCGCCTCTGGCCGCCCAGCGCCAGCATCCGCTATACCGCCAGTATCCCGAAGCGTGGCTCGAATCCCAGGTGCGCGCCGATATCGAAACCGTGGATGCCTCGCTCGTCGCCGAACCCGTCTACGGCCAGGTGCCCGCCTTCGCCGGCGGAGAGCGCGGCGTCATGGACTTGTTGGCCATCGGCCGCGACGGCCGCCTGGCGGTCCTCGAGTTGAAAGCCTCCGCCGATCTCCACCTGCCGCTTCAGGCGCTGGATTACTGGCTGCGCGTCAAATGGCACCTCGACCGGGGTGAGTTTTCGTCCGCAGGATACTTCCCCGGCTGCCTCCCGCGGTCCGATCCGCCGCGTCTCCTGCTGGTCTCTCCGTCCCTGGAATTTCATCCCACCACCGAGACGCTGCTCGGCTTCTTCTCCCCGGCCATCGAAGTGGAGCGCATCGGTTTGGGAGCGGATTGGCGCCGCCGACTCGAAGTGATGTTCCGCCTGCGGGGCGCCGAGCGGCCGCGATGATGCGTGGTCTGTGGCAACCGCCACCAGGGCCGCCCGTAAAGCGCCGCCACCAGGCGGTAGAATAGCCAGGGAGACTCGACCCATGCTGAACGCCCTCAAACAGGCTCGCGCCGCCTTTTCCGTCCTCAAGCCCGAGGAAGCCCAGCGCCGCGCCCAGCGGTCCGTCCACATCGGCCTGGTGGCGGCCGACGACGCCGGGTACGCCGAAATGGAGCGCTTTCTGATCCCCGAGGCGGCCGGCCCGCAGCAGCGCGCCGCGGCTCGCCGGCTGGTACATCGCTCGAACGACCGCAGCGTTCCCCGCACTGTCGATTTCGTGCTCTACCAACAGGGCCTGCGGCACCCCCGTGCCGCGGTAACCTTCAATCCCGCGAATCCGCGTGCCACTGTCTCTGAAATGCTGCGCGGCAATGATGAATTGGCTCTCCCGCTGGCGCGCAACTTTCCGGCATTCCGCCCCGTAGTGGTGGAACGGCTCGTCCACGGCGTTTCCCTGGAAAACGCCCTGTTCGCCTTCGCCACCGCGCTGCCCGACATCGTGCCGAGCCTCATCGAGCTGCCCTGGGCCATTGGCGAATTCGCCTCGGACATCGCCTTCCTGACCGCCAACCAGATCCGCATGGCGTTCCTGATTGCGGCCGCCTGCGGCGCGCCGGTGGGCTTCAAGAACCAGAAGGCCGAGATGCTCACCATCGGCGCTTCCGCCTTCGGCTGGCGCGCCATAGCCCGCGAGCTGGTGGGCAAGATCCCCTTCGGCGGCGGTCTCATCCCCAAGGCCGGCATCGCCTACGCCGGCACTTTCGCCGTGGGCAAGGCGCTGGCCTACTATCACGACGCCGGCAAGTCTTATACCCGCCAGGAGCGCCAGGCTGTCTACCTGGAGGGCTTGGAAAAAGGCAAAGAAGTGGCCGAGAGCATCGGCGCGGACCGCGCTCGAAGCTGAGACGCATCCCCGCCGCTCCCGATATAATGAGATTTTCCAACCCGAAAGAATCTCAATCTAAAGGAGCATTCATGGCTGCGAAGCGTATCGGTATTCTCACCGGCGGCGGCGACGTGCCGGGACTGAATTCCGTGATCAAGACGGTGGTTTACCGTGCCAGCGAGGTGGGCTGCGAGGTGATGGGTATACGACGCGGCTGGGAAGGTCTGACGCACGTGGACTTGCAGGATCCCGCCAGCCGGTCCCGCTACATACTGCCGCTCAATCGCGAGAATACCCGCACGATCGACCGCACGGGCGGCACCTACCTGCACAGCTCGCGCACCAATCCGTCCAAGATGAAAAAGCTCCCGCCGGTGCTCGAAGGGCAGGAGTTCGCCAAGAAGGAATCCACCAAGAAGGGCGTCACCTCCTCGGTTTACGACGTCACCAAGGCCGTCCTCAAGAACATCGAGACCATCGGCCTGGATTACCTGGTCGCGATCGGCGGCGACGACACCCTGAGCTACGCCGCCGAACTCGATCGTCAGGGTGTGCGCGTCATCGCCGTCCCCAAGACCATGGACAACGACGTGCGCAATACCGAGTATTGCATCGGTTTCTCGACCGCTATTACGCGCGCCATGGATGCCATCGACCGGCAGCGCACCACGGTCGGCTCGCACGAGCGCATCGGCGTATTCCGCGTCTTCGGCCGCGACGCCGGCTATACCGCGCTCTACACCGCCTATGTCACTTCCGTGCGCTGCTGCATCCCGGAATACAAGGTGGAGCTGCCCAAACTGATCGAGCTGCTGATCAAGGATAAGAAGCACAATCCCAGCAATTACTCGCTGGTGATCCTTTCGGAGGGCGCCGAGTGGCAGGGCTATGCGGTCAAGGAGTACGGCGAGCCGGACGCCTTCGGACACCGCAAGAAGATGAGCGTGGCGGAGGACCTCTCGAGCGAGATCAAGACCGCCACAGGCGAAGAAACCATTGTCAGCGACCTCACTTATGAACTGCGCTCCGGCAGCCCCGATTCGGTGGATCGCATGGTGGCCGCCACCTTCGCCGGCATGGCCATGGATGCCATCCAGGAAGGGCAGCACGGCCTCATGACCGCCATCAGCAGCGGCTGCTACACCATGGCTGCCATTCCCGATCCCAAGCTCGGCCCGCGCAAGGTGGACGTGGAGAACATGTACAACACCGAGCGTTACCGCCCGCGCTACGATCACAAGCTCGGCCTGCCCATTTTCCTGACGCGGGCTTGATTTGAACTGGAAACGGCTCTTCTCGCGGCCCCCGCGCGCGCGCCTCACGCCCGAGCTGCGCGCGCGCATCCAGGCCTCTTTCGACGAGGCCTCCGCCGACGAGGAGCATTTCCCCTCCACCATCGATCCGCGCATCTATCACGTAAAGCTGATCCGCGAGCACCTGGGCGCGCTGGCCGGCAAGCGCGTGCTCGACGTGGGCTGCGGCAAGGGCCGCTTCGCGCGGGTCTTCAAAGACCGGGAGCCGCTAGCCGAAATCTGGGGCCTGGACATTTCCGAGGAGATGCTGCGCTTCGTCCCCGGCGGCATTCGGACGCGCGCCGGCTCGATGACCGAAATCCCCTTTGAAGACGCCTTCTTCGACGCCGCCTATGCCACCGAATCGCTGGAGCATGCCGTGGAGATCGAGCGGGCGGTGAGCGAAATCTGCCGCGTGGTGAAGCCCGGCGGCCGCATCGCCATCATCGATAAGAACGCCGATAAGTGGGGCCGCCTGGAAACGCCCGAATGGGAGCGCTGGTTCACGAGAGGGCAACTCGAGCGCCTGCTCGCGAGGCACTGCCGCGAAGTTTCCAGCCGGTTCATTTCGTACTGGGAGGACGTGGAGCCGGACGGGTTGTTTCTGGCCTGGCTGGCGGTGAAGTAGGGGGGGCGGAGCGGGGGGCGCGGCGGGGAGTTAGCCATGGACAAGCGTTTACGAGGAGCAATTGGGCACGCTTCCCAGATCCGGACTTCTGGGGCGCTTCGTCGGTTCCCAGGATCAGGTCAGCGGGTGGGGCGTCTACCAGCCAAGTGGCGGTCGCACGCGCATCAGCGTTGAGAGCTTTGTTAGGCTAGGGCGATGCCGATTCCATTCAATGCTGACAACCTGCCGCAGATGCAATCAGAATATGTGGCATGGGTCGATGTCATGGGCACCCAGTCTTCCATGTCCCGCTCCATTAGCGCGACGGCGAACTTCATATTCAAGCTCCACATAGCCGCTCTTCAAGCGGCGACGCCGAACATACATCTTTACCCCGTGATGGATGGATTCTACGCCGCGTGTCGAGAACGAAATGCAATGCTTGATTTCCTTAGGGGGGTCTTTAAGGCGGTCGCCGATGAGTTCAATGCCGAAGCGGAATCACACCATCGGTTTTGTGTCCGTGGAGGACTCGCCTTCGGTCCCGTGATACATGGTCGAGATTGTGGACTGTGTGCCCTGGAACTCCAGAACAGCCCAGCTCATCGAGATAAAATCCTGCTCGGGATGCCGATGGTCCAAGCGCATCTAGCAGAACGAGGAGCCCCTCCATTTGGAGTATTCGTTCATGAATCTGCTCGGGTATTTGCACCGGCTGGCATCGATCCGCTCCACTGGGTGTGGTGGAAATGGGCAACTGGCAACGCTAACGCTCAAGTGACGTGGACTACTTTGAAGATCAAATTGCCCGAGTACCTAGATTGGTGTGTGAAACGCGCTCAGACAATTGAGTATTTGACCGAGCGCATTCAGGCTCATAAGGATATGGTCACTCAGTATTTTGAGGACTGATCCGATTGACAAACCCGGTTGAATTGAATCCTCGCCGAGTCAGACATTCGCCCCAAACGGCCTTCGAGGAAGCCAGTCCGATTGGTAACGCGCAGTCTCCGTCGCGCAGATCTCCCGCTCTCGCATGTTTCGTTGCTATACCAGTTGAATCGTAACTCGACGGCCAACCATGGCCGCAGCCCGCTCGAGGCTCGACAGCGTTATGTCGTTCTTTGCGTCTAACAGGCGGTCAACCTGCGTGCGGCTCGTCTTGAGCAGCGTCGCCATGCGGTTCTTCGATATTTTCTTTTCCTTCATGGCCTGGGCGAGCTGCCAGGCCACAACCTCTTTCACTGCCTGCGATTGAGCCTCTTCAAAGACCCCCTCCGCTTTCAGGAAGTCATCAATGCTGGAACCCATGTGTTTCTTGCTCATTTCATCAGCTCCTTCCGGCGCTTGCGCGCCAGCGTCAAATCTTCGTCCGGCGTTGCCCGCGTCTTCTTGATGAAGCCGTGCAGGGCCACCAGGTGCTCGCGGTACAGGCACAAGATCACGCGCGCCGTGCGCTTGGTAGGCAGGTCGGTGCGGATCTCCCAAAGACCGCCGCCCACCGGCCGGCACAGAGGCATTCCGACAGGCCAGCGCCATTGCGCTCTCAAAAGGTCTTTCCCGATGGCTTGACGTTCGGCTTCTGGCAATTCCTTCAGCCACTCCCGCACAGGCTCAGTTCCATTTCCGGACCGGAAGAAGATCAGAGGGACTTTCTGTGGTGGCGGGTCTTCGGTCATCCCCAGGCCCTCATGCACCTTCTATCATACATGTACCATAAATGGTGCATGTCTGGCAATACCCAGGACGACCGGGCTGGAGGCGGATTGTTCGGGCGCGACCCGTCTGGCGGTACTTCCCGGATCTGCTATCGTGCGAAACGCCTTCTTGGGCGGCGCATCACCATGGCAAAGGCTTGCCCAGATGAAAGAATCCGCCGGTAGGGCCGTCATCGCCTAAGAGCGCCAGTTGGACACCCGTCTTCGCGCCTTCGGGAATCTCCAGCGGAGCGGCATCGCCGCCCATATCGGTCTTCACCCAGCCCGGATGCGCGGAATTCACTTTGATCTTCGTATCTTTCAGCTCGTGCGCCAGGTGTATCGTGAATGAATTCAGCGCCGTCTTCGAAGCATCATAGGAGAAAGACTTGACATCGTAGATGGGGCTCTTCGGGTCCGCATGCAGCGTTTGAGACGCCAGAATACTCGACATATTCACAATCCGTCCCGCGCCGCTCTTCTTGAGCAACGGCAGCAACGCCTGCGTCAGCAGCACCGGCGCAAAGAAGTTCGTGTCGAATGTCCGGCGAATCGCATCTTCAGTGGTCGTGCTCACCTTCCCGCTGCCGAATGCCTCCGCTGCCATGCCTGCGTTATTGATCAGAATATCCAGCCGTCCGAACCTCTCTTCCAAAAAAGCAGATGCCGCCGCATGATCTCGCTTGTCGGTAACGTCCAGCTTCAGGAACTGGACATCCAACCCCTCACTTCTGAGTTTCGCGGCCGCGGCTTGGCCCTTCTGCGGATCGCGTGCTGCCAGCAACACCCTGACGCCGGCCTGCCCCAACTGCCGCGCCATTTCGAACCCCAGTCCTTTGTTTGCGCCAGTGATCAGAGCGACTTTTTCTGCATTCGCCATAACTAGATAGATCGCAAACCCGGCCTGGGGATTCAACCGAGGCGTCTGGTCGGCAGGCGGGATGGTGCGCCGGAAGATCTCTTCACAACGCAATGCGCCTGCAGCGGAAACACGCCTCCGCGAAGTAAGCCTGTTCACCTTTGCCCCGTCGCGCCGGGACGAGCTTGGCTACCCATTTGCATCGCTTCTGCCGGAAGGGACGAAGAACATGCGACGAATTCTGAACGCATTATTGCTCACGGGGGCTTTGGTAAGTTTTGGCACTCTGGCGCGAGCGCAATATGGGCCGCCGGGAAGCCCGTACCAGCCTGATTCGGTAAATGCTCTGGTGGAGAAAGTTCACACGGACCTAACCCACGGCTATGAGCGGTGGCATATCTCCAACGGCGACCGCGACCGCCTGAATGGCGCCGAAAAGCAGCTTCGCGATTTTGTCCGCGACTGGCGGCACGGTAAATTCGACAAGGACGATCTCGACCGCTCCATCGCCTCGATTCAGCACGTGCTCGACAACAACCACCTTTCGGGTCCCGAACGCGATGCCCTGGGGCAGGACGTGGAACAGCTCCGCCATATGCGCGAAGCGTACGACCGGCACGAAATCGGCCGCTGGTAAACCCGCGCCACCTCCGCCGGTGCGATGCGGTGCGCCCGGCCGGTGCACCGCAACTTCTGCCGTGCTTCCGCGCCTCGTTGAGTTCCCTCTTCCCGCCATCAGGTTAAAATAGGAAGTGGAGGAGTCCCCCCGTACCGAGACCTTTTCATGATTGTCGATACCCTTCTGGCAAAAGTCTTCGGCACCAAGAACGAGCGCGAGGTCAAGAGGATGCAGCCGCTGGTGGCGGCTATCAACGACCTCGAGCCGGCCATGCGCCGGCTCTCCGATATCGATCTTGCGGCTAAGACCATCGAATTTAAGGAGCGGATCGCCCAGGGCGCATCCCTGGATGACCTCCTCATCGAGGCCTTCGCCGTGGTCCGCGAGACCGGCCGGCGCGTTCTCAACATGCGCCACTTCGACGTGCAGTTGGTCGGCGGCATCGTCCTGCATCGCGGCCGGATCGCCGAAATGAAGACCGGCGAGGGCAAAACCCTGGTCGCCACCCTGCCCAGCTACCTCAATGCCCTGGATGGCAAGGGCGTCCACGTCGTCACCGTCAACGACTACCTGGCCAAGCGCGATTCGGAATGGATGGGACGGATTCACCGCACGCTCGGCCTGCGCGTGGGCGTGATCGTGCACGACCTGGACGACCAGGAGCGCAAGGACGCCTACGGCTCCGATATCACCTACGGCACCAACAACGAGTTCGGCTTCGACTACCTGCGCGACAACATGAAGTTCCGCATCGAGGATTGCGTGCAGCGGCCCTTCAGTTACGCCATCGTCGACGAGGTGGACTCCATCCTGATCGACGAGGCGCGCACCCCGCTGATCATCTCCGGGCCGAGCGAGGAATCCACTGACAAGTACTACCGCATCAACCGCATCATTCCCAAGCTGGTGCGGGGCGAGGTGATCGAGGGTCGGGAACCGGGCGAGAAGTACACCACCGGCGATTACACTATCGACGAAAAGCACAAGAGCGCGGGCCTCACCGAAGAGGGCGTGGCCAAGTGCGAGAAGCTGCTGGGCTTGGGCAATCTCTACGATCCCGCCAACATCGAGTACAACCACCACGTGCAGCAGGCCCTGCGCGCCCACGTGCTCTACCAGCTCGACCGCGATTACGTGGTCAAGGACGGAGACGAGGGGCCCGAAGTCATCATCGTGGACGAATTCACCGGCCGCCTCATGCCCGGTCGGCGTTGGTCGGACGGTCTCCACCAGGCCGTGGAAGCCAAGGAAGGCGTCAAGATCCAGCGCGAAAACCAGACCCTGGCCACCATCACCTTCCAGAACTACTTCCGCATGTACAAGAAGCTCGCGGGCATGACCGGCACGGCGGAAACCGAAGCGGCTGAGTTCCAGAAGATCTACAACCTCGATGTGGTCGTCATCCCCACCAACCGCCCGCTGATCCGCAAGGAAAACCACGACGTGGTCTACCGCACCGAGGTCGAGAAGTTCCGCAACGCCGCCAAGGAGATCAAGGAGTACAACGCCAAGGGCCAGCCGGTGCTGGTGGGCACCATCTCGGTTGAGAAATCCGAAAGGCTCTCGGCGATTCTGAAGCGCATGGGCGTCAGGCATGAGGTCCTGAACGCCAAGAATCACGAGCGCGAAGCCCAGATTGTGGCGCAGGCCGGACGCAAGGCCGCCGTGACGGTTTCCACCAACATGGCCGGCCGCGGCACGGACATTCTGTTGGGCGGCAACGCCGAGTTCATGACCAAGGACGCCTGCCTGAAGGACAAGGTGGCCGAGCGCCTCGCGCCGGAGGACGTCAAGTACGTCGCCGACGAGCACTTCTACTACTTCTCGCATCTCGACCAGTACTACCGCGTGCGCCGCGACAAGTGGGACGAGATCTACGAATCCTTCAAAGCGCAGACCGACAAGGAGCACGATGAGGTGACGGCCCTGGGCGGGTTGCACATCGTGGCCACCGAGCGCCACGAATCCCGCCGCATCGATAACCAGTTGCGCGGGCGCTCCGGCCGCCAGGGCGATCCGGGCAGTTCGCGCTTCTTCCTCTCGCTGCAGGATGACCTGCTGCGCATCTTCGGCGGCGAGCGCATGCAGAACCTCATGCTGCGCCTGGGCATGGAAGAGGATGTGCCCATCGAGTCCCGGCTCATCACCAAGCGCATCGCCAAGGCCCAGGAAGCGGTCGAAATGCAGAATTTCGAGTCGCGCAAACACCTCCTGGAATACGACGACGTCAACAACAAGCAGCGCCAGGCCGTCTACGGAATGCGCCGCCAGTTGCTCGAAGGCGTGGATCAGAAGGGGCGGGTCATGGATATGGTGCGCGGCATCGTCGAGCAGTACATCGACATGCGCTGCCCCAATGAGAAGCACCCCGATACCTGGGACCTAAGCACCCTGCGCAACGATATTCTCAGCCAGTTCGGAGGCAAAGTCGATCTGGGCGTGATTGCGAACCTCAGCCGCGATCAGATGGCGGACGCCATCTTCGAGGGTTTGCAGCAGAAGTACCAGGAGAAGGAAGATTTGGTGGGCGCCGCGGTCATGCGCCAGACCGAGCGCATCGTCATGTTGCAGGTCATCGACAATCAATGGAAAGACCACCTGCTGTCGATGGACGAGTTGAAGCAGGGCATCGGTCTTCGGGCGCACGGCCAGAAGGACCCGCTGGTCGAGTACAAGAAGGAATCCTACGATCTGTTCACCGCCATGATGGACCGCATCGAGGACGAGACTGTCCGCTACCTGTACTTCCTGCAGGTGCGGACGGATACCGGCCCCGTGCTGCCGTTTCCGACCGACGAAGAGGAGGAAGAAGAAGAAGAGCAGGAGCCGGAGCGTCCCGATCCCACCGAGCAGCAGCGCCTCGCGGCCAAGGCCAGTATGGAGGACTTCACGCGCAACATCCAGCGTAAGAAGGAAAAGGAGCTGGCCGAGTTGCAATTCGTAGGCGGCGACGGCTCCACGTCGCAGCAGCAAGTGGCCCGCGGCAAGAAGGTGGGGCGCAACGAAAAGTGCCCCTGCGGCAGCGGCAAGAAGTACAAGCACTGCCACGGGACATAATGCTGAAAGCCAGGTTTACATCCGTGTCTGCGCGTCTCCGCGGTGAGTTCACAACGCCACCAAGATTATGAAAGCTCTCCTCTTCGCTCTGCTCCTGCCCGGCCTCGCCTCGGCCGCCATACTGCCCGATGCCATCGGGGCCTATCATCGGACCGCTACCACGCAGCCGGCGCTCGCGGACCGGGCGTTGTGGGACGAACTCGGTTTGAAGAACTCCGAAACCGCCATCTACGAAAACGGCCCGGCGAAGTTCACAGCCACTGCGTGGCAGCTGCAGGACACCACCGGCTCCCTGGCGGCCTTCGACTGGCAGCGTCCCGCCGGCGCCCAGCCATCGAGCGTCGCTTCCATGGCGGTGGAAACGCCTCGGGAGCTGCTGCTGGTCCACGGGAATTACCTGCTCGTCTTTGAGGGCTACAAGCCCACCACCCCGGAACTCGATGCCCTGGCCGAGGCCCTGGTAAACGTTGACTCCGCCCCGCTGCCCGTTCTGCCGGGTTACTTGCCCAGCCAGGGGCTAGAACCAAACAGCGAGCGGTACATCCTCGGGCCGGCCAGCCTGCAGAAGTTCGATCCGGTGATTCCGCCTTCGGTGGCGGCTTTCCACCTGGGAACGGAAGCCCAGGTGGGAGTTTTCCATAGCCCCAAGGGGGACATGACCGTTGGAATTTTCAACTATCCTACCCCGCAGATGGCCATGCAGCAGATCGAACAGTTCAGGAAAATCCCAGGTGCGATGGCCAAGCGCAGCGGGCCTTTGGTAGCCGCGATCATCTCCCCGCCCGATCCGGACGCCGCCGAGCGCCTGTTGGCCAACATTCGCTACCAGGCTGAAGTCACCAGCGATGAATACGTTCCCACCCGCCGGGATAACATCGGCAACCTGGTCACAAATGTCTTTATTCTCATAGGTTTCCTGCTGTTGTTTGCCACCGTTGCCGGATTCGCGGTGGGTGGTTTCCGGGTGCTTCTGCGGGTCCTGCGTAAGGGGGAAGAACCCGAGGTGATGATCGCGCTGCACCTGGAACGGCGCTGATACCCATTACATAAATAACCGTTTTTGTTTGTCTTAGAAAGAAATCCTCAGGCGCAAGAGGCCTCTTTCCAGGGGCTTGGAAGGCCTGTGCAAAAATCGACAGATCCGCAAGTCAGGGCTTACGAGCAGGTTACACGGGAAAATTTTACGCGGGAATTTTTCTTGACTTGAGAGCCGCGTGGAAATAAGATCCAACTACAAAGATTTTGACGGTTGCGATTCCGTCGAAACTGATTCTCCCATCGAACATCGCCCTGGTAGAACAGGGTCGAAATGCTCACCCACCCGGGTGAGCATTTCTATTTATTGCAAACATTACGTTTATACTCATCGTATGGCCTTTTCCCCACCGCGGGGCGCTTCCGCGGCCCTTTCTGGCGCGTCTTTTCGGGAACGCAGCTCTCGCCGGTGGTGGCGGCCGCGCCTGTGCGCCTTTTGCGCCCTCCTCGGCCCAGAGCGCCAAAATGGGTATCCCGGCCCCGCCCCGATGCACTGGCGGGCCGGATTTCGCGCGCAACCGGCACTCTGGCGAGCTTTGGAAGCGCTACCCCGCTGTCCGATTGGCCAGCGCCGGGTTATCGTTAAGTGTCGGCAATCAGAATGACAGATCAGAAGCTGCAAGTGATTCCCCTGGGCGGATTGGGCGAGTTCGGCATGAACATGACCGCTATCCGCTTCGGCGACGACCTCATCCTCCTCGATTGCGGGGTGATGTTCCCCGGGGCCGAGCTGCTGGGCGTGGACCTGGTAATGCCCGACCTCACCTTTCTCCGCGAGAACCGGAGCTTCATACGCGCCCTGATTCTCACCCACGGCCACGAGGACCACATCGGCGCCGTGCCCTATCTGCTTTCCGAGATCGATGTCCCCGTTTACGGCACCGATTTCACGCTGGCCCTGGTGGACCGGCGCCTGGAAGAGTACGAGCTCGAAGAGGAGCCGCGCTTCATCCACATCAAGCCCAAACAGATCGTGGATATCGGCGCCTTCAAGATCGAGTTCATTCACGTAACGCACTCCATCGTGAGCGCTGTCGCGCTGGCCATTACGACGCCGCTCGGCGTGATCCTTCACACCGGCGACTTCAAGGTGGATCCCACCCCCACCGATAACGAGCTGTTCGACCTGCACACCCTGGCCGACTACGGCAAGCGCGGCGTGCTGCTGCTGCTCTCCGATTCCACCAACTCGGACCGGCCGGGCTACACCGAATCCGAACGCGCCGTGCGGCCGCGCATGGAGGAGATCTTCAATCGAGCCGAGCGCCGCGTGATCGTCTCCTGTTTCAGCTCCTCGATCCATCGCATCCAGCTCGTCCTGGACCTCTCGCAGGAGTACGGCCGCCGCGTGGCGGTGGTGGGCCGCAGCATGGTCTCCATCACCG
>Ga0326727_10009816_pt1 | contig 23233 bp, 18 predicted proteins | sample MB2enrmetagenome_FD_207643 | JGI IMG/M metagenome (GOLD analysis project Ga0326727, IMG submission 207643) | Lab enriched peat soil microbial communities from McLean, Ithaca, NY, United States - MB29MY | ecosystem: Environmental > Terrestrial > Soil > Wetlands > Peat | place: USA: New York... | reverse complement strand
ACGCACTGCTATCGAGGATTTTATTGAAGTGTATAAGCCGAATGCAAAACCATTTATATGGCGCAAAAGGGAAGTAAAAGGTTCGCAATTGAGAAATACTATCACTAAATTATGCAATTAAACACTAATACGTTTTCAACGGTTACCATAAAACGGCAGGTTACTATTCCGAAAGAATTACGGGATATTCGCTATATGCATCCTACGAGAAGGTTGATATCATCATCGAGGGGGAAAGGCGGTCATTGATAGGCAGTTGTAACCTTGCCATCATTGTTTTAATCCACTCTGCCTTGTTTTTGATGAGGTGTTAGGGTCGACCCTACGGCAATCCAGGTCGCCAAAAGGTATGACGTTCAACGGATGCCTTCCTCGTATGTATAATTGACTACAATATCATTCTTGATAAATAGCCAAAGTGTCTTTTGATAACCTGAGGTGCCTATATTCCTGTGGCCGAACGGCACGACAGCCGGATTGGCTGTTGGTCGAGCCCAAGTATATAGCCACATTATCTCAGTTGCTGATACAGGTTTCTTATTATAAGGTTCGCCAAACCAACGCAAAATCTGCGAAGTCGTAGTAACACCTTTCTGTATCCGGGGGACTACTGAAGAATTAAAATCACTGCCCGATATCGGAGTCGCAGTAGCACAGCCCCAAAGAAGGAGCGGTATTAACGAAAAGGTTAAAAGTAATAGCCTCATAGTCTGCTCCTTATTTTACGATTCTGTAGTTTTGTCCGCAGCATGGGCGGGCTGCCTGTCAGCAGTATAGTAGGACAACCTCTATTCCCGCCAGTTGTTTCTCCATTGGTATGTGGATAAGTATCTGGACCTCTTTTAAACATGACTTCCTTCTCCTTAATATGATATTCCCGGTGATCAATCGATACACAATACTTCGCTCGCACGCTCAGACATTCCATATGGTCTGTTGAATATGCCCTTCTCATATTGCTTTAATCATATCTCAATAACTCATATTTGAAAGCAACTGCATCCCCGACCTTCCGCGATAAGCAAAAAACGACGTGGAAAAAAAGAGCCTGTCTTGCAGCTATGCTGCAATGGCAGGCACACTTACTTATATGGGTTTCAGTATCGATCAGATGCGGGTTAAGTTCGGAGGACAGGCTTTGAAATATGAGAACTGACATTTCAAGACTAGACCCTGAGAGGTTTTTCCGAAAGGACCTTATAGGTTCCCTTGTAATGCTCGGCTCAACTCGGTGATTCTGTAAGGTTTCGAAACCACAGCGTTGAATCCATACTCGAGGAAATTCGCCATGACTGGGTCATTTGAATAACCACTCGAAACAATCGCCATTACAGATGGGTCTATTTCCCGGAGGATTTTTATTGTTTCTTTACCCCCAATCCCACCCGGAATTGTCAGGTCCAAGACAACGGCATCGAAGGTTTTCCCGGCTTCTTTGGACTTTGTGTATGCATCAATCGCTTCTTTACCGTCACTGACAGTCTCAACGGTGTACCCGAGCTCTGAGAGCATCTCACTGCCAATGGTCCTTACCATCTCCTCATCATCCATCAGGAGAACCTTGCCTTTCCCCGCAATCCGCAATTCGCCTGCCATCTCCGAATTTTCTATCGGGTTGTCCGAGGCAGGCAGATAGATGGTAAAAGCTGTCCCTGAACCGGTTTTGGATTCCACTTCGATATGACCGCCATGATTCTTTATGATGGAGTAGGTAACCGCCAGTCCGAGACCACTCCCTTTCTGCTTGGTAGTAAAATAGGGGTCAAAAATTCTGAGGAGATGTTCTGTAGGTATACCGGATCCCTCGTCTGTAAGGGATATCTTCACGTATTTACCGACTGTTAACGGCAGATTGTCGTTTGAATCAACAATTACGTTTGATGCCGCAATCTTTATTTGGCCTCCATCAGGCATGGCCTGACAGGCATTGATAATAAGATTGTTAAATACCTGAACCATCTGCCCTTCATCCGCCTCAAGCGGCCAGAGCCCATTTGCTACCTTTAAATCACACTTGACGTTGGCGCCTCTCAAGGCAAAACTCGTCGAATCCTTTATCGAATTTACCAGAGAGATTACCTTCTTGACCGGGGAACCGCCTTTAGAGAAGGTGAGCAGCTGTTGCGTCAGGTCCTTTGCACGGAAAGAAGCCTTCTCGGCCTCGATCAGCCAGCTGTATATCTTATCGCCGGGTTTGGAGTGCATTCTAGCAAGTGAAACACTGCCCAGGATCGCGGTTAGGATATTGTTGAAATCATGGGCAATCCCCCCTGCCAGGACACCCAAGGATTCGAGCTTCTGTGACTTTAGAAGTTCCTCCTCAAGTTTCTTCTGTCTGGTAATGTCGCGAAAACTCCACACCCGGCCGACCGAATTGTCCTCGATTTTCTGAGCCTTGGAATAGCGCTCGAAGACCCTGCCGTCATTAAACTCCAGCACATCGAAACTCTCCGCATCAGGATTGGCGTAGAGTTCCTCTACCTTGTCGATAAATGCCTTGGGGTTTTTCAACTGATCATGCAAAAACTGCAAAGCCCGCCGTTCGTCCCGGGAGGCAATAATATCGTCCGGTAATCGCAACATCTCGGTAAACCGTCTGTTAAAGTCAACCAACTTTCCTGCACTATCCACCACAGTAATGCCATCCGCTGTCGCCTCCAGGGTAGCTTTCAGCAGGGAGACCGACTGTTTCAGATCTTCCCCGGCACGTTTTCGACCGGTAATATCACGCACCACGCAGACGACTGAGAGCGGGACACCAGCCTGGTCCTGCATGATCGATGCTGACAGGCTGAGAGTGCCGGGCGTGTTCTCTTCCGGTCGATAGTATTCGAGTTCAAGGTTCCGGACCGTCTCACCCTGAACAAGCGACTCAAGTATCCCGGCGAAGGCCCTGTTGTTGTCCATACACTTAGTCGGCAGATTACCGACGAGTTCCTGTTCACTACGGCCGAACATGCTGCATGACATTTGGTTGACCAGCCTGACAACCCCTTCACTGTCAAGCACAATCAGTGCATCGTTCATGGTATCGATGATCTGACGGGCGGCGAATGCGGGGGTTATGGTCTTCAGCCGGTAACGAAGGATTGAGTGGGCCGATATCACAATAAAGAGAAGGATCGGAATATAGCCGAAGGGGTACAATTTGAGTCCGAAGCCAACACTGAAATCAACAGAAGCGGTATATCCGACGACAATCCCGATCAGTAATTCCCTGGCAGCCATCGATTGCGCGGAGCCTTTCCTGATTTTACGGTAGCCTTTCAGGAAGCGGTACAATGAATCAATCAAAACTCCGAAGAAAAACAGAAGAAAGGGGGTGCTCGTGATGCCATACTTAGGATAAAATCCCCAGGAAAAGTGGAGAAGGGAGCTGAACTGCATGTCTGTTGAAAGAATTAACGCCAAAAAGAGGGCGCTGAGAATCCAGATGGCCAGTACGCGTTTACCGACCTTCTCGTAGTCCTGGTCAAGCACCGCGGATATGTACTGGCTGACGGCGGCAGGGATAAAAGAAATACCAATATACCCTGTTTTCGCCCACCATAACGCCACCTGTTCGTCAGTTGTACTGTACATCCATGAGTAGGCAAAGAGCCACTCACCGATAGCCAGTGAACCCAAAAAAAATGCCGTACTCACAGGGGATATTCTCATTCGGTAGAGCGCAAAAATCCCGACAGAGAATACTCCCAATGCAACCAGGAGAGTTTGCACTGCAATCGGGTTAATCATATAACTGGCGGGGTCAAAAAGCTGGTTAGGCATTAGGTCAATCTCTCCCTTTCCTCCTTGGATTTCTTCGGGGATTTCTCCCCCTCGATTAGGGAAGGGGTTTTCTCTTAAGGAAACGCCTTTTCAGGGGTTGTGCCACTGATATGGTTTCTCTTTATCATGGATCGGTCCAATCCCTCAATACTTTAATACAATCCAGTCAGCCGACATCCAAGGGATTTCATCAGACGTAAAGAATGCATAATATTCGTATCCCTCCCGAATTCTCGGCCCAAGTTAGCTTCCAAAAAAGCAATGGTCGTGTTTACTTCCAAGGCAAAATATCTGTTTCTGCCAAAAGTTGCAGCAGTCAGCGCCCAACATATTTATCAATCATTTTGAACATAGTTGGAATAACTATGTTATTTAAATGTTATGTGGCTTGGCACGTGTTATGTAATGCTGGATATAACGTATTCATTTTGAGGAGATAATGGATGGCGCACATCACCTTTCACACCAAACTCGGTTGCGCAACCTCATCCAAGCAGGTCGATTTGCTTCGTCAATCCGGACACGAAGTCGAAGTAAGCGACCTGCTGTCGCATCCCTGGTAGCCTGAAGAACTGACTGCCTTCTTTGGGAACATGCCGGTGAATTTGTGGTTTAACCCCAATTCGCCGCGTGTCAAATCCGGCGAAATCGACCCGTCTTCATACGACTCTTCCGCTGCACTGAATCTTATGCTGGAAGATCATCTTCTGATACGACGGCCGTTGATGGAGTCCGACGGTATTAGGGTTTGCGGTTTTGACCCTGTCAAGGTGCATGCCTGGGTTGGGCTGGTTTCTCCAGACGAAGCCATTTTAAAGACTTCGGATTTTCAAACATGTTCGCAGCCATCTTCCAGTAAACTGACAACTTGCCCGTGAACCGTCATTCAATGCCTTGGGGAATCGACGATGCCTTTTTCACTTCTTGATCTAACTGTCCGCGAAATCATTGAACATCACCCAGAGATTCTTCCGTTATTCAAAGCCAACGGATTGGGCATGTTCGCGGATGATGAGATTCGTAATAAGTTCGGTGCTGCGGTCAAACTGCGTACAGTTCTCAGGGCGGTGGGCATCAATCCCGACCTGTTCAGTCGGATGCTGGATGACGTCATAGCTACCGCTTTATCCCCTGCCGACGACCACTCTTCACCCCTTCCGGTGCAACATCCACTTAACCTGTTCGCCTTGCTCCCCTGTCCTCTCAAAGTGCCCTTGGAAGAGGCCTTTAATGGCTTCCTGGCAAAAATCACGGAAGAACAACGCGCCAGCCTGACCTTTTGCATTGAAGGAAACGCCAACAGCCAGGTCGATTACGCCGACTATGCCGATCACTTCGAGTCCCTGGCAGACATGCCGGACATTATCATTACACCCGGCTTCAACAGTTTCTTCCATGCGCATTTTGTCGAGCGTTTCATCAGGACCGGCCAGTTTGCCAGCGTAAACAACTTTGCCGGCGACCGTCACCTGGCGCCAATAGGAATAACCGACCCGGATGGTCACTTCAGCATGCTGGCCATGAACTTGCTGGTACTAGTGGTGGACCGTACACGTCTGGGAAACCGCCCTGTGCCCCAAAACTGGGCGGATCTGCTCAAGCCGGAATACGCAAAAAGTATTGCCATCCGTGGTAATCGTAACGGCACCTATTGCGAGACTCTCTTGCTGGCAATCTACAAGGATTTTGGCAGCGATGGTCTGTCATGTCTTGGGCGTAACGTTGCCTGGGGCTGGCACCCATCCCAGATGGTCAAGTCGGCCGGAAGCGGCCGGGAGGATACACCTGCCATCTGTGCCATGCCGCTCTTCTTTGCCAACAACATTAAAAAACGTGAAAACATCAGCATCGTCTGGCCCGTGGACGGTGCCTTGGTAAGTCCGGTCACCATGCTGGTCAAGGCAGACAAGCGCGAGGAGTTGCGGTACTTGATCGATTTCCTGATCGGGCCGGAAGTAGCCAGTATCTGCGCCGGTGCAGCCTTTCCGGCCGTGCATCCCGAGGTGGACAACCTATTGCCGGATAATGCCACCTTCAAGTGGATAGGCTGGGACTATGTCAAAAACCATGACTTGAAGGCACTGATCGCCGCCACCAATGCTTCCTTTCTGCGGGCTTTCAATGGTGAGACGTTATGAAGCTGGTCACGATTGCCGGGCCGCCCTCGTCTGGCAAAACCACCGTCACAATCAAGGCCATCGCCTCGTTGCAACAGGAAGGAGTGCAAATTGGCGTAGTCAAGTTCGACAGCCTATCCACCCAGGATCAGTCGCTTTATGAAAAGCAAGGGGTGGAGGTCACGACCGGGTTGTCGGGCAACCTTTGTCCCGACCATTTCTTCGTAAGCAATGTCAGTGACTGCCTTTCCTGGGGTGTGAAAAAGGGTTTCGATCTGCTGGTGATTGAGAGTGCCGGGCTTTGCAACCGCTGTGCCCCTCATATACAGGGTGTGCTGGCTGTCTGCGTTATCGACAATCTGAGCGGGGTTGACACCCCTAAGAAGATCGGGCCTATGCTGAAAATGGCCGACCTGGTTGTCATCACCAAGGGGGACATCGTATCACAGGCAGAACGCGAGGTCTTTGCCTATCGGGTTCGTCAGGTCAACACCAGCGCCACCATCCTGAACGTCAACGGCTTGACCGGCCAAGGCGGACATGAGTTTGGCAGGCTGCTGCATAGTGCGCCCGAAACAACCGATCTTGAAGGAAAGATGCTCCGCTTCAGCATGCCGGCCGCACTCTGTTCCTACTGCCTGGGTCAGCGCAAGATCGGTAGCGACTATCAGATGGGTAATGTCAAGAAAATGGCATTTACATAGAGATGCACATGCTGACTGACAAAGGCATAGAGCTGGTTTACCTCCCCACTGCAGAACTGTTAAGACGAGTACCACTCGTTGTGGATTTCTTCAGCTCGCTCGGTCTGGGTCTGCCAGCGGGAGAGACAAGCCCTGCTGATTACTTCGCCTCGCTCGATTCAGAACTTCTTGAGGATATGGGGCTTGATAGGCTAAGTCTGACTGACCGCTTAATGGCCTTCATGCAACTGTTGGAAAACCTGAAGGCCGGTACAGACGATTCACGGATTGAATCCATAACCATACGGGGTGGACACGACAAGAGCGGCCAGCCTGAGGAGTTCGCACTAACTGTCAGTCCTGGTGAGGTGATCTGCATTGTCGGCCCAACCGGTTCGGGTAAAAGCCGTTTTCTTGCCGACATCGAATGGATGGCGCAGGGAGACACACCTACTGGCCGCAGCATTCTTATAAACGGAAAAGTTCCTGATCCTGGCCAGCGTTTCTCCATCGAGCATAAACTGGTGGCTCAGCTTTCGCAGAACATGAACTTTGTGATGGATCTGACAGTTGAGGAATTCGTTACCATGCACGCTGAAAGCCGCATGGTGGAAGATGTAGCCGCTGTGACCGAGACCATCATCGAACTGGCCAACAACCTGGCCGGGGAACAATTCACACATAAGACCCCGGTCACGGCACTTTCTGGTGGCCAGTCGCGCGCCTTGATGATTGCCGATACATCCTGCCTCAGCACATCTCCCATAGTCCTGATCGACGAAATAGAGAATGCCGGCATCGACCGCAAGCGGGCGGTGCACACCCTGGTGGACAAAAACAAGATAGTGCTCATGGCCACTCACGACCCGATTCTGGCCCTGATGGGCGACCGGCGTTTGGTATTCAAAAATGGCGGCATTGGCTCCATTATCTCTACAAGTAATGCTGAAAGAGCCAATCTGAAATTGTTTGAAGAGATGGACGCCAAACTGGGAGCGGTTCGTAATGCCTTGCGAAATGGGGAACGAATTGAAAACGCAGGGTGAAGAGACTTTGAGTCAATGAGCAATGCTGCAAACCGGTGCATTTTTGATTGCGTGGAGTGCACTCCTCTGGCTAGACAGCCTGAGTTAGAGCGGCCGTTTTGCATCGTTTAGAAAGTGGAGTGAACTCCACCCTTTAAGCGAATTTAGAACCGTGTTTTTACAGAATGCTTATTTAGCTTTAATCTTTGACCTGATCTAGAAATAGGTTGGGAGTAATTGACAGGTAATCCCGTTTAGTTGAATTATTTTCTTGCATATCGTTATATTTCATTGTATATAACGATCCATTAAAATTTAACACTTAACAATCTCCGACCCATCTTCCCTAAGGCAAAGCGCTAAGGGTTGTGGGCGTTGGGTGTCACCGGAAACAGTGGCGCCTTCCCTGTTTGAAAAGGAGATTATACTCTGCCCACTGCTTTATCTGCACCGGCTCTTTTATCCCGGTGGGATACCTTGGTCAACCGCTTCTTCCTTTTCAAACTCACTAAAACTACATGTTGACACTTTCTCTAGTCCGACCTATACTTTAAGTCTATAACGCTGTCCTGGAAATGCTAGGATGCGGATGGAGGGAAGAAGTGGAGGTCCGGAAAAAACAGGTCTTTCATCTCTTCCCTTTGTTGTTAAGGATGAGGTTATCACCGCAAGAAGGTGCTTACCATGTCGTATAGTTACAACGAGGAGCGTTGGCGATGACAGATACTCCAGGACCTTCTGCGGAAGGCGGCAACGGATGGGGTAACACCCCCCGGATCGGGGTGTTTATCTGCCACTGCGGCGGGAACATCGCTGACGTGGTCGATGTAAGTCGGGTAGCCGAGGAAACGAGCACCCTCCCAGGCGTCATTTTCTCCACCACCCACCATTTCGTTTGCTCAGACCCGGGCCAGGTGCTCATCGAACAGAAGATAAAGGAACTGGGGCTCGACCGTGTCATCGTCGCAGCCTGCTCACCATCTCTCCACCAGCTAACCTTCAGGCGCACGGTTGCACGTGCCGGCCTCAACCCCTATCTTTTCGAACACGTAAATCTGCGTGAGCAGGTATCGTGGGTGAGCGAGAATAACGAACTCTCCACCCAAAAGGCGATACGCCTGGTGCGGGCGGCAGTCGCCCGGGTCCGCTACCTCGTACCCCTAGATAAACGCCGCATCCCTATCCACCCCGAAGCCCTGGTCATAGGCGGTGGCGTCGCCGGCCTTGTGTCGGCGCGCGACTTCGCCCAGCGGGGTATGCGGGTAACACTGGTGGAGAAACGGTCATTCCTCGGTGGACAGGTGGCCCGACGCCATACCCTTTTCCCCACCGGTGAAGATGCCCGCAACATGATGAATACACTGATAGATGAGGTGGTCAACCATCCCCTCGTGACCATCCTCACAAAAGCGACTATCCTCGCTTCGGAGGGAGTGGTCGGTAATTTCCACACCCGCATCCGTATCGAACCGCGCGGCGCGAACGAGCATCTGAGTAACAGCAACGACGCGATTGCGGCATGTCCGGAACAGACCGCCAACGGTTTCGACTACGGGCTCTCCCAACGCAAGGCCATTTTCCTGCCATATCCCGGATGCTACCCGCCGATCCCGGCGATCGACTGGCGCCTCTGCACAAAATGCGGGAAATGCGTCCAGGCGGTGAACGGAAAGGGGATCGATCTGAAGGAGGAACCGCGCGAGATCACCCTGCATAGCGGCGTCATCGTTCTGGCAACGGGGTGCGACCCTTACGAACCCCTTTACGGCGAGTACTGCTACGGCGTCTCTCCCGGGGTAATCAGATTGCAGCAACTGATCCGTCTCCTCGACCCCGAAGGGCCGACCGGAGGCCGGCTTCCCGGCAATGACAAGAGTCCTCTGCGCATTGCCTTTATCCATTGCGTCGGCGCCCGCCAGATCGAGGGTGTCAACCAGCGCCAGCCCGACGGAAGGGTTCGGGATTACTGCGCCCGTACCTGCTGCACCGCAACCCTCCACGCGGCAGTGGAGATCAAGCGCCGCTATCCGGCAGCGGTGATCGTCGATTTCTACCAGGACATCCGCACTTACGGACGGGGGCATGAGGTCTATTACGAGCAGGCTTCCGAGGCTGGGATACTGTTTGTCCGCTACGATCCCTACCACCCTCCCAGGGTAGAGAGAAACCCTGCCGGCGATTCTCCTCTCCTCGTCAAATCCCGGGACATGCTGACCGAGGGGATAGAAGTCGAGATGCCTGCCGACATGGTGGTGCTGGCCACCGGGATGGTCCCCCATGACATATCCGAACTGGTTTTCATGTATCACTGCGCGATCGGCGCCGACGGTTTCCTCCTCGAAGTCCATCCCAAGCTGCGGCCGGTGGAGCTGGCGGTAGCCGGCATGTTCCTCGCGGGGACCTGCCAGGGCCCAATGGATATCACGGAGTCATGCTCCGCGGCATCCGCTGCCACCTCCAAGGCTGCGGCCCTGATCGCCCAGGGCCAGGTGGAGATGGATCCCTTCATCGCCAGGGTCGACGAGACACGCTGCACTGGCTGCCAGACATGCATGACGGTATGCCCCTATGATGCCATCTCACGTGACGAATCGCGGGGAATTGCCGTGGTGAGCGAAGCGCGCTGCACCGGCTGCGGCACCTGCGCTGCCGCCTGCCCGAGCAATGCGATCCAGCAGGCAGGCTTTAATGACGCAGAAGTCATGGCCGAGCTGAATGCGCTTCTTCAGAAGAAGTCGCCGGGTAGTGTATAGATTTTTCTTTTTATTGGTGGGAGGGAGAAAGAATGCCGTTGAAGCTTAACGTGAGAATTGGGAAGTTGAGACTTTACGTATAGCGTCTTTCCTTTGACATCACTCCGACCTTGATTTACAAAGGAGCCATCATGGCTGAAATGCCCACTAATCAAGATAAAACCAAATACGGCGGTGAAAGCTGGGAGCCCCGTATCATCGCCTTTCTCTGCTACTGGTGTTCCTATACCGGTGCGGATAACGCAGGAACGGCACGCCTCAAGTACCCGGCGAACGTAGATATAATCAGGGTGATGTGTTCCGGCCGCATCGATCCCGAACTCATCACCACCGCGTTTAGCCAGGGTGCGGACGGCGTCATGGTGTGCGGATGCCACATTGGCGATTGCCACTATATCTCCGGTAATCACAAAACCATGGCCCGGATGCCGCTCTTGAAGCATACCCTGATCGAACTCGGGATCGAGCCGGAGAGGTTTGTTCATGAGTGGGTAAGTGCGGCCGAAGGGGAAAAGTTTGCCAGGCTCGTGCGCGAGGTTACCGAAAACGTGCGCCGCCTGGGGCCTCTCAACTGGCCGCAGCAGATGCGGGAGCGGGGTGTCGGTCACGGCATGGACCTGCGGCCTTGGGGAGAATCACCATGAGCACGGAAGAGGCCAAGCCGGTCGCAAAGGAAAAGCTCAAGATCGGCATGTATTGGGCCGCTAGCTGCGGCGGCTGCGACATCTCACTGCTCGAGATCGGCCCGCGCCTCCTCGAACTGATAGATGCCGCCGATATCGTCTTCTGGCCGTGCGTCGCCGACTTCAAGTACCAAGACGTTGCCGGCTACCCCGACCACTTCTTGGATATCTGCTTCTTTAATGGCGGAGTGCGCAGCTCCGAACAGGAAGAAATCGCCCGGCTCATCCGGTTAAAGAGCAGGACCCTGGTCGCCTATGGCGCGTGCGCCTGCGACGGCGGCATTCCTTCTCTGGCCAATACCAAAACGGTGGAGGGGATATTCGACGCCTCTTATCACAACAACCCCTCACTCGACAACCCGGATCACGTGGAACCACAGCTGTTGACCCCATGCGATTTCGGTGAACTGGATATCCCCAGGTTGTACCCCCAGGTCCTGAGGCTCTCGGATGTCGTCGAGGTGGACTACCGGATCCCCGGCTGCCCCCCCGTTGCCGCGCGTGTCTGGGATGCGATTATGGCGCTGGTCGGAGGGAAGTTGGCGGCTCGCAACAACGCAATAAAAGTTGCCTGCACCGACAAGTCGGTCTGCGAGGACTGTTCCCTGGAGAAGCGCAAGGTGAGGATCAAGGCGTTCAAGCGCCCCCAGGAGGCGATTCCGGAAGCGGGATGGTGCCTCCTGGAGCAGGGATTCATCTGCATGGGTCCGGCCACCCGGAGTGGCTGCGGTGGCCTCTGCACCAAGGCGAACCTTCCCTGCAGAGGTTGTTATGGACCTTGCAACGGGGTAGAGGACCAGGGCGCGGCTATGATTGGCGCGCTTGGTTCGATTCTTGACGCCGACACCGAGGAACTGGCAAGAGAGATGGTCGAAGGGATAGTCGACCCGGTTGGCACCTTCTATCGCTTTACCATGGCCTCGAGCGATCTAAAGGGGTGCAAATGATATGTGAAACCCACTAATCCCTAACAATATTGACAAGCAAATCATAAAATTATTTGAGATTCGTGTCTTGGAAGTTGTTTAGAATTTGGTGTCTACTCAATTTTATGGGAGTGTAAATGGCCGGTACAGATACTGAAACCAGGGAAGGATACAGAAGGATATCTATTGATCCCGTGACTCGCCTTGAGGGGCACGGCAAGATCGAGATATTCCTCGACAATGAAGGCGAAGTGGCCGACTGTTTCTTCCAGGTCCCTGAGCTGCGCGGCTTCGAGAAGTTCTGCGAGGGACGGCCGGTCGAGGAGATGCCGCGCATCACCTCCCGCATCTGCGGCGTCTGTCCCGAGGCGCACATGATGGCGGCGGCCAAGGCATGCGACGCAGTCTACAAGATCAACCTCCCGTTGACGGCCAGGCTCCTGCGCGAGCTGCAGTACAACATCTTCTTCGTAACCGACCACACTACCCACTTCTATGCCCTCGCAGGCCCCGACTTTATTATGGGCCCTACCAGTGACCCCGCGCAGCGCAACCTTATCGGCGTGATCCGAAAGGTGGGGGTGGAGGTTGGCAGCCAGGTGATCAAGTGCCGTCAGTGGGGTCACGAGGCGGCGGCGATCTTCGGCGGCAAGCCGGTCAATCCCATAAACGCGATTCCGGGCGGGATGAGCAAGCCGATAAACAGAGAGGAGCAGGCGCGCCTGAACGAGATCGTCACATTCATGGTCGAATTTGCCAGGTTCACTCTCATGCTCTTCCATGACATTGTTTTGTCGAACAGCCAGTACGTGGACCTAATCCTCAATGGCCCGTTCAGGCATGAGACTTACTCCATGGGGCTTGTTGATTCGAAGAATCTGGTTAACTTCTATGACGGTCAGGTGCGCGTGGTCGACCCGGAGGGGAAGGAACTCTGCAAATACGCACCGCAGGACTATACGAAGGTGGTGGCTGAAAGGGTGGAGCCGTGGACCTACCTGAAGTTCCCCTACCTGAAGCAGGTGGGGTGGAAGGGGCTGGTGGACGGCAAAGAGTCGGGGGTCTATCGCGCCACCCCGCAGGCGCGGCTAAACGTGGCGGAGGGGATGAACACCCCTGGAGCACAGGCCGCCTATGAGGAGTACTTCGAGACCATCACCGGCGATCGGAGCGGCAGGAAACCTGTCCACAACACCCTGGCGATCCACTGGGCCCGGCTCGTTGAGCTCTTGAATGCGGCAGAACGGGCAGAGGAACTCCTGCGCCACCCGGAAATCACTCATCCTGGAAACTACCGCGTCCTTCCCACAGTCCCCCCCGGCGAGGGGGTGGGGATTGTCGAGGCTCCGCGCGGCACACTCACCCACCATTATGTAACCGACGAGAAGGGGATCATCACGAAAGCCAACCTCATAGTCGGCACAACCAACAATCATGCAGCCATCTGCATGTCGATCAAGAAGGCCGCCCAAGGGCTGATTCACAAAGGAGTGGAGGTGAGCGAGGGACTTCTCAACATGATCGAGATGGCCTTTCGCGCCTACGACCCGTGCTACGGGTGTGCCACTCACAGCCTCCCGGGCAAGATGCCCCTTCAGGTGGCTATCCGCGCCGCCGACGGGACACTGCTTAAGGAGATGAAGAGATGAACGGCAGAAACGGTATACAGCAAAGGAAGGATGAGGCTCATGGCTGAGATTCGCGAACGCTACGACGTTCTGGTGATCGGCGGGGGGATAGCTGGCATGCAGGCCGCTCTCGACCTGGGCGAGCAGGGGTTCGAGGTTCTGCTGGTCGAGAAGGAGCCCTCTATCGGCGGCATCATGGTGGGTCTCAACAAGGTCTTCCCCACCCTCGACTGTTCAAGCTGCATCTGCACCCCGCGGATGGCCGAGACTTCCCACCATGAAAGGATTCAACTCCAGACCTATTCCGAGGTGAGGGGGGTGGAGAAGAAAGGGGCGGGCTTCAGCGTCAGCCTGCTCAGGAAACCGCGCTACGTTGCCGAGGATAAATGCGTCGGCTGCGGTCTCTGCGAGTTGGCCTGTTCCATCGACGTCCCCCATGAATTCGATTACGGTCTCGGAGCTCGGCGGGCCATCTACATCCCCCACGGCAATGCGATCCCCCAGAAGGCGGTGCTCGACGTCGACCACTGCATTTTCTGCGGGAAGTGCGAAAAGGCCTGCCCCACCCATTGCATTAATTATGCGCAGGAGCCGGAGGAGGTTAATACCAGCGTCGGCGCGGTGATCATCGCCACGGGGCTTAATATCACGCGAATGGACGCCAAGAAGGAGTATGGGGCTGGCAAGTTCCAGAACGTGATGAACCCGCTTGCCATGGAGCGGGTACAGTCCAGCAACGGCCCCTATGGCCGTGTACTGCGCCCCTCCGACGGCATGGTGCCGCGATCGGTCGCCTATGTGCAGTGCGCGGGGAGCCGCGACCGTTCCATCGGTGTTCCCTATTGCTCGCGGGTTTGCTGCATGTACGCCCTCAAGCAGGCGCTCCTCCTAACCCACTATATCCACGGGATTGAGGTCACTCTCTACTACATGGATATCCGGGCGTTCGGCAAGGGTTTCGAGCAGTTTTACCGGCGCGCAGTAAAAGAGGGGGTAAAGGCAGTCAAGGGAAAGGTCGCCAGGATAACGGAGGCAGAAAACCAGGACCTGATCCTGCGCGTCGAAATAGTCGAGACCGGGCGTGTGGAGGAGCGTCGCCATGACCTGGTAGTCCTATCCCAGGGGCTACTCCCCGGCTGGCATGTAAAGGGGGTAATCCCGGTGCAGGAGGCGGAGGACGGGTTCCTGATGACCCCGCAGGCCAAGGTCAGCCCGTCCCACACCACCCTGGAAGGGGTCTTTGTCGGAGGCGTGGCGGCCGGCCCCAAGGACATCCCCGACGCCATCGTCGAGGCGGGCGAGGCTGCCATGGCTGCCGCCAACTACCTCCAGCGCTCTGGTTGGCGCGCCACAGCTCGTACACCGCTTAAGGCTGTAAAATAGAAATTCGGTCAGTAGTCTGGTATTGATATGAGGTGCAGTAATGAACGAGACGACCCAGACAGGGAAAGTGGTCAAGGAGAAGACGCCCCTTGACATCCTGCGTGAGCGCAGGGGTGGGATGAGTGAAGAGCTCAAGGAGTATTTCAAGGAGCAGCAACGCATCAAGAAGGCGCTCCGCAAGGCTCTCAAAGATGGCCCGAAGTCGGTGCCTGATTTAGCATCGGCATGCAGCCTGGATAAACAGGTGACACTCTGGCATTTGATGGCGATGCGGCGCTACGGCGAAGTGGTTGAGGCAGCCGAACAGAACGGCTATCCACTGTATGCCCTGAAGGAGGGTTAGGCAGATGAGCTATCGCTTGAACCCGGCTCTCGCCGATGACCTGGCAAAATATGGCGGGGAGACCGCGACCAAATGCTTCAACTGCGGCAACTGCACGGCAGTCTGCGCGCTTTCTGCTGGAGACGAGGTGTTCCCACGCAAGGTTATCCGCTATATCCAACTGGGGCTGGAAGAGCGTCTCAAGGAATTGCCGGAACCCTGGCTCTGCTACTACTGCGGCGGGTGTTCCGAGACTTGCCCGCGGGAGGCCCAGCCGGGTGAGCTGATGATGTCCGTTAGAAGATGGCTTACCAGCAAATATGACTGGACAGGCATTTCCAAACGGCTTTACATTTCTGAAGTCTGGGAGATTGGCCTCCTGGGGTTAATCGCCATGTTCGTCCTGGGACTTTTCCTTGTCCCCGGCATGTTCGATTTCCCCTTTGGTTTCCAGGCGGTAAAGGGACCGGCCCTGGAACATGTGCGGCTTGATTTCTTCGCCCCGAAGGCTGTGGTTCATTACGGCGACTGGCTCCTTGCATTAATTCTGTCTTCTCTTCTGGCCATAAACTCCTTACGCATGGTCCGCTTCATTCTGTCCGGCGAACCGGGGCTGAAAATACCCTTGCGCATCTGGGTCGGAAAGCTCTCCGAACTGGCAATCCACTTCGTGACCCAGAAGCGCTGGCTCGATTGCGACAATGATACACGTATGCGCTGGTTGCAGCATCTTCTCCTGGTCAGCGGCTACATGACAATTCTGCTTCTGGTCATGATCTTCCTGCCGTGGTTCCAGCGCGACGGGGCAGAGTTCCACTTCACCGCCCTGTTCGGTTACTACGCAACGGCCATTCTCCTCGGAGCAACAGTGCTCGCAATGCGCGGTCGCTTTCGCAAGGACGAGCAGCTCCACAAGTACTCCCATGCAACCGACTGGATGTTCCTCGTTCTCCTCTTTCTCACTGCACTCACCGGGATTTTACTACACCTGTTCCGCCTGTTCGACCTCCCCTGGCCGACCTACATCATGTACGTCGTTCACCTGATGATCGCCGTGCCGATGCTGGTGATTGAAGTGCCATTCGGGAAGTGGGCGCACCTGGCCTACCGCCCCCTCGCCAAATACCTAGTGGCGGTCCGGGAGGCGGCCCGAGCGGAACAGGCGGCAACTGCCGAAGTAGAAAAACAAGCGGTAAAAGCTTAGATTAAAGACGCAATAAGACATGAATGATGCTGATTGTACGCATTTTAACGGACTTTCTAACATAACTTGAGGCTTTCTGTTTTATCGGCGTTAATTTGTTCAAATCTAGATTTGAACCGCGTTTTATTGATTTCATCTGATTTTGGGTGCCGATTTGTCAGGGATAGAGGAGGATAGATCTGATTCAGGGAAAACTTGCAAGTGATATGACAAAAGATAACCCCCCAGTAAAGGTGGCGGTGCTCGGGCTCGGTAATCCTGTCCTAACGGACGACGCCGTGGGGCTCCATGTCGCTGCTTGTGTGGAGCTGCTGCTGCAGAAGGAGCCTATTCCCGGCGTTACTGTTCTGACTAGCACCCGGGCAGGGTTTGACCTGATCAATCTCCTGGCCGGCTTCACCCATGCCCTGATCATCGACTGCCTGGAAATTCCGAACCCCATTCCCGGCCACATCCGGCATCTGGAGTTAAGCAGACTCTGCGGCAGCGCCCGGCTCGTAGGAGTGCATGACATAAGCGTTGCTGACGCCTTTGTGTTCGCTGCAACGATCGGCATCGAGATGCCTGCGAATGTGGAGATATACGCTGTTGAGGGGGGTGACACGCTGACCTTGAGTGAGGAGTTGACACCGGCCGTAGCCGCAGAGGTCAGGCCACTGGCTCGGATGCTATATGCACGGGCCGGCGAATGGATTAAGAACGCTTATTCTTTGGCTGGCTGAAGAAAAATCACGATCTCATAGGGCAAGACCGAGCGTTTCATTTCTGCCATCACACAGAGCTATCTCCTGTACCACCTTCAGAAATTTACCTTTTCCCTTAATAGTTCCATGCAGGCTGTTTTCAAACCGTATGCCATCGATACGGGTCTCCGGGATAGGTGAGGTCAGGATTGTTTCAGGTTTCCTCCCTTCGCCCGCGGAATTGGCGTTTCGTGAGGAATCAGTGAAGTTGACAATCTCACTCAGCAAGAAGAGCATCGAAATTTTCAAGACAGAGGCTTCCAAACATCATACGCAATATCAGCGCATGATTCGGCAATTACTTGATACATATGCAGAATTGCAGTCAGATCAGCGAACAAAGCGTTTAACCGGACACGCGCAAAAACTACGCGCTGCTTAGCGCCTAAACCGTTATTCGCCTCATAGAAGATCAAGCATGAAAGCACGAATTACGGTCATTACTATTGGCGTGACGATTTTGAGAGGTCGCTTCGGTCCTATCGCGACAGCCTTGGCTTGAAGACAGCAGGCATAATCGCCCAGGAGTTTTAACACGGAGTAGTGGCTTTCTTTGATTTCCAGGCTGGCTTGAAGCATGCGATCTGGCAACGCAATATTATTTCCAACGACTCAGCCCTTCCTCTGAGCAGCCCGAGTCCTACCGAATTCACTTGGGGCATAACGTCTCGACAAAACCAGAAGTCAATACGGTTATGGAACAAGCTAAAATGCAGGCGCCGTTATCGCAAAGGCCTGCTCACGATAGCTTCTGGGGCAGTTACGCAGGGTACTTTCTGGGCCCAGATCATTATCTGTGGGAGGTTGTATGGGACCCCCCGTTGGTTATCAAGAATGGACGCATATTTTTGGTAATGGTCAAGGCTAAAAGCCTAAAAGCTGATAGAGCAGTGTGCCGGAAGAGGCCTTTCTTAGCCACCACGTAAAGTCGTATTTCATTTCATTTCGTTCGCAAAGTAGGCCGGCGCTTTTTTAATATTTCGCGTTCCATGCGCAGACACCTGGTCTTTTCCCGTAGCCCTCTTATTTTATCCTGTTCAAGTGTCATGCAGACATTGCGGAAAGTCAGCAGCATTATCCTTCTCTAAATTTATTGATCCATCGGCGCAGAACGCTTATATGAATGCCTAACTTCCGGGATGGTTCACTTATACGATACCCTTGCCAGTAACCAGCTTTACAGCATCTTGCTTATATATCATAGGGCATATTTTTTTAAATTACGGATCTATAGAACACCTTCCTTTTGATTAACATTATGTCCGCTTATATTAAACTGCATCAGCACAGGACCGGCGAGGCGTTTGGACAGTAACTTACTGTCTCGATGTATCCGGAATGGCGGTTGGTAACATGAGTGTTAAGACTAACCTATCATCTGGTGGCGATAGTCGGTCAAGGCATGAGCAGGCATTAAAATAATTGCCATAATTATTTAAATGCTCAATGACTTAAAGGGCTTTTGAAGGATACCTGCCGGCCCTTATAAAGAGTGGAAAAATTTATTTACACGGTTTACTATATTGTTAATAAATGATTCATGTAAATCGGAAATGTGTCCAAAGGGTTAATCGGGTTTCCCCCAACCTGCTGTCATGTCAATAAAACTGTTCATGGAAAAAGGTCCCATAAGGCCACCAAGCGAAGCGCAAAGCCTCCTGATCCGGGCAACGAGAAACTGTCCCTGGAATCGGTGCGCGTTCTGCCACACCTACCAGGGATGCAGATTTGAATTCAGACGCATCGGGGAAATCAAGGACGACATTAGGAAAGCAAAGAGCATCGCAGATTTGATATGCGAGCTATCCCTACAGGAAGGGAGCGGAGGGACAGTTACCCAATCGGTAGTGAATCGGCTCCTCGCTTTGGGCGTATTCAGCGAGGAGAGCATCCAGTCGGTTGCCGCCTGGCTCCATTATGGTGGAGAGTCCGTTTTTCTTCAGGACGCCAATTCACTCATCATGAAAACCGATGACCTCGTCCAGGTGATCTCCTGCATCAGGGAGACATTTCCGTCCGTGCATAAAATTACCTCGTACTGCCGCTCCAGGACCGCTGTGGGCAAAACCGATGAAGAACTGAGGAGGCTCCATGACGCTGGCCTGACATGCATCCATGTGGGCATTGAAAGTGGCTATGATCCCCTGTTGCGTTTCATGAACAAAGGGGTAACCGCAGCGGACCATGTGGAGGGAGGGAGAAGGCTCAAGGGAGCCGGATTATCTCTCTGTGTGTACGTGATGCCTGGCCTCGGCGGAATCCGGTGGTCCAGTGAGCATGCCGAAGAAACGGCCAGGGTCATCAACCTGATAAACCCGGACCATGTGAGGTTACGCACGCTGCAGGTCGTTGCTGGATCCCCTCTCTATACAATGATGCAAAACGGCACCTTCCAAACCCTAGCCGAGGAGGGAATTGTTAGGGAAATAGGCATTTTTATCGAGCACTTGGACGGCATCGAGACGACCATCGTGAGTGACCATGTCTTGAATCTCCTGGAGGAAGTGACAGGAAAACTCCCTGGAGACAAATCAAAGCTCTTGGCAACCATAGACCGCTTCCTTGCCATGTCGCCGGAAGAGAGGATCATTTTCCGGTTAGGAAGGAGAAAGGGGATATATCGCAAGCTCGATGACCTTGCAGAGAGGGGAACCTTTCTCTGGCTGAAGAGCATTGTCGATCAGTACGCTAGCGACCCGGACCACCTGGAACAGGATCTGAAGAGGATCATGCAGGACTTTATCTGACACTTTTTTCCCTTTGACATTAAACGAGAAAGCTTATCAGGTGCCACCTCACGAAATGTAAAACTCGTATGCTACTGATATTTGAAGACGTTACTTTCTGGTGTTCATAAATAATGCGACATTGGTTCTTTTTGACTAAGACCCCGGAATGTCAATTAACAGCTTGGCCACCTCCATTGAACGTCTACAGCCAATCCATGATCGCAGTTAGATCAATGATACCGGCGGTTTCTTGAATGTTTTATTCACTATAAAAAATGATATTCTTCCAACTCACTGAACTCACACTTTTGATTTTATCTGCTTGCTCTTGGTAAAGTTTTGCCGTCCTGCTGGGAACAATTTATCTTATCTTCGAATTTTTTATTAATCCAAACATGAAGGGATTGCCGCCCCTATTTGCAATTGCTGCAATATCATTTAGCAGTCGAAGTCTGTGTATTTCATTTCGATGCTGCAATGCAAGACATATAATGAGTAAAAGCCAAGAGTGCAATGCTCTATGCTTTTGCGACGACGTAAACATAGCGAAGCGGCTTGTTTCCCGTGTTGCGGACATCGTGTTCCGTGTCGGGAGGGCAATAGGCGACAGTGAACTGTTTTATCTGCAATACATATCCGTCCCCCAGCAGCATTTCCCCCTCGCCATCAAGAACAATGATCATCTCTTCGAAACTTTCCGTGCTGTGCCTGCCGACTGACTTCTCCGGCAGTAGAACGACGTATCCGGAACGCATCGTCACGCTCTCCGGCGGGCCTCCCAGGATGCGAAAATACTCAGTGGCGGAAAGGTCCAACTCGACTCTCTTAGGTTTCAGTTTTATTGACATGGTTTTGTTCCTCCTTATGCCCATGCCGGTGATGGATGTCCGGCCAGTGCCCATGAATATGCGTTATGGGACCATGTGTATGGCTATGGTCGTGCGGTTCTCCGTTATTCATCCCTTCGTGAGCATGCTCATGGTGCTCATCGTGAATGTGTATATGAACATGCCTGATTGCTTCATGGGTGTGCAGATGACGGTGCTTTTCCCGGTAAAGGAAGAAGACCCCGGTCATCATGAGAAGCGCGGCGAACCAGAATACGGCGGGGGGGTGTTCCCCAAGGATAACGACTGATAATATTGTGCCGATAAAAGGTCCGACGGCAAAGAAGGTTGAGGTCCTGGCCGAACCAATCTTTCTAAGCGCCTCGACGAACAGCACAAGACTCAGGCCGTAGCTCAATGCGCCGATTGTCAAAGCCCCGCCGATTTGCAAGCCTGTGGCTCTGCCGGAAGACAGCACCAGCGCCAGCCCAGTGTTAAAAATGCCTGCGCTGAGTCCCTTTACGCAGGCCAAGACGGTTGCCGGGAGTTCCTCCACCTCACGGGTCAGGTTATTATCCAACCCCCAGAAGATGCAGGCGAAAACAACCAAAAGGCCCGAGAGCGATAGAGTGAGTTTTCCCTCCGTCTGTAAAATTATGAAAAACGCGCCAGTGAGAATCAGGAACTTCCCTGCCCAGACCCGCGGCCCGATATACTCTTTGAAAATCAGTCGGGAAATCACAGTGGTTGCGACTGTTTCCAGGTTGAGCAACAAAGTGACCTCGAATGCGGTGCCGTATTTTATGCCATAGGTAAGACAAAGAGGAGCAATTACCCCGCCGGATACGATAGCCCCTGAAAGCTTGAAGCGATCCTTTGGGGATATCCGTCCGAACTCGCGCAAGGAATTCCTGTTCTGGCAAAGAAGAAGGAGCTGCAGGCCGATACCCGAACCGAGATAAAGGAGACCCGCCAAAAGCGCCGGCGACATTTCACCGATCAGCATTTTGCACAAAACAGGCGAAATCCCGAACAGAGCTGCGGAAAGAATAGCCAGAAATTGTCCAGATAGCATAGGCCCAGTGACTCGATACTGATATTTACCGACAGATCAGTATAAAGTCTATCACCAGGAGTAGCGGATGGGAACCACATTGATCCGCGGTTCACTGTTCAAATATTGAATAGCATATAATTATTTGAACAGCATTGGCGAGTGACCGGTATTACGGTACCCCAAAAGCGCCCTTTACAATTATCTGATATTGTTCGGCTAGTGCTTTCAATGGAGTTTTCCCGGGAATGGTATTTTTTATGCTGACTATAAAAACTGAATTCCATTAGAGGGGGCTATTTTTCATGAAAAGTGCTCAAAAGGTTTCTGATCCGCAGAGTAAACGTATTCGTAAGATTCAAACGGATTTACACTCGCTTCAAAAGAAAGATTTTAAAGATGAAGTTTGTCAGGTGTATGATCTGTTGATCGATGCGGGCATGGACCTTAATGAGGCCATCAGGAAAACGCGCTCCGCGTTGAAGGCGATCAATTATCCATTTGCCACATATGACATTGTAATGGCCAAGCTTCGTGCCTCCGGAAGGTTACGGAAACATCTGCACCAAAAAGCGGGCGAAAGCATGATTGAGTGAGGTACGGATTCCCTGCATATCATGTTTTGCTAACGATTAGAGCGAACCGGCTGCATGTTTTTTGGCGGTCCTGATGAGCTACTGGATAGACGAGATGGTTTTTCTACCTAACGACCGCTTACGAATTTGTGGAGCATGCTGGCAATAAGCGTTTTATATGGAACTCCTTCTGCCAAATGCCCGAGTGTCTTTGCCACGAAGCCGGAAACGGGCACGCGCCGTTTTAATACCATACAAACGGATGTAAAACTATATCCTCCATAAATCAACGAATTACGAATACCCCAAGCTTGAAGTTTTCTGCATTCCGTGCCCCTTTAAATTCCAAGAAAGTCGGTTAATAACACGCTCTCCCTGATGCACTTTACCCATAATTCCCCTTGGGTAGGCTTTTGCGGCAACTTTAAATATCTCTCCAGCTTTCTTGCCCATATACCCCAGAAAAGGAATTTTGCTCTTTTGAGGTTACCCACTAAATCGGGGTAGAACTTGTCAGTTAACATTTGTATCCAGAGGGAATGACAACATCGGATCACATTTAAAACTCATTCAGTATAAATTTTGCAAAAATGGTGTGGTTGCTGCTCAATGAAAATAAATTAGTGACTACTCAGGTAAGCAAAATTTAGCATTCATTAAAAAATGAAAATTGGTCTCGCAGAAAATTATTGGTAGTGTAGAAATGAAGAGACCTGGGCAATAATAGATTGCCCTCCATTTTATGGTAAAAATAGTTTTGGCAAACCAAACCATAAAAAAGGAGGGCAATATGGGAGATACCCCACGAAC
>Ga0326727_10009815_pt1 | contig 23234 bp, 21 predicted proteins | sample MB2enrmetagenome_FD_207643 | JGI IMG/M metagenome (GOLD analysis project Ga0326727, IMG submission 207643) | Lab enriched peat soil microbial communities from McLean, Ithaca, NY, United States - MB29MY | ecosystem: Environmental > Terrestrial > Soil > Wetlands > Peat | place: USA: New York... | reverse complement strand
TTGACCGCGCCATAGCGCGAGGCCAAGAATAGGCCGCGTCGCCGCCAATGGCGGCGCGGCGTTTCCGCCCCTCCGTCGCCGGCTCGTCTCGACGACGGGGGAGCGCAAAGCGGCTCGAGGGGAGGAGCATGAGCTCATCAGCGCCAATCGCCCGGAGCGAAGTCCCTGACGAGCCGCTGTTCAAGCGGCTGATGCGGGCGACCGAGATCGACACCCGCATGATCGGCATGATCGCGGCGCTGGCGCTGATCTGGGTCGGCTTCAACGTCTACACCTACATCCAGACCGGCGAAGGCCTGTTCCTGACGCCGCGCAATCTCTGGAACCTGATGGTCCAGACCTCGTCGATCGCGGTGATGGCGACCGGCATGGTGCTGATCATCGTCATGCGCCACATCGACCTGTCGATCGGCTCGATCGTCGCCTTCGTCTCGACCATCATCGGCATCACCCAGGTCTATTTCCTGCCCAAATATCTCGGGCTCGACCATCCGGCGACCTGGATCCTCACCATCGTGATGGCTCTGGCGATCGGCTGCGCGATCGGCGCGCTGCACGGAACCCTGGTCGCCTATTTCGGCATCCCCGCCTTCATCGTCACGTTGGGCGGGCAGTTGTTCTGGCGCGGCGCGGCGTGGTGGGTGACGACCGGCGCGACCATCGCTCCGCTCGACGAGCGCTTCTCGCGCATCGGCGGCGGGCCGCCCTACGGTTCGATCGGCGCGTTGTGGAGCTGGGCGTTCGGCGGCCTCATCTGCGTGGCGATCGTCGCCGGCCTCTATTTCGACCGCCGGCGGCGCGCCCACTACAAGTTTCCGCGCCGGCCGATGTGGGCGGAAGTCACCATCGCCGTGCTCGGCTGCTGCGTCGCCCTCGGCGCGACCGCGATCGTCAACGCCTATCCGCTGCCCGAGCGCGTCGCCCAGCGCTACGCCGAGGCCAACAACATCCCGGTCCCCGAAGGCGGGCTGTTCATCTCGACCGGCTACGCCGTTCCGGTGCTGATCGCGCTCGCCGCCGGCCTGATCATGACCTTCGTCGCCAAGCGCCTGCGCTTCGGCCGCTACGTCTACGCGATCGGCGGCAATCCCGAAGCCGCTGTGCTCGCCGGCATCAACACCAAGATGATCACGGTGGCGGCGTTCGCGCTGATGGGCTTCCTCGCCGGCGTCTCGTCCTGCATCGACTCGGCGCGCCTCGACTCGGCGACCAACCAGATCGGCACGCTCGACGAGCTCTACGTCATCGCCGCGACGGTGATCGGCGGCACGTCGATGGCCGGCGGCGTCGGCACGATCTACGGCGCCCTGATCGGCGCCTTCGTCATCCAGTCGCTGCAGTCGGGCATGGTGCTGCTCGGCTTCGACTCCGCCTTCCAGCAGATGGTGGTCGGCTTGGTGTTGGTCGCCGCTGTCGGCATCGACTCCTACTACCGCCGGCGCACCGCCAAGGGATGAGCCATGGACGCCCAGACGAGAGTTCCGCTGGTCGAGATGAAAGACATCTCGCTGGCCTTCGGCGGCCTCAAGGCCGTCGACCACGCGTCGATCGATCTCTACCCCGGCGAAGTCGTCGGCCTGCTCGGCCATAACGGCGCCGGCAAGTCGTGCCTGATCAAGGTGCTCTCCGGCGCCTACAAGCGCGACAGCGGCCAGATTTTCATCAACGGCGGGGAAGCGCGCATCGCCAGCCCGCGCGACGCCAAGAACTACGGCATCGAGACGATCTACCAGACACTGGCGCTCGCCGATAACGTCGACGCGGCCTCCAACCTCTATCTCGGCCGCGAGCTGAGGACGCCGTGGGGCACGCTCAACGACTCGGCGATGGAAGCGGAGGCGCGCAAGGTGATGGGGCGGCTCAACCCCAATTTCCGCCGCTTCAAAGACCCGGTGATTGCGCTCTCGGGCGGACAACGCCAGTCGGTCGCGATCGCCCGCGCGATCCACTTCAACGCGCGCATCCTGATCATGGACGAACCGACCGCCGCGCTTGGGCCCGCCGAGGCGGAGCAAGTCGGCCAACTGGTCATGCAGCTGAAGTCGGAAGGCATCGGCATCTTCCTCATCAGCCACGACATCCACGACGTCTTCGACCTCGCCGACCGCGTCGCGGTGATGAAGAACGGCCAGATCGTCGGCGTCGGCCGGGTCCAGGACATGACCAAGGATGAAGTGCTGGGGATGATCATCCTCGGCAAATGCCCGCCCGGCGCGACGCCGGGCCCGGGCGCGGTGACGGACTGAGGCGCGGCGCCATCTCACTTCGAGATTTGCGCCCGTTGACAGTCGCTCACGCCGCGCCCGCATCTCGCCATATGCTTGTTACAGTGATCGACATTCAAGGCGCGGACGATGATAATCACGAATCCAAGTGTTCGAAGCGAAAAAGTGGTCATTGTTGTTTCGCAAGATGGAACGACCAAGCAGAAGCTCGCAATCGGCACTAACCTCGCGCCGGGCGCGCCGGAAATGGAATTGCTAATAGCCGAAATCGAGGATTTTCTGCGGAAACGCGATGCCTTTTACGACGTGGAGATTAGTTGCATAGAGTCGGTTGGCTGACGGAAAACCGGCTCTAATTAACGCTAGTCGGACCTGAAGGCGGAAGGCGCCCCGGTCAAGAACGTGATCAAGAACGAAGTGCTGGGGATGATCATCCTCGGCGAGCGCCGGCCCGGCGCGACGCCGGGTCCGGGCGCGGCGACGAACTGACGCTCATCTCCCTTCTCCCCATGAGCGGGCGGAAAGGAGAGCGCCGCGGCGGGCTGGATCGTAGCCAGACTCAAGACGACCCCTCGTTCTGAGGCGCCGCGCAGCGGCCTCGAAGGACGCTCCTGCGCACGCGTTAACTCGAACGATCCCTGGGGCATCCTTCGACACGCCCTCGCTGACGCGAGGGCGGCTCAGGATGAGGAGGCGGAGGCGGAGAGAGGCGACGCGTCTGGCCGAGCGCGCTAGGCCTTGCCCTTCCACGGCGCGGCGCGCTTTTCGATTCCTCGCATCAGCATTTCAAACGCGAAGGCGACGATCCCGGCACGACCTGGAACGAAGAGGCGCGCCGGCGCGAGCCGGAGCGCATGTCGCCGCGTCAGGCGTGGCGGGCGATCCAGGCCGGACTGCCGCGCGAAGCGATCATCTCGAGCGACATCGGCAACAATTGCGCGATCGGCGCCGCCTATCCGTCGTTCGATGAGGGGCGCAAATAGCTCGCGCCGGGGCTGTTCAGCCCTTGCGGCTACGGCTTCCCGTCAATCGTCGGCGCGAAGATCGGCAATCCTGACACGCCCTGCGTCGGCTTCGCCGGCGACGGCGCCTTCGGCATCTCCATGAACGAAATGAGCTCGATCGGCCGCGCCGGCTGGCCGGGCGTGACCATGGTCGTCTTCCGCAACTACCAATGGGGGGCCGAGAAGCGCAATTCGATCCTCTGGCGCGATAACAATTTCGACGGCGTCGAGCTCAATCCGAACCTGAGCTACGCCAAGGTGGCGCGCGCCTGCGGCTTCGAAGGCGTCGTCGCGACGACGCCCGCCGAGCTGACCCAGGCGATCCGCGAGTCGTGCGACGACCAGAAGCGCGGCGTCACGACGTTTGTCGAGGCCGTGCTCAATCAGGAGCTGGGCGAGCCGTTCCGCCGCGACGCGATGAAGAAGCCGGTGGTCGTCGCCGGCGTCGCGCGCGAGGACATGCGCGGCCCGGCGCCCGCTTGAGCCTCGCGGCGAATTGACGCGTCGCCGCGGCCCTTGACGCCGCGACGGCGCTTCAGTAGGTTCCGCAGACTTCATCAACCGGAGTCTGCGCGTCGTGTCGCAGAAGCTTATCGTAGTTCGGGCGCCGGAGGACGGACGGGCATAAGGTCCCGCTTCCGCCAGCTGGCGCGCACCCGAGGCCCCTCGCGGGCCTTTTTTGTTGCCTGGATTCCGGATCGCCGCGCCGCCGGCGCGAACAACGGAGAATCGCGATGTCGAAACAGATGACGGGCGCGGAGATGGTCGTCGAGGCGCTGAAGGACCAGGGCGTCGAGTTCGTGTTCGGCTTTCCCGGCGGCTCGGTGCTGCCGATCTACGATGCGATCTTCGGCCAGAACGGCTTCCGCCACGTGCTGGTGCGCCACGAGCAGGGCGCCGCCCACGCCGCCGAAGGCTACGCCCGCTCGACCGGAAAGGTCGGCGTGCTCTTGGTCACCTCGGGGCCAGGCGCCACCAACACCATCACCGGCCTCACCGACGCGATGCTCGACTCGATCCCGCTGGTGTGCCTAACCGGCCAGGTGCCGACCCATCTGATCGGCTCCGACGCGTTCCAGGAATGCGACACCACCGGCATCACCCGCAACTGCACCAAGCACAATTACCTCGTGCGCCGTATCGAGGACCTGCCGCGCATCCTGCACGAGGCGTTCTACGTCGCCTCGCACGGGCGACCCGGCCCGGTGGTGATCGACATTCCCAAGGACGTGCAGTTCGCCACCGGAACCTACGCTTTCCAGCGCGACATCCAGCACAAGACCTACCGGCCGCAGGTCAAGGGCGAGCTCGGGAGCATCCGGCGCGCCGTCGAGATGATGGCGGCGGCGAAGAAGCCGATCTTCTACACCGGCGGCGGCGTCGTCAACTCCGGCCCGCGCGCTTCCGCGCTGCTGCGCGAGCTGGTGCGGGTGACCGGCTTCCCCATCACCTCGACGCTGATGGGCCTCGGCGCCTATCCCGCCTCCGACAAGCAATGGCTCGGCATGCTCGGCATGCACGGCTCGTTCGAGTCGAACAACGCCATGCACGACTGCGACCTGATGATCTGCGTCGGCGCGCGCTTCGACGACCGCATCACCGGCCGCCTCGACGCCTTCTCGCCGCACAGCAAGAAGATCCAGATCGACATCGACCCGTCGTCGATCAACAAGAACGTCATCGTCGACCTCGCCATCGTCGGCGATTGCGCTCACGTGCTCGAGGACATGCTCAGCGTTTGGCGCGCCGGCGCCCTGCAGCCGGACCACGCGGCGCTCGCCAGCTGGTGGAAGACCATCGACCGCTGGCGCGCGCGCAACTCGTTCGCCTTCCGCAACTCGGACAAGATCATCAAGCCGCAGCACGCCATTCGCCGGCTCTATGAGCTGACCAAGGGCCGCGACCTCTACGTCACCACCGAGGTCGGCCAGCACCAGATGTGGGTCGCCCAGCACTTCGGCTTCGAGGAGCCCAACCGCCTGATGACTTCCGGCGGCCTCGGCACCATGGGCTACGGCTTCCCGGCGGCGATCGGGACGCAGCTCGCCCATCCCAAGTCGCTGGTGATTGACGTCGCCGGCGAGGCGTCGATCCAGATGACCATCCAGGAGCTCGGCACGGCGGTGCAGCATCGCCTGCCGGTGAAGGTGTTCATCCTCAACAACCAGTACATGGGGATGGTGCGGCAGTGGCAGGAGCTCCTGCACGGCGGCCGCTATTCCGAGAGCTACAGCGCTTCGCTGCCCGACTTCGTCAAGCTCGCCGAGGCCTACGGCGCGCACGGCCTGCGCTGCGCCGATCCGGCCCGGCTCGACGAGGCGATCCTGGAGATGATCGACACGCCGAAGACGGTGCTGTTCGACTGCGTCGTCGACCAGAACGAGAACTGCTTCCCGATGATCCCCTCGGGCAAGGCGCACAACGACATGCTGCTCGCCGATCTCGGCGACGACGCGGGCGTCGACCTCGGCGGCGTCATCGACGAGAAGGGCAAGATTCTCGTCTGACGCCGCCGCCGGGAGCCGCCGATGTTCAACCTCGACGAACTGCGCCGCGCCCAGGCGGTCGTGCGCTCGGCCCTGCCGCCGACGGCGGCGATCGCCTGGCCGTTGCTCGCGCGCCGCCTCGGCGCCGCGGCGGCGGTGGTCAAGCACGAGAACCACAATCCCACCGGCGCCTTCAAGGTGCGCGGCGGCCTGACCTTCGTCGAGGCGCTGAAGCGCCGCCAGCCGAAGGCGAAGGGGCTGATCTCGGCGACGCGCGGCAACCACGGGCAGAGCCTCGCCTTCGCCGGCGCGCGCGCCGGGCTCGCGGTGCGCATTTGCGTGCCGCGCGGCAATTCGACCGAGAAGAACGCCGCGATGCGGGCGCTCGGCGCCGAGCTCGTCGAGCGCGGCGAGGATTTCCAGGCCGCGCGCGAGGAGGCGACGCGCCTCGCGGCGGCCGAGGGGCTAGAAATGGTCCCCCCCTTCCACCGCGACCTCGCGCTCGGCGTCGCCACCTACGCGCTCGAGCTGTTCGAGGCGCGCCCCGATCTCGACGTCCTCTACGTCCCGATCGGCCAGGGATCGGGGATATGCGGCTGCATCGCGGCGCGCGACGCGCTCAGCCTGAAGACCGAGATCGTCGGCGTGCAGGCGGCGGCGGCGCCGTCCTACGCGCTGTCCTTCGCCGCCGGACATGCGGTGACGACCAAGACCGCCGACACGCTCGCCGACGGCCTGGCGACGCGAAATCCCGACGACGAGGCGCTGACGATCATCCGGCGCGGCGCCGCGCGCGTCGTCGTGGTCGACGACGAGGAGATCGGCGCGGCGATCCGCGCCTATTGGACCGACGCGCACAATCTCGCCGAGGGCGCCGGCGCCGCGCCGCTGGCGGCGGCGACGAAGGAGCGCGCGCGCCTCAGCGGGCGCCGCGTCGGGCTCGTGCTCTCCGGCGGCAACATCGATTTCGCGTTGTTCCAGCGCTGGGTCGGCGCGACCGGCGCCGCGGCGGCCGAATGAAGGATCGTTATCTCGCGCCGGCGACGGCGCCTCGCACTTGAAGGATCGACTCATGACCAAAGCCGTCCCCGCCTACCCGCCGTCGCCCTATTCTTCGCCGACCGGCAGGTCCAACGTCGAGGCCCACACGCTGTCGGTGCTGGTCGACAACGAGCCGGGCGTGCTCGCCCGCGTCGTCGGCCTGTTCTCGGCCCGCTCCTTCAACATCGAAAGCCTCACCGTCGCCGAGGTCGCGCACGAGACGCACCTGTCGCGCATCACCATCCTCACCTCGGGCTCGCCCGAGGTGGTCGAGCAGGTGCGCCATCAGCTCGAGCGGCTGGTGCCGGTCCATTCGGTCACCGACCTGACGCTGGCGACGCGCGCCATCGAGCGCGAGCTGGCGATGGTCAAGGTGCGCGGCAAGGGCGATCCGCGCCACGATGCGCTGCAGCTCGCCGAGGCGTTCCGCGCCAAGGTGATCGACGCGACGACGGAGAGCTTCATCTTCGAGATCACCGGGAGCCCACGCAAGATCGACGACTTCGTCGACCTGATGCGGCCCATCGGCCTGGTCGAGGTGTCGCGCACCGGCGTCGCCGCGATCTCGCGCGGCCCCGAAGGCATCTGAGCGCGCCGCGCGCCTGCGTCATCGCGAGGAGCGAAGCGACGAAGCGATCCAGGGGATGAAAGGACGCAAGCCCTGCGAACCCTGGATGGCTTCGCTTCGCCCGCCATGACGGAGAAGACGGCGATCGAGCCGGCCGGCCCGTCGCCCATTCTGAATTGCCGAAAGACCATCGGCGTCGCCGCAGCCGCCGATCATGGTCGTCGCTCGCATGGCGATCGTTTGTGGTTAGCGCCGCGAGCAGGTAAAACACCGCCTCCCCGATCGCCGGAGAGACCATGACCGACGCGCTCAAAGCCAGCCCGCAGGAGCAGGCCGAGATCCTGATGCAGGCCCTGCCGCACATGCTGCGCTACGACGACGCCATCGTCGTCGTCAAATACGGCGGGCACGCGATGGGCGACGAAACGACCGGGCGCGATTTCGCCCGCGACATGGTGCTGCTCGAGCAATCGGGCGTCAATCCGGTGGTGGTGCACGGCGGCGGGCCGCAAATCGGCGCGATGCTCAAGAAGCTCGGCATCGAGTCGCGCTTCTCCGGCGGCCTGCGCGTCACCGACAAGGCGACAATGGAGATCGTCGAGATGGTGCTCGCCGGCGGGATCAACAAGGAGCTCGTCGGCGCCATCAACGCGCAGGGCGGACGCGCGATCGGCCTGTGCGGCAAGGACGGCAACTTGGTGATCGCGCGCAAGATGTCGCGCGCCGCCGCCGCCGGCGACCTCGGCGACGTCGTCGATCTCGGCTTCGTCGGCGAGCCCGACAAGGTCGACACCACCGTGCTCGAGCAGGTGCTCGGCCGCGAGCTCATTCCCGTGCTCGCCCCCGTCGCGCAGGGCGGCGACGGCGAGAGCTACAACGTCAACGCCGACACCTTCGCCGGCGCCATCGCCGGCGCGCTCGGCGCCAAGCGCCTGCTGCTCCTCACCGACGTGCCGGGCGTGCTCGACAAGGACAAGAAGCTGATCAAAGAGCTGAAGGTCGACGAGATCCGCGGCCTGATCGCCGACGGCGTGATCACCGGCGGCATGATCCCCAAGGTCGAGACCTGCATCTACGCGATCGAACGCGGCGTCGAGGGCGTCGTCATCCTCGACGGCAAGATCCCGCACGCGGTGCTGATCGAGCTCCTCACCGATTTCGGCGCGGGAACTCTGATCACCCGGTGACGCGAGGCGAGTGAGGCGCGCCGGGGGAAGGCGACGGCAATGCGAATTTTGGCGATCGACACGTCGTGCGGCGCAGCCTCGAGCGCAGTGGTTGACGGCGAGTCGGGCGAGGCCCTGGCGGCGCGTCGCCAGCCGATGGCGCACGGCCACGCCGAGGCGCTGGGGCCGATCGTCCAGCAGGTGATCGACGAGGTCGACGGCGGCTTTGGCTCGATCGGCGTCATCGCCGTCGCCGTCGGTCCCGGCTCGTTCACCGGCATCCGCATCGGGCTGGCGATGGCGCGCGCGCTCGCGCTCGCGCTTGAGCTGCCGATCGTCGGCGTCTCGAGCTTGGAGGCGTTCGCCGCGCCGCTGTTCGACGAAACGCGCGCGGGCGCCGTTCTCGCGGCGATCGACGCCAAGCACGGCGGCGTCTACTTGCAGGCGTTCGAGCCGGCCGGCCGGCCGCTCTACGCGCCGCGCCTCGTCAGCTTGCGCGAGGCGATCGCGGCTGTCGGCCCGGGGCCGACGCGCGTCGCGGGCGACTGCGCCGAAGCGCTGGCGAGCGGGGCCCGACGCGGCGGCGTCGCCTGCGAGAGCGCGGCCGCCGCCTATCCCGACATCGTCGCCGTCGCGCGCGTCGGCGCGAGGCTCGATCCTCGCCGCAATCCGCCGCGGCCGCTCTACGTGAAGCCGCCCGACGCGCGACCGACGACGGTCGAGGCGATCGCCCGCGCGGAGCGGTGAACGGACGGCGCGCCATGATCTTCCGGTTACGCCGCGCGACGCCGTCGGTCGTCCGCCCGCTGCCCTCCAACCGCGCCGACGAATGCGCCGCCATCCACCGCGGCGCTTACGGGCGGCAGTGGTCGGCGGCGGAGTTCGCCGCCTTGCTGGCGAGCGGTTCGACGCTCGCCTCGGCGGCGCTCGACCCGGAGAACGGGCGAATGCGCGGCTTCATCCTTTCCCGCCTCGCCGCCGACGAGGCGGAGATATTGACGATCGTCGTCGACCGCGCCTGGCGCGGCCGCGGCGTCGGGCGCGACCTCATGCGCGAGCACCTGCGACGCGCGGCCCTCTCCGGCGCGCGGACGATGTTCCTCGAGGTCGATCCGATGAACGCCGCCGCGATCGCGCTTTACCGGCGCTTCGGCTTCCGCGAGGTCGGCCGGCGCGAAGGCTACTACCGCGGCCCCGACGGCCAGACCGCCGCCGCGCTGGTGATGCGGGCGGACCTCGCCTGAGCGGCGGCGTCGCCGGCGACGCGCGCTTTCCAAATCGCCTATTCTCGCGGCGCCCGGATCGGCGTAAAAGCAGGCGTTCCGTCGGAGACGCTGATTGCACAAAGAGAAGTCGATAAAAGTAGACGCCGCGCCGCGGTCGACGAAGAACGCCGAGGTCGTCCGGCGCGTGTTCGTCAAGTCCTACGGCTGCCAGATGAACGTCTACGATTCGCAGCGGATCGCCGATTTGGCGGGCCGGGAGGGCTACGAAGAGACCTGCAACGTCGAGAACGCCGACCTCGTCGTTCTCAACACCTGCCATATCCGCGAGCGCGCCTCCGAGAAGATCTTCTCCGAGCTCGGCAAGATCAGCCAGCGCAAGAACGCGCGCGCGCGGGCGGGGCGCGAGACGACGATCGTGGTGGCGGGCTGCGTCGCCCAGGCGGAAGGGGCGGAGATCATCCGCCGCCAGCCGGCGGTCGACGTCGTCGTCGGGCCGCAGAACTATCACCGCCTGCCGCAGCTGCTCGCCGAGCGCCGGCGCTCCCGCGCGGCGGCGGTCGACACTGACTTTCCGGTCGAGGATAAGTTCGCGCATCTGCCGGCGAGCGCGCCGGAGGCGATCCGCGCCCGCGGCCCCGCCGCCTTCGTCGCGGCGCAGGAAGGCTGCGACAAGTTCTGCAGCTTCTGCGTCGTGCCCTACACGCGCGGCGGCGAGACGTCGCGCCCGGTCGCCAAGGTCCTCGCCGAGATCGAGAGCTTGGCGCGGGCGGGGGTCGTCGAGATCACCCTCATCGGCCAGAACGTCAACGCCTATCATGGCGCCAAGCCGAACGGCGGCGAGGCGAGCCTCGCCGAGCTGATCGCCGCCGCGGCTGAAATTCCCGGCGTGCGGCGGCTGCGCTACGCCACCTCGCACCCCAACGACATGAACGACGAGCTGATCGACGCCCACCGCGACGTCGAGGCGCTCGCACCCTATCTCCACCTGCCGATCCAGTCGGGCTCAGATCGTGTGCTGGCGGCGATGCGTCGCCGCCATGACGCGCGCCGCTATCTCGACCTCGTCCGGCGCGCGCGTCGCGCGCGCCCCGACATCGCGCTGTCGTCGGACTTCATCGTCGGCTTCCCCGGGGAGAGCGAGGCCGACTTCGAAGCGACGCTGGCGGTGGCGCGCGAGGTCGGGTTCGCCTCGTTCTACGCGTTCAAGTATTCGCCCCGTCCGGGCACGCCGGCGGCCGAGATGGCGGGGCAGGTCGACGAAGCGACGAAGGCGGAGCGCCTCGCGCGGCTGCAGGCCCTGCTCGAGGCGCAGCGCTTCGCCTTCAACCGCCGCCAGGTCGGCCGACGATTCGACGTCCTGTTCGACAAGCCGGGCCGCCGCGCCGGTCAAATCCTCGGCCGCTCGCCCTATATGCAGTCGGTGTTCGCCGAGGGCGGCCCCGAGCTGATCGGCGCCATGGCGACGGTCGAGATCGTCGCGGCGGGCCCGATTTCGCTCACCGGCCGGCTTGTCGCGCCAGCGTCACGCGAAACCAGTCTGATTGGCCGATTCGGAGGGAGATCGCCGATTTGAAAGCACAGGACCAGACGTTGACTACCATTCCGTTCGCCGCCGCCGCGGAGGCCGCTGACGAACGAGAGGACCAACCGACGGAAATCGCGCTCGCTTTCGACGACAACGGCCTCGCCTCGATCGTCTTCGGCCACTACGACCAGAACATCGCGCGCATCGAGCGCCGGCTCGGCGTCACCGCCAACGCCAACGGCAACCAGATCGTCATCCGCGGCCCGCGGGAGGCGAGCGAGCAGGCGCGCCGCGTCTTCGAGCTGCTCTACGAGCGCGCCAAGCTCGGCCAGCCCGCCGGCGAGGGCGACGTCGAGGGCGTGATCGAGGAGACGGCCTATCAGGGGACGCTGTTTCCTGGCGAGTTCGACCGCGGCGGCGACGCCTTCGGCTGCCTCAAGACGCGCCGGCGCGGCCTCGTGCGCGCGCGCAACGCCGCGCAGGACCGCTATCTCGCGGCGTTGCGCAAGTACGAGCTCGTGTTCGCCGAAGGGCCGGCGGGAACCGGCAAGACCTGGCTCGCCGTCGGCCATGCGGTGTCGCTGCTTGAGCAGGGGCTGGTCGAGCGCCTGGTGCTCACCCGTCCCGCGGTCGAAGCGGGCGAGCGGCTCGGCTTCCTGCCCGGCGACATGCGCGACAAGGTCGACCCCTACCTGCGCCCGATCTACGACGCCCTCTATGATTTCATGGAAGGGCGCATGGTCGAGCGCGGCATCCAAACCGGCATGATCGAGATCGCGCCGCTCGCCTTCATGCGCGGCCGGACGCTGTCGAAGGCGGCGATCCTGCTCGACGAAGCGCAGAACGTCACGGCGATGCAGATGAAGATGTTCCTCACCCGGCTCGGCGAGGGCTCGCGCATGATGGTCAATGGCGATCCGTCGCAGACCGATCTCGCGCCGGGGCAGAAGTCGGGCTTGAGCGACGCGATCGGCCTCCTGCGGCGGCTCGACCGCGTCGCCCATGTGCGGTTCCGCCACGGCGACGTGGTGCGCCACGATTTGGTGCGTCAGATCGTCGAAGCCTACGAACGCGCCAAGCCGGCGACGCCGCCGGACGCCGAAAGATGAAACCGCGCGTCGAATTCGTCGCGACCTGTCGGCTATGGCGCGGCGCGCTAGCGGCGCGGACGCTAGCGCGCCAGGCGATCGCGGCGAGCCTCGCCGAATGCGGCCTCGCGCTGCGCCCCGACGCGGAGCTGTGCGTCCATCTCGCCGACGACGCGCGCGCGCGCGAGCTCAACGCGCGCTGGCGCGGCGTCGACGCGGCGACCAACGTGCTCTCGTTCCCCGCGATCGAGCCCGCGCAAGTGAGCGACGCGCGCCTGCTCGGCGACATCGTGCTCGCCTTCGAGACGGCGGCGCGCGAGGCGGCGGAGGAAAGAAAGCCGCTCGCCGACCATTACCGCCATCTCGTCGTCCACGGCTTCCTCCACCTCCTCGGCTTCGATCACCAGGACGACGCCGGGGCGCGGCGGATGGAGGCGCTGGAGACGCGCGTCCTGGCGCGCATCGGCGTCGCCGACCCGCATCAGACGGACGAACTGGAGGCGGCTGCGCCGTGAGCGACGCCAAGAACGGCGACCATCGGGAGGAGGAGCCGCGGCCCGCCGCCGTCGAGCGCGAGGCGCCGCCGAGGCTGCTCGAGCGGCTGCGCGGGCTGTTCGGCCTCGCGCCGGCGTCGGTGCGCGACGACATCGAGGACGCGCTCGAAGGCGCCGACACCACCGCCGACTTCACGCCGCAGGAGCGCGCGCTGCTCAAGAACGTGCTCGAGCTGCGCGACGTGCGGGTCGCCGACGTGATGGTGCCGCGCGCCGACATCGCCGCGGTCGCCGCCGACGCGACCTTGAGCGAGGTGCTGGCGCTGTTTCGCACCGCCGGCCATTCGCGGCTGCCGGTCTACGGCGACACGCTCGACGACCCGCGCGGCATGGTCCACATCCGCGACTTCGTCGATTTCGTCGCCTCCCAGCCGCGCTTCGGCCTGGTCGAGCAAACGGAGCCGGCGAGCGCCGCGCCCGAGCGCAAGGCGATCGGCGAGCTCGGCATGGCCGCGCCCCTCGCCGCAGCGAACATCCTGCGTCCGGTGCTGTTCGTGCCGCCGTCGATGCCCGCGCTCGACCTCCTGGTGCGCATGCAGGCCTCGCGCACCCACATGGCGCTGGTGATCGACGAATACGGCGGCACCGACGGCCTGGTGTCGATGGAGGACGTGGTCGAGGCGATCGTCGGCGACATCGAGGACGAGCACGACGAAGCGGAGCGTCCGGAGATCGCCGCCAGCGGCGACGGCGCCTACGTCGTCGCCGGACGGGCGAGCCTCGAGGACGTCTCCAAGGCGATCGGCTTCGATTTCTCGGCGCTCGCCGACGCCGGGGACGTCGACACCATCGGCGGCCTGCTGACCGCCGCGGCCGGGCGGGTGCCGGGGCGCGGCGAGATCGTCGCCGGGCCGGGCGGTTTCGAGTACGAGGTGCTCGACGCCGATCCGCGGCGGGTCAAGCGCCTCAAGATCCACCCGCGCGCCACGCCGCGCCGGCTCGTCGGCTCGGGACGCGCGCGCGGGCGCGGCGGCGAGAAGGCGGAGCCCGAAACGCCGCCGCCGGCCGAGCGATGAGCGTAGGTCGCGCGGATTCAAGTCGCCGCCCATCCGCGCTATGGTGGCCGGGCCCCGATTCGCCGTGACCGGAAAGCCGTCCTTGTTCCTTAAGGAATCGACGTCGCCGCCCAGCGAGGGCTTTTTTCGGCTCTTCGCCCGAAACGTCATCCTCGCCTGGGGCTGGCCGCGGCGCGCCATCGCCTTTCTCGCCGGCGCGACCGGCGCGCTCGCCCTGCCGCCGCTCGGCTTCGTTCCGGCGCTGATCGCGCCGATGACGATCGCGGTGTGGCTGGTCGACGGCTCGGTCGACCACGGCGCGCGCGAGACGACCCGCTGGGCCTCGCTCAGCGCCGCGTTCGGCGCCGGGTGGTGGTGGGGCTTCGGCTATTTCGTCGCCGGCTTGTGGTGGCTCGGCGCGGCCTTTCTCGTCGAGCCCGACAAGTTCGCCTGGGCGCTGCCGCTCGGCGTGCTCGGCCTGCCCGCCGCGCTGGCGCTGTTCCCGGCGCTGGGCTTCGCGCTGGCGCGCCTGCTGTGGCGCCCCGACGCTTGGCGCGTCCTCGCGCTGGCGTTGGGCTTGGGCGCGAGCGAGTGGCTGCGCTGCGTCGTCCTCACCGGCTTTCCCTGGAACGAGTACGGCATGGCGTTGGGCGCGAACCTCGCGCTGGCGCAGATCGCCTCGGTCGTCGGCCTGCACGGACTGACGCTCGCCGCCGTGGCGATCTTCGCCGCGCCGGCGACCCTGTGGACCGAGGACGGCGCGCGCGGCCGTTGGTCGCCGACCGCCGCGGCGGCGGTCGCGCTGGCGCTGATCTTCGCCTTCGGCGCCTGGCGGCTGGCGGCGCCGCAAAGCGCCGCGGTCGAGGGCGCGAAGCTGCGCGTCATGCAGCCCAACGTCGACCAGGGCGCGGACTTCGTCCCCGACAACGGCATGGCGATCGTGCGCGAGTACCTCGCCTTGTCCGACCGCGCGACCTCGCCGCAGACCTCGGGCGTCGCCGACGTCACGCATCTCATCTGGCCGGAGTCGGCCTTCCCCTTCATCCTCGCGCGCTCGGCGCCGGCGCTGGCGGCGATCGCCGATTTCCTGCGCGGCGGCGCGGTGCTCGTCACCGGCGCGGCGCGCATGGAGGAGGACGGCGCGTCGGGCGCGCCGCGCTTCTACAACGCCATTCAGCTCGTCGATCGCCACGGCCTCTTGCCGGAGCGCTACGACAAGCGCCACCTGGTGCCGTTCGGCGAGTATCTGCCGCTTTCGGCTCTGTTCCATCGTCTCGGGATCACGCAGTTCGTTCATGTCCCCGGCGGCTTCGAGGCGGGCGACGCGGCGAACGTGATCCACATTCCCGGGCTGCCGCCCGCGGTCGCGCTGATTTGCTACGAGGCGATCTTTCCCAACGAGCTCGGCGAGACCTTCGACGCGCCGGGGGAGCGGCCGCGCTGGCTGCTCAACGTCACCGACGACGCTTGGTTCGGCGCGACCTCGGGCCCCTACCAGCATTTCGCCGAGGCGCGGCTGCGCGCGATCGAGCTCGGCCTGCCGCTGGTGCGCGCGGCCAATACCGGAATCTCCGCGGTGGTCGACGGCTTCGGGCGAATCCTTGTCTCGGCGCCGCTGGGGACTGAGGCCGTGCTTGACAGCGCGCTGCCCGAGCCGCTCGCGCCGACCTGGCAGTATCGCTGGGGCTCGGCGACCGCCGGCGCGATCGCCTTCGCCTTCCTCGTCCTCTGCTTCGCCGCGCGACGGCGCGGATGATCTGTCGCAGATTCAAATGTTGGACAACCGGGCGAAGGTGTGCAAGTTGCGCGCAATGCGCGCATCGGATAAACATTCCCCAACGTCAATTTCGTCCGCGGAGAGGTCGGGCGCCGCCGCCCCCTCGTCTTCGCGCATAGTACAGAGTCGTATGGTCAAAATACCCAATCCGATCGACAAGCACGTCGGCGCCCGGCTGCGAATGCGGCGGATGATGGTCGGCATGAGCCAAGGCAAGCTCGGCGCGGCGCTCGACGTCACGTTCCAGCAGGTTCAGAAATACGAGAAGGGCACCAACCGCATTGGCGCCAGCCGGCTGCAACAGCTGGCGCGGGTGCTGGACGTTCCCCCCGCCTTCTTTTTCGAGGGCGCGCCGGTTTCCGACCCCGGCAAGCTGGGGTTCGCCGAGCCCGACGACAGCTCCTACGTGGTCGATTTCCTCTCCACCAGCGAGGGCCTGCAGCTCAACCGCGCTTTCGCGCAGATCCGCGACCCGAAGGTGCGCAAGCGGATTATCGATCTCGTCGTCTCGCTCGCCAAGGAATGAAGCGAGCGCGATTGCGTTCTATAAAACGAACAAAACCTCCTAAATCGCTTGACCAAAAGAACGCAGCCTGTCAGAAGCGGCGGCGTTTTTGGCCGCCCGCGCGACGGGCGAGCGCGCGCGCCGCAAGGCGGGCGGAGGCGCGACGCCGCCGAGCCCCGGGGCGCGCGGCGAAGCGGAGGACTGGAGAAAGCGACGATGGCTCGGAAAGACTATGAGTTTACAAGCGAATCGGTTTCCGAGGGCCATCCCGACAAAGTCTGCGACCGCATTTCCGACGAGATCGTCGATCTGTTCTTCCGCGAGGGCGCGCGCGCCGGGCTCGACCCCAACCAGATCCGAGTCGCCTGCGAGGCCCTGGCGACGACCAATCGCGTGGTGATCGCCGGCGAAGTGCGCGGGCCGAAGCTCGGCGAGGAGGCGATCGTCGAAACGGCGCGCAAGGCGATCAAGGACATCGGCTACGAGCAGGAAGGCTTCCACTGGCGCAAGGCGAAGGTCGAGGTGCTGCTGCACGCCCAATCGGCCGACATCGCCCAGGGCGTCGACCGGACCGGCGACAAGGAGGAAGGGGCGGGCGACCAGGGCATCATGTTCGGCTACGCCTGCCGCGAGACGCCGGAGCTGATGCCGGCGCCGATCTATTACGCCCACAAGATTCTGCGCGAGATCTCGCGCGCCCGCCACTTGGGCGGCGAGAAGGTTCTCGGCCCGGACGCCAAGAGCCAGGTCACGGTGCGCTACCTAAACGGCAAGCCGGTCGCGGCGACCCAGATCGTCGTCTCCCACCAGCATCTCGTCGAATCGCTGACCTCGGAGGAGGTCGGCAGGTTGGTTCGCCCTTATGTCGAGGCGGCCTTGCCCGAAGGGTGGATCACCGACAAGACCGTCTGGCACATCAACCCGACCGGCAAGTTCTTCATCGGCGGGCCGGACGGCGATTGCGGCCTGACCGGGCGCAAGATCATGGTCGACACCTACGGCGGCTCGGCGCCGCACGGCGGCGGCGCCTTTTCCGGCAAGGATCCGACCAAGGTCGATCGTTCGGCGGCCTACGCGGCGCGCTATCTCGCCAAGAACGTGGTGGCGGCGGGCCTGAGCGACCGCTGCACGATTCAGCTCTCCTACGCGATCGGCGTCTCCCGGCCGCTTTCGATCTACGCCGACCTCCACGGGACGGGCAAGGTCGACGAGGGCAAGCTCGAGAAGGCGCTGCAGGAGGTGATGAACCTTTCGCCGCGCGGCATCCGCGAGCATCTGAAGCTCAACCGGCCGATCTTCGCGCGCACCGCCGCTTACGGCCATTTTGGCCGCGCGCCGGAGGACGACGGCGGCTTCTCCTGGGAGAAGACCGATCTCGTCGAGGCGCTTCGCGGCCTCCTCGAGTAGGTCCCCTTGATCGAACTGAATGCGGACGCGCCGCCGCGGCGGAGGCTGTACGGGCGGAGCAAGGGCAGGGCCCTGCGTCCCCACCAGGCCGCCCTCGTCGCCGAGCGCCTGCCGGCGCTCGAGGTCGACACGGCCGCGCTCGCGGCGGGAAAGCCGCTGTTCGCCTTCGCGCCGACCGAGCTGTGGCTCGAGATCGGCTTCGGCGGCGGCGAGCACATGATCGCCCAGGCCGCCGCGCATCCCGAGATCGGCTTCATCGGCTGCGAACCGTTCGTCAATGGCGTCGCCAAGGCCCTGGCGGCGCTCGATCGCCTCGGCCTGGAAAACGTGCGGCTGCGGGCGGGCGACGGGCGCGCGCTCATCGAAGCGCTGCCGCCGGCCTCGCTGTCGCGCGTGTTCATCCTTTACCCGGACCCGTGGCCGAAGCGGCGGCACCGCAAGCGGCGGGTGATCTCAGCGGAATTGGTCGGCGAACTGGCGCGCGCAACCCGACCGGGAGCGAGCGTGCGCTTCGCCACCGACGTCGACGACTACGCCGGCTGGACGCTGGCGCGCTTTCTCGCTTCGCCCCTCTTTCAGTGGCGCGCGCAATCGGCGGCGGAATGGACCACGCCTTGGGACGAATGGCCCTCCACGCGCTACGAGGCCAAAGCCGTCAAGGCGGGGCGGCGGCCCGTGTACCTGACTTTTGACCGTTTATGAGCCAATATGATCGTTGCGCGATTCGCCGCTGAGGCTCGATTTGCGTAAGAGCGCGTTCCGAAAAAGTGGGAATCGGTTTTTCGTAAAGAACGCACGATGTGGAACCCTTTAGAGCGCTCTTTAGAGCGCAATGTGAGTCAATCGGATCGCAAGGCGCGCTAAAAGAATTCGCTCTTGGAGCGGCAGACAGGACTCGTCATGACGAAAAGCTTTGATCGACGCACGGTGTTGAAGGGGGTCGCCGCATCTGCGGCCACGATGAGCGCGGTCGGCGAAAGCCTGGCCGCGCAAGCGGACGGATTGCAATTCGCCGCACCCGTCCCCTTTTCCTTTGGCAGCCTCAAAGCGATGGCGTGGCAGCGCGCCAAGGAGCCTTACCAGCCGCCGTCTCAGCCCGCGCCGGACATCGTGCAAAAGCTCAATTACGATGAATGGAACAAGATCAAATATCGCGATGATTGCGCGCTGTTCGCCGATGGCCCGGGAAAGTTTCCAATAGAGTTCCACTATCTGTACAAGTTCGCCCCCAAGGTGATCGACGTGCATGTGATCGAAAACGGCCAGTCGCGAAAAATTATTTTCAAGCAAGCCTATTTCGACATGCCGGCCAATTCGCCGGCGCGACAATTGCCGGACAATGTGGGTTTTGCAGGTTTACGCGTGCTGGAGCCGCGCGACAGCGAACGCGTCTACCGCAGGAACGACTGGGTCGTTTTCTTCGGCGCCGACTATTTCCGCGCTACCGGGGAATTGCACCAGTATGGGCAGTCGGCGCGCGGCGTCGCGCTCGACGTGGCGGTCGCAGACAAGGCGGAAGAATTCCCCGACTTCACGCAATTCTATATCGATTCTACGCCGAAGGGCGATACGTTGACTATTTACGCCCTGATGGAAGGCCCCTCCATCGTCGGAGCCTATCGCTTCGACATGACGCGTAGCTCCGGCGTGGTGATGGATATCGAAGCAGACCTGAACATGCGCCAACAGGTCTCGCGCTTCGGCGTCGCGCCGCTGACCTCGATGTACTGGTTCTCGGAAACCAAGAAGGAGACCGCGATCGACTGGCGTCCGGCGGTGCATGATTCGGACGGGCTGTCGATGTGGTCGGGCAGTGGCGAACGTCTGTGGCGGCCGCTCAACAACCCGCCGCGCATCATGGTCTCCTCGTTCCTCGACAACAATCCGCACGGCTTCGGCCTCTGCCAGCGCGACCGCGTCTTCGACCACTACCAGGACGGCGTGTTCTACAATCTCCGGCCGACGGCATGGGTCGAGCCGTTGCCGGGCCCCAACGGCGAGGGCTGGGGCAAGGGATCGATCCAGCTTTGCGAGATCCCCACCGACGACGAGATTCACGACAACATCGTCGCGATGTGGGTGCCGGAGACGCCGGTCCCCGCCGGCGCCGAGCTGAACCTGAAGTACCGCCTGTATTCGCTCGCCGACGAGCCCTATCCGGCCAAGCTCGGCCGCTGCGTGGCGACGCGGCTCGGCCGCGGCGGCCAGCCGGGCTTGCCCCGCCCGAAAGGCGTGCGCAAGTTCGTCGTCGAGTTCCTCGGCGGACCGCTCGCCGCTCTGCCCTACGGAGTGGTGCCGGACATGGTCGTCACCGCCTCGCGCGGCTCGCTGAAGGGCTATCGCATCGTCGAGGCGGTGCCTGACGACGTTCCCGGCCATTGGCGCGCCGAGTTCGACCTGACGGTCGACGGGACCGATCCGGTCGAGCTGCGCTGCGCTTTGCAGGCCGACGGCCAGATCCTCACCGAGACCTGGATGTTCCAGTACCATCCGTTCTGAGGCCGGCGGCGCGCGCCTCCCGCCCGGACGACCGCAAGTCCACGCCGCCCCTTGCGCGCGCGCGCTCGAGTCGCCATAACGCCGCCCGCGCGTGAGAAAGAGCCGAGCGGATCGAGATGGCCACATTTCCTGAACTGGTGTTTTCCGGCGTCCAGCCGACCGGCAATCTGCACCTTGGCAACTACCTCGGCGCGCTCAAGCGCTTCGTCGAGGCGCAGGCGACCCGCCCGTGCGTCTATTGCGTCGTCGATCTCCACGCGATCACGATGCCGCACGACCCCGAGCAGCTGCGCCGCGCCACCCGCGAGGTCACGGCGGCGTTCCTCGCCTGCGGCATCGACGCGAAGAAGAACGCCGTCTTCAACCAGAGCCGCGTCGCCGAGCACGCCGAGCTCGCCTGGGTGCTCGATTGCGTGGCGCGCCTCGGCTGGCTCAACCGCATGACCCAGTTCAAGGAAAAGGCGGGCAGGGACCGCGAGAACGCCTCCGTCGGCCTCTACAACTATCCGGTGCTGATGGCCGCCGACATCCTGCTCTACCGCGCCACCCACGTGCCGGTCGGCGAGGACCAGAAGCAGCACCTCGAGCTGACCCGCGACGTCGCGCAGAAGTTCAACAACGACTTTTCCGCCTCGATCGCCGCCCACGGTCACGGCGACGCGTTCTTCCCGTTGCCCGAGCCGATGATCCAGGGCCCGGCGACGCGGGTGATGAGCCTGCGCGACGGCACGAAGAAGATGTCGAAGTCGGATTCGTCCGAGTACGCGCATATCGCGCTGACCGACGAGGCCGACGCGATCGCCCAGAAGATCCGCAAGGCCAAGACCGACGCCGGCGCGCTGCCGAGCGAGGTCGAGGGCCTCGCGGGCCGCCCCGAGGCGGACAACCTCGTCGGCATCTTCGCCGCGCTCGCCGAGGAGACCAAGGCCGACGTGCTCAAGCGCTTCGGCGGCGGACAGTTCTCGCAGTTCAAGACCGCGCTCGCCGAGCTCGCGGTGACGAAGCTCGCGCCGATCCGCGCCGAGATCCTGCGGCTCAACGCCGACCCCGGCTACGTCGACCAGGTGCTCGCCGACGGGGCGGCGAAAGCGCGCGCCATCGCTGAGCCCAACATGAACGCGGTCAAGGACATCGTCGGGCTGGCGCGCTGAAGCGGCGGTGAATTTTTTTTTGCCTCGCGGCGCAGGCGTCGCCGCGCCGCTTGCGCGCGCCGTCAAAATGTTGGGGCGAGGCGGCCCGAGCCTACTAGATGGTGGATCGACGCGCGCCAATCCGCGCGACATGGCGAACAATCGGTTAACGACTTTCTGGCTCGGTTTGCGTAAGTCTGAGAGACGCTGATTCGCGCCTTCGCGGCGGAAGGGGGATCGGCGGCGGGTCGCGCGCGGTCGGCCGCGCGGCGAGCGTCTCAGGGGGGCCGAGGCTTGCGAACCATCTTGCGAGCGACGCGCGCGGCGGCGACCGTTCCCCTCGCCGCCTGCGCCGTCGCGCTCGCGGCGACGGCCGCGCGCGCCGATTTCGGCGCGACGCTGGCCACGGAAGAGGCGCCGCTCGCCGCCAACGTCACCGGCCTCGTCATCGTGCTGCTGCTGTTGTTCTCGGTGCTGACCGCCTCGCTGCATCTGGTGGGACGGCGGCGGTGGACGCGCCGCGAGAGCGAGCTCGCCGACGAGCTGGCGCGCGCCCGCGCCAGTCTCGACCGCGCCAATCTGTTTCTCGCCAGCGAGCCGCAGATTCTCGTCGCCTGGGATCGGCCGGACAGTGAGCCGCGCATCGAGGGCGATTTCGCCCTCGTCGCCGACGCGCCGCTGCCGCGGCGGGTGCTGGCGTTCTCCTCCTGGCTCGAGCCGGCCCTCGCCCAGACGGTGCAGGGCGCCGTCGAACGCCTGCTCGGGCGCGGCGAAGCGTTCTCGATCGCCGCCGCGAGCCCGAAGGGACGCCATTTCGAAATCGACGGCCGCGCCGTCGCCGGCTGCGCCGTCATGCGCATTCGCGACGTCTCCGGCGATCGGCTGCAGCTCGCGCGCCTGCGCGACACCCACGCCGAAGCCAACGGCGCGCTCGGCGCGTTGCGCGCGCTGCTCGACGCGGTCCCCAATCCCGCCTGGACCCGCGACGCCGGCGGCCGGCTCGCCTGGGCCAACGCCGCCTATGGGCGCGCGGTCGAAGCCAACAGCGGCGTCGACGCGGCGACCCGCGGCCTCGAGCTGTTCGACCAGGACTTGCGCGCCGAGGCGCAGGCGGAGCGCGGCCGCTCGGGCGCCTGGCGGCGCAAGGCGCCGGCCGTGGTGGCGGGCGAACGCAAGGTCTTCGAGGTCGTCGAGGCGGCGACCCCGTCCGGCGCGGCGGGAATCGCCAGCGACCTCTCGGAGATGGAGGCGCTGCGCGCCGAGATGGATCGCCACACCGACGCCTACTCGCGCACGCTCGACCAGCTCTCGACCGCGGTGGCGATTTTCGACCGCGCCAAGCGGCTAACCTTCTACAACGCCGCTTATCGCCAGATCTGGCCGCTCGAAGCGGGCTTCCTCGATTCGCAGCCGACCGACGGCGAGGTCCTCGATCGCCTGCGCGCCAAACGCCAGCTGCCCGAGCAGGCCGACTTCCGCAGCTGGAAGGCGCAGGCGCTCGCCGCCTATCAGGCGATCGAGCCAAGCGAGACCGTCTGGCACCTGCCCGACGGCCGGGCGCTGCGCGTGGTCGCGAGTCCCAATCCGCAAGGCGGCGTCACCTATCTCTACGACGACGCGACGCAGAGCTACGCGCTCGCCTCGCAGGTCAACGCGCTGACTCAGGTGCAAGGCGAGACGCTCGACGCGCTGAAGGAAGGCGTGGCGGTGTTCGGCGCCGACGGGCGGATGAAGCTCATCAATCCCGCCTTCGCCGCGCTGTGGCGCTTCGACCCCGCCCGCGCCGCCGACCGTCCCCACATCGACGCGGTGGCGGCGCTCTGCGCCCCGCTGATGGCGGACGGCCGCCTGTGGGACGGCTTGCGCGCCACCATCGTCGGCCTGCCCGAAGACCGCACCGGCTTCGAGCTGCGCGTCGAGCGCAAGGACGGCCTGACGCTCGATTGCGCCGCGCTGCCGCTGCCCGACGGCGCGACGCTGCTCACCTTCCTCGACGTCACCGCCGGCGTCGAGGTCGAGCGTGCGCTGACCGAGCGCA
>Ga0326727_10009812_pt1 | contig 23237 bp, 22 predicted proteins | sample MB2enrmetagenome_FD_207643 | JGI IMG/M metagenome (GOLD analysis project Ga0326727, IMG submission 207643) | Lab enriched peat soil microbial communities from McLean, Ithaca, NY, United States - MB29MY | ecosystem: Environmental > Terrestrial > Soil > Wetlands > Peat | place: USA: New York... | reverse complement strand
AACAGCCCGGCCGTTTGCGGTGTCTATAGAGAGATACAGCTGATTCGACGTCGGATTCTGCTGTGAAGCGCCAAAGTTTGATCCCTGATCTCTGATCTCTGACCCCTGATCTTGCCGTATTCTTAATCCGAGGAACCTCAGCCATGACTTTGCTCGACGCACCAAAGTACGATGAAGCCCGCGAAAAGCGGCACCAGGTAGCTCTCTACAGCGGCGTGGCAACGTTTCTGGTGCTGCTGGTGGTGTGGTGGCTTGTGGCGGGCAGGCCGGTGGACTGGCCTTGGAACTGGAACAGCTATTTTTTCGCCAGGTCGACGGTCAACAACTTTCTCACCGATGTGGAGAAGAACGACCTGGCCGCGGCCTACGGAATCTGGATTCACGACAAGAACTGGCAGCAACATCCCGCGCAGAACGCGGGCTATCCATTTTCGCGATTCCAGGAAGACTGGAGCTCGACCAGCCCGGATAACGAATATGGCGCGATTCAAAGCCACCACATCGCCTTGGCAGGACGCTATGGAAACGGGGTACTGGTGGCGATATTGATCAACGGGCGCAAGAGCAAAGCGCTGAACCTGGAGTACGACCCGAGAAGCCACTCGCTCGATTTCGCACCGCCGGGCGTGGAGCTATACCTAGGGCCATAAAAGGCTGGCGAGTCGGCAGGTCACCCGCGTCGGTGAGATAGAAGCAGCCAATCTCTGGGCTTCATTCTCCTCGCAATAATGCGATGGAAATGCAGCCTGACGGCTTTATAGAAAAGGCTAGGAAATCTTTCCGCGGACCCTTGCCCGCTGCTTTGCATCCAACAGGCCAGGAGAACACAATGCCCCAGAGCACGCACGCTCAAGCCGCGGAACTTCACAACCTGGCAGCCCATGCGCACGCCGCCGCTGCGGTCGCCCATGGCAAAGCAGATCATCTAACCGCTCACGAACTAAGCAAACAGGCCCTCGAGCACTCGATGAACGCACATCGGCACTCCGAACAACTGGTTGAAGAAGCGAAAAAGACCCCCAAGGCGTAACCGGAAGAATCTCGATCCCGGCGACGCGGCTTCATCCCCTGGAGCCTTCTCCACTGGCGATGGCTGCGAGTGTTGCCTCCAAGCTCGCTTGGTCCTCCACGTTGAGCGATTTCTGGTTCGGGTCGATCTGCCGTAACAATCCGCAAAGAACCTTGCCCGGGCCGACTTCCGCAAAATGCGTAGCGCCCGCTGCCACCAGTGCTTGCATGCAATCCACCCAACGTACGGCGCCTGTGACCTGGCGGATGAGGGCGTCCCGTGCGGCTGCGGCGGTTGTGACCAGACTGCCGATCACGTTGGCGGCAACAGGAATGCCCGGATCTCCTAGCGAAAGTGTGGAGAGAACGCGAGCGACTTCCTCTTGTGCCGGCTGCATGAGAGCACAGTGAAATGGCGCGCTGACGGGAAGCATGACAGCGCGGCGGGCGCCTTTGGTTTTCGCGATAGCTGACGCCTTTTCGACCGCGGCGAGTGCGCCGGAAATGACCGTCTGGCTGGGGGAGTTGAGGTTCGCGGCGGCTACGGTAAGCCCGGTCTCCGCCTCGGCCTCTTTGCAGGCTTCGGCCACCAACGCTGGGTCCAAAGACAGAACAGCGGCCATGGCGCCCTGGCCCGCGGGCACAGCCAACTGCATGGCCCGGCCGCGGGCCTTCACAGCGCGCACCGCATCTGCAAAGCTGAGCGTTCCTGCGGCGACGTGCGCCGACCACTCGCCCAGCGAATGTCCCGCGGCAAGCGAGGGGTGAACGCCATGATCGGCGAGCACTCGCCAGGCTGCGACGCTGACGGTCATGATCGCAGGCTGCGTATTCTCCGTCAGGCGCAGGTTTTCTTCCGGGCCTTCGAAGATGAGCTTCGATAGCGGAAAGCCGAGCGCCTCGTCAGCCTCGGCAAAAGTGTGTGCGGCGATTGGATAGCGTTCAGCAAGTTCGTGGCCCATGCCCACGGCCTGCGAACCCTGCCCAGGGAAAAGGAAAGCGATCTTGATGGACATTTCAGTCAGATTCTATCCTGCCGGGGCCTGCTCAGCGACGGTTCCGATCGAGGATTTTACAGCGCCGGTGAATCGTCGCCCAGCAATGCCTCGCGAACAATCTTGATGGGCGGAAAGCCCTGCATCAGAAAATCGTCGTGAAACTTCTCCAATGAAAATGCGGCGCCCTGCATCTTCTTCATGTCTTCGCGTAGCTTCATGATCTCAAGCTTGCCTAGAGTGTAGTAGAGATAGGTCGGATCGCCGGTGCCCCTCTTTGTCTCTACCAAGGCAGATTCTTTTGACTGGTAACCTTCCTTTTGAAAAAATTCGACTGCCTCGTCAAAGCTCATCTTGCCCGTATGCATTTGGATACCGACGATGAAGCGTGCGTTGCGCAGCAGGGCATCCTGCAGTTGGCCCAGCCGAAGGAATTTTGCCTCGCGATCGTCCTTCGCCCCGGCGCCGGGCTGACCGTAACCTTCGTCGAGCATCATCTGCTCGCAGTAGTGCGCCCAGCCCTCGACGTCAGTGTTCGCGCCGAGCAGTTTGCGCACCCGGCTTGGCGCCTGCGGCAACCAAAGGAATTGAATGTAATGCCCTGGATAAGCCTCGTGCACAGCCGTCGAGATCACTGTGCCCACATTGAAGCCATGCATGTAACCTTCAACCTCCGCGGGCGTCATCGAGGGGTCCGGCAGAGTTACGTTGAAGTAAGCCTCCGTCGCGTGCGTCTCGAATGGGCCTGGCGTATCCATGCTCGCAGTTGTTATAGCCCGCAAGAACGGTGGCGTCTCTTCAACGATAGGCCGCACGTCCGATGGAATAGTAACAATATGATGCGCGCGAATGAAACTAACCAGGCCATCGAAGGTCGCGCGGAAGGCATCCATAAGATGATCGGGTGCAGGGTGATTCTCGCCTAACTCCTCGAGCACGGCGCGCGTGTCCTTATCCGGCTCCAGTTCCTTTGCAATCTCAATAAAGTGTGCTTGATTCCTGCGCATATCTGCCCAGCCAATATCGAGTAACTTATCCAGCGGCAGATCCACCATCTCGTCGTATTGGAGTTTCTTAGAAAATGCATCCGCGCCGATACGGAAATCTCCATTCGACCTGGCCAGCAGATCCGTCTTGAGCCAGGTCAGATAATCTTTGAGACTTGCAATTACCGTCGCATTAATCTGCGCAAACTCCGCCTTCAGCGCGGCGTCTTGCGCATCGGCAAAGGCCAGCGGGACATCGTGCTCAAAGAAGGTCACAATGTCCGGCAGTTGCTCGATCGCAATCTCGGTATACACGCGCGGCGGATTCTTAAGGTTCACGCGTGCGGCGGCCAGCAGCGCGGGCATCCGCTTTTCGCGCGCAATCAATGATCGGAGACGCTCGTCTGGCGGGGCAAATTTCCGCTCCATTAGCGTGAAGGCTCCATTCGCGCACCCGCTTGAGTAGTTATCCGCATTCTTCTCCCAAGGACGAATGGTTTCGAGAGTGAGCAACTGCGAATGGATGTTGGATTCGACGATCCGTAGATCCCGCTCCTCAAGGCTCTTGGGATACAAATTGAAATTGATTTTGATCTGGACCGTTGAAGCCACCGGCGTCCCTTTCTTTTGCGCAGGCGGTATCTTGCGCTTGAGGATTGCCTCTTTGCCTTTCTCGATCAGATCGTCCGTTATGCCGACGCTCTTTGAGAAGACGCCCAAGACCGTTGGCACTCCCTCGGCAGAAACTCGCACGTTGAAGACGATGTATCCCTGATAGGAGGGTTTCGCGGTTCTGTCCTCACTTAGTTTCACGGCGTCGATTGATTCCAGCCTTGCGAGAATGGCCTTTAGCTCCACAACCTGCTTGTCAATCGTGATGCGCGAGTAATCCTCCAACTGCGTATCATACTGGTGATATCCCGCTTGCGTTCCCGCCGTCGGCTGATAGCGCAGATAGACCTGGTCGAGATACTCATCGGAGACCTTCGCAAACTGCTGCTTCCACTTCTCATTCGCAGCGTAAGCAGTTATCGCCGAAGACATACACACTCCAAACACAACCAATGCAAGCATCTTCCTCATCGCATCTCTTTTCATATGCCACCTGCCCGTCTATGCACTCACCGGCGCCGCCGCCAGTTTCTCAAGGACTTCGTGAATCTCAAGCAGAATCTCGTCGGACCGCGCGGCCTTCAACGGATACTTTAGCAACCCTTGCGGCGTGAACTGTGCGCCGCGCTTGGCGTTCTTCGCTACCAGCCGCATCAGGTGCGCCGGATCGACCGCAGCATTCTCCATGAATCGAATCTGCAACTCGCCGCGACGGCGATCGACCTGGGCAATCCCCATCCGCTCGCACTCGAGACGCAGCTTTGCGGCTTCCAGCAGATATACAGTTGCATCGGGCGGCGCTCCGTAGCGATCTTCCATCTCCGCGAGCACCTCGGCCACTGCCGCTTCGCTCGCCGCTCCCGCAATTTTCTTATAGAGCCGCAGCCGCTGATTCTCCTCCGGCACATAACTCTCGTCAATGCGCAATGCTATTCCAAGGTTAAGCTGCGTTGCGGGCCGCTCTTCGCTGCTCTCGCCCTTCATCTCCTTCACCGCGGCTTCAAGCATCGAGGTGTATAACTCGAATCCCACGGCTTCGATGTGTCCGCTTTGCTCGCCGCCCAGCATGTTACCGGCGCCACGCAACTCCAGGTCAAGCGCCGCAATCTTGAAGCCCGCGCCCAGATCGCTGAACTCCTTCAGCGCAGCCAGCCTTCTGCGCGCAATCTCAGTTAGCTCCTGTTCCGGCGGAATGAGTAAGTACGCATAAGCTCGCCGATTCGACCGGCCCACTCTTCCGCGTAACTGGTATAACTCGCTCAGTCCGTGCCGGTCGGCGCGGTTGATCAGAATTGTATTGGCGAGCGGAATATCCAAGCCGTTCTCAATGATCGTGGTTGCGACCAGCACGTCGTATTCGTGATGCATGAAGGCCAGCATCACGCGTTCTAATTCAGTCTCGCTCATCTGCCCGTGGCCTACAGCAACTCGTGCCGCAGGCACAAGCTCCTGAATCCGAGCTGCAATCTCGTAGATGGACTCGACGCGATTGTGGACAAAATAAATTTGCCCGCCACGCTCCAGTTCCACCTCAACGGCCGAGCGCACGATCTTCTCGTCGAACTTCGCCACCACGGTCTGAATCGCCATGCGGTCTTTGGGCGGCGTCTCGATCACGCTCATGTCGCGCAGGCCCACCAGCGACATATGCAGTGTGCGCGGAATCGGCGTCGCGCTCATCGCCAGCACATCGATCTCCTTGCGCATCTGCTTCAGCCGTTCCTTGTGTCTTACTCCAAAGCGCTGCTCCTCATCCACGACTAGAAGCCCAAGGTCCTGAAACTTGATGTCTTTCGACAGGAGTCTATGCGTGCCAATCAAGATGTCTACGCGGCCCATCTCAACCTGCTCGACGATCTTCTTTTGTTCCTTTGCGGTTCGAAAGCGCGAGATCATCTCCACGTTGATGGGGAACTGTGCGAATCGCTTCTTGAAGGTCTCGAAGTGTTGAAAACTGAGCACCGTGGTAGGTGTGAGCACGGCCACCTGCTTGCCGTCTTGCACCGCCTTGAAAGCCGCACGCATGGCCACTTCGGTTTTTCCGTAGCCCACATCGCCGCATAACAACCGATCCATCGGCGTGGTCGATTCCATATCGTACTTGATGGCTCGGATGGCCGATAACTGATCGTCAGTCTCGTTATAGTCGAATGAGTCTTCAAACTCCTTCTGAAACTCATTGTCTTTCGAGAAAGCTGTTCCCTGCGCGGTGGTCCGCTCGGCGTATAACTTCAATAACTCGCCGGCCATATCTTGCATGGCCTTGCGTACCCGCGCCTTGGTCTTGGTCCACTGTTGCGATCCAAGCTTATTAAGCACCGGTGCAGGCCCGGCGTCGGTGGAGCGATACTTCTGAATCAGGTCCAGCCGAGTTAGAGGAACATATAACTTGGTCTGCTCGGCGAATTCCAGAATCATGAACTCAACCGAGAGGCTATCCTGCACAATTTCTTTCAACCCTTGATATTGCGCAATCCCGTGCTCCACGTGAACAACATAATCGCCGATAGTCAGGTCGCGGAAATCGGAAACAAACGCCGCCGTCTTCGATCGCTTAGGTTCCGGCCGCGCCGCCACGTCCGCATCGTCGGATAAGTCATTGGCGCCGAAGACAATCAGATTTGCATCCTGAAAGCTCACGCCGGCGGCAATTGGCGTGCGCACGATAACCGGCACGCGCAGATCGCCGGCCATGTAACTGGCCTCGTCCAGCACGGTCTCGCCGCCGGGATGAAAGAAGCGGCTGCCCAGGCGGTACGGAATCTGATACTCGCGCAGAACGGTCGCCAAGCGCTCGACGTCGCCTTGGTTCGGCGCGGCGAGAACGATGCGGGTTTCCTTTTCGATCAGAGCTTTCAGTTGCTCGGTCAGCGCGGGAATCGATCCATGAAAGCGCAGAGTGGGCCGCGAGTTGAGCTCAATTTCGCCGAGAGTGTTGTCTTCGTCCAGCACATCCACGACGCCCAGTTGATCAAGGTCCAAGCCCATGTGCGAGTCGAGCGCGGCCTGTAGCGCCTCGGGCCGCTGATAAATATCCTCGGGCCGAATGAGCGATCCAATCCCCGACCGCTCGTGCCGCTGTTCCACCTTGTTCCACCAACGATCGATCTGGTTGCGCACCATCGCAGGCTCTTCAATAAACAGCGCGCATTTGGGCACCAGCGAAAGCAGCGACTTATCCGCGCCGGCCACTGCGCTAAAAAACTCCCAACCGGGAAACACGCTGACGCCGCCCGCGGCCGCAGCTTCAATGGCCATCTCGTCATCCGCAGCACTCGCCTCTCCAGTGTCGTCTCCGTCGGCGAATTCCACCCGCTGACGGCTCAGCCGCCCGTGCACCGCGGCCAGCAGCCGCTCGGTCACCGGCGTCTCGGTGAGCGGCAACAACTGCGCCTCATCCAAAGCGCTCTGCGAGCGCTGCGTCTCCGGATCGAATTTTCGGATGGTCTCAATCTCGTCGCCGAAGAACTCGATGCGCACGGGCCGGTCGGCCTCCGGCGAGTACACGTCCAGAATTCCGCCGCGCCGCGTGAACTGCCCAGGCATCTCCACCAAATCCATCTGCGTGTAACCCACGCTGGCCAGGTGCCCGGTCAGAACTTCCACATCGACTTCTTCGCCGCGTCGCAGAGTCACCGCCAGCCCGGCGTAGTAGTCACGATCGAAGAGCTTCAGCGCCGCAGACTCAACGGGCGCAATCAGAATGGACACTGCTCCAGTGGCCAGCTTCCACAAAGCCGCGGCTCTTTGCTCTTGAACGTCAGGATGAGGCGACAGATTCTCGAAAGGAAGCACATCGTGCGCCGGCAGCCGAACTACCGCGGCCGGGTCCACCGCGCCAGTCAGCTCACATCCGGCGCGAAGTGCGGGTTCGAGCGCCTCGGCAGCCTTGTTGTCGGCTACCACAACAACCACAAGCTGCTTGGCCGCTCGCGCCATCAGCGGAAGATACAGCGAACGAGCCGTCGCGGTCAGCCCGGACACACGTCTCCGCCCCGCACCCAGGCTCAGATGCCTTCGTACGCGCTCGAATCCCGAAGTCTGCTCCAATTCCGCAAAGATTTCGCGGACGAACGGGAGAATCATCTGCACCCAGTTTAGCAGCGGCGAGGCTCAGGCGGTGGTATTCTCATGCTATGCAGGTGACCATCAACATTCCGGATGAATTGGCCGCGCAGATGACCCTTGACGGTACCGATTTGTCTAGAGCGGCGCTGGAGTCGCTGGCAATCGAGGGCTACCGTACCGAGCGTTTTTCGGAGTCCGAGGTTCGCCGCCTACTCGGTTTTGAGACACGCATGGAGGTCCATGCATTTCTCAAGGAGCATGGCGCCTGGCTGCACTATTCCGTTGACGATCTGGAGCGGGACCGCGAATCTGCACGGCGCCTGAGAGCCGCGCGGCAACCGCATTTCGCCGCCAATGAGCGTCTCACGGGATGATCGTCGTTGCGGACACAACGCCCCTCAACTATTTGATCCTCATCGGCGAAATCGATGTGCTCCCCAAGCTCTATGGCCGCGTCGTCATCCCTCCTGCCGTTGTGGAGGAGTTGACCCGCTCGCGCACGCCCGCAAATGTACGGGCATGGATTGCGCAGCCACCCCCTTGGCTGGAAGTCCTTACTCCTGCTCCGGCCACTGATATCGCGCTGGCCGGCCTCGATGCCGGAGAACGCGAGGCCATTGCGCTCGCCGAGCAGCTTTCCGGTCTGCCAGATTCGATTCAGTTGATTGTCGATGAGCTTCTGGGACGGCGGGAGGCAGAACGCCGCGGCTTGCCAGTCATTGGAACCATCGGCGTATTGCGCGAGGCGGCCGAAGAGGGATTGCTCGAGTTGCGAAGCGCCATTGAGCGCCTGCGCCAGACCAGCTTCCACATCTCGCCAGCGATTCTTGCCCGATTGCTGGACGACGAACGGTAATTGTCTTTTCGCCCCGCACCCAGGCTCAGATGCCTTCGTACGCGCTCGAATCCCGAAGTCTGCTCCAATTCCGCAAAGATTTCGCGGACGAACGGGAGAATCATCTGCACCCAGTTTAGCAGTCATTGGATCGGCGGGAATTCGTCAGCGCGGCGCGTCTTTGGCGCCCCTGCGATTTAGTCGGCGCTCTCACCTTCCGTCTCAACCGCCAACATGCCTGCGAATATCCTTCAGCAAAACCAGCAGATGGAGAGGGTCGGTAAGTGAGGCGACAAAATCGAACTGTTCGTAATAGCGTCGCGCCTGCTCGTCTTTGGCATGGACGGCAAGCGCCCGAATTCCGGCAATGTCAGCGGCTTGGCCGGTTCGCAGCACGGCATCCCGCAGCAGCGCCCGGCCCACGCCACGCTGCTGCCAATTCTTGTCGACAGCCAGACGGGCCAGCAGCATGATTGGCACCGGATGCTGGGCAAGCCCCTTCTGCAATCGCTCCGGCGCATCGCTATACTCAATCTGCCCGACAGCCAGGCTGTAATAGCCGATTACAGCGTTTTCTGCCAAGCCTACATAGGTCTGTGCCGCGCCGGCGCTTTGATTCTGTAGCGCGTGCTTGCGCAGCCAACTGTTCAAACTCTCTTGTCCGCAGTCGAAGGCGTCCACCGGGTGGTCGCGTCTGAGCTTCTCGATCGACCGAGTCAAATTCACCTAACTTCTCCTCGTTCGATCCTGTCTAGTATAGGAACTCAAATCTCATCATCGAGCAGCGTCATTCTGCCGCGTCGGAGTCGAAGAAGCCTGGCTCATCGAGCAGCGCCTGCAGGCGAGGCAACGGACGGGCCGGCGCTTCTAGGGCGGCCTGGAAGGCGGCCCACCTTTCTGCATCGAGGCCGAAAACCCGGCGCTCCGCCAACGTCTCTTCGGCGCGGGAAAGAGCACTCTCCATGACGAAATCGCTCATCGAACGATGAACTGCGGATGCGGCAGCCTGGAGTTTTGCTTTTGCCGACGGCGAAACCCGCACATCCAGCTTTTCCGTGCGCCGTTCCGTAACGATGGTCTGACTAGCCATAACAAATCTCCATTTGTTCCTCAATCATCGCCCGTTGTGCTGACAATGTCAAGACGATCAATGGGCTTCTGGTAGATTTTGAAACTCTTGGAATGCATTGACGTTTGCCAGGCCTTCCGCATTCTCGTGATCGATCCGGTTCCGGCTCGAATCCGCATTCAGCGTAAACTGAAACGGATGAGACTTGGCATCGACTTCGGCACAACGCGGGTGGTGGTCGCGCATGCGGACCGCGGCAATTTTCCGCTGGTCAGCTTTGAGGCGCCGGACGGACAGGTCCACGACTGGTTTCCGCCGGTGGTGGCTATCAACGGCGTAACTCGCCTTTATGGATGGGAAGCGATTGCCATGCAGGAAGACGAGAGCTGGACGGTTCTCCGTTCGCTCAAGCGCTACCTGCGCTCCGCCAATCCGCATACGCAGGTCTCCGTCGCCGGCCAGACAGTGCCGCTGCGCAAGCTAATGGCGGAGATGATGGGATCGTTGCATAGCGAACTGATCGCGCACTCGAATCTTGTCATCGACCGGGGCGCGGAGGATGAGGCGGATTCAGAAGGCCGCTTCGAGGTCATGCTCGGAGTTCCGGCGAACGCCAACAGCAACCAGCGTTTCTTGACCGAAGAGGCAGCGCAGGAGGCGGGCTTCATAGTGCTTGGGCTGCTCAACGAGCCTTCGGCGGCGGCTATCGAGTTTTCCCACCGCAACAGTGCGGAGCGCAAGAGCAGGGCCGGCAGCGGACTGGTGGTCTACGACCTGGGAGGCGGCACCTTCGACGTTTCGCTGGTGACCATGGGCGAGACGGAGCACACAGTGGTTGCCTCGGACGGAATCCCGAATCTGGGCGGCGACGACTTCGACGAGATCCTTGCCGAGCTCGCACTTGAATCGCTCGGCGAGCACGGCAGGCTGTCAGCGGTGGAGAAACATCGCCTGCTAGAGGAATGCCGGGAGAAAAAGGAGAGCCTCAATCCCAACACGCGCAAGGTCACCATCGATATGGAGCGCGTGCGCGCAAGTTGGGAGCAGGTGACGATTCCCGTGGATGCCTACTACGAGCGGTGCCGTCCGCTGATTGAGTCGACCCGCGTGGTGGTCGAGAATCTTCTTGCGGCCCACTCCGAGGGAGCGCTGGACACGCTTTATGTAACCGGAGGCGCGGCCGAGCTGCCGCCCGTGGCTCGCATCCTTCGCGAAAACTTTGGGCGCAAGGTTCGCCGCTCGGCATACATGCGTTCGGCCAGCGCCATCGGCCTTGCCATTCGAGCTGCCGCCGCTGGCGACCAGGGAGCCGGGCAGGCGTTTGACCTGTCGCCCGACCGCTTGAATGACCAATTCAATCAGAACTTCGGCATCTGGCGCGAGACCGATTCCGGCGGAACGATTCTCTTCGACCTGATCTTTGCGCGCGGAGTCCATCTGCCCGCGCCGGGCGAGCCGCCTCTGCGCAGCGAGCGGGTCTACCGGCCAGCGCACAACATCGGCCACTTCCGCTATCTTGAATGCACACAACTCAACGAGCAGGGGCAGCCGACCGGAGAGATTGTCAACTGGGACCAGGTTCAGTTTCCATTCGATCCCGAGTTGCAGCAGCACCCGGATTTGGCCTCTGTTCCGGTAGCATTGCTTTCCGATTCCAACGGCCTGATGATTCGCGAAGAATATAGCTGCGATTCAAACGGAAAACTGCGGGTCAAGATCTCCGCGGAACCGACGGGATTCACACGCGAGTTCTCGATTGCCCAGTCGGCCAGAAGCTAGAAGGGAATCGAGAAGGGTAGCCAACGCGTCCTTTAGGAGATCTCGAAGCAAGAGTTGCTGTGGGGCCAACCTTCCCTCAGAGGCTGAAGCCCACGTCGTTTTTGCCAGGCTTGCGGCACGACTGAAGCCGTGCCCTTTCAAAACATCGTTCTATTCAGAGATCCTATCGACTCATTCAAAGGTCTCTTAGTTTTCCGCCCGATCGACATACACCTGCTGCGGAGAAGCTACTTCAAGAGCCAATCCCGTCACCTTGAACTTGAAATTCTCAATTGCGGGCTTGCGATCCAGCTTGGTGGCAAAGTCAAGTTCGTATTGGTTATCTAGGCGGCGCGCCAGATCGGCAAAATACGGCGCGAATGAAACCGGATTGCCCGTTCCCGCCCAATATCCGTTGCCTCCCGTCGCCTGGGTTAATTCGGATATCGTGCTTTGGCCGTCTGTGGAGCTGTCGCCCATGCTCCGGTTCTGCCAGTAGATCGAATAGACCACCAGCCCCGCGCGCACGGAATCGGCGATAGCGGCCGAAACATATGGGTCGCCGAGATCGAAGTGCGGCATGTTTGGGTCGATACCGTCACAGATCAACACCACCTCGCGCCGCACCCCGCGCGCCTGAGAGGGCCAGTGCTGCGCAAGGTCGGACAGGCTGAAGTAGGGGCTTGAACTGGTCGCCGCAGGCAAATGGATCTCGCTCAAAATCTGCGCATGGTCTGCAGAGAGTGGGCTGGCCAGAACCGCGCGTCCGTTTTCCATGTAACCGACGGCAGCCTTCGTATCCGGATGCAAGCCTTGGATGAACTGCTTGATCTCGTCGAACTGGCGGCCCAGGTTGCGCGCCCCGCCGTCGATCAGCACCACCAGCTCCAGCCCGCCGTGAGCGCCGGTGAGCGCGGTCCAGCTCTTCACGCCCGCATCCTTCCCATTCACCTTCGCACTTACATCCTGCAAGGAAATGTTCGGCGCCATCTCGCTGTGCTTGGCAAAAATGGTGATCACGGCTCGTCCCTCACCCGCGGCATTCTCGTTCTGCGCAAACACCGGCGCTGCCAACAGCAGAATTCCCGCAGTCATCGAGATTCCCGTCCAGAGTCTATTCACGCCAACCGCCCTTCTTGATTCCGCCGCGCCGACACACTGTCTGCCTCAATGCGGCGTCGAACTTCTCATTAATTAGACACGTTCGCGCGCGCGCCGGTTAAGTCCAATGGCAAACCGGGTGCTAAAGAGCCTTCGCTGAAACTGCCGGGCGTCGCTAATTTCCCCCTTCCGCTTTCAGAAACGAGTAGAAAAAGTCCAGCGACTTCCAATACGAATCCACCGGCAGCCTCTCGTCGCGTCCATGCGCCCGTTCATCGCCGCGCTCCAGCGCGATGGCCGAATAACCGTAGCAGGGAATGCCCGCCTGCGCAAAGTAGATTGAATCGCTGGCTCCGTTTTCCATCACCGGCGTCACCGGCGTCCCCGGCCAGATGGCTTGCGTCAGCCGCGTCAAAGGGCCAAACACTTCGGGGATTGGAGCGGGCGGCGCCATTGCCTTCCGATCGGGCGCAGTGTCGGCCAGTTCCCCGGAGTCGGATACGTACTTCACCGTCAGCTTGTCATCGCCAAAGAGGCCGATCAGCTGGCTCCGGATCTCCTCCGGCGAATGCCCCGGAAAAATTCGGCAATTCACGATTGCCTGCGCCGTCTGCGGCAGCGCGTTGTTGGCGTGCCCTGCGGCCAGTCGCGTGGCCACGCAAGTCGTCCTGAAATTCGCATTGAAGCTTGGCTCGGCGCCCAGCCGTGCTGCCGCGGCCATGTCCGGCGGCGTGGCCAAAACCGCCAGAATGTCCGACTGCGTCTGGCCCGTCTCCTGCCCAGCAAGATTCTTGAAGTAGGTGCGCGTCACTTCGTTCATCTCAAACGGAAACGTGTACGCCGCCAGTTTGTTCAACGCAGTGGTCAACTCATAGATCGCATTGTCGGGCCGGGGCAGCGAACTGTGTCCACCGCGATTGGTCGCCGAAATCTGGAAATCGGAGTACACCTTTTCCGTGGCTTCGACATCTGCCACCACCGCGCGCCCGTGGTCCAGTTCTACTCCGCCCGCGTCGGGATTGATCACATACGCGGCATCGACCAGGTCGCGATGTTCGCGCACTAGCCACGACGCACCGTTGAACCTGCCGCCTTCTTCGTCCGCGGTAAGCGCCAGGATCAAGTCGCGCCTGGGCTTATAACCTTCGCGATGCAAGCGCAGAAAAGTCTCCACCAGCGCGGCGTCGGAGTTCTTCATGTCCTGTGTTCCGCGCCCGTAGTAGTAGCCGTCCTTCTCCACAAACTGGAAAGGATCGGTCGACCAATCGGATGGCAGCGCCTCGACAACGTCCATGTGGCACAAGAACAGCACCGGTTTCTGCGTCGGGGTTCCGTTCGCGCGAAGCCGCACGACCAAGTTCAGTTTCCGCGAGTCAGGTCCGAGCAGATGCACATCGGCAGCAGGAAATCCAGCGTCGAGGAATCGCTTCTGCATGGCTGCGGTCGCTGTCGTCACGTTGCCGAGCGGCGTATCCGTGGTGTTGATCTCGACCAGCTGCTTGAAGATGGCCCGAGCCTCCGCGCGGTCTTCGGCTGAAGCCGTAGGCAATCCAGTCTGGGCAAACGCACTTGAGCAAAGGCAGGCGCTCGCAAGCAAGGCCAAGAGCGCCGGGACAATCTGGCCAGCGGGAATTCTTTTATGCATGAGGGCATTGTAAGGCGGCGGGGGCCGATATCTTTGAGGATTACGCGAATCCATTGTTTGCGCGCTATCCGGCAAGAGATTTATCGTGGACCCTGGATACATTCGAGGTGCACAATGCAGTTCCGCTTGATGGTTGCCGGGTCTCTTCTTGCCTTATCCGTTTGTGCCGCCGCACAAATGCCCGACAAGCCGCTGATGCGGCCGAGAATCACCGGCATCTCGCACATCGCGGTCTACACCTCGAACCCGGACGCTACCGACCACTTCTATCGCGAGACCATCGGCGCCGTTAAGATGCCCGATCCGGAGAATCCCAAGGGCGTTTGCTATGCCCTCAGCGCCACGCAATTCATTGAGGTATTGCCATTGCCCGCGGATGCCGGCATCAATCGTCTTGACCACACCGCGTGGAACACCGACGATGCTGAAGGCCTTCGCCGCTTTCTTGGCTCCAAGTCGTGGAAGGTGCCCTACAGAGTGGAGAAGGGCGCGGACGGGAGCCTGTGGTTCGAAATTGAGGATCCCGAAGGAAACAAGGTTCAGTTCGTGCAGCTCGCGCAAAACCTGAAGCCGCTCGCAGCCCCCTCGGCTATCGGCCATCACATCATTCACGTCGGATTTCTGGTCCATAGCCGCGTGGTCGAGAACCTCTTCTACCGCGATTTGCTCGGCTTCAAGCCGTACTGGTTTGGCGGCATGGTCGAAGGCAGAATCGATTGGGTCAGCCAGCAGAGCCCCGATAGCCACGATTGGCTCGAGTACATGTTGACCTTTGGGAACTCGCCGGTCGGGGCAGGCGCCGGGATTCCCGCGGGCATCTCGCGGCATGACCTTGGCGTACTCGACCACTTCTCCATCGGCGTCAACTCGGTGGACGATGCTTTCAAGACCCTCAAAGACGCTGGCCGCCTTGCGGGCGTCGATGCCCAGGAGCACACTCAGATGGGCAAAGACGGCAAAGGCCAGTTCAATCTGTACGACCCGGACGGGATTCGCGTTGAGCTGATGAATTTTCATGCCAGCGAAAAGCCGTGCTGCTCGCCATTCACGGCGGAGGACCCGGCGGAGTAGAAGGACTGAGCCTGGCTTGCAATGGCTCCGCGAATGGGAGCATACTTTTCTCAGCGGGGAGGCAAAGATGACCGAGCACATCAGCCATTCTTTCGAGACCAAGGCTGCTGAGGGTTTACGGGGGCGGACCACGGACAGTGCGATGAAGGCGTCAAGGCGCTTACCGGACAAGCCGTGGAAATATAATCCTCCCGCGCCAGCTGGCGTGGTCCGACCGAAACCTGTGATTGTTCCTAAATCAAAATAGATGGAGCCGCCATGCCCGATAAGGCCGAGGCATTAGGTATTCTCCTGGTTTTGTTACCCGGATTTACCTCGGCGTATATGGTTCAGCTTCTCGCAGCCCGCCGCAAGCAGTCGGAACTTGACAGAGTAATTGAAGCGCTGATTTTCAGCTTATTACTCTATCTTTTTACACTTCCCTTTTTCGGTTATTCGCTTCCGATCACCTGGCATCCCGGCGATGGAAAGCATGCCGGCGAATGGCAAATCTTCATCGTATGGCCCCATCTACTGGCGTTGGCGCTCCTTGCAGTCGTGTTGGGCTCGATCTATGCGGCCAGCATCAATCACAACTGGCTCACCGCTCCTTTCAGGTGGGTAAGCGTTACTGAACGGTCGGCGCGAAGCTCGGTGTGGAATGATGTGTTCTCCGATATCGAGGGGTTTGTACAAGTTGGCCTGTCCGACGGGAGGTCAGTCATCGGCTGGATACGCAAGTACTCCGACGAAGATGAGACCACTGAACTTTTTCTTGAAGACGCCGCCTGGGTCGATAGCGATGGGAAAGAGTCTCCTATTCATGGTCCCGGGATTCTGCTTACGAAAGCCCTAGGGATCGAATACGTCATGTTCCTCGACTCTGGTGGTGAAGAGACTCCTTCTGAGCTTCAGGGATCCAATCCTACTTCGGACAAGATTGAATGAGCTCGTTCCCTCTATCGAGAATGGCAATCCCGCTATCGCTCCTCGGCTCCCGCGCTAAAATTCCACTATGCCCGCCGCACTCGCTCATGAAGTCCTGGCCAAGTACGAGCCCGTCATCGGACTCGAGGTCCACGTCCAACTGCTTACTGCAACCAAGGCATTTTGCGGTTGCGCCAATCGTTTCGGCTCGGCGCCCAACACCAACATCTGCCCGGTTTGCCTCGGGCTGCCTGGCGCGCTGCCGGTGCTCAACGCCAAGGCGGTGGAATTCGCTACGCTTGCTGCCCTTGCCATCAACTGCGAGGTGCGCGAGCGCTCCATCTTTGCGCGCAAGAACTACTTCTATCCCGACCTGCCCAAGGGCTATCAGATTTCGCAATTCGACAAGCCGATCGCGGAGCATGGATTCATCGAAGTGCCAGCCGCCGACGGCACTATCAAACGCATCGGCATCACTCGCCTGCACATGGAAGAAGACGCGGGCAAGAGCCTCCACGACGGCTTTGCCGACTCCGCCACGCGCACCTATCTCGACCTGAACCGGTGCGGAACGCCGTTGATTGAGATTGTCTCGGAGCCCGATATTCGTACGCCCGATGAGGCCTTTGAATACCTGACTCGCTTGAAAGAAATCCTGCTCTACACCGGCGTCTCCGACTGCAACATGGAGGAGGGCTCGCTGCGTTGCGACGCCAACGTCAGCGTCATGTTGAAGGGAGCGGAGAAGTTCGGCACCAAGGTCGAGGTCAAGAATGTCAACAGCTTCAAATTCGTCCGCGCCGCTTTGGAATACGAGATCGAGCGTCAGGTCGAAGTGATCGAATCCGGCGGCCGTGTGACGCAGGAAAGCCGGCTGTGGAGTGCGGACGAGGGGCGCACATATTCCATGCGTTCCAAGGAGCAGGCGCACGACTATCGCTACTTTCCTGAGCCTGACCTGCCGCCGCTGATCGTCTCCGCGGAGTTTCTCGCCGAGACCCGGAAGAAGCTTCCCGAGCTGCCTGAAGCCCGCCGCGCGCGCATGATCGCCGAGTACGAGATCAACCGGCAGGACGCCTTCACGCTCACCGCATCGCGCCAGTTCGCAGACCGCTTCGAAACCGCGGCTCGCACCGCGCGCAGCCCGCGCCGCGTGGCCAACCTGCTGATCAGCGAAGTGGGCGGAAGACTCAAAGCACTGGGCCTCGAGCAGGAGCAGTCTCCAGTTTCCATGGCGGGAATCGTTCAGGCCGCCGATCTGCTCGACGAGGGCAAGATCAGTTCCAAGCAGCTCAAGCAGCTCTTCGACGTGTGCTTTGAAAGCGGCGAGGATTTCGCAGCCGTTTATGAACGCGAGAAGCCTGAGCAGATCACCGACGCGTCAGCTATTGAAGAGCTGATCGACCAGGTGATTGCGGCCAATCCGAAACAAGTGGAACAGTACCGCGCCGGAAAGAAGACCATTGCCGGATTCTTCGTCGGTCAGGTGATGAAAGCCTCGAAGGGGCAGGCGAGCCCGGCACTGTTGAATGAACTGGTCGTGAAAAAGCTCGAAGGCTAGGCCGGGCGCTCCGTGGTGCAGGACCGATTTCGCTATTGGGCGGAACAATTCCGCCGCGGCGCTCGTACTCTCTTCAAACATCTGCCACCGTTCGTCTATGGGAGGGCAATCCGATGAACCTGCGCAAAGCATGTGTGCTGCTATTGGCCGGCGCGCTGCCTGTTGTCTTGTCCGGTTGCAAGAATCATCATAGGTACTACGACGATGGGGTCATCCACGCCAAGTCCGACAACGGCGAAGTGAGCATTACCAAGATGGGCGGGGGCATCGACGTGGACGACGCGCCGCAAGGGGCGACTCTGACCACCATGGGCGGCGGCATTCATGTGGGAAATGTTGCCGTCTTCGCCAGACTGAAGACGATGGGCGGCGGAATCGACATCGACCGCTCGACCGGTATTGTGGACGCATCCACCATGGGGGGCGGGATCACCATCGGTGCAGCCAATGGTCCCATCAAGGCCACCACCATGGGCGGCGACATCAGGGTCCACGAAACTGGCTCGTCAACCACGGAACGGGATATCGAACTATCGTCGAAGGGCGGGACGATCGAGCTGACGGTTCCGAAGGATTTCTCCATGGATGTGCGGATCGAAGTCGCCTGTACAAGGTTCCACAGCGATTGCCGTATCGTGCAGGATGCCGGCTTGGAGGTGCGCGAGACCGGCGGGTGGGATACCTCGGAGGGCACAGCGCGCAAGTACATTCGCGCCGCCGGCCAGGTGGGCAACGGACTGAACCAGGTGACCATCAAGACCATCAACGGGGATGTGATCCTGCGCCGCGAGTAGCGGCGAAGGCAGATGTTTTTCTGCCCGCTGCGCGGCTTGCGGCTAGTATCGGCAGCGCCGGACACTCGATTTCCGGGTACACGGGGAGCTATTTCAGCTTCAGCTCGGCCTCGAATTCCTTGCGCGCATCCCACTGGCTGACGGTCTTTACAGCGCTCTTCTTGCCGTCTTTTTCCGCCCACAATTCGTAGTCCTCGGCCATATTCACCTGCGTGAAGCGGAACCTGCCGCCGGCCTCGGTGGTAAAACTGCGGATCGACTTGTTCTTGATGTATTTGAGAAAGACTGTGGCTCCGGCTACGGGCTTGGAATCCGCATCCACCACGTAGCCCGATACGGCGCGCATGCCCAGATTCTGCGCCTGCGCCTCAACCGGCCCAAGATTGAACGCAGCGGGGCCGCGCTGGGTTCCAATGGGGAACAACCCCGCAGCCAGAACCGCAATCGTAGTCCCAGCTGCAATCTTCGAGCTGAAAAACCTCACCCTTCCTCCTCGTCCTCCACAAGCAGATCGTCGTCCTCGTCCAGGCCTTCGTCTACCCGCGTCAACTCCAGTGGTTCGACGCCGACCACCTCATACTCCGTGCCGCACTCATCGCAGGTGATCACGTCGCCTTCGTCCAGTTCATCCACGTCGATGTCAAGTCCATTCTCGCACTCCGGGCAGTTGGGCATGACAATTTCCTCCCTTTTCGTTCCATTCCGCATTCTAGGATAGCGGTACCTTGCGGTACGACTCCGCTATTTTTGGGGAGAACCCGGCCTCAGGTCAAGGGGCAAAGTCCATTCTCAGAATGGGCGCTCCCAATGTGATCGATTGCCAATGGGCTTCCCTCAGCAAAAGCGGGCGTTGCCGGGCAATCCCGCATGCCGAGCCTGCGGCTCGCCGTTCTCCGATCAATTAGACTGTGTGCGAGCGGGAAGCGCGACAGTCTTGCGCGCGAAATCCCTAACCCGAAATAGGACCTGGAGACTTCTTTGAAAATCTATTCATTCGCCCTCATACTCATCGCCGGATCGCTTTATGCGCAACAGCCTGCCCCGCAAAGCACACCGCAATCCCGCGGCCAGGTTACGGGACGCGTCTTCTGCGCGGATACCGGCCAGCCCGCCCGGTTTGCCGGTGTGCAACTGATCTCCGATCAGCCTGCGAAAACGCCAACACTCGACCCCGCGACGCTGGGCAAGGATGCCAACTTCGAAAAGCTCATGGCATCGGCGCTGAGCGCGGTGATGAAGGGCTCGAATCTCTCCACCATCACCGCCCTCGACGGCACCTTCTCTCTCGATAAAATCCCTCCGGGAACCTACTATGTTGTCGCCCAGTTCCCCGGCTATCGATCGCCACTGAGTCAGTTTTCGCAGATGGAAAAGATGAAGGCCGACGACGCCACGCTCAAGGCGGTTCAAAACGCCGCGGAGAAGATAGTCATTCAGCCCAACCTGGCGGCCCACATCGATGTCCGGCTGGAGCGCGGGTCGTCGCTCAGCGGCGCCGTCCGCTATGACGACGGCAGCCCCGCTCCCGGCGTCGCGCCCGTCCTGATGGTTCTTGAGAAGGACGGCAAATGGAAGGAATTGGGCGCACTGGGCACGTTGCCCACTATGACAGACGACCGGGGGCGCTATCGCATTTACGGCATCCAGGCTGGGAAGTATGCTGTCAAGGCCACGCTGCCCACGGTGCAGGCTTCGGTTGGACTTGGCGCCAGCGTCTCCATGCACATGAACCTGGGCGATGCGCTGGTGGTCTACTCCGGCGGCGCTTTGCGCGAGAAGGATGTCAAGCCTGTCGAGGTCGGGAACAGTGAGGATGTCGACGGCATCGACGTGGTGTTCCCGCTCGATAGTCTCCACGTTATTTCAGGCAGCGTAGTCGCAAAAGCCGATGGCCATGCGGTTGACTCCGGCAACGTGCAACTGCTGGATTCGGAGACCAGGGCCAAACTGAGGATGACCATGATCGAACAGGACGGTGGCTTTCACCTGAACTACGTTCCCGACGGGCAGTACATTTTGCAGGTCACGAGCGCGGCAGACACTGAGAGATCCGCCAACGACGATGCGGGCGGCGACTTTGCCCGCATGTTGCATGCCAAGACCATCAAATCTTACGGCCAGGCCGAAATGCCTATCCTGCTCAAGAACGACTCCACGGGATTGGTGGTGCAGGTCCCCGATGAAAAGCCGGCTCCCACCCAGGGTTCAGTCACGGGACAGGCTCCGGCGACTCCATAGGACGCCTTGAAAATCGGCGGGGCGGCTGCACCAATCCATGACACGCAGCCGCTCCAGCGTATACCCTGTTCTTTACGATGGCCAGAACCGGCAGCAGCCCGTTTTCATTCCCCGACTTCCGCGGCATGACTCGCCGCCTCGTCCTGATCAATCTGCTTGCCTACTTTGCCTTGCTTCTGGTAACGCTGTTTTTCCCAAGCCCTGAAGTTCCGCTCATCGACCGCTTCGGTTTTCTTCCCAGCCTTTTCATGCATGGCTGGATCTGGCAGCCGCTGACTTACAGTTTCCTGCATCCCGGCCTGCTGGGAACACTTTTCGAATTGCTCTCGCTGTGGTTCATCGCCGGATTTCTTGAAAGTCTTCACACCTCGAACTGGGTCGCCGGCCTCTACGCAGTTTCTGTGCTCGGCACAGCGGCCGCTGCCACCGTCATCTACCTCGCCAGCGGGACGCTCGGCTATCGGCTCGCGGAGTTCCCCATCTACGGCTGCGGCGGCGCCATCTTCGGACTGCTCATTGCCATCGGCGTGCTCTACGGCAATATGGAGTTCCTGCTCTTCTTCACCATCGGCATCAAGGCGAAGTACCTGGCCGCCATCTACGCGCTCATCGCCATTGCCACGCTCTTCGGTCCGATGGGGATGTATGCCTTTGCGCAACTGGGCGGCGCGCTTGCCGGCCTGGTGTATATCGAGCTGGCTCCGCGCCGCGGCGTCACCTTTGCTCTAAGCGAAAGATGGTTCGCATTGCGCAACGGCTACTACCGCTGGAAACGCCGCCGCGCCGCGCGCAAGTTCGAGGTCTACATGCGCTCCCAGGGCCGCACCGTCCGCTTCGACGGCAAAGGGAGGCTGATCGACGACGATAAGCACGACGACAAGAAGCGGTGGAACTAGGCCCGCCGGCTTGAGAACCTGCCGACCTTCTGATTAAGACGATGCTTTGAAAGGGCACGACTTCACAGGCTGCGGAAAAACTCTACTCGGGGCGGGTTTTGTATCAGGGCACGACTGAAGTAGTGCCGCAAGCAGCTGAAAACGAACAATGGGCTTTAGCCCCTGAGGTAGGCTTCTCGGGCCTTACCACTGAAAGCGGCATTGTCCCCGCAGGGGCTAAAGCCCACGTCAACTCTTGCGGTTTTTATGGCACGACTGAAGTCGTGCCCTGACACAATGCCACGCCGTTGAGGCGCCTACTCATGCGCGCTAACTTACTCCTTCCACTTGATATTGCAGCCGATCGAGGGCCGCTGGTCTTCGGGGACGGGCATGCCATCCAGAACCAGGTCGATGGCGAAGCGCAGGTCCCGGCCGGTGACGGGAATCCCGCTTCCGGGACGGCTGGAGTCGAATTGGCCGCGATAAACGAGGCGAAATTCGCCGTCGAATAGGAAGAAGTCGGGCGTGCATGCGGCCTTGTAGGCATGGGCTACGGCCTGTGTTTCGTCGTATAAGTACGGGAAGACAAAGCCATAACTCCGAGCTTGTTGCTTAAGTCCTGCCGGGCTATCGGCGGGGTGGGTTGTAACATCGTTGCTGCTGATGGCTACGATGCCCAGAGGCAGGGCAGCATAGTCCTTGCCCAGGGCGCCGAGGCCTTTCTCAATGTGCTTGACGTAGGGGCAATGGGCGCAGATGAACATCACCAACAGAGCCTTTTTGCCGCGAAAATCGTCGCGGCTGACCTCCTTGCCGGTTACCACATCGGTGAGTGTGAAGTCCGGGGCGATTGTGCCCAGGCCGAGCATGGTGGATTCGGTGAGTGACATGAATATCTCCTCAAGTTTTCGGATATCTTCCTTGCTTTGAAAGGGCATGGCTTTAGCCGTGCCGAAACGCCATCAATAAGAGGCCACGGCTTTAGCCGCCGAGGGAATGCGAACTGTTGAAGACATAACCCCCTCAGGGGCTAAAGCCCGCGCGTTTTTTGGTGCATTCGCGGCACGACTAAAGTCGTGCCCTTTCAAATCTCCGACATATTCGGTCGTGCCCTTTCAAATCCTCGACAAATCCGGTAGTGCCCTTTCAAAACTCCGACTTATTCAGAAGTTCCCTAACTAAAACAGCGGCGTCTGCCGGCCGGGCACGGTCAGGTTGAAGTGCTCGTAAGCCAGCCGCGTTGCCACTCGGCCGCGCGGCGTGCGGTCGAGGAATCCGATCTGGATGAGGAACGGCTCGTAGACCTCTTCGAGCGCGTCCTCCTCTTCGGCAAGAGTTGCGGCCAGCGTGCCCAGGCCGACCGGGCCGCCGTCGTATTTCTGGATGATGGTGAGCAGCAAGCGCCGGTCGATCTCGTCGAAGCCGTGCGCGTCCACTTCAAGCATGGTCAGGGCGGCGTGGGCCGTGGGCCGGTCGATGGTGCCCGAGCCGCGCACCTGCGCATAGTCGCGGACGCGGCGCAGCAGCCGGTTGGCGATGCGCGGAGTGCCGCGGGAGCGCAGCGCGATCTCCGCAGCGCCGTCCTGGTCGATGGGCACCTGCATCACCTCGGCCGAGCGGGTGACGATAACCCGCAGCTCTTCTTCGGTGTAAAACTCGAGCCGCAGCAGAATGCCGAAGCGGGACCTAAGCGGCGAGCTGAGCAGTCCGGG
>Ga0326727_10009811_pt1 | contig 23239 bp, 13 predicted proteins | sample MB2enrmetagenome_FD_207643 | JGI IMG/M metagenome (GOLD analysis project Ga0326727, IMG submission 207643) | Lab enriched peat soil microbial communities from McLean, Ithaca, NY, United States - MB29MY | ecosystem: Environmental > Terrestrial > Soil > Wetlands > Peat | place: USA: New York... | reverse complement strand
AAACCATTAAAACAGGAAGAGTTAGGCTGAAACGTGGGATCCAAGGCGAGAAAATGGGCGCGGCTCTCCACGATGTATCAGAAACAAAAGGAATTAGCGATGATGAGCGAAAACCTCGAAAAAACCTATGTTATTGAAATTAAAATAGTTAGCTTATCTTAGCAAGTGAGGGTCAAGAAAAAAAGGGGGGAATTAAAAAGTGAGGCTGACATTCTGTAAGTTATTGAAAACGCATATAGAGAAAATGTCTGTTTCTCGCCTCTCCACGATGTTGATGAAAGGAAACGAGTTAAAGCGGTCTCTCCACGATGTTGATGAAAAGAAAGGTAGTTAATAGAAATGTCAGGTTTCAGATGTCAGGCCCCATCCGCCGAGATGGCTGCTCGGCAGTTTGCGCATAAAGCCGAGAGAGTCCGATCCACGGAAAATATGGCCGCGCTCAGGGCTCCAGAGGAGAGTCAGCAATCACCGCATCTGCAACGCCTGGACGACTCCAGTTTGCGCCGGATGTGGCGTCTTATCAATGCATTCGGCAAGGTCCGGCAGGGAATACTGCAAAAAAAGATGTTAGAAAAGTACGTTCGAAGTAGGAATGTATATGAAAACAAAGGGAGCACAGACAAAATGCCTGGAAAAAATTCGGACATTTTTGTCTAAGTTTCGGACATTTTCGACTAACCGGCACGAATTTCGCAGAAATTCGAGGCGAATTGAGCATGAAGCGGCGGCATTGGCAGGTGAAACTTCGCTGGCCTCCGCCGCCGTGCACGGCGACTGGGTGCCCAGCCATGAACGCTTGGGCCGCAATCGCCCCTGGAGTTCAGGCGTTGGAACCATCGGGGCGTGGCTGACTGGGCGACGTCCGAGGATTGAAATCGCGGTTAACCCGTAGCGCGCCGGTTAATGCTGTCCACTAGTACCTTTGTACTGTAGAATTACGCTTCCAGTCATGGTACTTAAGAACCGCAGAGCCATGCCGGGGCTCTGACCACGTGCGATGGAGCGGCAATTGGTGAAGGGGAAATGGAAGACGCGTCTAATCTCGTTGCAGCTCGAAGTTTCGCCCGCAGCCTCAACATCCTCCTGAAAACTGTACGCCTCTATGGAGCAGAGCACGAGCGCACCAATTCCCTGTTGGGAGTTGCCTGGGACGAGCTCCGCGCTTCCTTGAAATTTTCCGGGGAAGCGGGCCTGCTCCTGGGAGTTTCCGGCGGCCAGGTTCTGCTGGATGGCGTACCTCTGGAGAAGCGTCCCACGGACCGCAGTTTTGCCCAGTTGCTCACCGCCGCCGGCCTGGCCAGCATTAACTTCTCTCCCCGCGTCACCGTGGACGATTTCTGGCGTTTTGTACGCGCCTTTTCATCGCGTACGCCCAAGGCCGGGCCGTTGGCCGCGGAATTAAGGGCCATCCTGGGAGGCGACAAAGGGACAATCCGGGTAAATGAAGTGCGGTTTGTCGCCCAGGATTCCTCCCTGGGTGATGCGGGCCTGGCCGCGCAACTGGCCGCGCGCTCTCTGGGAGCGGATGCGCAGAAGTTGCAGGGCTGGCTCCAAGATCCGCAGCGACTGCTCCAGCTCATCGCGGCGGCAGAAGGCGCGCGCAGCAATCCCGCCGGCCAGGGAGCCGGGCCGGGCACTGGCTCGGGCCCAGGCACGGGCGCAGGTTTGGGCGCAGGTCCGGGTGCAGGCCCCGCTCGCAGTACCACCAGCCCGGGCATACCAGCGTTAGCGGGACAGCCAACGCAAGAGGCCGATGTCTTCAAGGTCCTGCAATGGTTATCGCAACTCGGCAAGACTGCGGACCAGGCGGATTCACCTGAGCAAATCAGCGCGGTCGAAAAAGACCTCCACCAATTGCCCCCGCCCGGGCAGGCCGCTCTGGCGCAGGCGCTGATGAGCCTGAGCTCGCAAACCGAGCCTCCCCGGCCTGACGATCCGCTGCTGCTCCAACTCGCGGAACGGGTGGCGGTGCGGTTTGCACTGGAACGATACGAGCACGGCGATGTAAAGACCAACGCCGTCGTGGAACTCCTTGACCGGCTCAAGCGCGAAATCGGCTCGCTGCGCCACATCCTGCAACTGCATGAGGAAAAAATGGGGCGCGCCGGCTTGGAAGTGGAAGCCCATGCCGAAATCCTGGACCGGCAATTCTGGGCGCGCGTGCCCGAGACTCACAAGCGCAAGATGCTCCTTTCTCCGGAGGCTTGGGCTGTCCCGCCCCGCAACATCCGCCAATTTGTTGAGGAGTTGCTGGGGCGCGGCGATACGGACTCCGCCCGCGCCATCTTAAACAATTATGCCCAGTGCGTGCACTCCTCCGAGGTGGATGCCCGGCGCAAGGCCGCGACGGGCTTGACGGAAATGGCGGACCTCTTCTCCCGCGCCGACCCCGCGCTGCTGAAAACCACCCTGCATCACCTGGGCGAGGCGTTGACCGGGGAAGGAAACGCCGACCTGCAAACCATGTTGGGGGCCTCCTTCGTCCGCTTCAGTCATGAAGCCGCAGCTCGCCGGCAGTATCCCGCCGTCCACGAAGCGTTTCAGGCCATGGAGATTCTGGAGCAACGGCAGCCCGGACTGGCACGCATCCTCTGGCCCCGCGTGAAAGTGGGCAATCCCCTGCCGGAATTTATCGAGGAGGCTCTGCGCGCCCCGCGCATTCCCGAGGGCCTGGTGGAAGTGTTGCGGCGGATGCCCCATGCCACGGTGGACCAGGTCGCCACCCGTATCCACCGCTGCGCCCGCCGCGATGAGTGGGAACGGCTGCTGGAAATGGTGGAAGCCGTCGGCCCGGAGGCGGTGGCCCATCTCAGCAAAATTCTTCAGACCCGCCCGGCGCCGGAAGCCGCATCCAAGGTGGCGCTGCTCAGCCGGCTGGAGCCCAAACTTCTGGAAGAACTGCTTCCCCCGCGCCTGCGCGAGTGGGATTCGATGGCGCACGATGTGGTGGTTCGGCAACTGGCCAACAGTTTGGCGCCGGAACGGGGCAAGTTGCTGGATCAGGTCTATGACCTCTTCGATTCCTCCGTTTTGCCGGAGGTGGTGGACGAAATGGGAATGTCCGGCGACCTCCGCACCAGCCCCCGCCTGTTGCGCATCGTGGAAAAGGAGTTCTCCGACTCCGGCGATCCGTACCTGCAAATCAAAGCCATCGAAGCGCTGGGCCGCCTGCGTGAGGCCAAAGCCGCCGCCTTGCTTCGCCCTCTGGCCGAGGGCAGACGATTCTGGCGCTGGAAGTATCCCCGCGAATTGCGGATCACGGCCGTGCAGGCCCTGCAGAAAATCGATCCGGAGTGGGCCAAGCGCTTTGTGCCCAAGTGTGGGCTAAGTGAGGCGGAGTTGAACCTGACCGCTCTCGATCCCGACCCCGACACCCCCTGGCTGCGCCAGCGGCGCTATGTGCGCGTGAACCTGCCCAATCCGCTGAACGGAATGGTGCACCCGGGGCAGGACACTCATAAAGTTTCTGTCCAGCAACTCAGCCTGGGCGGCGGCGTGGCGCGCAGCCAGTGCCACATCAAACCCGGCAGCGCGGTCCCCCTGGAGGTCAAGTCGGGAATGCATCGCATCCACGCCAGCGTCCTGGTGCGGGAAGCCCGGCCGCAGGAATTGACCTTCGAGTTGGTCAAGATTGGCCACGAAGACCGCAGCCGCCTGCGTCGCCCTCTGGTGGGATTACATTCCAAGGAGAACTGAAAGTCCGATCAAATGACTCAATGGCCCGCTGACCCGACCGCAGAATCACTCGATTCCTTAACGGTCACGAACCCCACCCCGCCGAATGGGTGCTGGCCGGAAACGCGTGGATTCTGATAGCCCGTGTAGAACATCGTGTATCGGCCGTGCCCTTCCGGAATCAGGCCCAGCGGCGTGCGGACGACATCCGCCCAGGAGCCCTTCCCCTTGGGCTGCACCACCAACTGCCTGCCCGGGGCCCAGTGAACGCCGTCGCCCGGGGCGGACCACGAATACCCTATAGTATTTGAATATTCAACGTCGTTGTCATATACCGCAACGTAATATCCATTCTTAATACTGGTCACGACAGGATTCTCAGCGAAACGTTTTTCGATATCCACCGGATTGCCCTCGCTCCGGCGCTTCCAGGGGCCGGCGAGCGCCGGGGCCTCCGCCAGTCCCACGCGCCAGTGCTCCACGGGCAGGTGTTCGGTATTGGCGCTGCCATAAAAGCCCAGCCAGCGCTTTCCCACCTGGTAAGCAAAGAAGGAATCGGTTCCCTGCAATCCCTCCCAGGGCTGGGAATGGGCGTCAGGTTCCAGGATAACTTCCACGTCCTCGTAAGGGCCGCCGATGCCTCCGTAGCCCTTCTGCGTGGAGACCGCGCGCCAGACGCGGCCCTCGTAATTGCCCCTCCACTCCGTCTTGGTGCTGGGGGCACTGCGATAGGCGACGTAGACGAGGTTCCATCGACCCTCGGTGGTGTTGTAAACCGGCATCGGCGCCCAGAGGGAAGCGCGCGGGTCCTGTCCGGTGAAATCGCCGCTCGACTCATACAAGGTGGCCACACGCGTCCAGTGAATCCGGTCGGTACTGCTCCAATGCGCCATCCGCGTCTTTACTGCGTAATGGCCGGGCATCATCTCCGTGGTAAAGAGGTGATAAGTCCCCTTGATTTTGAGAACACTTCCCCCTTCGAACCCGAATCCGATGTCCTCCGCACCCGGAGAGGTCCGGGTGATGACCGGCGAAGGATACTGCTCGACCAACTCGAGGGCGGGCGCATAAGTCTTGGCCGGAGGAGCGCCCTCTTGAGCAGAAATCCCGGTGCAGAAAAAGGCGAGCGCTAGTAGCGCGCCGGGAATTGCCGGCGGGTACGAATGAGGTTTGAACATCTGGATGTCTCCTGCCGCTGTTGATGGTGGAAGCGGGCGGCGCGGCTGGCGAGGGTTGCCCGCGCCGTTACGCGGAGATCGGCGCCGGCCCCGCCGCGGGCCGCGCCGCCTTCCCTTCCGAGCGCGCTACGAAGGTGGCGGCCACCATGTCTCCGGTGACGTTGACCACCGTGCGGCACATGTCGAGCACGCGATCGACGCCCACCACCATGGCGATTCCCTCCCCCGGCACCCCCACGGCTTCCAGCACCAGGATGAGGACTTGAATGGCCCCGCTGGGGACGCCCGCGGCTCCCATCGCCATCAGAATGGCCGTCACCATCACCACGATCTGCGCGGAGAGCGGCAGATTGATTCCGAACACCTGGGCGATGAAAAGCACGGTGACGCCTTCGAACAGCGCCGTGCCGTTCATGCACATCGTTGCCCCCAGCGGCACGACGAAGCCGCAGATTTCCCGCGGCAATCCCAGTGAGTCTTCACAAACTTCCAGCGTGGTGGGGAGCGTGGCGTTCGAGGAGCTTGTGGAGAAGGCCGTCAAAATCGCCGTCCAAGCGCGGCGGAAAAAATTCCACGGCGACCATCCCGTGAACACCTTGATGAGCACCGGATAAACGCCGAATTCGAATAGGGCCAGCCCCGCCACCACGGTCAGGATGTACCAGCCGAGTCGCTCCAAAAGATCCAGCCCAAACCTTGCCGCCACCGTGAAGAGCAAAGCGAAAACCCCATAAGGCGCCAGACGCATCACCAGATCGATGATGACAATCATCACGTCGCCCAGCCCGCGCAGGACGTCCATCAGGGTCTTCGTGCGGTCTGCCGGCAGCAACGCCAGCGCCACTCCGAAAGCCAAGGAAAAGAAAATCACGCCGAGCATGTCGCCCTGGGCAGCGGCCCCAAGAGGGTTACGCGGCACCACGTTCACCAGCGTCTGGATTCCAAACTGGCCGCGTTGCAGAGCTTCCTTGGAGGGGCTGGTGTCCTGATGATAGGTCGCCAGCAAGCGTTGGCGGGCTTCCGGCGATAGTCCCACGCCGGGCCGCACCAGATTCACCATGCACAACCCCAGCACCGCGGCGAGCGTGGTGACCATGAGGAAGAAGGCCATCGTCTTCAGCCCCACGCGGCCCAGCTTGTGCAGGTCGCCCAGGCCCGCTACACCCAGGCTCAAACGCGCAAAGACCAGCGGGATCACCACCATGATCAAAGCGCGTAACCACATTTGTCCGGCGGGCTCAGTGCCGTAACGGACAAGGTTGGCGAGGGCCGCGGTTTTCCCCCACGCGAGATTCGCCACCACTCCGCCCCCTGCTCCTAGAACTAATCCGGCAAGAATGCTGCGGGTCTTCGGGCCTTTGCGGGGTTGGAATTGAGGTGTAGGACCGGGGGATTCACTCATGCGCGGACCGTTTCCTTGGGAAATGCCATAACGTACCGTAGCACGGCCATCCTGGCCATGTCCTGACACGGGCGGGACGCCCGTGCCACGCCTCGCCCTGGGTTACTTGTGCTCCGGCGCGGGAATTTGCACGATAACGCGGCAGGGCGCGTGGTGGGACAGGTATCGAACGGTGCCTCCCAGCAGCGTTTCGCTCAGGGTGTGGGCATGGGGGCGGTGGTGGCCCATCACCAACAAGTCCACGCCCTCTTCCTTGGCCACTCCCGCAATGGCCTCACCCACTTCCCGAGCGCGCAGGAGCTCCGTGGAAAGAGGCCGGGAAAACTTCTCCGCCACGCGTTTGGCGTGGGCAAGAACTTCCTTGCCCGCATGGTCGATGGTCTCATCCGGGACATCCAGGGGAGTAACGAGAGGCACCACCGCCACGTGCAAAGCCGTGAGGTCAGCATCCATCCCGTGGGCTAACTGGCAGGCCAAGGCCACCAAGCTCTCGACTGAAGAATCGCTACGCACTACCACCATCACCTTGGGTTTGCCCATTGCACCCTCCACATAGGAAGTGGCCGCAGGATATTCTCTCGCCGGACAATTTGCAAGAGCGGACCCAACGGAATCGGGCCATTGGTCCATCGGGTCATCGGGCCATTGAGTCATTTGTGATTTGCGATTTCTGAAGTCAAGTCTTCCTTCGCCGCTTTTGCATAAATGTCGAAGAGGTAGACCACATCGGCGGCTGACCCGTAAAACCCGCGCTACCTCCCCTCCCTGCGCCTTTCCTCCAGCGAGACGGGTGGCAGGTTCGCCTGCTTAAGTGAGGCGTTGAGCTTGGGCACGTCCTGGGTCTTGATATCATTCCACTGCGTGAGGGCCTTCTGCATCGCCTGCTGGTTGCTTCGGAAGGCAGTAACGGCGTCGGCGGTGGGAGCGACGTCGGCGCTTTGCACAGCCCGCCCGACGTCACCCAGCGCGCTGGTTAAAGCGCGAAGGGTCCCGGCCGCAGGCGCGGCGGATTCCCCTCTCTCCGAGGCGCGGGGAGCGGGGGCGCCGCCGGCTAGCGCCTGGGTCTTGCGATCGAGCGCCGCGATTTGGTCGGCGAGGGGCGTGTGGTCACCGGCTTGGGAGGCAAGCTTCTGAAGTTGGCCATGCAAGCGGTTGGCGGAGAGCATGACCGCGCCTACTTGCGCTTGTGCCGCGCCGATCTGCTGCGCCATCTCAAACTGTTTTACCAGATCGGCCTGCGGCGTCTTTACCCGCGGGTCCATCTTGACCGTCAGGGGCTGGGTTTGACTCTGACCATTGACGGTCAACCGCACCTGATATTGCCCCGGCGGCGCCCATGGGCCGGCGCCTCCTCCGAACCTCCTCGACTGCGGATTGGCGCCGGGCACGCCCGGATAGCGCAGGTCCCATGCGAAGCGATGCATTCCGGGCTGGGCAGAGAGAGACAGAGGGGGATGGATCCAGTAAGCGGGAATGTCCAGCCGCCGGGGATCAACCTGGGGCGGCTTATCTTCGCTCGAATAGCGGCGCACCAGCTTGCCGGCCGAGTCCAGCACTTCCAGACTGACCGGCCCATTGGGGGCTTGCTTCAGATAGTAATCAAGCAAGGCGCCCTCGGGAGGATTCTCCGCCTGCGGCACATCGAGCGGCAGCGGCGTTCCTTCAAACGAGGCGGGGCGAACGCGATAAGCCGTTTCCGGCCGGAAGAGATACGCCTCGGACGCGGCTACCGCGGCACTGGCCTGCCGCAGCGGGGTCAGGTCATCGAGGATCCAGAAGGAACGCCCGTGCGTGCCGATAACGAGGTCGTCCCCGTGGATCACCAGATCGCGCACCGAGCAATTGGGCAGGTTCAATTGCAGCGGCTGCCATTCGTCACCGTCGTTGAAGGAAACAAACACCCCCGTCTCCGTGCCGGCATAGAGCAGACCCTTGCGCACGGGATCTTCGCGCACGGCGTTCGCGTAACTTCCCTCGGGGATGCCTTTCGAAATCTCCTGCCAGGTCTTGCCGCCGTCGTGGGTGCGGTAGATGTGGGGCTTGAGGTCCTCGAGGCGATGGCGGTCAATGGCTGCATAAGCCGTATTGAACTCGTGACGTGAGACATCGAGGTGGCCGACCTTCGACCAGGGGGTAAGCTCGGGTGGGGTGACGTTGTGCCACGTCTTGCCGTCGTCCCGCGTGACCTGGATGAGCCCGTCGTCCGTGCCCACCCAGATTTCGCCGGCCACCAGCGGCGACGGCGCGATGGTATAGATGACCCCGCGCCGTTTTCCCTCGCCCGCGTCGACATCCGCCGCGGTAACCGCATCGAGGTTGGGCGGCGCGCCGGGATCCTCTCGCGTCAGGTCCGGGCTGAGAACCTGCCAGGTATTGCCACCGTCTTTGGTGCGGAAGAGAGTCTGCGTGCTGAAATAAAGCTCGTGCGGATCGCGCGGGGAGAACACCGTGGGCAGCGTCCAGGTGCGGCGATAGACGCCGGGATGGGCGAGGGACGGCGCAATGTCCTGCGTTTCGCCGGTCGTGAGGTTGTACTTACCGACGGCGGCGCCAAACGATCCGCCATAGAGGATGTTGGGATCGAGCGGGTCGGGCGCGACGTATTGGCTTTCACCGCCCACGCCGATGGGCCGCCAATCGCGCGTACTGATGGTGCTGGAGTGGCTGCGGCTAACAATGCAGAGGGAGCCTGAATCCTGTTGCGGCCCGCAGACCCAGTAGGGGAAGTGCGCGTCCGTAATCACCTGATAAAACTGCGCGGTGGGCTGGTTGTACCAGGAGGTCCAGGTGCGCGCTCCGTCCACAGTGATCACCACACCCTGGTCGCTCGAGAGGATCATGCGCGTGGGGTCGCTCGGGTAAATCCACAGGCTGTGGTAATCGTCGCCGCCGGGCGCTCCCCGGATGGCGTCAAAACTCTTGCCGCCGTCGGTGGACCGGTAGGTGGAGGTGTTGCAGACGTAGACCACGTCGGGATTCTGGGGATCCGCGGTGATGCCGCCGAAATACCAGCCACGTCCCCAGATGCGCGCTTCGGAATCGGTCCGCTGCCAGTGGGCGCCCGCGTCGTCGGAACGATAGACGCCGCCTTCCTTGGCGTCCACGAGGAGATAAATCCGATCGGGCATGGCGGGAGCAATGGCGATGCCCATTCGACCCAGCCCCTCAGTGGGGAGGCCGTGGCCGACAAGTTGCTGCCAGGTGTCGCCGCCGTCTGTGGACTTGTAGAGCCCGCTCGCGGCTCCGTAAGAGGGCGGGTAGACCTCCCAGGGCGGCCGGCGCGTCTGCCACAGGGCGGCGTAGACGATGCGGGGATTGCGGGGATCGAGCGCCAAATCGATGGCGCCGGTGCTGTCATCCTTGAAGAGCACCTTCTGCCAGCTCTGGCCACCGTCGATGGAGCGAAAGACACCGCGCTCGGGGTTCGCACCATAGGCGTGCCCCAGCGCCGCCACCAACACGCGATCCGGATTGCGCGGGTCCACCACAATCTGGCCGATCTGGCGGCTGTCTTCGAGACCGATCCGCGTCCAGGTCTTGCCCGCGTCCGTGGACTTGTACATGCCGTTGCCGTAGGAGATGTCGTCGCGCATGTCCGGCTCGCCGGAACCCACATAGATGACGTTGGGGTCGGAAGGCGCCACGGCGATGGCTCCAATGGAGGCGATGGGCTCAGCGTCGAAGATGGGCGTCCAGGTGCGCCCGGCGTTGGTGGTCTTCCACACGCCGCCTCCGACCGCGCCGAAGTAAAACACGCTGGGCTGGCCGGGAACGCCGACCGCCGTGAGGGCGCGACCGCCTCGAAAGGGACCGATCATGCGCCAGCGCATTCCCGAGAAGAGGCTGGGGTCAAACTCCTGGCCGCGGACACGCGGCGCGGGGAGCCATGCCAGGACCAGGGTGCACGCCAGGGCGGCGAAGCCGATTGAGAACAAACGTCGGATGCAGGTCACGATAGGATTCCTCCCGGAAGAAAAGGCCTGTTTTGGGACGCAGAATTATACACCCGTCCGGGGAACGAGTGGCCACGTTCGTCCAGTCCTGGCCGCTTCCGGGTGCCAACCAGCTCACGGCCCGAGGTCTAACGTGGGATGGGTTTACGCTTGACCGGAAAGTACGTATCAGATAATTTGGGGGCGTTGCGTGGGAAGCCAAGTTTTAATGGTCCGCAACCGGTAGGAGATTCGGGGTGGCGTGATAACGGCATCTCAAAGTATAATGGGTCATTGACGCATTCAAAGCCCACGCATCCAAAGCAAGTGATGTTTCGCCATTGGCCACGCTTCCAGCGTGTCGGCTTGGCCCTGTTGTTTGTCTTGGGCATCCCATTCACCGCTCAAGGGGCCCTTCCTGACACCCAGACGCTTCGCGGAGAAGTTGTAGACCCAAACAGCCATCCCATCGCTGGCGCGGTCTGCACCTTGCGGGGCCGAACTATGCCTGAGCAGGGGCGTCCGGTAACTACCGGCGATCGAGGGACTTTCGACTTTACCGGGCTGATTCCAGGAATCTACCGGGTGACTTGCGCCGCCGTGGGTTACGAGCCGGTGGCCAAGACGGGCATTCAGATCACCGAAAGCGCGGAAGCCGTAACCCTGCAGATGGTCCTTCCCTACGAGGAGGTCATCCACACCAAAGTGGAAGTGACCGCCCAAGCCCCCAAGGCCACGGCGCAGACGGCGGCTCCGCCCGCGACCTTAAGCAACACACAGATCAAATCCCTGCCCCTCGTGGTGCAGAAGTTCAAGGCCGCGCTGCCGATGATTCCGGGGGTCATTCGCACCCCGGACGGCCGGATCTCCGTCAAGGGCGCCATTGAGAACCAGGGAACGCTGCTGGTGGATAATGCCGAAACGGTTGATCCCGTAACCGGCAGCTTCTCCATTGACGTTCCCCTGGATGCGGTGGAATCGATCGACGTTTTCAAGAGCGCCTACCAGGTCGAATACGGGCGTTTTGCCGGCGGACTTACGACCCTTCAGACCAAAGCCCCGGAAAGCAAATGGGCTTATGAGCTGAATGATTTTGTGCCCACGCCGCGCTTCGAGGGCGGACACCTGGTGGGGATTCAGGACGATTCCCCGCGCCTTTATTTCTCCGGGCCGTTAATGGGGGACAAGTTCACCTTTTCCGAAGCCTTCACCTACGACTATTCCGCGGAACCCGTCCGGGGACTGGCTTGGCCGAACAACCAGAACCGCAAGGAGGGATGGACATCCTTCTCGGACTTCTATTACACCTTTTCGTCCCAGCACTTGACCAGCGTGGACGTCAAATTCTTCCCCGTGCGGCGGGAGTTTGACAACATCAATAGCCTCATTCCGCAGACGGCCTCCGCCGACTACGCGCAGAGCGGCTACTCGATCGGCGCGCACGACCACTATCTGTTCCAGGGCGGCGGGATCCTGACCACCCTGGCGCAATTCACGGATTTTGACAGCTATTCGCACGGCCAGGGCGCGCAGGACTTGCAGATAACTCCCACCGGCTGGGAGGGCAACTTCTTCAATGCCTGGACGCGCGCCAGCACGCAGCAGGAGATGCAGGAAAGCTACCTTTTCCCGCGCAAACACTGGCACGGCGGCCGGCACGACTTCAAGATCGGCGGCGACGTTGTGCACCGCGCTTATCAGGGAACCAGCACTTCCCACCCGGTGCAACTGTTGCGGGCGGACAACTCCCTGGCGGGGGAGATTGACTTTGGACCCGCCGGCCAGCTCACCACCTCCGACACGGAAGTGGCCGCCTTTGCCGAGGACCACTGGATTCTCGGCCATTACCTTTCCTTCGATTATGGGCTGCGGTTTTCCAGCCAGACGCTCGGTGAACACTCGGCCTATTCGCCGCGCGGAGGCTTTGTGTTCTCGCCGGAGAAAAATGGCAAGACGATTCTCCGCGGTGGCGCCGGCGTGTTCTATGACCGCCTGCCCCTTCTCGCCGGCGATTTCACCCAGAACTCCTCGCGGCAAGTTACCCTGTTTGACACCAACGGCGTGGCGCTGGGCCCGCCCATTGTCTACAGCCCCTTTTACGAGGGATTTGCCGCCAATGGCAAAATCCTTCCCTCCGGCAACCAGCTTGACAGCACCCCCTACAACATTACCTGGAACATGGAATTCGATCAGGAAATACGCCCGGACATCATCGCGCGCGTCAGCTTCCTGGCCAGCAAAAACTACAATGAATTCACCGTTAATCCGGAAGTCCTCACCCCGACCACCGGCTTGCTGCTGCTCTCCAACCTGGGCCTGTCGCGATATCATGAGTTTGAAGCCACGCTGCGCGCGCGGCCTTCCGACAAGGTGGATTTCAATATTTCCTACATCAACAGCCAGGCGCGCGGCGATCTGAATACCATGGCCGCCGTCTATGTTCCCTACGCGCAGCCGGTGATCGAACCGAATCTGTTCGGCACTCTCCCCACCAACGTCCCCGACCGGGTGGTGACCTGGGGGCGCTTCAAGCTTCCGCAAAAGTTCATCGTCAGCCCGCTCCTTGACTGGCACTCGGGCTTCCCTTTTTCGGTTGTCGACGATTTACAGAATTACGTGGGCCCCCCCAACAGCCGGCGCTTGCCCACCTTCCTTTCGCTGGATGTGCGCACCTCCAAGGATTTCCAGGTTCCGTTCATCCCCTGGCTGCATAAACACATGCTGCGGTGCTCGTTCAGCGTCTTCAATGTCACCGACCACGGCAACTTCCGCGATGTGTATAACACCGAAACCTCGCCCTACTTCGGCAGCTACTCAGGTTTCCAGCATCGCTCCTACGACCTCTCCATGGATATCTTGTATTGAGTACCGACTACCTCTTCGTCGTCGCCTCAATGAAGTTGACAAAATCCTGCTTCATCTTGGCGTGGGCCTTTGAATCGAGGTACACCATGTGTCCCGATTCGTACTGGGCGTGCGAGATGTTTTTGCGGAACTCCGCCGGCAGATCCAGGTGATCGAACGTATACCGGGCCGCGAGATAGGGCGTGGCGAGGTCGTAGTAACCTTCCATATTCAGGATTCTCAAATAGCGATCCTTCACGATGGCCTCGCGCAGCGGGGTGACCGTCTCCGGCGGACCAATGCTGCCGCCACCGCCTCGACCCGTGGGGGGAGGAGCGCTGAAACTCCACTGAAAAAATCCCGACTGCTGCCCCGACACGTAATACGGCATTTCCACCTTGTAGTTCAGCTCGCGGCGCACATAGTCCATGAAGACGCTGGTGAACGGCGGCCCGGTCTCCGCGCTGGTGGGATCGAAGAAGCGCGTATTCATGAAGCCGTCCGGGTCCGGCCCTGAGTAGCGGCCGTCCAGGCGGCCCACCCGCAGCCGCTGATCGGCGAGGAGAAAGTGCGTAAAGACTTGCACGTTCAGGCGCAGGTTGGACCACTCAATGACTTCCTTGGAGATGCCCGTGTAGCGATTCAGCTTGTCGATGACGCTCTGACGCTCCGCCGCGCTCAACGCATCGCCCGCAGCCAGAGCTTGCGTGTACTCCCCCAGAGCGAATTGCGTCGATTCCTGCCGCGCGCGATTGGGGTCCTTCATCAGGTCGGGGGGCAGCTTCTTGTGATACCAGGCAATGGAGGTGAACGAAGGGAGAAGCATGGGGAATGGCACATCGTTGGTAAACGAATCTTCCAGGGTCTCAAAATTCAGCACCGTGGAAAGCAGCACGATGCCGTTGAGATTGATGCCGTGTTCGTTGAGGTATCCGGCCAATCCCGCGGAACGCGTGGTGCCGTAACTCTCGCCGAAAAGGTAGAGGGGCGACGACCAGCGCTCATAGCGTGAGATGTAGACGCGAATGAATTCACCAAAGGCGGCGATGTCGCCACTCAGGTTCCAGTACTTGCGCCCCGCATTCTGGTCCGCCGGACGGCTGTAGCCAGTGCCGATGGCGTCCACCAGCACCAGGTCGGTCTTGTCCAGCGGGGTGTTGGGATTGTCCTCGAGGCGGTAGGGTGACGGGGGCAGCCATCCCTCCGGCTCCAGCGCCACTTTGCGCGGGCCGAGCGCACCCATGTGGAGCCAGATGGTGGCGGAACCGGGACCGCCATTGTAGGCAAACGTCACAGGACGTGTGGCGGGGTCCACGCCCTCCAGCGTGTAAGCCACGAAGAACATCTCCGCCTCCGTCTTGCCCTCCGCGTCCTTGATGGGCAGGCGGCCGGTGGTGGCGGTGTAACCCAAAGCCTTTCCCGCGACGCGAACTTCGTGGTGCGTCACCACGGGAGCGACTTCGGCCATATCGAAATGCATGGCCCGGGCGCCTTCACCGGCAGCGCCGCCCGCCTGGGCCGGCTCGGGCGCCGACGGCGTAGAGGGCTGCGCGGGTGTGGTGCGCGCGCGTTCCGGGCGTTCGGATGGGGTCTGCGTCTGCTCAGAGGAGGGCTGCGATGCAGCCCGTGTGCGCTGCGGAGGAGCGCTGGGCTCCTGAGCCAAAATCATCACGGGAAGAAACACCATTACCAAGGCCAAAAGGGTTCGTCTCATGGGTCTCCTTTTATCATCAAGCGTTCAATGCGCCCCGCGGGGTGACGGGCATTATACACCTTTTGAATGTAACTCTCCGATTTCGTGATGAGGGTGGCCGCGGCGCTTGCGGCCAACCAGCGTACGACCCGGATTGCGCAGAGCAAAGCTCTGCGGACGGGGATCGCAGAGCTTTGCTCTGATGCGCAATCCGGCATTCGTTACGCTGGGTGGTTAAAATTCGGGGCGGTTGATCGGTAAGAGCCGCCTACCAACGCCAAGGACGCGTACTTCTGTGGGGCAACGCAATTTGCGCGTGTTGAGTGCGGACCCGAGAATTATCCCTTGATTGGGAGTATGGAAGTGCGGTTGAATCCCTTCGCCGTAGCTGTGAACGACTGACTCCCGGGAAGTTGAGGATGCTTTGGAGAAGATGGAATAGGAGAGGGTCAAATGCCCGCGAAACCAAAACCCTGCCCAATTGCTTATGGAAAAGGATTCCTGATTGGCACTGCATTGCTGTTGTTTGTGGCCTCAAGCCTTATCGCCAGGGCGGCAGCCGGGCCAGCGCAGGAATTTTTGGTGGAAGCGGGGAAGGCGAAAGCGGTGATTGTGCTGGGAGACAACCCCGACCCCTTCTACCGTTTTGCGGGGGAGGAGTTACAACGGTATGTGAAGGCGATCACGGGCGTGCCACTCGAGATCGTGACGGCGAGTCAGGCGGCGAGCCGGCCGGAGGGTCTGCTGGTGCTGATCGGGGGACCAACAGCAAACAGCTTGGTGGAGAAGGCGGTGAACAAGCAGCAGGCCAGGTTTTCCGATTTGAAGGCGGACGGCTTTCTCCTGTGGAAAGTGCCGGTGGGAAAGAAGCAGGGATTGATCGTGGCGGGCAATGACGAAGCCGCGACAATGTATGCCGCCTACGATTTGGTGGAACGCTGGGGGGTGACATTCCTGCTGGCCAAAGACATCCTGCCGGAGAAGACCGCGGACCTGAAACTCCCCGCTGAAAATGTGCGTGCGGGGACGCCGTTCCCGCGCCGGGGATTTTTTATCTCCAACATCTACGAGAGCCGCGGGATGATGAACCTCTCGGAAGTGAAATTCATGCTCGACCAGATGGCGAAGCTGAAGATGAATTACCTGCAGTTCTTCTGGTTCGAGCACGAGCCCTGGATCAACTTCGGGTTCCGAGGAGAGAACAAACTCGTGGGGGACGCCACGGGCAAGGAGAGCGGGTATTTGACGTGGCGGTACCACTTCGGATCACATCTGGTCAAGGATATGGAGGTGGGGCGGGACAAATTCGGCGGGCGGGAGCGGATGGCGCCCATGGAGTTTCAGAAAGTCGAGACGCCGGAAGACGCCTATCGGGTGTCACAGAAGTTTCTGCGCGAGATCATCCGCTACGCCCAGACGCGCAAGATCAAGGTGTGGCTGTGCGTTGACCCGACGATTTTGCCCGCGAACCTGGCCCGATTCGCTCACCGCGCGTCGAACCGGCACCTGCCTTTTGATCAGATTGATGGAACCCACATGTGTCCCGCCGATCCCGAGTTGCACGAGATGAATGAGAACCGGCTGCGGGCGCTGGTGGAGACTTATCCGGAGGCGGAGGGGTATTTTCTATGGGTTCCCGAGCAGTACCCGGACTGTTCTGACCCACTGAATACAGACCTCCTGCTGAGCGAGCGGGCAAAATACGAAAGCGTTCTCCAGTCTTGGGCGGATTATTACAAGACCAAGACATACTACGAAAAGAACCCCACCGTGATCGTGGATTCCACCACCAGTTCGGTTTATATCATCCAGAAGATGCTGGAGGCCCGGCAACGGGTGGCGCCCCAGGCGCGGATTGGGATCGGGGCGTTTGGCCGCGGCTTCCTGCTGCCTTTGCTTGACAAGACGTTCCCAAAGGACATTCCGCTGAGTGATATGGAGTCGCGCGCCATTTGGACTCCGGGTGGCATCCCCATGCAATTATTCGGGGGCATGGGAGAGCGGGAGCGGACCATCGTGCCCCGCGTGGATGACGACGGCGGCATGTTTGGAATGCAGTTCAACGTGGGCTTGTACTACAAAGATCGGATCCTGGCGGGCTCGGTGGAGAACGGCGTGGCCGGGTTTGCCGGACAACTCAATCGCCCCCGGGGCACGGAGCAGAACTACTTGTACTTGGCGGAGGGAGCTTACAACCCCAAGTTGACCCCGAAAGAATTCTACGACACCTATGCCCGAAAGTTATTCGGCGAGGCCGCCGCTCCGCAGATGATAAAGGCCTTCGCAACCCTGGAGGCCAACGAGGAATACTTGGGCTGGCGCCAACAGGGGGACTTTGGCTGTTGCGGACCCATTCCGGAAGTGGCGGCGGCGCGCAACCTGTATCAGCAGCCCAACCCCTTTGATGGCCCCACCGTCTGGGACAGGTTCAACAGTGATAATCAGGAGCTGATTCGTTATTTCCAGCAGGCAGCGGAAAATTTGCAGCAGGCACTCGACCAGATGAAGGATGCGCAACCGAAAGTGGCGCCGCATGGTCAGGAAGAGCTGCGCTATCTCATGAATAAGACCGAGTCCTATCGCCTGCTGCTCCAGACCCTGGTTATAGCTCGCAAGGGTTATGCGGAATTCGATGAGGCGTTTCGCTTGTGGAACGCGCAGAAGATTGACCGGGCGGAATTTGTCCGGCGGCTGGATGCGAGCATGGTTTTATTCAGCGAAGCGCGGCGGATGGGCCGCCAGACCACCGAGAAGTTTGCCGAGGTGATTGATCATCCTTCGGACATGGGGGTGCTGTACCGGGCGAATGTGTTTTTGGTGACCGGGCTGGAGTTGGTGGAGCAGACGATGCAGGATATCGTGAATTACCACCATGGCCGGGATTACACCCAGCTCGTGCCGTGGAACAAGATCTACTACGGGTTCCCGCAATTCGCCCGGGGGCACTGAGGATGAGCAATCGAGCGCCCGTAGCGCGCAAATCCGACGCCGGGGCTGCATCAATGGGCAGCCGGAGGTGGTAGTGGAGGGACGGTTCGATTCCGGCGCCGCTTGCGCCAGGCCCTGACGAAAAGCCAGAGCGCGGGCACAATCAAGATTAACCACGGAATGACCGCGACAATTACGGTGATTAGAGAGGCCGTGCTTTCCGCCAAAACCGAGCCCGACTCACGCAGAGCATCTCGGAGCTCGGCAAATCCCCCGCCATAACCTCTGGATTCCTCTACACGGAAGGAGATCTGGACGGCAATCTTCTCTGTTTCATTGGCCAGGATTTTTCGCTGAGTTGTCTCACTATCCAGTTCCGACTGCGTTTCTGTTAATTGTTGCTGAATTTCTATGAGATCCTTGACCGTCGCGGAAGGCTTGGCAAGCATCGCCCTTAAATTATCTCGGAAGCTTGTCAGATTCTTTAACTTGGCATCCGTGTCTACGACGGCGGCCGTTTTATCCTCGCGTTCCGTCGTGTGCTGCGCGACGCTGCCCGCCTTTTGGACTTGAGCGAGCAACTTAGTCAGGTCCTGAGGGACCACTCGCAACGAAATAGTACCTGAGGGCACGGAATCGCCCGCCCTCGTGGTGATCTTGGAAGAAATGATTTCGCATTGGATTTCGCCGCAAAAAGCCACCACCGACTCCCAGGATTTCTGGAGGCCTGACTCTGCTGTGATGACTTCAAGCTCATGGCTTTCCGCTATGAAACGCTGCGGTGATGGTTCGTACGCCCGTACCCCCCCGCCGCCGCCGCCGCCCACAAGCCGCCCAAAGACCTGCAGATGTGGAGTAGCACTCTTCTTTTTTTCACAGCCTGTCGCTATCAAAACCAGACCGCCAAGAATCAAGGCAACAAGTTTGCGATTCATGGCTTTCCCCCCTTCAGCGCTCAACAATGCGCAGGAGTATACCTCACACTGATGCCGGAAGAACCGCTAGAGCAGCTTGAAGGCCCGCGGCACCCGCCACTCGGACATATAGTCGCCTAGGCGTGGGATGGGCGCATGAGGGCATATGGGCGCATGTATGGGTTCGAGCCGGATTGCGCATCAGAGCGCAGCTCCGCGGTCGTGGCTTCGCCGTCGATTCGCGGCCATCGATTCGGGGGGAATTGGTGCAGGAACCATTTCTCGGGCGCCCGCGGTCGCGCAGGGTGTTTTCCCATGCGAATTGTGCACCGGCTTTCCTCAGCCATGGCTCCCTCTGACACCATTCCTCCCTCCCCCGGGCAATAGCCGCGTCAAAGCTTTGCCAAGAGAGAGTCCGTTCAGGAGATTGCAAAATCAAAATACAATCGTCAGCGCCAACCCGCCCAGGAGGTGGCTAAATTGGACAGCCCTGGTTCAAAACGGCCGACATAAGCGTCGGGGGGACATCCAAAGTCGAACGCAGCCACGCGTCTTCGTCAATCCACTGGCCCCCCGATGCGATGGTCGGAAAACCCTTTACTTGCGGAGGCAATTTCGCCAAGAAGTATGGCCCGGGCAGGTCCTTGAAGAACGATGGGAACTCGACGTTGGAAACGGCCTCCTGTGAGTTGAAGTAAGCGAGGGCGGCGGGTAAATCCCCCGGCTTTATTTGGCCAGCTTTGGCTCCTTCTTGGATTTGTATCTTCAAATCGGCCCATTCGTTACTGGAGAAGATGAACACGAGATGGCGTTTTGCCGCGTAGCTCCGTATCCGCGGGTCATTGAGAAAACACTTGAGTTGCTTGGAGTAACCGCACCAGGTGGCCAGGAATATTAGGTCCGTAGCGCCTTCCGCTTCGATTCTCTGATATCCTTGTGGGGTATTCACGATAATGGCGAGAGAGGGTTTGGGGACTTGATCAGTGGGCCATTTCGAGTGAGTCACGAGCCACGAGACGACCACCAAGAGGACCAAAATCGCCGCACGTGCCCCGGCCACATGGTATATACCTTTTCCGATTAAAATTATTCTTGCATGAACCGGGAGTTCTCTTTTGGTTTCCCCATAATCAGGCGATATAGACGCCATCGCCTGCGCGGGAGGGCTTTGGGGGGTGCTCCGCTGTTTAACCCTTACTTGGTCGATTCGGGCACGGAGCTCGGCGTTGGCGGGGTCGGCTGCAAGCCCATCACGATAGGCTACAATAGCGTCGCCAAATTTTCCCTCCCGGCAATAGAAGTCCCCCACCATAAGCGCGGCCTGGAGGTTGCTGGGGTGCACAGCCGCCCTCCGGCGTGAGTTCTCTCCTCCTGCTGACCTGTGCACGTCGGCGCCCGGAGACTCACACTCAGGCCGAGAGGCGACGGTGGAAGCGGCCTCGCTGGCTTGCCAGGGCGTGCCGGGCCGGGGGTATCGCCCAAATAAGAAACTTAGCGCGGGATGGGTCCGCGGCGAGTCCATCACTGATTTCGGAAGCTTCCCCCGCACAGCGACATACAATCCCGGCAAGCCGAGAAAGACTAGCCAAATAATCCCGTCCAACGGGCCGCACGGACCGTTATTTGGTCGGTTTTCCGACATGCAGTCGGCCGTCAGCGGGGCCGTGCGCAGCAGATACGCAACCCAAACAGTGATGAGAAATACCGCGCCACCAATGATGCGGACTGCGGGGCCCCGCCAAGTGTGGCTAAAGCAGGCCACGGCGATGAGGCCGCAGAACCCAACAGCAAGGTACATCCCCAGGGGGTCTCTCGAAGGTGCGGTTCCCTCCGACAGGACGAATATGGCTGCAAAGAATAGCGCGAACAACCCCAGTGTCCACCGCGCGCCACGACTCATCTTCCGTCCTCCAGCGGGGGATTCAGGAGCACCAGGGGCCCTTGCGCAGTATCAGGGTCGCCCTCCGACAGTTTCATTCGTACGATGGTACGGCGAGCTAGGAACTCAGTACTTTGCTCAATCTGGAAAGGGGACAAGATAGCGGAAGGGAAGAAGCTGCGTAGGCCCATGGCATCGACCCAACTGAAAGTTTCATCTCCAGCTATGAACGCAGAGTTTAGCACGATAATCAGCATGAAGAAACCGCGATCAGCGCACACGCTTTCCCGCTATGTCGGTGGGCGCAGACCGTGCGAGAATGTGCGATTCGATAAGTCTTAGGGGAGTTGTAATCATGCTAAAGACTCTTTTGATGAGGCGAGAAATGGTTCCTGGGCGAGAAATGGTTCGTGGAACCATTCCCCCTAAGTCTTAGGGGAGTTGTAATCATGCTAAAGACTCTTTTGATGAGGCGAGAAATGGTTCCTGGAACCATTCCCCCCTCCCGACCGGTGGATGGCGTGACATCTACCGCGCCCACTGACAGTCCGGGAAAACAGGGGACGATGCGCGAGACGGGCTGCTGCCGGATTGCGCAGAGCGCAGCTCCGTGGTCGTGGCTTCGCCGTCGATTCGCGGTCAACGATTCGCAGAGCTGTGCTCGGCCGCCATTGCCATCACAAACACGCAGGGCACATAGCCCAAAAACGCAAATAGAGCCAGGTTCCGACGCCTTCGGTACTCCGCCAAGGTTCAATGGGCTCGCTCATGGCCCTTCACTCATCACTGCTTTTTGGTTTTGCCGAAGAAAACCGCTGGCGAAACATGGAAACGCTGGCTGAGCCGCGCGATGTGGTCGCGGTTCAATCGGCGCTTGCCGGAGAGAACCAGTGATACCGTGCTCTCGCTGCCCAATTCCGCGGCGATGTCCCTTTGCGAGAGTCCATTCTGCTCGAGAAGAAAACGGAGTACGTCGACCGGGTTGGCGTCCGGAATCGGATAGCGCTCCGTCTCGTAGCGCTCAATGAGCAGCGTCAGAAGCTCAATGGCTTCCTCCTCTGCCTGTGTGAGGCGAGACTTTGCCGTCAGCTTAAAGAGCTCTTCCGTGTACTTCGCGAGCTCCTCGTCCGAGTGGATCAGGCGCGGTGCACCCTGCCGGATCATTTCAGTTGGATTTGCCAATGCCGTGCTCATCGCGTAACCCCTTTATCCCAGTTGGCGGGATTGTCGTACTGCTTGTGCGTCAAGAAGGACCGAATATAAATGTGCCCTTCGGTGGTCCTCCCATCCTTTACGCGCGAGTAATGAATGATGGTGACCAGACGGTACCGGTTCTGAAGGATATTAAAGATCACATACCCCTTCACATCATCGGCATCCTTGAAAACCTGCCGGACTTCCACGAAGTTCCGCCACCGCGCGACCTTTGCGATTTTGCGCCAGGCCATAATTTGTTTGGCGGCATCGGGATATTGCTCCATGGCTTGATTCAGGTGCTTCTGGGTGACGACATGCATGAAGTTTCTTCCCTTGTCCTGCCGCAACCAGAACCGCAGCACTTCTCAGGATACTTTGCAAAATGAAAAGGGTCAACAACAACTTTGCGATTTGCAAAGACGGGCGCCCACCTTCGGGAGCGCGAGCCCGTAACCACGGTCAGGGTTTGTCTGACGGTGGTCCTTTCCCCGGTTGCGGGATTATGAGCGAGAAGAGATTACGGTCAGGGGTTTTCTGACCGTGGCTACGAGATCTGCGAATCGTTGACCGCGAATCCACGGCGAAGCCCCCACCGCAGAGCTGCGCTCTGCGCAATCCGGCATTTCCTTACACTGCGTTGTTGAAATTCGGGGCGGTTGGTCGGTAGGGGCCTGGGCCGCCTCCCGCCGCTCTCTTTCCCTTGTAGGCATTCGTGAAGCGAACTCGGATTAGCCAGAAAATCATCAGCACCAAGGGCAGGAAACTCAGGAGAAGAAGTACACCGGTCTTGCGCAGCAAATCGGGGAATACTTGTTGCCGTGCCAGGAATATGGACGCGGCGGCGATGAACAGCGCAAAGCACATGCGCCAAAGATGCCGCGCGAGACGGGGTGTGCCGGAAATTCCGTGGCGCACAAGCATGCGAACGTCGCCCATGGCGGCAAGCAAGGCCACGGAACCAAGGAAAAAATAATTCCCGGGGGGATACCCATGCACTAGCCCCGTCGGGCTGTTCGCTGCCTCCAACCCGTAGGTCACCGTGACCGCTGCGACCGCCAACACAGCCAGAAGCGCACCCCAATCAAAAATGCTCGTTTCCGCGTTCCTGCGCCGGGCGGTCATCCATGCCGTTGCCACCAGATAGAACGTTAGAGCGCCTCCCAGAACATCGCCCGGGCTGGATTTCTTGATCGCCAGGAACATCCCACTTGCGGACATGCTCAGCATCGATATGACAAATACGGTTCCCGCAAGGACATGCCGGCGGGAACCTTTGCGGAAGGAAACTGCGGCAAATCCCGACAGCATTCCCATCGTCCCAGCGCAGATATGAAAAACCAGTAGGGGTGAAAATCGCATTCCTCATTCCTTATGGTGACACTTACGAGAACCGACGCCCTAAGGTTCAACTTTTCTTTGGATTTCCCCCCTTCGGATTGCGCAGAGCGAAGCTCTGCGAATCGTTAACCGCGAATCCACGGCGGAGCCTAAACCGCCCCGATGCATCGAGGCGCGAGTCTGTTACAATGAAGCTGGTCAGGGCACGCGAAACAACATGGCGACAGGTTACAAATCGGACTTGGTGAAGATCTATCAT
>Ga0326727_10009810_pt1 | contig 23240 bp, 20 predicted proteins | sample MB2enrmetagenome_FD_207643 | JGI IMG/M metagenome (GOLD analysis project Ga0326727, IMG submission 207643) | Lab enriched peat soil microbial communities from McLean, Ithaca, NY, United States - MB29MY | ecosystem: Environmental > Terrestrial > Soil > Wetlands > Peat | place: USA: New York... | reverse complement strand
TGCTGTCGGCCGGAACATTGGTGCCATGAAAATTGACCGGCAGATTGCCAAATACCTGGGAGGCGGCAGGGAGATAAGCTTCGTCGTAGATGCCATTGCTAAAGATGTTGTGGGTTGGCGCCGTCTTGAACGCCGGTTGAAAGAAATAATTGGTATTGTTAAAATAGGCCAGGACATCGGCGCCGCTCAAAACCCGGCCAAAGACGGTGTAAGGTCCGCCGCCGTTCGTATAGACGTCCAGAAATGGGTTGTCCACCAGGTTGAAATAGAACGCGTTGGCCGCCCCGTTGACATTGCCGGAGGGCAGGGCCATGGCAATGGTTCCCTGCTGGTTGCTCACTCTCGGCCCCGCATAGAATTCACTGGGCACCTCCTGCGGCAGGGTTGGATATTGGATCACTCCCTCCGTCACATAATAGTCGTAAATATCCACCAGGGTATTTGAGGTTGTTATCGGCGTCGCATAGGTCTCTTCGATCTGATTGGTCGCCGCGTAACTGCCCCCTTGCAACACGAATCCCGAAACGAGCCGGTCAAAAAACATGTTCGAGTATGCGCCCGAGTAAATATAATGCACAAAATTCTGCACCGTCATCGGTTTGTCGTGGTCGAACAGTTCCACCACCACGTTGCTCGGGCCGGTCGCAAAACCGACGATTTGGAAATTGACGATTGTTCCCTGGAGCACCGTCAGGTTGGCCGAGTTGCTGACGTAGCTCCCGGCGGAACCCCCGACGATTACCCAATAAGCACCGGCCTTATTGGTGCTGACATCGCTGAAATTCAGTTCCGCATTGGTTGCGCCAGTAATGTTGGTCCCTTGGAATACCCACTGATAACTGGTTGCGCCGTTGGCAGTTACGACGAAATTGGCGGTTGAGCCGGCGTCAATAGTGAGGTCCTGGGGACCTGAGACGATGATCGCTTGACCGGCATTTGCGGCGGAAACGGCAATAAGGAGAAGGACGAGGGAGAAAAAGAATTTCATTGGAGCGCCAATATGGCGGAAAACTGCGGAAATTGAAAGCGGAAAATGGCGGTTTTGCCAATTTGTCACTTTGCGCTAAGTTGTTTCCCGTATGAATGATTTGCAACCCGGCCGCCGATTGGCCATGCTGGAAAGGATGATATGAATCATGTTGGTTTTTGCCCGGACAAGCCGGGGCGGTGGCGCGCGCTGTTCGCCGCCTTCGCGCTCACCGGCTTGCTGGCTCTCGCTATGAATGCACAAGCCCAATCGAACAACGTGCCCGCCAAATTGGAAACCGCCACCATCGGCGGCGGCTGTTTTTGGTGCGCCGAAGCGGTCTTTCAACGCATCCCCGGCGTCAAATCCGTCACTTCCGGCTTCGCCGGCGGCACGGTGCCCAAACCCAGTTATGAGCAGGTCTGCACCGGCACGACCGGCCACGCCGAAGTCATCCAGCTCACCTTTGATCCGGCCGTCCTTTCCTACGACAAGCTGCTGGAGATTTTCTGGGAAGCCCACGATCCCACCACGCTCAACCGCCAGGGCAACGACGAGGGGACGCAATACCGCTCCATCATCCTCTACGCCAACGACGCGCAGAAGAAGGCGGCCGAGGCGTCCAAGGCACGGGCGGCGAAGCGGTTCAAGAAACCGATCGTGACCGAGATCGTGCCGCTCAAGGCCTTTTATCCGGCGGAGGATTATCACCAGGATTATTACAATTCGAACAAGAGCAAGAACAGTTACTGCCAATTCGTCATCACCCCCAAACTCAAGAAGCTGATTGCCGAAGGTATCATTCCGCAGGGGAAAGAATAGGGCCACGATGCGACGGCAGTACCCTTTTCAATTGATCGAAGACAAGTGGCAGCGTCAATGGGACGCGCAGGCCGCTTTCCGCGCGTGGAACCCCAAGGACGAAATCCCGGCCTCGCATCCGTTCGCCAGAAGGCACGGATTGGCCGGAGCGGCCGGGGCGGAACAGTTGCCGCCGAAGTATTACATACTTGACATGTTTCCTTATCCCTCCGGCGCCGGCCTGCACGTCGGCCATCCCGAAGGTTACACGGCCACGGACATTCTCGCCCGCTACCGGCGCGCCCGGGGGTTCAACGTGCTGCATCCGATGGGCTGGGACGCCTTCGGCCTGCCCGCCGAGCAATACGCCGTCAAAACCGGCCAGCATCCGCGGCAGACCACCGCGAAAAACATCGCCACCTTCAAGCGTCAAATAAAGGCGCTCGGCTTCAGTTACGATTGGTCGCGCGAACTCGCCACCACAGACCCGGACTATTTCAAATGGACACAGTGGATTTTTTTGCGGCTTTACAATTCGTGGTTCAATCCGGCGGCCAACAAGGCCGAGCCGATTGAGACTTTGCCCGATCCGCCCGGCAACCCGTCGCCGGAGGCCCGGCGGCTCCATCGGGACAACCACCGGCTGGCCTACGTGACCGAGGCGCCGGTCTGGTGGTGCGAGCAACTGGGCACCGTGCTGGCCAACGAGGAAGTGGTGGACGGCAAGAGCGAGGTCGGCGGCTTTCCCGTCGTGCGCAAGCCGATGCGGCAATGGATGCTGCGCATCACCGCCTACGCGGAACGCCTGCTGGAGGGCCTGGAACATATCGAGTGGAGCGATTCGCTCAAGGAAATGCAGCGGAATTGGATCGGGCGCAGCGAAGGCGCGGAAGTGGAATTTCCGATTGCAAGTTGCGGATTGTCCACCCTCCGTAGGCTCGGCGAAGGAGGGCGGATTTCCTCCTTCGCTAAAGCTACGGAGGACAGGGCGGATTCAAAGATCCGGGTGTTCACCACGCGACCGGATACGCTTTTTGGCGCGACTTACATGGTGCTCTCGCCGGAACACAAATTGGTGGAGTCCCTCGCCACGCCCGAACAAAAGAAGGCGGTGGCCGATTACAAGGCTTATGCCGCCGGCAAATCCGATCTCGAACGCACCGAACTCGCCAAGGAAAAAACCGGCGTCTTCACCGGCGCTTACGCGATCAATCCTGTCAATAATGAAAAAATCCCGATCTGGATCGCCGACTACGTGCTGGCCACCTACGGCACCGGCGCGATCATGGCCGTGCCGGCCCATGACGCGCGCGATCTTGAATTTGCCGCCAAATTCAATTTGCCGGTTGTCCAGGTCGTCCAGCCGCCGGACCCAAGAACCGATTGGCGCGGTTTCGTGGAGGACGGAACCTCCGTCAATTCCGCCGGACCGGAAATCTCCATCACCGGCCTGCCGACGCCCGACGCCAAAAAGAAAATTACCGCCTGGCTCGAAGAAAAGGGTCTCGGCAGAAAAATGGTCAACTACAAATTGCGCGACTGGCTTTTCAGCCGCCAGCGTTATTGGGGGGAGCCGTTTCCCATCGTCTGGAAACGCGACGCGGCGGGGAACCTTTATCACGAGGCGCTGCCGGATTCGGCGCTGCCGGTCTTGCCGCCGGAATTGAGCGACTACAAGCCGACCGCCGCCGGCGAACCGCCCCTGGCGCGGGCCAGGGATTGGGTTCACCTTCCCGACGGCTCGACCCGCGAAACCAACACCATGCCGCAATGGGCCGGCAGTTGCTGGTATTACCTGCGCTTCACCGACCCCGCCAACGACCGCGCCCTGTGCGGGAAGGACGCCGAGAGTTACTGGATGGGCACCGCTCAGAATCTTAATCTTAATCCTAATCTTAATCTTAATCCTTCTGTAGCGGCGGTCTATGACCGCCGCGAACTCCGCCAGACCGGCGCTGACACAGCGCCGCTACAGAAACCCACCATCGGCATAGACCTCTACATTGGCGGCGTTGAACACGCCGTGCTGCATCTGCTCTACGCCCGCTTCTGGCACAAAGTTTTGTTTGACTTGGGCCTGGTTTCCGCTCCCGAGCCGTTTTACAAACTGGTCAACCAGGGTTTGATCCTCGGCGAAGACGGCCAAAAAATGTCCAAGTCGCGCGGCAACGTCGTCAACCCCGACGACATTCTGAAGGAATACGGCGCGGACGCCTTCCGCCTCTACGAAATGTTCATGGGCCCGCTGGAGATGGTCAAACCGTGGAGCACGCGCGGCGTGGAAGGCGGCTACCGTTTTCTGGGCCGCGTCTGGCGGCTCTTCGTGGACGAGCGGAGCGAAACCGAATTCGAGCAAAGCCAGACCGCGCGGGCCGGCGACGGATTGGCCGCGCTGGAAAAAATTGAACTCAGCGCCGCCATCCAGGACATCGCGCCCACCGCCGCGCAATTGAAGGCCCTGCACGGTTGCACCAAAAAAGTCACCGAAGACCTGGACGGCCTGCGCTTCAACACCGCCATTTCCGCGTTGATGGTGTTTGTCAACGAAGCCATTGCCTGGGAAACCAAGCCCGCCTCGATCCTGCGCGATTTTCTCATTCTCCTCCAGCCTTTCGCCCCGCACCTGGCCGAAGAACTCTTCGCCAAATTGGCCGCCGACGGCAGGGCGAGACTCCGTCGAGCCGAAACTCAATTCCAACCCGGTAATGCTCCCGACAAGTCAGTGCCGCCCGCCGCCCCCCCGTCCACCATGCCCGCCGATGGCAGGGCGGGCAGTCCCCTGCCCGCCCCCGTCGAACCGCAGATCCCCGGCCTCGCCTACCAACCGTGGCCGAAATACGACCCCGCGCTCCTCGTGGAAAAGACCATTGAAATGCCGGTGCAAATCAACGGCAAACTGCGCGACCGGATCGTCATTGCCGCGGACGCCACCAATGCCGAAGTGGAGTCCGCCGCCCTGGCCGCGGAAAAGATCAAACTCTTCCTCGAAGGCCGCCCCGTCAAGAAAGTCATCATCATCCCCAAGCGTCTGGTCAACATCGTGGTGTAACCGAATCTCCGTATCACTCGTTCTTGGTTCTGGCCCAGAGCGCAAAGGCTTCCCGCCCCACCTCAGCCAATGGTCTCTTGCCCGCCGCTTTCTCGACGGCTTTCTTGAGGGGCGATGGAAGAAAAACTTCAACTTTGGACACGGCGGCTTTCGCCAATTTGGCGCGCTGCCGCTTTTTGCGGAGGCGGGCCTGCTCCCGTGGCGTCAAGATGGACTTTTTCGGCCTTCCGCGATGAAGAGGCGGATTCAGATGATTTTTTTCTTGCATTATCGTGACATGTCACCTAATGTGCCGCCATGCAAAAAACTCTTTCTCGCCTTCAAGAGCCTGGGCGTGATATGCTAAATGCACGACGCGATAATATGCATCATTTGCCGGCAGTCAATTCCCTCGCAGCTTTGACCCTGGGCTGGGACGCTCGATTTGTGGGCGGCTCCGTCCTGCTCAAGGCGGATTGCTTCGACTGGTTGAAACGCGCCCCGGAAAACTCCCTTCATGCCATCGTCACGGATCCGCCTTATGGAGTGAAAGAATACGACGCGGACCAGCTTCAAAAGCGCGAGGAAGGACGCGGCGGAGTTTGGCGCATACCTCCGGCCTTCGACGGACACCAAAGGTCGCCGCTGCCGCGCTTCACGGCCCTGGACAAGAAGGAGCGCCGGCGCATTTTGGAATTCTTCACCGAATGGGCCAGGCTGGCAGGCGCAGCCCTTCGTCCGGGAGGCCATTTATTCATCGCCACGAACTCGTTCATGTCCCAGCTAGTTTACGGCGCGTTGGTGGAGGGCAAGCTTGAATTCAGGGGGGAAATCATTCGTCTCGTGCAAACTCTCCGGGGCGGAGACAGGCCAAAAAACGAGGAAAAAGAATTTCCCGACGTTTGTTCGATGCCGCGCGGCTGCTTTGAACCTTGGGGTCTGTTTCGGAAACCTCTCCCATTCCGCATGACCGTGGGAGAATGCCTCCGGCAATTTCAAACCGGAGGATTGCGCAGATTGCCGGACGGCAATCCATTCAAGGATGTTATCCCAAGCGAAAAGACACCGCAGCGCGAGCGCAGAATCGCGGCCCATCCCAGCTTGAAACCGCAGTCTTTTTTGCGCCAAATGGTCTATGCGGCACTGCCGCTGGGCGAGGGGGTGGTGGTGGATCCTTTCATGGGATCAGGCTCAACCGTGGCCGCCGCGGAACATCTCGGATTGCACTCCATCGGTGTGGAACGCGACGCCGACTTTTTTGCCATGTCGGAGAAGGCGGTGCCAAGGCTTGCCGCGCTGGTGCCGGACCAGGCCGAAAGAGAGGAAATCATCGAGGAGCAGTTTCAGTTGCTGGAGGAAGTGGACCTGAATGGCGGTAAAGCCAATTCGCTTCCATCTTCTCGTATCCGTTGCGCGTCACGCTCGCCGTGATGGTTCGGCGGCTGGTGGCAGACCTTCCCGAAAATGCCCAGTCGCTCTTTTGGATTTTCGCGCCAACGACTTTGAGAAACTGGAAAGGACGGGGCGGTTGCGGTTTGTTGGTTTTCTTGACCAGTTGCGACGTGTTGCTGTCGAACACAAAAACCAGGAGCCAGGTGTCTTCCGCGTTATGGCCCTGCCAGCCGCGTCCATAGCGAGACGCCTTGATCTCAATTCCTTCACCGCAGTGCTGCATCGCGTCTCCAGGAAACTTGCCCGCCGGCAGCAGATCGGGATGACCGTTGTGATAGCGGTTCTTCACCAGCGTGGCGCAAAAACTTGGAATCGTCACACTCATAAACTCGCCGACAAGGCTGCTAAAATTCGCCGCCATCATGAAGGTTTCCAGCCGGCGTATTCGCTTCGTGTGCAACCGGCTGTTGATGAAACCCAGGAAACCCAGAAATTCTTCCATGCCGCGCCGAACGTGGTCGGTCGTCAGACCATAAGGAAGGCTCGCGGCAGGATTAAAACCCGCCGGGTTTATCGGCGTGGGCGCGCAAGCTTCCCTCTCCGTGTATTCTTTCATGGCCACGATACTTTGTCCGCTCCGGACGTTCTCCGCCTCAAGGCAGATTCCGCTCTTGTATCGTCAACCCGGACAAATGGCCACTTCTTTCTCGGAACACTCAGCTCGCCGGTTCTGCGATCGAAAGTTCGTTGGGCCTGCTTTTCGTTACCCACCACAAAACGCTTCCAGTCGCCGCCACGAGCAGGAGGATTGCCAGCACAGAAGTGGATTGGCTCGGCCCCTGGTGGCCAATTTTGCCTTCCAGGTAGGTCTGGTAATTGATTCCTTGGCCAGTCAGCAGTCCGAGCGTGGATTCGTCAGCAGGGGCGATGAAGTCTGGAGAGCGAAGGTCGGAGATCCACAGTTTTCTGGAGCCATCCGGATATTCAAATACTTCGAATCGGGCATTTTGGTGTTGAGCGATGATGCCCGGGACCTGGTCAGCGGCGACCCGGCGAATCTTCCAGTCCGTGGTCAGGCTCAGGATAACGGCCACGGCAACCATTCCGCACGCAACCAATGCGGCAAAGGCTTTGTCCACGCGGCGTTCGTTTCTTGCGGCAGCGATGGGGCGCGGCTCGCATGGCTGCTTGTTGCGTCTGCGCAGTAAAGTCGCCGCGCCCGCAACGACGATGAAGAAACAAAAGGCAGGGAACACCGCCAACGTTGCCCATTTGCCGAATCGAAACATCCTGTCCCGGATGCGCTGGGTAAAGTCCCGGTTGTCATTGCTCGTTGTATAACTAATGCCTTTCTCAGCCAGCAGCGCCAACGTGCTGTTTTCTGCCGGCGCGGCCATGCAGGAAGCAGGCAGCGCGCTAACCGGCGCGCCCTCTTCGCGCACCTGGCCAAAGAGGTAACGGAACCCGTTTCGATGTTGGTACAGGTGAAATCGGATGTTGCGTCCCTTGGAATTGGCGATCAGGTTTTGCGCTTCTGCCGTGGACAGGTACTGGGTTTGGGGATGGTGCAAGCGGGAATTTACCATGGAGAACCAGAAGCAAAATGCCAGACAAAGGAGCGCCCCTGTCATTGCCAGTACCACCCAAAGGGTCATGGATTTTCCAGCCCGACTGGAGATTTGCGCGCCGCCAGCCGTCTCAGGACCGATTCGCCGCCGTCGCTGCCAAATCCAAATGACCAGAGACAGAGGCGCCACTCCACAGATGAAGACTGGAATCAAGAAGTCCATATATAACTCCGCGAAGGGCATGATTCTTGCGCCGGACATCTTGGCTTTCTCTAACAAGGCCAGGAGCAGCGCAGGCAGAATGACAAAGAGGAACATGCCGGCGCCCATGATGCGCCAGAAGGCGGCCACGGACCGGCGCGCCCGCTCGCCGTGCTGACGATCTCCTCCCATCTTATACCCGATGTACCCGCCCAGCGGCAAAATGGGCGCAATCCAGCAAAAGAAGCCTAAGAGGATTTTGGAAACGCTCTGAAGAAATCCGCCCAAGGCCGTCGTCTTGGCCGCCACGCCGCCTTGCTGCGCCAGGGCCATGCCAACCGCCGCCGCCTTGCCGGTGGTGGCCAGCAGCGGCAGGGCGGCAATCACGCCGACCGTGAAGGTCTTGCCCGGACGGGTTTGTTTCAGCGCGCCGGCGACAAAGGCGAGGAATTGCTCCTGCAACATTTTCCGCCCGCGCGACAGTCGTTGCTTCACTGCATCCTCACTGAGACCCAAATCCTGCGCAACGGTCGCGATGGATTGGTGTTCGCGATAAAACAACACCAGCGGTTCGCGATAGATTTCCGGGATGCGTTCCAGTGAGCGCCAGAGTATCGCCTTTTCCTCGTCGCTGATGACCTGGTCCGGCGGCAGCGGTTCCGGTGAAACCCATTCCTCCACCGCTTCCAGCGATTCGGCGGCATGATCCGGCTCGCGTCCCTGCCGCCGGAACTCATTGCTGATGAGAAAACGGGCGATGCTGCACAGCCAGGGGCGCAACTTCGCCGGTTCGCGCAGATCGGCCAACTGCTTCCACGCATTGACGAATGTCTGTTGCGCCAGGTCTTCGCTCTGACTGACGTTGCCGGTGGCGCAATAGGCCAGCGACGCGATCAAGGTCTGATACCGCTCCACAATCCGGCCAAAGGCCTCCCGATTGCCGCTCAGGCTTCCTGCCACCAAATCGGCATCGCTGAGTTCTGCCGCATACATCGCTTCGTTTTTCATCATATCCATCCCATAAGCAACCGAAAAGCCCCATGAGGTGACAGAAAACCCGCCAGTGCGAATGCACAAGCCACCCGTTGTGGAAGAAGTGCGCGAAAAACTCCGTCGGGAACTTCCGGTAGTGGGCTACTTTGAATTGAAATAGCTTCGGGCGGGAGCGGATTCGAACATTTTGATTGAAATAATTTGACAGCGCAAATGGACGGGCGGAAGTTGTCGCCATGCGCGGCAATTTATTTTTGTGGTTCATGCGGAGAAAACCGAGTGCCGCAACTCAAACACTCCCAAGTGTTGTCAGGGTTAAACTTCAGCTCACGTCGGTTATTTTCGTTCATGCACTTACCGCAGAATTTGGTCTTGCCGGTCGTACTTTGCCAAAAACCTCCTTTTTCAACCCATCGCGCCCAACGGCGTGGGTTTTTTGATGCCGCAATCCAAAATCTCAATGCAAAATACACAGCGCATAAAATGGCTAGTTCGAGTGCTATCAGCAGCAACCGCGTATTCGATTTGGTGGCCATTGCGGTGCAAATTGAATCCCCAAACTTGGCCGTCAGAGCTGTACACAGCAACGCTGACGCTCCTGCTATTCCTCCCAGCATGTGTTTTAATAGCTTTTCTGGCATCATGGTTTGAGACAGCAATGGAACGCGAAAACCGGCTAAAAAACCAGAATAATAATCGGCCAGCCGTCAAATCAAATTGACTATTTCTTCCAAGCTCCAAACGTGATCGGCAATCCCCGCCTCCATTGCCGGGGTGACGCGCAAGGTTTGGTGAATCCGGCAGAAATTGTAGTGCATGAAGTGGAGGGCGACTTGATGCTGGTGGTTTTCGAGCTTTTTTGAAAAGGCGTTGGTCAGCCGGGTAAAACGGCGGCTGTTCATTCGGACGGTGAGGTTCTGGCGTTCAATGTGGCTGGTGGAAACAAGTCGGGTTTCAGGATGCCCGCTGACGCACTTTTTCCGCGTGCCGACGCAAGCTGGCGGTGAATAACGGGCTTCTGTGATTGGGCCTTGTTCCGTGCCGTATAGCTTTATCAGTTGGGCGTAATCAATGTCCGCGCCAAAGGCATCTTCCACGGCCTGCAAATACGCTTTATGTCCATCGCTGGTCAACTGGACGCGGCTGGCGAGACGGCCCGCAAGATTATTGATGAACTGGTAAGCGTCCACCGCGTCCCGTTTGCCGACATGAAACGCGGGGACAAGTTTCGTCTCCGAGTCCAGCGCAATCCACGTCCAAGTGTCGCCAAGTCCAAGTTTTCCTTTCAGTTTTTCCGGCAGGTTGGCTTCTTTGCAGCGCGTGAAACTCCAAACCTCGTCCACCTGAATTACCCGGCATTTGAGGTTGCGCATGGTCTTGTCCATGAACGCGGCGCAAGCCGTGCCAGCGGAAATCAGCATCCGTTCGACGGTTTTCTTGGCCGCGCCCGTCAGTCGGCAGGTTGCCCGCATGGAGCAACCTTCCACCAGATGATGGAGGATTTCAGCGCGTTTATCGGTTGCGAGAATGTTCATGTTGGCCTTACTGTAGCATAACCGCTTATGCTATGCAAATAAAAAGAGTACCTCTATGCAACTTATTTTGTAATCAGTTTCTAAACGTCTTTCTTGTCCGGCCAGCGGGCGGGCATGGCGAGCTTTTTCAATCGCTCTGTGCGCCGCTTTATCTCTGCCTCTGAGAACTTCTTTGGCTTGCCTTTTGCCAGCCGTCCAAGTGCCTGCGCTGCTTTATTCATGGCGGCACTATGCCATATTCGCTTATGGGATGCAAGGGAAATCGCTTGCAATCTTCCGCCAGGCATGGCAACGTATCCGTGTAAATGGTGGACGCGGCGAGAATTGAACTCGCAATCCCGGAGTCTAACAACGCGGGGTTTGCCGGTTAGCTTACGCGCCCCAGAATCCGTTTGCCTGTCGGCGGAAGTGACGCTCTCTCAAAAGTTCATCACTTCCGCCGTTTTGTTTTCTGGGCGACTGGTTGCGGCGTCACCAGCCCCCGCGTGTCCTTCTCATGCCTCAAATTTACCAGATTGGGAAATCCCCCTGCGGAAGTATAATTGGATGCGAACCTGCATATTTGCCGATGCGAAACCTCACTTTTTGGATTGCGAAACTGCACTTTTTGAAGATTTTGGAAATGCGAACGGGTATTTCTCCGGTTGCGAAGATCACTTTCTGGGATTTTGACCGCCTCCAAGAGATTTTTGTTGTTTTCGCCTTTTTCTTTTCCTTCGCGCTTTTGGAGTCCAAGAGGATTTTGCAGCGTTCTGGCGTTGTTCAAGCCGATTGAGCCACCTCCAGTTTTCAATCGAATTAAACAGTTCGTTGAAGTCTCTTTCATACACCCAATCGCGGGTGTACTTTGCGATGACTTCGTTCGCCATATCCATCCATTGCGCGTCGGTTTTTGTGTTTTGCTCTGAAGGGGGAAGGCCGAGGTTTTTAATGTCGGCTTCAAGTTTCCGGGTCCAACACCAATACTTTCGGAAAAAATGCAAACGATCTCCGTGCAGCCTGCCTCCGAAAGCGAGACGAAGAAACACCTTGAATTTAATCGGAAACCGTGACGGTTTGGCTGGCATGTCCAGCCAATAAAGCCCCAAAGATCACAATGAAGAAAGCCCGAAAATCACCGCTTTTTCTTGGGCTTCTTGATGGGAGGCGGGACAACGGGCCGGTTGCTCAAAGCGATCACGTCTTGAACGACGCTGTACGCGACCTGGTTGGCATCCCCCTTGCGCTTTTTCTTTGGCTTTATCATGCCGAAAGCTTACCACGCCGGGAGGGGCTGGCGGAAACAAAATTGAAAGTAGCCCACTACCGAACTTCCACTTGCCTTGGAATCTAAAGTGTGAAAGGTTATGGGTAAATTATGAACGAAGACAGCCGCATTCTTATTGACCCGGCCATCTGCCACGGCAAGCCCGTCATCCGTGGCACACGGATGCCCGTCTCGCTTGTTGTCGGCAGCCTCGCCGGCGGCATGTCCTTTGAGCAACTGCGGCAGGAATACGACCTTACGAGGGAAGACATCCTTGCGGCTCTCAAATTCGTCGGCGAACTCGCGGATCAAGAGTCCTATCATCTGCTCCCCGCGTAGGCCATGGCCATGCGCTTCCTCGTGGACGCCAACATGCCTCGCTCGAGACTCGCGCTGCTGGCCGATCTCGGCCACACCGGCGAACACGCTGGCGACATTGGCTTGGGCAATGCGCCCGGCTCCCGTATCGCCGCCCGCGCCCGCAGCACCGGCGCGGCTCTGCTGACGCGCGACCTGGATTTTGCCGACATCCGCCATTATCCACCTGCGGACTATCAAGGCATCCTCGTCCTGCGGATGCCCGACGATGCCGTGGCGCAAGCCATCGTCAACCTGCTCCGACGATTCCTCAAGCAAACGGAACTTGCCGCTCAACTTCCCGGCCATCTCGTCATCCTCGAACGCGAGCGCGTGCGATTCCGCCCCGCGCTTCAATGACCGGCGGTGGACTCCTCTCAACGAAGCAACGTCTCAGCCCTGTTTGGCAGGGCTTCCGACAAGTCGGGACTGCCCGCCGCCGGGCATTGGCGGTGAATCAACATTGCGCTGCCGCCTGTTCCCTCTATTTCGGCCAGAGGTAGCTCACCTCGACCTTCACCTCAGGGTGCATTGCCAGAAAGACCGGGCATTTCTTGCTGGCGGTTTCCAGTTTCGTTTGGTCACTCGCCGGCAACTTCTTCGGAAGGTGAATGACAACCTTGATCTGGGCAATGCGGTAGTTGACCAAGTCGTAATTGACGTCAGCCTTCGCTCCCACGATGTCCAGTTTTTCCGCCTCAGCGGTCTTGCCCATGACAATCATCAGACAACTGGCCAGCGCCATTGCCACCAGATCAATCGGATTGAGATCAATTCCCTTTCCACCAAAGGCGCTGCAACCCTCCAGAGGCATGGTCTTCTTCAGAGGATGGTGCGACGCCACAGTATGCACATTTTTGTCGTAAACGACCTGCATTCCTGGTTTCATCACGCTTCCTGTAGAACAGCAATCGGTCTTCTTCGCATGCATTTTTATACACTCCATTTCGGGCCGATTTCCTTCCAGCGCACACCGCGGCCCATTTCTTGGTGCGCACAACAGATCCGGCACGCCGTCCACTTCGTACTGGCCGGCCAGCTTTGATTATACAACCGGGTTTCCCATAGCCACTTTGCATGTTTCGTCAGGCAAAGCCAATAGGCAATGCTTTTGATGCGGGAAGGTCGTGACGCCATGACCCCGCCCCGTCGCCAGACTTGCCGGCTTTGGCTTCCTCTTGAAAGACTACAACAATAGTAATTCTAACTCCGGTTGTAATGCGTCAGTCTTGCCAGGCAGCTCCAGGGCGCGCACTCCGTGCGCGCCGCGGCGGGTCCCCGATGTATCGGGACCCGCCCTGCCTTTTCCGACCCGTCCAGAATTGAACGATTACTCAGGGCAAGATGTGATTGGTCGGGCTGATCTTGCAGGATGGCCCGGCGACCATATTGTTGATTGAGTAACTGGTATCAAACGTTTGCTTAGGATCATCGGGACAACAAGGCAGTTTTCTGTCTGGGCTGCGCCCCAGGCAAGGCTGGAGATCCTTGCTGGTCGGAGTGTCTGTTGGTTGTTTGTGCAGTTCAAACGCCCATTGTTCCTTGGCGCCATCAATGATGCGGAGGTTGGCAATGCAACTGTTTGCTTTGGATGTGCCCCTGCCCACATAGATTGGACCCTCGGCGGCAACCAATAGAGCGATGATCCCAACCAGCACAACCGCGATCACAATCTCAATCGCTGTGAATCCGCCCAATTTGCTGGTCTTGCGGGCCATTTCCATTTTTGACAACGCCACCAACCGCCAGTTCAAATCAGGGAGAAAAATGAGAGAATTCGCCTTTATTTCACTTCGCTTCGGCGGTCACAGACCGCCGCTGCAAAGACAGCAAGTCGGTACGCTGTTTTAAGAGGTAAAAAAGGCGGGCTGGGGTCTCCAAAAGCTGATAAAATCAATATATTTATCAAAAATAGTTATATTTTTCCATTTACATATTGAATTATTTAAGTATTATATTGAGAAATTGAATGAAAAGCCCGTCCACAGCCGGCAAGAAGCTCATCACGCGCTGCCCATTTTGCGGCGATGATCTGGCCATCGCGCGCCTCTCCTGCTGCGGGTGCAAGACGCAGATTGATTCGGAATTGCCGATACCGCTCTTCTTCCGGCTGCCGCAGGATTTGCAGGAATTCGTCTTCACCTTTCTGCGCTGCCAGGGTAAAATTCGCGACGTGGAAAAGGAACTGGGCATTTCCTATCCAACAGTCTGCAAACGCCTCGATCTGGTCAACGAACTATTGGGCAATCAGGGAACGCCCATCAACCGCACGCAAATCCTCGAACAACTGGAACGGGGAGAAATCTCCGTGCAGGAAGCCACCCAACTATTGAAAGAGAGAACCTTATGAATCGAAATATTGCTGAATTTGCCATCCCAGCTATGGTCCCGGTCATTGTGGTCGTGGCCGTGATTTTGCTGGCGACGAACACCTATGGCCGCTATCTGCGCATTTCGCGCTGGAAGGCTGTCCTGTTGCTGCTGGCCGCTTTGCTGGTGGCCATCGGCGTTGGCCTCTGGCAAGTCAATCAAATTGACATGGGACGGACCTCGGTGCGCATCGAGTTTCAGGACCAGGCATTTTTCGAAGGTCTGACGGTCGTTTTCGCGGGGATGTTGCCGTTTGTCCTCTTTCCTTTCCTCGCCAGGCTTTATCTGGCCTGGGTGGCAGGCGCCGTGGCCGAGGAGGAAAAGGCGCCCGGAATGTCAGGAGTCCGGGCCTGGTTGCGCGGCGGCAACCTCATCTGCGCCATCCTTATTGCCCTCTGTTTTTGGATCGGTTTTGGATATGCCTTTTTGAGTCCCTTGGTGCTTGCTCTCCTGGCGTTGCTGGCGTATCCACTGTTGAACATGGCCATGAACGAAAGCCTGCCGCCAACCGCCGCTCCTCCTCCCGCCGCCGGCGTTGCCGGCCCCGTCACTCCCGAACGTGTGCGCGTTCTGAAATTGCTCGATGACGGCAAGATCACCGCGGCGGAATGCGCCGAATTGCTCAATGCCATGGGCCAGCCGACCCGGCCGGCCCAATCGCCCGCGCCCCGGCCCGCCGCGGCATCGCATCGCAAGACGGTGCTGATTGGGGTGGCGCTCCTGCTGGTCGGTTTCTTCCTGCCGTGGTTTGCCTACAACCTGGGTGATGTCAGCAGAGAGTTGATGAGCCAAATATCATCGCCATTTGGCGGAGGAACGCCCACGATTTCCCAAGGGATGGTGTCTGGCCTGACGGTTCATGTCACCGGCGGCGACATCCCCCACGGACTGGGCTGGTTTGTGCTGTTGTTTGGCGTGGTGGCAGCGGTCCTCCCCTATTTGGCCGCCAATCTGGATTCCGAAACCACTCAGAAAGTTTCGCTCATTGCCCTGGGCCTGGGCGCGATAATTCTTCTTTACTTATTCACGCGGAGCATTCGCTTCACCAGCGTTGGATTACTGCTCGTTCTGGCCGGCTACGCGCTCGAAATCCTCGGCGTGATCAAGGAGCGCCGACTGGACTGGCTGCGCGCGCGTTGACACCCCAACCATTAGCGACTTCTGGGGAGCGCAACCGTCCCGGTCGCCCCCGTCGGCGTCCCGCCGACGGATTCTCCCGTCCAAACCAGATCACTATGGGTGATTCCGCAAGCACATCGCCAACGATTCGGGATGATATCCTTCCCATCGGAAACGTCTTTGCTTACACCTTGGCCAGCTCTTCTTTGGCGGATTCCCCGTCCGGCTTGCGGGCGTCCAGGCTCTCGCGCACGGCCTGGGCCAATTGCGCCGGATGGAATGGTTTGGAGAAAAACCGGATTCTTTCATCCAACGCCACGTCCCGCTCGATCATCTCCTGGCTGTAACCGCTGGTGATGATGACCGGCAGGCCGGGATCGGTCTTCTGCAATTTTTCCGCCAGTTGCCGGCCCGACATGCCTTCGGGCATGACCATGTCGCTCAAGAGAAGATCCACTTTTTGGCCGTGGTCTTCCCACAGGCGGATCGCTTCGGCCCCGGTGCTGGCCTCCAATACCCGATAGCCATGTCCTTCCAGGATTTCCCGCACCAGTTCACGCAAGTCCAATTCATCTTCCACCAGCAACACGGTTTCTTTGCCGTCTCGCACCTTGGCAGGTGGCGGGCGCGGCGCCGGTTTTTCCGCCGGCTTGACGGCCAGCGGCAGCGTGATATGGAAACAAGCCCCCTTGCCGGGCTGGCTTTCCACTTCGATCCAACCCTGGTGCTGCTTGACCATTCCATAAACCGTTGCCAGACCCAGTCCCACGCCCTTGCCCACTTCCTTCGTCGTGAAAAACGGCTCGAAAAGATGCCCGATGACCGCCTCCTCCATGCCGCATCCCGTGTCCGCCATGCTTAACCGGGCGAACCTTCCCGCGCGCCGCTCCTGCTTGTCCAGAACGTCCTTCTCGGTCAGAACAAACTCCCTCGTCGAAACCATCAGCTCGCCCCCGCCGGGCATCGCGTCGCGGGCGTTGACGGCCAGATTGACGACAATCTGTTCGATCATCGTCACGTCGGCCAGCACGAACAACTGGCTCTGCGCCAGGTTGCGGCGCACCACAATGCTGCCTCCCAGAATCGGGCCAAGCATGTCCGTGATGTTCGCCACCACCGCGTTCAAATCCAGCACCTCCGGCTGCATCATCTGTTTGCGGCTGAACGCCAGCATCTGCCGGATCAGCTTGGCCGTCCGCTCCACCCCGGAAATAATCTGCGTGAGGGATTGAACGGAATCCTGGTCCAGCTTGGGGTTGTCCATCAGCAGCGCGGCGTGGCCTTGGATGACGGTCAGGATGTTGTTGAACTCATGCGCCACCCCTGCGGCCATCTGGCCCACCGCCGCCAGCCGCTCCTGGCGCATCACGATTTCCTGGCTTTCCACCAGCGCCTTTTGCGCCTGTCTGCGCTCCGCCACCTCCTGCTGCAAATTCTTCGTCCATTCATCTATCAAGCGGAACAACTCCTCATCCCGCTTCTTCCGCCAACGCCGCCGCCAACGCGCCAGCCAGTAATAGAATCCATACCCGGCCAGCAACAGGACCGCCGCGCACATCGTATAAATAGCCGCGGAATGGCTGGCAGCCTGTGGCGCCGCCGCCAGCATCAGCTTCCCGCCAGCCGGTCCGGCCGGGTGTAAAAAAGCGGAAACCTCGTCCCCGGCGGCGACAAGTCTTGCGCCCATCAAGCCAGGGACGACGACAACCCAAAAAAATGATTTGAAGTGCCTCATACGCACCCACGAAACCGCCCCGCCAGATCATCCAGCCGGAACAGATTCAACTTACCGCTTATTTTAGACCACGAGCCACCCATCTACAAGCTAATCGGCAATAATTGGCGGCAGATTAAACAGTTTTACAACTGTCGGCAATTCCCATCCGTGGCGCGGACGTCCGGACCATCGGTTTCACCCCAATCAGGAGCGGCTTTTCGGGAGCGCGACCAGCCCGGTTGCAGCCGTCGGCGTCCCGCCGAAGGCACGTGGCGCGCGCTGCGTCTTCACCCGTTCCGTGGCAATTCCTGCGCATCGCCAATGACCGGGGTCGGTTTTACCGCGCTGGCGCCAGCCTGTCAATCTCCGCCCGGTATCTCTCCGCCAGTGCTTTTTCCCCCAGCTTTTCCGCCAGCGCCTCCATCTTCTGGTAGAGCGCCACGGCTCCCGGCCAGCCGGGGGTCCTCCTGAGGAAAGCATCATACAACTTCAGCGCCTCGGCGTCTCGGCCGGCCCCCTGCAACTGCCCGCCCAGCTCCAGCGTCAGCCGCACGACCGTTTGCGGCGTGGGATGCAGCGCCAACGCTTGACGCAAAGTCTTCATGGCCAGGTCCGCCTTCCCCTCTTTCTCATACAACTGGGCCAGCTTCTCAGTGAGGATCGCGCTTTCCTTCGTGGCCGGCTCCGACTCAAGAAACTTCTCGTAATCGGCCGCCGGCCCGCCATTGGCGAGATTGAGATTCACCCACTGCAATACAGACCATTGCACCCACGGGCTGTGCCGCCGCAGTAAATCGGCGTGCAGCTTCTGTGGATTTCCCCCAAACGGACGATACAGCGGGTCCCCCACAACCGTCGTTTGCCACGAAACCACCCTCTGCGCCGCGCAGGCCGCCTCGCCAAAACTGAATCCCAACAGCATCCACCGGCTGAAAAACACCGCCATATTCGGCGTCCCGTCCAAGTATGGCTCGTCAATGCACCCCATCGTCGCCGTCACCCCTTCCGCCAGCAGCGGGCCGCACCAGTTTTGATTCGTCGAGCGCAACGTGTGCGCGCTGAAGGAATGCAAATGATAGGCAAACGCCCCGGGCATGAACTCCACGTGCGGCTGCGTGAACGGCCCGGAAACAGCCCCGTCATACCAACCCGCGTAAAGCGCAATCTGGCTCATCGGAAATTCCGCCGGAAAAGTCTCCGGCCGCTCATCCACTACCGTCTCAAATCCGTATCGCCGCGTTTCTTTCGACGCTTCCCGCAGCCAGTCATCCCCCCTCTTGTAATCCGTGTTGGTCAGCCCGCGCAGATCAAAATAAGCCCGCCCCCACAAGCCGTTGGTTTCCGCCTCCATCGCCTTGTCCACCAGACTTCCCGCCACCTTCGCGTCCGGCCCGTCCAGCCGCGCCACCATCAGCACGCCCCGCGTCGGATTGAGCTGCGCCCCGTTGGTCACCCCGAAACATGGATTGCCCAGCGGGCCGGCCAGCCTCAACTTCTGCCGGCTCAACGGCAACAGCGTCAGCTCCGAATCCACCGCCGCCCCGTTTCTCCCCCTCATCTCCGGCGCCAGCTTCTCCGCCTCCGGCTCGATCCATTGCGCATCCTCCAATATGCGCAACGGCACTCCGTAACACAAAACCGCGTAACGAATCCTGGCCTCCCTCACCACCGGCCCCGCCGCATTCGTCCCGGACGCCGCCCCGTTCGTTTCAAATACGAACAACTTCTCTTTCTCCAGGAATTTCAGCAACGGCTCCTGCAACTCATCGCGATACTCCGCCCGCGTCATGTTTTCGCCCTCCGGCAACTCCAGCCCGACGACCTGCGCCGCCGGGACCCGCCGCGCCGCGGCGTAATGCGCCGCCACCTGTTGCGATTCCTTCATGCGCGAATTGTACACCACCACCACCGCATCCCCCGTTTCCGCCGCCGCCAGCCGCACCGATCCTCCCGCCAACGCCAGCGCAACGCACAATTCCACCCCTCCAAGTCTTAATCTTAATCCTAATCTTAATCTTAATCTCGCTTTGAACATAAAACCGTGTCACTCCAAATCCACCCGCAGCCCGTCATAAGCAAACTCCACCCCCTCCGGCAATTCCGCCTGCGCCGCATCGTGGTCATAATCGTGCGTCAAATGCGTGAAATAAGTCCGCCCCGCCCCGATCCGCCGCGCCGCCGTCAACGCCTCATCCAGGCACATGTGCGTCGGATGCGGCGTGCGCCGCAGCGCGTCCAGCACCGCCGCCTGCGCCTCGCGCGCCTGCGCCACCGCCGCCGGCGGCACCTCTTTGCAATCGCTCAAGTACGCCAGCCGCTTTTTGCCCTCCTGCAAAAATAAATACCCGTTCGTAATCGTCCGGCCGTGCGGCAGCGCCAGCGGCACGATCTCCAGGTCCCCCAGCGCGAACGGGCCGTTGACCAGATGCGGTTCCGGTATGAAATACCCCTTCGGAATCGGCTCCCCGGCGAAGGCGTATTGGAACACCCGCCGCAAGTCCTGCATCGTCTTTTCCCCGGCGTAAATCGGCAGCCCCGTCCCGCCGCGCAAATCGCAAAAACGCCGGCAATCGTCCATCCCCATGATGTGATCGGCATGGGAATGCGTCACCAGCACCGCGTCCAGCCACCGGATTTTCTCCCGCAACATCTGCAGCCGGAATTCCGGCGTCGTATCTATCACCAGCTTGACCTTCGGCGTGGCCACATAAAGCGAGGGGCGCATGCGATGGTTTTTCGGATTCGCCAAGAATTCCGGCGGATAATCCTGCCCGATGACCGGCACCCCCTGTGAAGTCCCGGACCCTAAAAAAATAAATGAAAACGACATCAAGCAAAAAGCCTAAACGCAAATACCCCGATGCGCAATTTGCAACTCCCCCTTCGTGCGCCACTGTGAGCATTTCACATTCTTGGGGGTTCCTTCTTAATCATAATCTTAATCATAATCTTAATCCTCAGACGCAGAGGGAGATTAAGAGCAAGATTAGGATTAAGATTAAGAAATCGGAAGAGATTACCCAAAATTGTGAGATGTTCCCTGCGCCCCCATTCTCCGGGCTTTGCGCTTGACTCGCCCGGGCGCATCGGGCAGGATGCGGGTGAGATGGGCGTGATCCTCATACTGCTGATCTTCCTTCTTTCCGCCGGCGCGGCCCTGGCCGCCGAACCGGCGCAATCCGCCAACGAGTCCGCCGGCGCCGCGCGCCCGACGCTCCCCCGGGTGCTTTCGGAGGCCCAATGGCGGCGGATGGAGGATTCGGTGGATCGCGCGCTGGCCTGGATGGCAACGCAGCAGGCCAAGGACGGTTCGTTTCCCACCTATCCCTCCGGCCAGCCGGCCGTCACCAGCCTGTGCGTGCTGGCGTTTCTGTCCCGGGGCCATCAGCCGGGAGCGGGACCCTATGGCGAGCGGCTCAACCGGGCGATTGACTTTGTGGTGTCGTGCCAGATGGCCGACGGTTTGTTCTCCTACGAAGCTCCCCAAGCAAATTATGTCCAGCGCGAGGCTTCCCACACGGCGGTCTATAATCACGGCATTTCGGGGCTGATGCTGGGCGAGGTCTATGGGCAGGTCAGCGGGCGGCGGGCGGAGCAGGTCAAGCTGGCCATCCAGAAGGCGCTGCCATTCACACTCCAATTGCAGAAGCGCAGGAAAGTGCCCGCGGACAAGGGCGGGTGGCGTTATTTGCGATATAATGCGGATACGGGAGCGGATTCGGACGTGTCCGTCACCGCATGGCAGATCATGTTTTTGCGCTCGGCCGAGAACGCGGGGTTCGATGTGCCGTCAGAACCGGTCGAGGAAGCGATGGCCTTCGTCAGGCGCTGTTGGGACCCGGCCACCGGACAGTTCTATTACGCGCTCCCCGGTCCGACCCACGGGGCCGGCCCAGGCATGACCGGCGCGGGGATTGTGACGCTCTCCATGGGCGGACAACATGACACGCCGATGGCCCGGGCGGCAGGGGACTGGCTGGTGGCGCATCCATTTCGAAGGCCGGGCGAAACGACGGGGAATTATGACAAGTTCATCTACAGCACGTTCTATTGCAGCCAGGCGGCGGCGCAACTGGGCGGGCGTTATTGGGAGGGAATATATCCGCCGCTGGTCAATGTCTTATTGAGCTACCAGAACACGAATGGTTCCTGGCTCGCCGATGCGAAAATGGCCCAGTTTGGGGATATCTGCACGACGGCCTTCGCCGTGCTCTCGCTGACGCCCGCCTATCAAATGCTGCCGATTTATCAGCGGTGAGCGGCGCGCCGCGCCTCTCTGATTGAGGTAGGGCGGGCAGTCCACTGCCCGCCGCCGTTTCGAGTCCCTCCAAAAAATGTAGCGGCGGTCTATGACCGCCGCCGTTGTTTCAAGCACATCCCCAAAAAAGTTGGTTGCACCAAATCCGCCCGATGCGCCGTTCTAGCCACCAGTCACTGACCACCAATTCAGATTGACACCTTAATTCATTACCGGCTCCTATACCTCCCGGACTTGAAACAATCGCGCGCCATCTTCCTGGATCGGGACGGCACCCTGATCGAAGAAAAAGAATACCTCCGCCGCCCGGAGCAAGTCGTCCTCCTTCCCGGCGCGGCGGCGGCCCTGCGCCGTTTGCGCCATGCCGGCTTCAAACTCTTCATCGTCTCCAACCAATCCGGCGTTGGCCGCGGCCTCTTCACCCTCGACGACGTCGCCGCAGTCAACGCCCGCCTGGCCGCCGATCTGGTCCGCGAAGAAGTCCTCCTCGACAAAACCTACATCGCCCCCGAAGCCCCCGGCCAACCCTCCCGCGGACGCAAGCCCTCCCCGCAATTTCTATTTGACGCCCGCGATGAATTCGGCCTTTGCCTGGAAGAAAGCTTTCTCATCGGCGACAAAATGATTGACCTCCAATGCGGCTGGAACGCCGGCCTCAAAAAAAGCATCCTCGTCCGCACCGGCTATGGCCGCGAAGTCGAAACCGCCGCCGATCCCCGTCTCACCGCCGCCCTCATCGTGGACGACCTCCCCGCCGCCGCCACCTGGATTCTCAGCAACGGCCCGTAGCGCAGACGTCCCCGTCTGCTGGTTCTGGCGCCGTCCCGCCGCCCATGAACTTTCGGAAATTACAAATTCCCAATTCTCAATTCCCAATTCCCAATTCTGCCAAATTACAAGCAACTTTCCGGGGTAGCACGACCGACCCCCTGTCCGCCGGAGCCTTGGCGAAGGAGGGGGTCGTCCCCGTCGGCGTCCCGCCGACGGAATCCCATTGGCCCGGGGAGCGCGACTGTCCCGGTCGCCGCGTTCGGCGTCCCGCCGAACGCCCCTCCCTTTCCCGGGAGAACATGCGCCCTCGCGATTCCTGGGATAGGGGTAGGAACGAGGGTTTGAACCTCGCCCCTCCCTCCAAACCGGACAGGCCCGTTTCGGGCATCCGGCTTTCCAGTCAGTGGGTTCTCTTGCGAGATTGGATCGCTTGCGCTCGGGCTATGGCTAAGGAGAATAACCCCAGTTCCGCGAAGTAGGCGTTTGGCCAGCGTTGATGGTCGAGACCCCGCGCGCGTCCGTGCCCTTTGTGCCGTTTTCTTAGGATGGCCCTCAGTCGTCCGCGTACCCAGTGGTCTTCCCTGTCGAACACATTCTTGACGCTGTGTTTGAAGTATTCAAACCAGCCTCGCAGTGTCCGGTTCACCTCTCCGATGATTTCCCCCATGCTGCCGGGCCTCAAACGTCCGGTCTTTTGCCGAATCGTTTCTCTGAATTTGTCCAGGCTCTTTTGGCGCGGCCAGCGATGGCCCCGCTCAAAGTGATACCCTAGAAAATCAAAGCCGCCCTTTTCGCTGGCGTTGACTATCCGCGTTTTGGTCGGATGCAGGGTCAGCCCCGCTCCGGCCACCCATTGGCGTAATTGCGCCAGCACCTCTTGGGCTTCGCTCTCGCTCTGGCACAGAATGACAAAGTCG
>Ga0326727_10009809_pt1 | contig 23240 bp, 16 predicted proteins | sample MB2enrmetagenome_FD_207643 | JGI IMG/M metagenome (GOLD analysis project Ga0326727, IMG submission 207643) | Lab enriched peat soil microbial communities from McLean, Ithaca, NY, United States - MB29MY | ecosystem: Environmental > Terrestrial > Soil > Wetlands > Peat | place: USA: New York... | reverse complement strand
GCGGTCGATGTCGGCATAGTGGAGAAGGTCGGTCACCAGCTCGTTGGCGTAGTCGGCGACGTCCTTGATCTGGTCGACGATCTCCAGCACGCTCGCCACGCCATCCTCCGGGGTCTGACGCAGGCGCGCGACCGCGGCCCACATCGAGATCGTGGCCAGGGGATTGCGGAGATCGTGGGCCATGGCGTGGCTGAAGGTGGCCAGGTCGTCGTTGGAGCGACGCAGCCGCTCGGTCATCACCTCGCGCTCGATGGAGACGCTGAGCAGGGCGCTGTTCTCGAAGAGCCGGTCGCGACCGGACTCCTCGGCGGGCAGGAGGGGGGTGACCACGGCGAGCAGTCCCAGGTCCATGCTGGGTGTCTTGGTGGGGAAGACGATGGCGAGCTCCCCCGGCAGCCACTCCAGGTCCTCGAGCAGGGCGTCGGGAGGGAACTGCTCCACCCGCGTCTGCGCCGGCAGGCGCAGACGCCCGCTGCTTCTCAGGTACGACCCCGCGATGTCGAGCACCTCCCTGTGGGCGCGGTCCACCCCCGTCTCGGGTGCCCAGAGCCCGAGGCAGCCGGCCCGGGCCGGGGTGTGGGCGAGCCAGCCGAGCGACTTGGGGTCGCCGGCGGTGCCGCTGAGGAGGGAGACGCTCAGGTCGTGGTCCAGGGTCATGGTGTCGTGGAGCGCGGCGCGGGCGTTGGACTCCCCCTGGGTGATGCAGCGGGAGAGCTCCACCGCCATCTCGGTGACGCCGCGCTCGAAGCGCTCCGCGCCCGCGCCCTCGCTGAGCTGGCTGCCCAGGTCCCGCTGATACTGGCGCAGGCAGGCGACGACCGCGCTGATGGTGGTCCACCTGGGGCTGACCGAGTAGAGGGCCACCGCCGCGTCTGCCAGACAGGGCGGCACCCCCTCGACCGTCTCCGGCTCCATGCAGCCGGCGATCAGCCCCGCGGCCCTCTCCAGGGCGGCGGTCTGCCAGGCGGTCGGGGGCTCGCCTTCGATCAGGAGCATCTCGAGATGGCGGACCAGCCGCTGCCGCGCCGACAGGCGGAGACGGGAGCTCGGATCCGGCAGAGAGCCGATGACGGTGGCGGGGGTGCAGCCGCAGGATTCGCGCGCGATGAAGACGGTCGGCACCAGGTGCCGCCCATCGGTGACATCGATGCCCTGGACCATCTCCAGGAGCAGCGCCGCGCCCGCCCGCGCGATCTCCTCGAAGCTCTGGTGGACCGTCGAGAGCGTGGGCTGGGAGGAGGTCGCCGCCGGGACGTCATCGAAGCCCACCACCGCCTGGTCGTCGGGCACGAGCTTCCCCGCCGCCTGCAGCGCGCGCATGATCCCCAGCGCGTTGTAGTCGGTGGCGGCCACCACGGCCGTCGAGGGCAGGCCGGCGGCGAGCATCTGCTGGGCGGCGACGTCACCTCCACCCTCGAGGTTGTCGGTGGCCTCGTAGATGAGATCCTCGCGCACGTCGATGCCGTGCGCGGCGAGGCTCTGGCGGTACTCGTCGAGGCGCTCCATGATGTCGTCCTGGACGAGGCAGCCCGCGAAGGCGATGCGGCGGTGACCGTGCTCGATCAGGTGGGCGACGGCCTGGGTGATCCCGGCCCGGTTGTCCGCCCCGACCACGGGGCAGGAGAAGCCCTCGACCTCGTGACTCAGCATGACCACCGGCTTGCCGGCCTCGCGCAGGGCGTGCAGGTACCAGGGCTCGACCGCGTTGAGCACCACCAGAAAGCCGGCGACCTGGTCCCAGGCGGGCCGGAGTGCGAAGTGGGGCACCAGGGCCTCGGTCCCCGGGGGCCAGCCCAGGTACTCGCCGTCGGCGCTGCCGCGGGGGGTTGACCGGGTGAGCCGGTCCGTTGCGCTGCCGAAGTCCAGGTCCAGGGTCTGGATGGCGACGACCCGCGTGCCCGACGCCCTGGTGGCCGCGGCCACCCCGGCGATCAGGTTGCTGGCGTAGCTGCCCGCCACCAGCGGCGAGAGGATCCCGATCTTCGGGCGCTCGCTCAGCTTGCCCTCAGGGCCACGCGTGGAAGCTGGCAAGACATGATCCTCCGTCCTCCGATGCTCCACCCCCGTCGGGGTGGTCGGTGGGCGCCATCATGAGCCTGAAACGGGCTCGTGACCCGCGCCCGGAGGGGGGTGCCGAGATCACGACATCGGACGCGGCGAGCGCTTCGACCGTCCACCCGGGTCAGCGGCCGTCCGGGCGGCGCCGTCTCCGTCGGGTCAGCCGGCCTCCCGACCGAACCTCGGAGCGGCGGCTGCCGAGGAGAGGCGGACCTCGAGCCGCGTGTTCAGGAGCACCTTCCGCGGCCGCTGGTCGGGGGAGTGGATGACGTCCATGAGCATGCGCGCCATCTCCCGGCCCATCTCCTCGATGGGCTGGCGGACGCTGCTCAGCGGCGGCTGGAGCCCCGCTGCGACCGGGTCGTCGTCGTAGCCGACCACGGCGACGTCCTCAGGGACGCGGCGACCGGCCTCGGCGAGCGCCTGGAGGACACCCACCGCCATCAGGTCGGAGGCCACGAACACGGCGTCGAGCTGGGGACGCTTGATGAGCAGCAGGTTCATGGCCCGGGCGCTGCCGTCGAGGGTGAAGTCCCCCGCCTCGATGAGCGCGTCGTCGACGGGGAGCCCGGCGGCCTTCAGCCCCTCCTGGTAGCCGCGCAGGCGGTCCTGGCCGGCGGGCACGTCCTTGCGGCCGGTGACCGTGGCGATGGCCCGCCGTCCTCCGGCGACGAGGTGGGCGACGGCGTGCGCCGCCCCGGAGACGTTGTCGACGTCGACGTGGTGGTACCTGTCCGCCTCGGTTGGACGGCCGCCGATCACCAGAGGGATGCCGCGCGCGGCGAGCCGCGCCGGCAGCGGGTGCGAGCTGGGCAGCGAGACCAGCAGGGCGCCGTCGACGTGGCCGGCCAGGACGTAGCGCTCCACCCGGTCGGCGTCCGGCGCGGACTGCGGCGCCAGCAGGACGAGCTGCTTGTCCCGCGCGGTGAGCACGTCGCCCAGACCGCGGATGAGCCGCGGGATGAAGGGGTCACCGAAGAGGAGGGCGGTGGGCTCGAAGACGACCAGGGCGACCGCGTCGCTGCGGCCGGTGGCCAGGGCGCGTCCCGCCTGGTTGGGAATGTATCCGAGCTTGTCGGCCACCTGCTCGACGGTCCGCCGAGCGTCGTGGCTCACTCGGGGGTCGGACGTGAGGACGCGGTGCGCCGTCGATCGTGAGACGCCCGCCACGTGCGCCACTTCATCGAGTGTCACCTTGGGGCCGCGAACATCCGTCATGGGGAGCGCCCCCACTATAGGGAGCGCTTCGCGCGAGTGTCAATCACCGCACCATCGCGCTCCGGCAACGCTCGTGCAGCGCGGTTCATTGCGTTTCCACGTGTGGGAGCGCTTTCACTCGTGAATGCGCAGCAGCGCACGCGGAGAGTCGCCGCCTCGTTGATCTCCATGACGGTTGCCCGGGGAGGGGGTCGGCACCTGCGAACCACTCGCACGACTCAGGGGTCATCGCGCACTGAGCTCCACGGGGCGACGCCGGCCGCGGGCAGCACCGCGACCGTGCGCCCGGGGTGGCGGAGGGTCCCGAACCGGGCGTTGACCAGCTCGATGACGGCCGCGGCGGAGAGCTCACCGCCGGGCAATCGGGCGGGCAGGGTGGTGTGGGCATCGCTGACCAGGGTCAGGTCGTACCCGTGCAGGAGGGCGGAGAGGGCCGTGGTCTGAACGCAGAAGTCGGACTGGGCGCCGGTGATCACGACCCGCCGGGTCGCCGACCGCTCCAGGGTGGCGGCGAGGTCGGTGGCGGCGAAGGCGTCGCGGTACCGCTTGGCGACCACCCGGTCGCCATCGGCTCGATCGAGGGCCGCGGCGAGGCGCCATCCCGGGCTGCCGGCGGTCATCTCGGGGTCCTCGGGATCCTCGTGCTGGATGAAGACGATCGGGGCCCCCGCCTCCCGGGCCCGCCCGATCAGCGTGTTGATCCGCGCCAGCACACCGGGGACGTCGACGCAGCCGGCGAGCACCGCCTCCTGAACGTCGATCACCAGCAGGGTGGTTCCGGCCTCGGTGCGTGCCACGGGAAGATTCTGACGCTGCCGGCCTCGATCAGAGGTACGTCATCCGCTCCACGTGTTCGGGGTAGCGGCCGCCCTGCACCGTGATCTGGGCGGCGGCGTGCTCGATCTCTGCGAGGTCGTCGGCGGTCAGCTCGACGGCGACCGCTCCGAGGTTCTCGTCCAGGCGCTCCAATCTCCGGGTGCCGGGGATGGGGACGATCCACGGTCTCTGGGCGAGCAGCCACGCCAGCGCGATCTGGGCGGGTGTCGCCCCTTTGCGTGCCGCGATCGTGTCCAGGAGGTCGACCACGCCCCGGTTGGCCCGCCGGGCCTCGGGCGTGAAGCGCGGGATGGTCTGGCGGATGTCCGAGCGGGTGAACGGGGTGTCCGGGTCGATCTTCCCGGTGAGGAAGCCCTTGCCCAGCGGGCTGTAGGCGACGAAGCCGATCCCGAGCTCCTCGAGGGCGGGGAGCACCACCTCCTCGGGGCGCCTCCACCACAGCGAGTACTCGCTCTGCACCGCCGTGAGCGGCTGGACAGCGTGGGCCCGGCGGATCGTCGTGGCAGCGGCCTCGGACATGCCGAAGTGCCGCACCTTGCCTTCCTGGATCAGCTCCCTGACCGCCCCGGCCACCTCCTCGATGGGCATCTCGGGGTTGACCCGGTGCTGATAGAGGAGGTCGATGGCCTCGACCTGGAGACGCCGGAGCGACCCCTCGGCGGCCTCGCGGATGTGCTCGGGCCGGCTGACCATGCCCACCTGGTGCCCCTCGGCATCGAAGCGGAACGCGAACTTGGTGCCGATCACCACCTGGCCGCGGAAGGGGGCGAGGGCCTCGCCCACCAGCTCCTCGTTGGCGTAGGGGCCATAGCTCTCCGCGGTGTCGAAGAAGGTCACGCCGCGTTCGACCGCCGAGCGGAGGAAGGCGATCATCTCGTCCCGGCTCCCCGGGGCGGGGCCGTAGCTGTGGCTGATGCCCATGCAGCCGAGACCGACCGCCGAGACCTCCAGGCCGCTGCTTCCCAGCTTGCGCTTCTGCACTTCCCGCTACTCCTGTACCTGCCTGCTCACCGGGAGATTCTGAGGCTCTATGCGTGCCGCAGCGGGAACGTCAGACGGGCCACCACCACATCGCGACGGCGCTCGAGGGCGGCGCTGAGCAGGAGGTCCAGGTGGTTGTGGAACACCTGCTGCCAGAAGTGGCGCGGCGCGATGACGGGGATGAGGACCACGACGCGGTGCGCGGAGCTGGGCTTGAGCGAGGAGATGTAGCGCAGCAGGGGGCGGATCACCGAGTGGTACTCGGAGGTGAGGATCACGAGCGGCACCCCCGGGTCCCAGCGCTTCCAGGCGGCCTCCAGCTCCTCCCGCCTCGTACCGCCCTCGGGGAGGACGACCGTCACCGCCACCACGTGGTCGCTCAGGGAGAGGGCCTGGGAGAGGGCCTCGTCGACGAGCCGGGAGACGTAGGTGAAGGGGACCACCACGGTGGTGGTGCACGCCGCGGGGCGGGCTGGGCGCTCGCCGATGTGCAGCTCCTTGGCGACGCGGTGGTAGTAGGTGTGGACGCGCGAGAAGAGGAGGATCAGGAGCGGGATGGCGACCACCACCACCCACGCCCCCTCGCGGAACTTGCTGACCACGAAGATGAGCGTGGCGACCCCGCTGGCCACGGCTCCGAGACCGTTGAGGACGCAGCGCCACCACCAGCCCGCCGAGCGCGCCCGCAGCCAGTGGACGACCATCCCCGACTGGGCGAGGGTGAAGCCGGTGAAGACCCCGATGGCGAAGAGCGGGATCAGCGAGTTGGTGTTGCCGCCGGTCGCCACCAGCAGGATCGCGGCGAGGATCGCCAGCACCCAGATGCCGAGGTTGAAGACCAGGCGATCGCCGCGGATGGCGAAGCCGTGGGGGAGGCGGTTGTCCTGGGCGAGCAGGCTGGCCAGCACCGGCAGGCTGCCGAACGAGGTGTTGGCGGCGAGCGCCAGCACCAGGGTGACCAGGATGGAGATGGTGGCGAAGGCCCAGCCCCGGCCCAGGGCGTAGCCGACGATCTGGTTGAGGACCGCATCCCCGTTGCGTGGCTCGACGTGGAAGCGCTGGATCAGCACCGCCAGGCCGAGCAGCATGACGCCGAGCAGGACCCCCAGCATCAGCTCGGTCTGACGGGCCCGGACCACCCGGGGGGGACGGAAGAGGGGGACGCCGTTGGCGATCGCCTCGACCCCGGTGAGGGCGCTGCAGCCGGCGGCGAAGGCCTGCAGCACCAGGAGCACGCCCACCGCCTCGAGGGTGTGGGTGGCGACCTGCGGGGTTCCTGGCGCCGCGGCGTGGGGGGCGAGCGGATGGATCAATCCCACCGCGATCACGATCAGGATGGCCGCGATGAAGGCGAGCGTCGGCACCAGGAAGGCGCGGGCCCCGTCGGCCAGGCCGCGCAGGTTGAGGAAGGTGATCACCGCCAGCATCCCGAGGCAGAGCGGGAGGGTGTAGGGGGCCAGCGAGGTGAAGGCGGAGGTGAGCGACCCCACCCCGGCGGCGATGGAGACCGCCACGGTGAGGACGTAGTCGACGATCAGCGCCGCTCCGGCGAGAAGGGTGAGGCGGGTGCCGAGATTGGCCCGCGCCACGGCGTACGCGCCGCCACCCGAGGGGTAGGCGAGGATCACCTGGGTGTAGGAGGCGACCAGCAGCACCAGCAGGCCGACGATGGCGAGGGTGATCCAGGGGGCGAGCTGGAGGGCGGCCAGCCCGCCGGCGCCGAGCGCGACCAGCAGGGCCTGAGGCCCGTACGCGACCGAGGTGAGGGCGTCGAGGGAGAGCGCCGAGAGCCCCTCGACGGGGGTGATCTCCTCCGTGGAGGCCTCGCTCGATCGCAGCGGGCGACCGAAGAGGTGGCGCGTCAGCCCCATGGGGTCAGCGGGCTCCGGCTCCGGTGGTCAACGGTGACAAGTGTGCCGGTTGCGGCGGCTCTGGCGACACCGGCGACGCGGCCGGACGGGAGGGGTGCCGGCGAGCCTCAGGGACGCGACCGGGAGGTGGGCAGCGACCCTCCGCGGGTCAGTGGCGCGGCGCCGCGACCCAACCGTGGCGCCTGGTGGCGGCGCGGAAGCGGCACCAGCGCGCTGGATGGGGCCGGCCGTGGCGCGCGGATGACCCGGTCGCGGCCCTCGTGCTTGGCCGTGTACATGGCCCGGTCCGCGGCTCCGAGCAGCACGTCGAGGTCGGTCCCGTCCTCGGGATAGGCGGCGACGCCGATCGACGCCGTCAGCTGCTGCAGCGGGCAATCCGCCGGCAGGGCGACCTGCCGCACCGCGCCCCGCAGCGCCTCGGCGATGGTGACGGCCTCCTCGGCGCTGCAGCGGCGCAGCAGCACGACGAACTCCTCGCCTCCGTAGCGCACCACCGCGTCCTCGGCCCGCACCGAGCCGCGCAGCCGGGTGGCCACGCGCTGCAGGACCAGGTCGCCGGCGGCATGACCGCTGCTGTCGTTCACCGTCTTGAAGTGGTCGACGTCGATCAGCAACAGGGCCAGGCTGGTGTGGTCGCGGGCGCTGGAGGCCAGGTCGCGCTCGCCCGCGTCGCGGAGCCAGCGGTTGTTGTAGAGACCGGTGAGCGGGTCGGTGACCGCCGCCTCCTGCAGCTCGGCGTAGAGCTGGGCGTTGTGCCAGGCGGCGGCGGCGATGTGGGCGAAGAGGGACGCCGCCTTGAGCTCGGCATCGCTGAAGCGGCCGAGGCCCAGGCGATAGCAGTTGATGATGCCGAGCTTGCGCTCGCCGGCGGTGAGGGGGACGAGCAGCAGCGACTCCTGGACCACCGCCGTCCCCGGGACCTGATGGGCCCGGGGATGGGCCCAGGTGTCGGGGACGTTCTCGGGGGTGCCCCGGGCGAACGCCCAGCCGGTGATCCCGGCGTCGAGCGCGAGACCCTCGGCCAGCAGGGCCTCCCGGTCCGGCCCGGTGGCGAGCACCGGAACCAAGCGCTGGGTCTCGTAGTTGGCGACGTAGATCGCCATCTCGGCCACCGGCACGACCCGCCGCATCTGCGCCGCCATGACCCCGAGGATCCCCATCGGGTCGTGCTCGTTCTGCAGGGCCAGGGCGGCGTCGCTGAGGGCCTTGGGCAGGTCCGGTGCACCGGTGGCATCGAGATCTGCGTCCGCGGGTTCCTCAACGGCCAGGGTGGGAGCGCGTGGGGTGCGGAGGCGCCACACGCGGTGGCGGGTGAACCAGCTCGGGTCGACGACCGTGCCGTCGTCAAGTCCCTCGAGGGGCTGGGTGAGCACGGGCCGTCCCAGCACCCATCCCTGGCCGTACTGGACGCCGAGGGAGAGCAGGGTGTCCAGCTCGCGCTCGGTCTCGACGCCCTCGGCGACGAGGCGCGCCCCGATGTGGCCGCTGAAGGAGAGCAGCGACACCACCAACCCGCGGCGGGCGCGGTGGGAGTCGATGGCGTGGATGAGGGCGCGGTCGACCTTGATGAACTCCGGCCGGAGCTCGGCGATGACCTGCATGCTGGCGTGCCCGGCGCCGGCATCATCGACCGCGATGCGATAGCCGGCCGAGCGCAGCTGGGCCGCGATCCGCTGCAGCCGCGAGAGATTCGGCACCGGATCCCGTTCGCTGAACTCGAGCACGATGGACGAGGGATCCAGGCCGGCATGGCGAACCGCGTCCTCCAGGGCCGCCAGCCCCTGCCGCTCGTTGAGCAGGGTCCCGATGAGGACGTTGACGAAGAGGTCGACGGGGCCGACGCTGGGCATCTCGCCGAGCGCTGCCCGCAGGCAGGCCAGGTCGACGGCCTTCTCCATGTGCAGGGTCGAGGCCGCGGCGAAGAGCTCGTCCGGGGTCGAGAAGAGGGGCTGGGGTGAGAAGCGGGTCAGCGCCTCGTAGCCGACGATCGAGCGGTCGAGAAGGCGGATCACCGGCTGGAGCGCGGTCATGATCCGTCCTTCGGCGAGGAGGGCGGCGAGGTCGGCGCGCAGCCGCGGATCGCGCCGGGTGGTGGCACCCACGAAGCGATGGGCGCCGGCTCTGCTCTCGGGCTCCCAGACCGCCGCCAGCATGGCCGCCGCCGCCTCCAGCGTGGGCACCAGCCCCTGGAGGGATTCCGTGCCCCAGGCGTGGATGACGGCGACCACCTGGTCGCGGACCATGGCGGGGACGCCGACGACGTGGATGGCCGCGGCGAACCCGGGGAGGACGTCCGCCGGCCGGTGGTCGCCGGCGAGGCTGTGGAGGGTCTCGATCCCACTCACCGGACCGACGTAGGGCCGGCGCAGTCGCACCGGGCGGCTCAACCACGGGACCCGATCGATGGGGATGCGGATCCCCGCCAGGCTGGTGCTGGGGGGGAGCAGGCGCTGAGCGCCGGCGCCGAGCGGAGCGCGGGACGCGACCAGGATGGCCTGGTCTGCCTCGACGGTGCTCACCGAGACGGCCACGCCCAGCCGGACCAGCGCCCGCACCGTCTCGGTCGCCGCTCTCTGGGGGCTGGTGACCGCCGGGAGGCGATGTCCGAGGTGGGTGAGGACGCTCAGTTGCTGGCCGGCGGTTGGGACCCCCACCGGCAGAGCGTGGCCCAGCTCCGGCGCGACCGCCATCGCGGGTTCGTGACAGCCTCATGAAGGAGCTTCACGGGCATGTGATCCTGCGGAGACTCCGGCCCTCAACGCCCGTCGATCGGGCCCGCCCGGGCCGGCGGGCCACCCTGAACCCCTTGGCGCGGTACTGTCTCGGGGCTCATGGTCGTCGCCGATCTGACCAATCCAATCATCAGCGTGCGCTGCGCGACGGCGACTCGGAATCCGGTCCCGCCGGCAGGACGCAGCTGACGCGAATGTGGCGTGCCACCGTCGCGGGGCACATCTGCGCTGACCTGCGACCGCGCCTGGGCGGCGGGGAGCGCATCGTCCCCGGCGCGATCATCGAGGTGGGCCCGCTCGAGATCCGGCCCGGCGGCTCGGTGGCCAACACCGGGAGCGACCTGGCGGAGCTGGGGGCCGAGGTGCGCCTCGTCGCCGATCTGGGGGACGACGATCTGGGATCGACCGTGGTCCGTGCCCTCCAGCCAGTCGGTGCCGACTGCGCCGGCATCCGCCAGGTCGCGGGCTCGACGACCTCGTACTCGCTGGTCTTCGAGGCCCCCGGGACCGACAGGTGCTTCTGGCACCACGTGGGTGCCAACGCCTCGTTCGACGGCACCCGTGTGCAGCCGGACGCGACCGACCTGGTGCACCTCGGTTACCCGGCGCTGCTGCCGCTCCTGTACGCGGACGGCGGCACCCGTCTGCACGAGGCCCTGGCCCGTGCGCGCGACGCGGGAGCCACGACCTCACTCGACCTCTGCGTCGTCACGCCGGAGTCGCCCGCGGCGCGGGTCGACTGGCGGCTCCTGCTCGAACGGACCGCCCCATTGGTGGACGTCCTCTCCCCGAGCGTCGACGACCTGGTCAGCGTGCTGGGTGTCGCACGGCCACGGTCACCCTCGGAGGTGCGGGACCTGGGGCTGTTCCTTCTGGGCATGGGCTCCGCCGTGGTCCTGCTGACTGACGGTGAGAGGGGAATGCACCTGCTCACCGCGGGTGAGGAGCGTTTCTCCACCGCCGGCCGGTGCCTGTCGGAGTGCGCCGGAAGGTGGGCGGACCACGACCTGTACCTGCCCGCGTCCGCCACCAGTCACCTGGCCACGGTGGGCGCCGGCGACGCCGCCACCGCTGGCCTGCTGTTCGGCGTGCTGGCGGGCACCGGTGCCGAGGAGGCGGCGGCGATCGCTTCGCGGGCGGCAGCGCTCAAGGTTGCCGGGCAGGAGCGGCTGCCGCGTTTCGCAACCACGGGATGGGGCCACTGAGGAGCTCTGGCGCTCCCCGCCGGACCTGAACCCGACCGCGGTCGCGGCGGCGGCTGGCCCGTCTGCTCGGTGGACGCCGGCCGGTGAGGTGTCACCGGGCCGCGCTCCGGCTCAGCCGGAACTCGGCCCGGTGGCGGGTTGGATCGGACGCCCTCGCCCACTGAGCAGCGGGGCCCCGCCCAGCCGCCACACGCCGACGACCGTGGCCGCGGCCGCCAGCGCGAGGGCCAGCTCCGACGCGGGGTCGTGGGCGGCCAGGCGCTCCCCGAAGAACGTGAGGCCCAGCACGGTCCCGGTCAGCGGTTCCAGCACTGACGCGGCGGGGAGGGCGGCCCTGAGCTCGCCGATCCGGTACGCGTGCTGCTGGAGCAGGAAGCCGGCCGCGCCGACGACCACCAGCAGGTACGGGGGGAACGTCGCCAGCACCGCCGCTCCGAGCACCGATGCGGAGGAGACCGTGGTCTTGACCAGAGCGTCGGAGCACCCGACCGTCATGCCCGCGATGGCGGCGAGAGCCATGGCGGCGCGCGGCGAGGACCAGCGAGAGGAGCGCCAGAGCGCGGCTCCGCCGACCGCGGCGAGCCCGACCAGCAGAGGAGCCCACCACGCCGCCGGCGGCTGGGAGCGCCCGCCGGTCGGGGCCGCGATGACGAGGAAGAGGCCCACACCGCCCGCCGCGAGCGCCATGGCCAGCCAGTCGGCGGGACGGGGCCATGACCGCTGCCGGAGCGCCGAGACGACCAGCGCGACCACGAGGCTGGTCGCCAGGATCGGCTCGACGACAGCGAGCCGGCCGAGGTCGAGCGCTGCCGCCTGCAGCCCGAAGCCGGTGACCATCACCGCGACCCCCAGCAGCCAGATCGGGCGCCGGAGGAGGATGGCGATGAGCCCCACGCCCGCCGAGCCGCTGCCCGACACTCCGTGGGCCGCCTGCTGCTGGAGGGCGGCGCCGGTCCCGATCCCGCACGCCGCGGCCGCGGCCAGCAGCGCCGGCCAGCCGGCGGTTCCCACGGCTTCCGGCTACTGGAGGAAGCGGATCAGCGTCCGTCCCGCCGGGCCCCGCGCCCCGCCCCGATCGTCGGCCGCCTGGAGGACGCGCTGGGCGGCGTTGAGAAGAGGCCAGCGCAGTGGCCCGGGTGGGAGCGTCACCGGGCGGCGGGTGACGAAGGGCAGGCGGAGCCGGTCCGTATCACGCTCCAGCAGGAGGTCGGCGGCGACGCGTGCGAGCAGCGCCGATGGCCCGACCCCGTGGCCGCTGTACCCGACGGCGTAGGCGAGGCGCCCGCGCTGGAGCCAGCCCACGTGGGGGAGGCAGCTCACGGTTGCGCACACCGGCCCCCCCCAGCCCTCGGTGATCCGGACATCGTCGAGCTGGGGGAAGGTCTGGCGGAACGTCTCCTCGAGCCGCGCGAAGATGCGCGGATCCCGGTCGCGATCGGGGTCGGGCCCGATCGGCGAGACGGGCGCGTCGCGCCCGCCCCAGAGGATGCGGCCGTCGGGGGTGGGCCGGTGGAAGTGGGGCATCACGCGCCGGTCCTCGATCCCCATCCGGCGCTCCCACCCCACCCGGGCCCACTGCTCCGCGGTGAGAGGTTCGGTGCAGACGATGTAGGCGCAGATCGTGAAGAGGAACCGCCGCAGCCGCGGGATGGCGTGCGCGTAGGCGTTGGTGGCGACCAGCACCTGACCCGCCTGGACCTCGCCGGCCGCGGTGTGCACGGTCACCCCCGACCCCGTCACCTCGACCCGCTCCATCGAGGTGTGCTCGTGGATGACCACGCCGCGGCGCTCGGCTGCCCGAGCCAGTCCCAGGGCGAGAGCCGCGGGATCCACCAGGAGCGCGTTGGCCTCGAAGTGGCCCAGGCGAACGTTCTCGGCAGCCACCAGAGCGCGGCACTCCGCGGCGCTGAGCGGGGTGAGGTCGTCGAGGCCCAAGCGCGACGTCGCCTCGAGATCCTGGCGGATCCGGACGTCCTGCTCCGGCCCATTCGAGACCGTGAGCAGGCCGGGTCGGGTCACGTCGGCGTCGATGCCCTCGGCGGCGCACAGGCTCTCGATGTCGGCGAGAGTCTCCACCATGGCGGCGTGGATCGTCCTCGCCGCGCCGGCGCCGACCTTCCGAACGAGGTCGTGGATGCTCCGGGTCACCATCGTCATCGCGAACCCGCCGTTGCGGCCGCTGCCCCCAAAGCCGACCGTCTCCCGCTCCAGGACCACGATGCGCAGGCTCGGTTCGAGCTCGGTCAGCCGGATCGCCGACCAGAGGCCGGTGAAACCGGCTCCGACGATGACGAGGTCGGCGGCGCGACGACCCTCGAGCGGCGGGCGGGACGGCGCGGGCGACCGCTCCGCGGCGCGCTCCTGCCACCAGCTCGGGGCGGATGGCGTGCTCACGTCGCTGCGCTCCGCGCAGCCCTGCGAGGGCGGGCGAACACGGCCCATATGGTACGTCCGAAAGCCTCCCCAAACAGACGTGCGGCGTCGGGTGGCTGCTCGTGACCCGGCCGGCCCCCTGGCTTCGATCAGCGAGCGCAGGCGGCCATCCTTGGCAGACCTAGTCGTGGGACGGCGGTGCCATGTCTTCCGGCAGGTCCGGATTCAACATGAATCTCGGTGGCTGGCCCTGCAGAAACCGAACCAGGTTGGCGATTGCCCAGCTCAAGGCGCGCGCGCGCGCTTCGTTGGTCACCCCGGCGATGTGCGGCGTCAGGATGGCGTTGTCCAGCGCGAGCAGCGGGTCGTCAGGTGAGATCGGCTCATGAGGAAAGACGTCGATGCCGGCGCCGCGGAGCCTCTTGGTGCGCAGCCGGCCGGCGATCGCCTGTTCGTCCGCCAGCTTGCCACGCGACACGTTGATCAGAACGGCCTGGGGTTTCATCATGTCGAGCTCGCGGGCGCCGATGAGGCCGCGCGTCTCCTCCATGAGCGGCACATGCACGCTGACGATGTCGGCCAGGGGCAGGAGATCATCGAGCGATGTGTAGGTGACGTGGGCGGCCAGGTCCTCGTGGGGAGCCAAGCGGTGCACATCGAAATACAGCAGCGTGACGTCCCAGGCCACCAGGCGTTTGGCGACCTCTCGTCCGGTGGCCCCGAAGCCGATGATCCCCCAGGTCTTGCCGGCCAGCTCGAGGATGCCGGGCTCGGACATCAGCTCCTGCTGTCCCCATCTTCCGGCGTGAGCCGCAGCATTGGCCGGGATCAGCCGCTTGAGCGAGGCCAGCGCGAGCATGATCGTGTGCTCGGCGACCGCGACAGCATTGAATCCCGCCAGATTGGCCACCCGCACGCCGCGGGCGCTGCACGCCGCAACGTCGATGTTCTCATAGCCCACCATCGGTTGCTGCCAGAACTTGAGCCTCGGCATCTTCTCCAGCAGGCTCTTGTCCAGGCGTTCGCGCATCGCATAATCCCCCAGCGCCGCCTCGGCTTCGGCGAGCGCCCGGTCGCGCTCGGCGCCGGAGACCTCCTGGACGGCGACGACACGGACGGACGCTGCACCAAGCTGTTTGGCCAGCGATTCCTGGAGCATTCGCCCCGGGATGGGGGAGAAGGACACGATCGTCGCCATGTGCTTCTCCTCGGGCCTATGAGCCTCCGTCACGTCCACTCATCGCGGCCGCCGGAGTGCCGGATCCGGAGCCGCCCGACCAGCGCCGCCAGGCCGGCCACCACCAGTGCCAGCGCGGGTGCCCAGGGCAGGGCCCCGCCGGCGCCCGATCCGGCGGCGGGTGTGGGCGGCGTGGAGGCCGGGGCGGAGCTCGGGGTGGCCGTGACCGAGGTCAGGGTGGCCGTGACGCTCTGAGCGGCTGCCAGATCCCCGGCATCCGTCACAGCCACGGTCGTCCCGAGCGGGCCGGCCGCCGTCGAGCTGACGTTGACCACCCAGGAGACGCTGCCCAGTGAGGTGCCGGCCCCGATCGGCGTCACCGCGGTGGAGACACACGTCAGCTCGGTGCTCGCGTTGCCCACGTCGCAGGTCCAGGGGGACGGAGGGTCGGCCGCGAAGGTCTCGCCCGGAGGCAGGGAGACCGTCAGGGTCGGCTCATGATAGGCGGGGCCGCCGGCGGATTCCAGGGAGGCGCCGACGGTGAGCGTGTAGCCGTCCCCCGCCGGGATCGACGAGGGGGTCCCGGACGTCGAGACCTGCAGCACGGGGTCGGGCGTCACCCTGAACGACGTCGTCGCCACCGACGCCCCGTGGGTGCTGTCTCCGGCGTAGGAGGCGGTCACCGTATAGGTGCCCGATGCCAGCGTGTCCGGGGGCTGGCAGCTCGCCGCGCCGCCCGCGACCGGGGCCGAGCACAGCGTGCTGGAGCTCTGGTCGGTGAAGGTGATCGTGCCCGCGGCTCCCGCCGGAAGACCGGTGGCCGAGAGAGCGACCGGGGTGCCGTAGGAGGTTGCGCCCGGGGTGGCCGTTGCCGTGAGCGACGTCGGGGACATTACCGACAGCGTGAAGGCCTGGGTCGCGTCCGGAGTCACCCCGTTGCGCGCCGTGATGGTGAACGCGTAGGTTCCGCCCGATCCCGCGCTCGGCGTCCCGGCCAGGCTGGCCGTGCCGTCCCCGTTGTCGGTGAAGGTGACGCCGCTGGGCAGCGCCGCCCCGCCGTCGGACAGCGACGGCGTCGGCCAGCAGTCCGTGGTGGTCACCGTGAACGTTCCGGCGCTGCCGAGGGTGAGGGTGGCTGCGCTGGCGCTGGTGATCGCCAGTGCCTCGTACTGCTCCACCAGCGTGTGGCTGTCGAAGCTACTGTCATCGTAGGAGCCGACGGCCCAGCAGTTGCTGTCGCTGGCGCAAGCCACGGCGGAGAGCCCGACCGATTCGCCATTCGTCCCGCCGGGCGTGGGGCTGGAGACGATGGTCCAGGCGCTGCCGTCGTACTCCTCCGCCAGCGTATGGCTGTCGGAGCTGCTGTCAACGTAGGCCCCGACGAGCCAGCAGTTGCTGTCGCTGGTGCAGGCCACGCCGGAGGGCTCGACCGACGTTGCGCCGGGGGGGGCGGGGCTGGAGACGATGGTCCAGACGCCGCCGCTGTACTGCTCCGCCAGCGTTCCCTCGTTGAGGCTGCTGTCAATGTAGGAGCCGACGGCCCAGCAGTTGCCGTCGCTGGTGCAGGCCACACTGGGGAGCGCGACCGAGATCGAGCCGCCGCGAGTGGGAGGGTAGTCGATGCTCCAGGTGCTGCCGTTGAAGTGTTCCGCCAGCGTGTACGACTGCTGCATGCCCAAGCCGGCCGGGATGTCGGTGTAGGATCCGACGGCCCAGCAGTCGCTGGCGCTGATGCAGGACACGCCGGACAGGAGAGCCCCGGCGGTGCTGCTGGGGTTGGGGCTGCTGACCTGGTTCCAGCCGATGCCGTCGTACTTCTCGGTGAGCGTGTAGTTCTTGCCGCTGTCGTCCTCGTAGTACCCGACCGCCAAGCAGTCGCCGGCACCGGCGCAGGTCACCGCGTCGAGGATGGCATAGTCCACACCGCTGGGATTGGAGCTGGGGAAGATGTTCCAGGCGCCATTGCTGAACTGCTCGATCAGCATGTGCCAGACGAGGTGGCTGTCTTTGTAGGACCCCACGGCCCAGCAGTCGCTGGCGCTCGTGCAGGCCACGCCGTCGAGGAGGAGCGCAACGGTGTTGTCGACAACAGTGGCGCTGGGAGTGGGGATGGGGGAGACGCTCCAGGTGGTGCCGTCGTAGTGTTCCGCCAGCGTGTGCTCGGCGGTACTGCTGTCATCGTAGGTCCCGACCGCCCAGCAGTTGCGGGGGCCGGTGCAGGTCACCGCCGAGGGCGAGGCGTAGACACTGGTGCCGGGGTCGGGGCTGGAGACGATGGTCCACGATCCGGACGTGCTGCCGGCGAGAGCCATCGCCTGCGGCAGAAGGCTTGATCCCGTGGTCCCCAGGACGACCAGCGCACCCGTGGACACGGCGATGGCGAGATGACGGCGCCAACTCCTTCCGTTCACACTCACATCCACCCCTGCGCGGAGATTCATGTCACGGGAGTATGGCTTCCCGATCCATCCAGGTGTGCGGTGGGCCGGCGCGCGTGGCCCCTCCCGGCCGGACCGCTTGCTCGAGCGTCGCCTTGCCGGGTGGTCCCGTCGACGGAGAAGCAGAGCGCCGGCCGCAGCCCCCGTTTCTCAGACGCTCGGGAGGGGTCGAGGAGGCCTTCCGGTGATGGACGGCCGCCGCGGCAGAATCGAGACCGACGGGTGTCTGCGGCAAGGCTCGAACCCGCGGTCTGCGCCTGGGAGTCGGCTTGGCCATCCCAGAAGCCCGCCCGGCGCCGTCCTCGGTGCCAGAGCGGCACATGACTGACTTGACATGGCAGCATAGGTGGTGCCATCATGGCGCCATGAACCTCAGCCTGTACGTCGAGGACATCCACCGCCAGCTGGTGACCGCCGCCGAGGCGGGCGGCGACGACGCTCGGACGCTTGCCGAGCGGCTGGTCGCGCCCCTGGAGTCGGCCATCCGGCTCGCGCTGCAGGACGCGCTCGCCGCCGCGGTGGAGGAGATCACCTGCGAGCTCGCCCCGGGCTCGGTGGAGCTGCGCCTGCGGGGTCGCGAGCCTGAGTTCGTGGTCACGCCGGGGCCCGCGGCCCGTCCCTCCGACGACCTGGCCGAGGACGGCGGGGATCTGGCATCGCCCGCCTCGGTCGCCCTGCCGGTCACCTCGGAGGGCGACGAGGGCGGGGTGGCGCGCATCAACCTGCGGATGCCCGATCAGCTCAAGACACGGATCGAGCACGCAGCCGGCCGGGATGGGCTCTCGGTGAATGCCTGGGTCGTCCGCGTGACCGCCGCCGCGGTGGAGCGCGGCGAGACCGTCCTTCGAAGTGAGCCCCGCGCGGTGCGGAGAACTGACCGCTACCAGGGATGGGCGCGCTAGCCGATCCGGGACACGTCGTGCGACGCGCTCGGGCCACGGGGATCGTCCGTCTCGCCATCAAGAGGAACAGCCATGCCCACCTTCGACACGCCCGAACCCATCTCCGTCGACGTGGAGATTCGGGGGTTCGGTGACCTCCGGATCGTCGCCGCGGATCGCGCCGACACGCAGGTCGAGGTGCGTCCGACTGACAGCACCAAGAAGCCCGATGTCAACGGCGCCGCTCAGACCCGGGTGGAGTATCAGTCTGGCAGGCTGACGATCAGGGGTCCCCGTGCGTCATGGCAGTACCTCCCGTTGGGCGGGGGCCGCGAGTGCATCGACGTCCGGATCGAGCTGCCCTCGGGCTCGAGCCTGGAGGCCGAGGTGGGGGTGGGCGCGATGCGCTGCAGCGGCCGACTCGGCGAGTGCCGTGTCAAGCTCGGCGCGGGCGACATCCGCGTCGACCGCGCCGGGCCAGTGCGGCTCGGCACGGGCATTGGTGACATCACCGTGGGAGGGGCAGCCGGCGAGGCCACCGTCAGCACCGGCACGGGCACGATCCGGATCGACAGCATCGCCGGCCCGGCCGAGATCAGGAACTCGAATGGGGACACCTGGATCGGCGAGGTCAGCGGCGACCTGCTGACCCGCGCCTCCAACGGAAGGATCTCCGTCGACCGGGCGGATGCGAGCGTGACCGCGAAGACGGCCAACGGCGATGTCCGGCTCGGCGAGGTCGCCAGCGGGTCGGTGGTCGCGGACAGCGCCTGCGGGAAGCTCGAGCTGGGTGTTCGCGCCGGGGTCGCCGCCTGGCTCGACCTCGACGCGCGCCACGGCAGGGTTCGCAACGAGCTGGATGCGGCTCAGACGCCCGCGCCCGGCGAGGAGAAGGTCGAGATCCGCGCGCACACGGGGTACGGCGACATCACGGTCCGCCGCGTCGCGCCGCTGACGGGCCCACTGGGCACGGGAGGTGAGGCATGACGGCCACCACAACCGCTCAGGTCCAGAGGCCTGCGATCCACGTGCACGGTCTGGAGAAGTCGTACAAGAAGCTGGAGGTGCTGCGCGGTGTGGACTTCGATGTCGCGCGGGGCAGCATCTTCGCCCTGCTCGGCTCGAATGGAGCGGGCAAGACCACGGTCGTGAAGATCCTATCCACGCTGCTCAGGGCAGACGCGGGGACTGCCAGCGTCGACGGCTCCGACGTCGTCACGCAGGGCGCCGGGGTACGGCAGTCCTTCAGCCTCACCGGACAGTTCGCGGCCGTCGACGAGATCCTCAGCGGGCGGGAGAACCTCGAGCTGGTCGCCCGGCTGCGGCACCTCAAGGACCCGGGCGCGGTCGCGGATGCCCTGCTCCATCGTTTCTCACTGACCGACGCGGCCGCGCGGAGAGTGTCGACGTATTCGGGTGGCATGCGCCGCCGCCTCGACATCGCGATGAGCCTCGTCGGCGACCCGCCGGTCATCTTCCTCGACGAGCCAACCGCCGGGCTCGATCCCCAGGGGCGCCTCGAGGTGTGGCAGGCCGTCAAGGAGCTCGCCGGGCACGGGACGACGGTGCTGCTCACGACGCAGTACCTGGACGAGGCCGAGCAGCTCGCCGACCGGATCGCGATCCTCCACGGGGGTCGGATCATGGTGAACGGGACCCTCGCCGAGCTCAAGCAGCTGCTCCCGCCCGCCAAGGTCGAATACATCGAGAAGCAGCCGACTCTCGAGGACGTCTTCCTCGCCATCGTCGGCGAAGGCGGTGAGGACGGCGGTGCCGGCAACGACCGCGGACTCGGCACGGACGCGTGAAGGAACAACGATGACCAAGCAGTTCTTCGGCGACACCGCCGTCCTGACGGGACGATCCCTGCGCCACGTCACGCGCAGCCCGGACACCATCATCACGACCGCGATCATGCCGATCGCTTTCCTGCTGCTGTTCGTCTACGTGTTCGGCGGCGCCATCAAGTCAGGGGCGCATTCGTATGTGAGCTACCTGCTGCCCGGCATTCTGCTCATCACGATCGCTTCGGGCATCTCCTACACCGCATACCGGCTCTTCCTGGATTTGCAGAGCGGCATCTTCGCGCGATTCCTGTCCATGCCGATCGCCCGGTCGTCGGTGCTGTGGGCGCACGTTCTGACCTCGCTGGTCGCCAACCTGATCTCGGTCCTGGTCGTCGTGCTGGTCGCCCTCCTCGTGGGTTTCCGCTCGGGGGCAGGAGTGCTCGCGTGGCTCGCGGTCGCCGGGATCCTGATCCTGTTCACCCTGGCTTTGACGTGGATCGCCGTCATCGCCGGTCTCTCCGCGAGGTCCACGGACGGCGTGAGCGCGTTCTCCTATCCGTTCATACTCCTGCCGTTCATCAGCTCGGCATTCGTGCCCACCCAGACCATGCCCGGCCCGGTACGAGCGTTCGCCGAGAACCAACCGGTGACGTCCATCGTCAACGCGATCCGCGACCTGTTCACACAGCAGCCGGTGGGCACCGACATCTGGATCGCGCTTGCCTGGGGTGTGGGCATCCTCATCGTCGCATGGATCCTCGCCACGGCCGTTTACCGGCGCAGGTTCGCCTAGTCAGCATGGAAGTTAGCCGGTCCTGAAGAAGGGCCGGCGCATGAAGCGCCTCACGCCCTCCGGAAACTGGGCGCCGGGTGTTGGCCGGAGGGCGCGGCTCGGGGCGCCGCCGCCGCGAGCCCGCCGAGCAACACGTTGACGATCTGCTCATGGTAGGCGTCGTCGAACGGCTCCCGGGAGAGCAGCAGCCGCACCTGCAGTGGGCCGATCAGCGTCTCCAGCGCGAGGCGGCGATCGATGCCCACGGGCAGCTCGCCCCTCACCTCGGCGCGGTCGAGCATCGCCCCGATGAGCGCGTCGGCCTCGACCCAGACGCGCGCCCGGTTCGCCGCCGCCTCGGGGGTGTCGTCCCCCGCGTTCAGTCGAAGCATCGCCTCCACGAAGGGGGTCGCCTCGAAGGCGGCCATGGCACGGAGCAGGGCGAGGAGGTCCCCGCGCAGGGACCCGGTGTCGGGAATGGGGAGCTCCACCTGGACCCGGCTGAGGGCGGCGTCGAGGACGAGGTTCTCCTTGTTTCCCCAGCGGCGGTAGATCGAGGACTCGTGGACCCCGGCGCGGCGCGCCACCTCGGCGATCGACAGGTCCTCCAGCGTCTGGGTGAGCAGGACGTCGATCGTGGCCTCGAGGACGGCGCCGCGCACCCGGGCGCTCCGGCCCCCGATGCGATGGGCTTTGGGATGGGTGTTCGACGCGAGCATACCCGGATCTTATCGCCAATTCCTTGCATTAGTGGTACCAAGCTGGTAGATTAACGCAAGATTCAGGCGTTAGTGAGAGGAATGACCCGATGATCGCGATCGCACCGCCACCCCAGCCGGCAGTGTCCCGGCGGCGCTGGGTGGCCCTCGCGGTGCTCTGCCTCTCGCTGCTGATCACCGTCCTGGACACCCTGGTCCTCAATGTGGCGTTGCCCACCCTGGTTCGGGTCCTGCACGCCACGTCGAACCAGCTGCAGTGGATCGTCGATGCCTACGTCCTGGTCTTCGTGGGGCTGCTGCTGGTGGCCGGCAGCCTGGCCGACCGCTTCGGGCGCCAGCGGATCTTCCTCATCGGTCTGGTGGCCTTCGCCGCCGGCTCGTCCTGGGCTGCTTACTCCGGCTCGGTGGACATGCTCATCGCGGCCAGGGCGAGCATGGGCATCGGTGGGGCGCTGATCATGCCCTCCACCCTGTCGATCATCACCGACATGTTTCGCGACGAGGTCGGGCGCCAACGTGCCTTCGGCATCTGGGCGGCAACCCTCGGTGCGGGCGGCGCGCTGGGCCCCGTGGTCGGCGGGCTGCTCCTCGCCCACTTCTGGTGGGGGTCGGTGTTCCTCGTCAACGTTCCCATCGCCGTCATCGCATTCGTCTGCACCGTCTGGCTCGTGCCGGATTCCAAGAACCCGGAGGCCCCCCGTTCCGACATCCTGGGCTCGCTGCTCTCGATCGCCGGGCTCGGGCTGCTGCTCTGGGCGATCATCGACGCTCCGGTCGAGGGCTGGTCGTCGGGGCTCGTCTTGAGCGCCGGCGTCGGCGGGCTGGTCTTGCTGGCCTGCTTCGTGCTCTGGGAGGCGGTCAGCCCCCACCCGATGCTGCGGGTGTCCTTCTTCCGCAGCCGGAGCTTCTCCGCGGCGATCCTCTCGGTGAGCCTGGTCATGTTCAGCTTGTTCGGCGCCATCTTCGAGCTCACCCAGTGGCTCCAGTTCGACCTCGGCCTCACGGCGCTGGAGACGGGGGTGCGGATACTCCCGGCGGCGGGCGCCATCGTCGTCGTGGCCCCCCTCTCGGCGCCGCTGCAACGGGCGATCGGCACCAAGCTGACCGCCGCGGCCGGGCTTCTGATGGTCGCGGGGGGGCTCTGGCAGATCTCGGGCGCGACCGTGACGACCACCTACGGGGAGGCCCTTCTGGGGGTGGTCCTGCTCGGCGTCGGCGCCGCCCTGGTCATCCCCACAGTGACCGGGGCGGTCATGGGCTCGCTTCCGCGTGAGTACGCCGGCGTCGGCTCCGCCACCAACAACGCCTTCCTCCAGCTTGGGGGAGCGCTGGGCGTGGCCGTGCTCGGCAGCCTGCTCGCCACCCACTATCAGTCAGCGCTGACCAACTCCCTGGCCGCGTTCTCGCTGCCGCACGCGACGGAGACCACCATGCTCGGCTCCATCGGGGGAGCCCTCGGGGTGGCCCAGCACGTGGGTGGCCGCATGGGTCAGGAGCTCAGCCAGATCGCCTGCTCCGCGTTCATGGGCGGGATGCACCTGGCCTTCTTCACCGCGGCGATCGTCGCCCTCGCCGGCGCCCTGGTGGCGCTGGTCGCCCTGCCTTCCCGGCAGGCTGCCGTTCGCGGCGGCGGGGCGCCGGCGGAGCTGCCCGAAGGAGCCCCGCGCCCCCAGCCGGACGTCCGTCAGTCGGCCGAGCCCGGCTCCAGCCTCAAGCTCCCGCGGGGGCCGACGCAGGGGCCGTAGCGTTGGGCGGCGCGCCCATGCACCGCGGGAGATGCGGAGTGTCGGGAGCCTGGGCCAGCGTACTGAACAGCCCTGGGATTCCTGGAGGCTCCCGTTCTGGGAGTGTGGATCGAGGGCACCAGAGAGAGCCCGGCAGCGGGGAGGACCTTATCCGTGCAGCTCCAGCCCCCCGGAAGATCGGGAGACTCCAACTCCGCCGTGCTAGCCAATCACGATGACGGAGAGAATCGTACAGTAAGACGAGGAAGATTCCGAAGGGCACCCCCCCACCGTCTCCAACTGGGCCAACCCATTCGAGCGAGCCTGGAAGCTCGCCGAGGAGTCCCCATCAGTGATTGAAGTCCGGGCCAGTGCCTGAGAGTTGGTGCTCGTGGGCACCGGGTATTCCGGGACCAGGATGGTACCGGAGGCGCCTGAGCCCATCTGGGTCATGTGGATATCAATCT
>Ga0326727_10009807_pt1 | contig 23242 bp, 21 predicted proteins | sample MB2enrmetagenome_FD_207643 | JGI IMG/M metagenome (GOLD analysis project Ga0326727, IMG submission 207643) | Lab enriched peat soil microbial communities from McLean, Ithaca, NY, United States - MB29MY | ecosystem: Environmental > Terrestrial > Soil > Wetlands > Peat | place: USA: New York... | reverse complement strand
CCTGCTGCGTCCGCTTGAGTTCGTCGATGTCGGTCGTCGTGCCGAACCACCGGACGATCGCGCCCGCTTCGTCGCGCTGCGGCACGCCGCGCGCCACGAACCAGCGGTAGCTCCCGTCGGCGGAGCGCATGCGGAATTCCGCGGTGTACGGCTCGCCCGCGGCGACGCTCTCACGCCAGCGCGCGACCGCGACGTCGCGGTCGTCGGGATGGACGGCCGAAAAAGCGTCGGCCCGCGCTTCCTCGGGCGACTGCCCCGTGTACTCGTACCAGCGGTTGTTGAAATAGTCGTTGCGGCCGGCCGGATCCGCGCGCCAGACCATCTGCGGAATCGCCTCGGCCAAGATGCGCAGGTCGCGTTCGCGTTCTTCGGCGCTCAGCCGGCGTTCGTGCACGTCGGTCGCGGTTCCGATCCACCGGGCTATGGCTCCCTCGGGCTCGGAACGGATCGGGACGAGCCTGGCCAAGTGCCAGCGATACGCGTCGTCGCTGCCGGCCAGCGGCTTCAAGCGCACCTCGGCTTCGAACGCGTCGCCCGCCTCGATCCGCTCGCGATGCACCGCGCGCAATCGCGCCAGATCGTCCGGGTGCACGACGCCGTCGAAGCGCAAGTCGCCGACCGCTGCCCGCGACAGGCCGGTGAAGTCGAACCAGCGTTTGTTGATCCACTCCGGCTCGCCGCGCGCGCCGAGGGTCAGGATGATCTGCGGGATCTCGTCGGCCAGTTGACGGAAGCGCGCGGCCTCCTCGGCGCGGATTTGCGCGCGCGCGATGTGCCGTTCGAGCCGGCCGAGCAATTCTTCTGAAGCGAACGGCTTGACCAAGTAGTCGTCGGCGCCGGCCTTGATGCCCTCGGAGGCCGAGCGGTCGTCGGCGCGCGCCGAGAGCAATACGATCGGGACGCCGCGCGTCGCGCGCTCGGCGCGCAGCGCGCGCACCAGCTCGATGCCGTCCATGCCGGGCATCATTACGTCGGACAGGATGAGGTCGGGCGGGGATTGCACCGCTTTGGCCTTCGCCTCGGCGCCGTCGGCGGCGATCTCGACGCGGTATCCCGGCGTCAAGAGCCGGGTCAGATACTCGCGCAGGTCGGCGTTGTCTTCCACGAGCAAAATGGTCGGACGCCCAGCGGGGCCCGGGTCCACGTTTGGTTGCGGACGGCCGTCGCTCCACACCGCCGTCTCGGCGAGCGTCAATTCCGACGCGACGCTCGGCAGCGCCGCGATTCCATCGGCTTTGGCCGGGACGTACGGAATCTCGACGATAGCCGTCGTTCCGCGCCCCTCCGCGCTCTCCAATTTGGCGGTGCCGCCGTGCAGGCTCGCGATTTCGGCAACGAGCGCGAGGCCGATCCCGCTGCCTTCGTGCGTGCGCGCGGGGCGGCCGCTGCCGCGCCAAAAGCGCTCGAACGCCCGCACGCGCTCGCTCTCCGACATGCCCGCGCCCTGATCGGCAACTTCGAGCCGCACAACGTCGCCGGCCCGGCGCAACGAGACGCGGACCGTTCCCTGGAACGTGAACTTGAACGCATTCGAGAGCAGGTTGAGCACGACGTGCTCCCAGAGCCGCGGATCGGCCGAGACCGGCCCATCGAGCGCCGGAGCGTCGATCTCGAAAGCGATGCCCGCCGACTCGAACGCCGAGCGGAACGTGCTGGCCACCTCGGCCGTGAGCGCGGCGAGATCGACGGGCCGCCGGTCCAACGCCAGTCGATTCGCGTCGATGCGGGAGAAGTCGAGCAGCGTGTTGACCAAGCGCAGCAGCCGTCGCGCGTTGCGACGCAGCATCGCGAGTTCGTCGCGGTCGAGAGCGCGCTCGCGCGCGAGCGCGTCGTCGAGCGGACCCAGAATCAGGGTCAGCGGCGTACGAAACTCGTGGCTGACGTTGTTGAAGAAGTCGGTTTTGGCGCGGTCGAGTTCGGCCAGCGCTTCCACCCGCTCGCGCGCCTCACGCTCGCGCAGCACCTTCGCGGTCGTTTCGGTGACGGCGCAGAACACGCCGCAGATGCCGCGCTCGTCGGTGATCGGGCTATACGAGAACGTAAAATAACATTCTTCCGGGACGCCGCTGCGTTCGAGCGGAAGCATCAAATCTTCCGACCAGGTCGACTCGCCTCGCTCGAGCACGCCGGAAAGCATCGGCTCGATCTGCTCCCAAATCTCGGGGAAGCAGTCCCGCGCCCGCTGACCGAACGCCTTCGGGTGCTTGGTGCCCAGAATGCCCGAGTACGCTTCGTTATAGAGTTGAACGAATTCAGGTCCCCAGAAGATGATGATCGGGAAGCGCGATTCGAAGGCGATGCCGAGCGAGGTGCGCAGGCTCTGCGGCCAACCTTCCTCGGGGCCGAGCGGCGTGGTCGTCCAATCGACGCCGTCCATGAGGGCTGCGGCCCAGCCCCGCCGCGTGCTCCGTACGCCGATCACAAAGCGCCCGGGCCGTCTTCGCGGTGGGGCGATCGACGGCGCGCCGCGGCCCCGAACCGGGCCAGCGTCTCGACCACCTCGGGATCGCTCAGGAGCGACCGCACCGAGACCTCGACGAACGAGGAGAACGAGACCTTCTTGCCCGAGTCGCGGCGCAGGTCGAGCAGCAGTTGCTGGACCTCGTCGACGAGTCCCTTGGGCAACGACAGGCCCCGGCGTTCCAGCCCCGCGTCGTGCGCAGATGCACTCTTATGCATTATCGCAAGGTCTGATACCCCCGGCGAGCGGCCTTAAACCTCCGCCGAAGGGCCGAAGCCGCAAGCGACGCGCCCGGGCGGCGGAAGGGTGAGGCATCTTCTGGACACGTGCGCCGGATCTTCACGCCGCGACGACACGGGTTCGGTACGCCTAGCCGTGAGGTGGACCGATGTTTCAGGTGAGAATCCACGGGCGCGGGGGGCAGGGGGTGGTGACCTCCGCGGAGTTGCTCTCGGTCGCGGCCTTTGCCGAAGGCCGGAACGCGCAGGCGTTTCCGAGCTTCGGCTCCGAGCGCATGGGGGCGCCGGTGATCGCCTATTGCCGCATCGACGACAAGGAGATTCGCCTGCGCGAGCCCGTCGCCGTGCCCGATGCGGTCGTCATCGCCGATCCGACGCTGCTCCACCAAGTCGATCTGTTCAACGGGCTCAAACCCGACGGCTACATCGTGGTCAACTCCTCGCGAACGCCCGAACAGTTGGGCATCGCCGAGTTCACCAACGCGTTTCCGGCCGGTCACGTCTGTTGCGTCCCGGCGACCGAGATCGCGCTGGAACACATCGGTAAGCCCCTGCCCAACGCGGCCCTGCTCGGCGCGCTCGCGGCGCTCACCGGCCGGTTGCGGATCGAGTCGGTGGTCGCCGCGATCGAAGACCGGTTCTCCGGAAAGGTGGCCGCGGGCAACGCCGCCGCCGCCCGTGCGTGTTTTGCTGCAGTCAGCTCGACGGCGACGTCGGAAAAGACGGCTTCCCTTGCTTAAACAGATCGAAGGCTCGCGCGCGGTCGCCGAAGCCGTCGCCCTCTGCCGCCCCGAAGTGATCTGCGCCTACCCCATCACGCCGCAGACGCACATCGTCGAGGGGCTCGGCGAAATGGTGAAAACCGGCGAACTCGAGGGCTGCGAATTCATCAACGTCGAGTCTGAGTTTGCGGCACTCTCGGTCGCCATCGGCGCCTCCGCTGCGGGGGCGCGTTCGTATACGGCCACGGCGAGCCAAGGGCTGCTCTTCATGGCCGAGGCGGTCTACAACGCGTCCGGCCTCGGTCTGCCCATCGTCATGACCATCGGCAACCGCGCCATCGGCGCGCCGATCAACATCTGGAACGATCAGTCCGATAGCATGGCCTTGCGCGACGCCGGTTGGATTCAACTCTTTGCCGAGACCAATCAGGAAGCGGCCGACCTGCACGTTCAGGCCTTCAAACTCGCCGAGGCGCTCTCGTGCCCGGTGATGGTCTGTGTCGACGGCTTCATCCTCACCCACGCCTACGAGCGGGTCGAGATTCCCACGCAAGCCCAAGTCGATGCGTTTCTGCCGCCGTTCGAACCGCGCCAGGTACTCGATCCGGCCGAGCCCGTCTCGATCGGCGCGATGGTGGGTCCCGAAGCATTCTTCGAGGTGCGCTTCCTGCAGCACTACAAGCACTTCGAAGCGCTGCGGCTCATCCCCGAACTGGCCGCCGAATTCGCCGCCGTCTTCGGTCGCGAAGCGGGTGGCCTGTGTCGCAGCTATCGCACCGAAAATGCCGAGACGATCGTCGTGGCGCTGGGCTCGGTCAACGGCACGATCAAGGACGTGATCGACGGCATGCGCGACGACGGGTACCCCATCGGCGCGCTGACGATCTCGTCGTACCGGCCGTTCCCGCTCGACGAAGTGAAGAGCGCGCTGGCGCACGCCAAGCGGGTGGTCGTGGTGGAGAAGTGCCTCTCGGTCGGCGCCGGCGGCATCGTCTCGGCCGACGTGCGCAAGGCGCTGGCCGGTACGGGCATCGTCACGCACACGGCGGTCGCCGGACTCGGCGGGCGTCCGATTCCGAGTTCGTCGCTGCGCACGCTCTTCGAGCGCGCTTCGCTCGGCGCGCTCGAGACGGTTCACTTCCTCGATCTCAATTGGGAGATCGTCAATCGCGAAATCGCGCGCATGAAAGGCCAGCGCCGCTCGGGGCCGACCGCGGAGAACATTCTGCGCGACCTCGGCCTCGGCGCCGTCACGGTATAAACGATGTCGACCCAACCGATCAAGTTCTACCAGACCGGAACGTTCACGGTCGGCAACCGTTTGCTGGAGAGCAGCGAACGCGCCGTGCAGTCCAACATGCGCCGGACGAACTCGCTCAACTCCGGGCACCGGGCGTGTCGCGGCTGCGGCGAAGCGCTGGGCGCGCGCTACGCGATCGACGCGGTGATGCAAGCGACGCAGAATCGCGCGATCGCCGTCAACGCGACCGGCTGCCTCGAGGTCTTCTCGACGCCGTTTCCCGAGACGTCGTGGCAGATTCCCTGGATGCACTCGCTCTTCGGTAACGCCGCGGCGGTGGCGTCGGGCGTTGCCGCGGCCATGCGCGTCAAGAAACGCGAGCACGTCCGGGTGATCGCGCAGGGCGGCGACGGCGGCACCACCGACATCGGCTTCGGCTGCCTCTCGGGCATGTTCGAACGCAACGACGACGTGCTCTACATCTGCTACGACAACGAAGCCTACATGAACACCGGCGTGCAGCGCTCCTCGGCGACGCCGCCCGCCGCGCGCACCGCCACCACGCCGGCCGTGGGCAAACATCCCGGCAACCCGTTCGGCACCGGCAAGAACGTGCCGCTCATCGCCATGGCCCACCACATCCCCTACGTGGCCACCGCCTCGATCGCCAACGTGCGCGACCTCGAAGCCAAGGTGACCTACGCGATGTCGTTGCGCGGCGCGCGCTACGTCCACGTCCACGTCCCCTGTCCGCTGGGATGGGGTTCCGAACCCGCCGACACGGTGAAGGTCGCGCGCTTGGCCGTGGAGAGCGGGTTGTTCCCGCTGTTCGAAGCCGAACACGGCGAAATCACCGGCCGGTACGCGCTCCGCCGGCCGGTTCCCGTGACAGACTATCTCAAACTGCAGCGACGCTTCGGACACCTTTTCGGCAAGAACGCCGACCCGGCGGCCGTCGCCGCGATTCAGGCCATGGCCGATCGCAACATCGAGCACTTCGGCCTCTTGGAGCCGACGCAATGAAGAAGCCGTTTGCGATCACGCTGGATCCGGGCTCGAGCCTGGCCAACAAGACCGGCACCTGGCGCACCGAGCGGCCGGTGTACCTCGACCGCTTGCCGCCGTGCAACGATGCTTGCCCGGCCGGCGAAAACATTCAAGGCTGGCTCTATTTCGCCGAGAGCGGCGATTACGAGACCGCTTGGCGCGCGCTGACGAAAGAGGATCCGTTCCCCGCGCTGATGGGTCGCGTCTGCTATCACCCTTGCGAGACCGCCTGCAATCGCGCGCAACTCGACGAAGCCGTTTCCGTGCACGCGGTCGAGCGCTTCCTCGGCGACCTCGCGCTCGAACGCGGTTGGGACTTTCCGGCGCCGCAGGCGTCGACGGGGAAACGCGTCATGGTCGTCGGCGCCGGGCCCTCGGGTCTTTCGGCAGCCTATCACCTCACGCTGCTGGGCCACGCCGTAACGATTTTCGAAGCGGGGCCGATGGCCGGCGGCATGATGCGCTTCGGCATCCCCAAGTATCGTCTGCCGCGCGAAGTCCTCGATGCGGAGATCGCGCGACTCGAACGGCTCGGCGTCGAGATTCGTCTCGGCGCGCGGGTCGACGATCTCGAAGCGACCCTGGCCGGCGGCGGCTTCGACGCGGCCTTCCTGGCGGTCGGCGCGCACGTTGCCAAGCGCACGAACATTCCCGCGCGCGATGCGACCAAGATCCTCGACGCGGTCTCCGTGCTGCGCGGCATGGAGTCGGGCGAGGCGCCCCGGCTCGGCCGCCGGGTCGTGGTTTACGGCGGCGGCAACACCGCCCTCGACGTCGCGCGCACCGCCAAGCGCTTGGGTGCGAGCGAGACGGTGATCGTCTACCGCCGCACGCGCGAGCAGATGCCCGCCCACGAGTCGGAATTGCAAGAGGCGCTCGACGAGGGCGTGATGGTGCGCTGGCTCAACACGATCGCCGGCGTCGACGAGACGACCTTCACGGTCGAGAAGATGGCCCTCGACGCCTCGGGTTTCCCGCAGCCCACCGGCGAGTTCGAAACGCTCGAAGCCGACACGCTCATCCTCGCGCTCGGCCAAAACGCCGACCTCGCTTTGGTCGCCGGGATCGACGGGATCGCCGTCGCCGACGGCGTGGTTTCGGTCGACGAACGCATGATGACCGGCCGCGCCGGCATCTTTGCCGGGGGCGACATGGTGCCCGCCGAACGCACCGTCACCGTCGCGATCGGGCACGGGAAGAAGGCCGCGCGCAACGTCGACGCCTATCTGCGCGGCGCCGCGTACGCCAAGCCCCCGAAGCACGAACTCGCCGCATTCGAGAAGCTCAATACCTGGTACTATTCCGACGCGCCCAAGACGATTCAGCCGACGCTCGATCTGCTCCGCCGCCGTTCGACGTTCGAAGAAGTCACCGGCGCGCTCGACGAGTCCACCGCGCTGTTCGAAGCGCGCCGCTGCCTGTCGTGCGGAAACTGCTTCGAGTGCGACAACTGCTACGGCGTCTGCCCCGACAACGCGGTCATCAAGCTCGGTCCGGGCAATCGCTTCCAGTTCAACTACGACTACTGCAAGGGCTGCGGCCTCTGCGTCGCCGAGTGTCCGTGCGGAGCGATAGCCATGGTTCCCGAGGAGATCTAGCGCGCCGGAGCCGCCGGTTCGGCTTTTGGTGAGGGTAATCGAGACGTAACGAACGTCGCCCGCAGGCCATCCGTAGCCCGGATAAACGGCATCTTCGCTCGATGTATTTAGGCCGACGTAACGTCGAGCGACGGAGCGACTCAGCCTTCCCGTCGTCGTCGCTAATTGCGCATGAGCGCGCTTCGCGAAGTCGAACGGTAGCGCCGATGAGTATGCTTCCGACGATCATCCAGGGCGGCATGGGCGCCGGCGTTTCGAGTTGGCGGCTGGCGCGCGCCGTTTCGAGTCACGGGCAGTTGGGCGTCGTGTCGGGTACGGCGCTCGATCAGATACTCGCGCGTCGCCTGCAGGACGGCGATCCGGGCCGACACATTCGCCGCTCGCTCGAGCGCTTTCCGTTTCCCGCAATGGCGCGGCGCGTCTGGGACGCGTATCACATCGACGGCGGCAAGTTTCGCGACGCCTCGTACGTGCGTCTGCCCATGTTCGAGAAAGATAGCCCGCGCGAGTTGATCGAACTGTGCGTCGTCGCCAACTTCGTCGAGGTCGATCTCGCGCGCGAAGGGCACGCTCATCCCGTCGGCATCAACTACCTCGAGAAGATTCAGATGCCCCATCTGGCGTCGATCTTCGGCGCCATGTTGGCGGGCGTCGATTTCGTGTTGATGGGGGCGGGCATCCCCGTGCACGTTCCCGACGTTCTCGAAGCCTTCGCGCATCACGAGCCGGCGACGTATCCCTTGCACGTGATCGGCGCCGGCGAATGCGACGACACGCTGATGCGCTTCGATCCGCTCGATTTCGCGGAGGGTCCGCTCCCGCCGCTCGAGCGCCCGCTGTTCGTAGCGATCATCGCCTCCAACGTGCTGGCGGTCTCGCTGTTGAAGAAGACCGGCGGCCGCATCGACGGCTTCGTGATCGAGGGTCCGACGGCGGGCGGCCACAACGCGCCGCCGCGCGGCAAGCTCCAACTCGACGCGGCGGGTGAAGCCGTCTACGGCGAACGCGATAAGGTCGACCTGGCCAAGATCCGCGAGTTGAACCGGCCGTTCTGGCTCGCGGGCGGCTACGGCTCCCCGGAGAAGCTGCGCGAGGCCTTAGCGACCGGCGCGACCGGCGTGCAGGTCGGCACCGCGTTCGCATACTGCGTCGAGTCCGGATTGCGCGACGACTACAAGCGCGCGCTGCTCGAAAAGGTCGCGGCGGGCACGGCCTCGGTATTTAGCGACCCGCAGGCCTCTCCGACGAACTTCCCGTTCAAAGTCGCGCGGCTCGAGGGGACGCTGTCGGAGCGCGACGTGTTCGAGAAGCGCCCGCGCATCTGCGACCTGGGCTTCCTCCGCGAAGCCTACCTCGCCGACGACGGCGAAATCGCCTATCGCTGTTCGGCCGAACCGCCGTCGCTCTACGTCTCCAAAGGCGGAACGCTCGAAAACACGCGGGGCCGCGTCTGTATCTGCAACGCGCTGATGGCCACCGTTGGCCTCCAGCAAGTCCGCAAGGGCCGCCTGGTCGAGGCCGGAATCGTCACCAGCGGCAACGATCTGAGCGAACTCGGCCGATTCATGCCGCCGGGCGAATTGGAGTACCGCGCCGCCGACGTATTGGACATTCTGCTGGCCGGCGCGGCTGAAGGCCCCGGGCAGACCCTCGTCCCATTGTAGGGGGTGGCTCTACTCGAAGGAAAAACCGCCCTCGTAACGGGCGTCGCCAATCGTTGGTCGATCGCGACCGGGGTCGCCCGCGCGCTGCATGCGCACGGCGCTCGGGTCTGCTTCATCTATCAGGGCGACCGCGTCCGCGACGAGGTGGAAAAACTCGCGACCGAACTCGGCGGCCACGCATATCCTTGCGACGTCGGCAGCGACGCGGCCCTCACCGAGCTGGCCGAGTCGGTGCGGCGCGATTACGGCAGCCTCGACGTATTGGTCCACTCGATTGCCTATACCAACAAAGAGGATCTCCAAGGCAAGGTCTACACGACGTCCCGCGCCGGCTTCGCGCTCGCGCTCGACATCTCGTCGTTCTCGCTGATCGCGCTGACGAACGCGCTGGCCGACGTACTCAACGACGGCTCCAGCATCATCGCGCTCACCTATCAGGGCTCGACGGCCATCGTGCCCAACTACAATCTCGCCGGCATCGCCAAAGCCGCGCTCGAGTCGATCGTCCGCTATCTGGCCTACGACCTGGGCGAACGCGGCATCCGCGTCAACGCGATCTCCGCGGGCCCGATCTCGACGGCCAGCTCGCGCGCCGTGCGCGGCTTCAAAGCGATGGTCGACAAGACGGCCGCCGGCGCCCCGCTCCGCCGCACCGTGACTACCGCCGACGTCGGCAATACCGCGGTCTACTTGGCCTCCGACCTCTCGACGGCGGTGACGGCCGACGTGCACTTCGTCGACGCGGGCTTCCACGCCATGGGCATGTGGCCCGAACCCGCGCCGGCGTAGGCCGCAACGAGGAGACCGATGTCCGATACCCCGCGCGTCGGCGCCTTCGCGATCGTTCCGAGCAACGACTTGCCGGGCGCGATCCCGTTCTGGGAACGTCTGGGCTTCGTCCGTACGGGCGGCGATGCGAACTATGTCATCATGACCGGGTGGGGCTGCGAAGTGCACCTGACCCAAGCGGGAACGGGCCCGTGGCGCGTACCCGCGGAGAACAATCCTTTCGGCGTCTTCATCCGCACGCCCGAGGTCGACGCCATAGCCGCGCGCGTGGACGACCTGATCGTCCGGCCCGGCGGCGTCCTGCGCCACCGCGAATGGGGACTCTACGAGGTCGGGATATGCGGGCCCGACGGACTCCTCGTGCGCATCGGCTGGCCATCGAGGCTCATGAAGACGTCCGAAGCCTGAATCCGATAGCCGCGACCCACGGCATCGGGCGGACGGCTCGCCGGATCAGCCGGTCGAGATGGTGTCGATGGCATCCTCGAGCGGGAGCGTAAACCAAATCGCCTGATTCTGCCCCGCCGCAATTCCAGCGCCCGAGTTGTCGCTGCCGGGTAAGGAATACGTGCTGATCCGGCCCTGCGTCGTGATGCGCCCCAGGCCCGCGCCGAACGTGAACCACAGCGCACCATCGGAACCGGCGGCGATCGCTTGCGGCCCCGAGCCGCTCGTCTCGAGGGTGTATTCGCTGACGCTTCCGGAGGTGGTGACGCGGCCGATCTTGTTCGCGTCTTGCTCGGTAAACCACAACGCGCCGTCGGGACCCGACGCGATGCCCTGCAAAAACGGCCGAGCCGTCGGAATCTTAAAGTACTTCACCTTACCGGCGGTCGTAATGCGGCCGAGCCTGTCGCCGTCGTCCCTGCCGCGCGCGTTGGTGCCGCTTTCGGTAAACCACAGCGCGCCGTCCGGGCCGACCGTCAAGCCTTGGACCGTTCCCGTCGACTTCCCGACGGCGAAGGCGCTGAAGGCGCCGGCCGTGGTCAACCGGCCGATCCGTCCGATGGACCCATACCAAAGTGCTCCGTCAGGTCCCGTGACGATGGTCCCAACCGCGGATGCCGTCGCCGGCGTCGCGAACGAGGAAACCGCTCCGCCGGTCGTGATGCGCCCGATCTGATCGCCGGCGCTGAACCAAAGCGCCTGATCAGGGCCGGTTGTGATGCCTATGGGCCGCAGAGTCGAGGCTAGCTGGAAGCCGCTGATCGAGCCTGAGGTCGTGATGCGCCCGATCGTCTCGGTGTCGTTGTCGCAGAACCATAGCGCGCCGTCGGGTCCGGCGGTAATTCCCTCGGGGACGTTCTGATCGTCCGGCAAGAGGTATTGGGTGATCGGATTCGGGCTCGGAGCATTCGCCAAGGGATGCGCGCGAAAAACGGCAGCAGCCGTCGCGCCGGGCGTACCGCCGCCGGTCGTGCAGCCCGCGAAGGCGCCGGAGACGGCGACCGCAACGGCGAGAGCGAGACGCCCCTTCATCCGTTACAGCGGTTACAGCGTTTTCGAGCGCGGGTCGAGCGCTTCGCGCAGGCCTTCGCCCATGAAATTGAAGGCGAGCACCGTGATCAGGATCAAGAGCCCGGGAATCGCGATGAGCCACGGCGCCGACAGCGTGTCCGGGTCGAGCGCCTTCTGGAGCATGTTGCCCCAACTCGGCGTCGGCGCTTGGACGCCGAGTCCCAGATACGACAGGCCGGACTCGGTGAGGATGTTGTCGCCGATGGCCAGCGTCGCGGCCACGATGACGGGCGCCAAGGCGTTGGGGATGAGGTGGCGCAAAATGATGCGCCGGTCGTTGGCTCCCGTGGCCGTCGCGGCGACGACGAAGTCGCGTTCGCGTAAGCTGAGGATCTGCGCCCGCACCAGCCGCGAAACGCCGGGCCACGAGAGCAGCCCGATGACCAGCATGATGACGACGATACTGAACTGATTGGTCAGTGCCTCGACCGTGAGGATGAGGAAGAACGACGGAAAGCTCAGCATCACGTCGACGAAACGCATCAGCGCCGCGTCGACCACGCCGCCGTAGAACCCGGCGATCGATCCGTACACCGTCCCGACGAAGATGGCTACGAGCATTGCGACGAAGCCGACCTCGAGCGAGATCCGGCCGCCATACAAAGCCCGCGTAAAGTAATCGCGACCGTCGACGTCCGTGCCGAACCAATGTGCCGCCGAGGGCAGCGTCGGCGTCCCGATCAGCGCCGAGTCTATGGCGTCGGGGTCGGCGTGACTGATAAACGGCGCGAAGATCGCGCTCAGCACCAAGATCGCAACGAGCGCCAGTCCGAGCAAGGCCAGCGGGTTGCGCGAAAAGCGCCGCCAACTGTCCTCGGCCAGCGAAACGTGGGGCGCGAAGTCCTCTTCGAGGCGGACGGCTTCAACCATAACGTATCCGCGGGTCGACGACCGCGTAGGCGACGTCGGAGAAGAGGTTTCCAAAGGCGACCATGATCGCCGAGAGCATGGTGGTGCCCATGATCGTCGGGTAGTCGCGCTCGAACACGGCGTTGAGCGCGAGGTAGCCCATGCCCGGAATCGTGTAGATCGTCTCGACGAAGTAGGCGCCGGTCAGGAGCGCCGGAAGGAAGAGCCCGAGCAGCGTGATCACCGGAAGCAGCGCGTTGCGCAACGCGTGCTTGAACACGACCGCCTGCCAGGGCAGTCCCTTGGCCCGCGCCGTCCGGATGTAGTCTTCGCCCAGCACCTCGATCATCGCCGAGCGTTGGTAGCGCATCCACGAGGCCATGCCCACGATCGTCAAGGTGGCTACCGGCAGGATCAGGTGACGTATTCGCTCGCCCAAATCGAAGTGCGTCGACTGCATGTCGGCGAGGCCGCCCGCGGGCAGCCAGCGCAATTGGACGGAGAAGAACTCGAGCAGCATGATCGCCACCCAGAACACCGGCGCGCCGTAACCGACGAAGGCGATCAAGGTGACGACGTGATCGATGAAGGTATTCTTGTACACCGCTGCGATTACCGCCACCGGAATCGCGATCAGCAGCGTCAGCAGGAACGACAACCCGATCACTTCGAGCGTGACCGGCAGCTTTTCGAGGATCTTGGTGATCACCGGACGACCGTCGATGTACGACGTCCCCAGGCTATGGTGAAAGAGCAGGTTCCCGAGCCAGTAGAAGTACTGCACGTACCAGGGCTTGTCCAAGCCGAGGTTGTGCAGCATCAACTGCCGGTCGGCCTCGGTGCTCTGGCGCGACATGCCCGACAGCACGCCCGCCGCGCCGCCCGGCGCGAGCGCGATCAGGGCGTACGAGATGACCGAGATGCCCAGGAGCAACGGGATGAAGCCGAGCAGCCGGCGCGTGATGAAGGTGGCCATGCTGCGCTACGGCGCGATGTACCACTCGGGTTCGTAGAACATCATCGAACTGAACTGCGAGCCGGCTCTTTTCGGGTCGAATCCGAGGATGCGCTTGTTCATGACGTTCCGATAGTAAGGCATGACGTCGACCAAGGTGGGTAACTGATCGACGAAGAGCTTCTGCAACTGTTTGTATATCTGCGCTCGTTTGGCCTGATCGGTCTCGCGGCGCCCCGCATCGATCAAGCGGTCCATCTCGGGATTCGCGTAACGCCCGTAGTTGAGCCCGTTCGGCGGGAACGCCTTGCTGCTGAGGAAGATGAATGGGTCGGGATCGGCTCCGCCGCCGAAGCCGCCGCCATCGAGGTCGAAGTCCCCGGCCTGCTCCTTCTGGTAGTACACGTTGAACTCGAGCGACGTCGGATCGGTCTTGATGCCGACGCTCTTGAGGTTGGCTTGGAAGAGCTCGAAATCTTTGATCGCGACGTCGCTGCCGGCGATCTCGCCGGTGATGAACTGCAGCGTCTTTCCGTTCTTGTGGCGGTAGCCGTCGCTTCCCATCTTCCAGCCGTCGGCATCCAAGATCTGCGCGGCCTTCTTCGGATCGTACGGGTACGCTTTTTCGGTATCGGGATCGAAGGCCCACTTCTGCGCCCAAGGAATCGGCGAGACCGCCGGCACGTCCTGACCGTGGAAGAGCTTCTCCGCTTCGGTCTTGCGATCGTAGGCATACATGATCGCGCGCCGCACTTGAACGTCGGCCAGAATCGGATTCTTCATGTTGACCACGTATTGGTTGAACTGGTCGGCCGGATTGTGGACCGTGTTATAGCGCGGGTCGTCCTTGAGGGCGAGCCACGCGGGAGTGCCCAGGAAATAGGTGGTGTCGACGTCGCCGTGCTGCAGCGCGATCAGCGCCGCCGGGTTGCTTTCGTACTCCTTGATGTAGATTTCGTCGATGAACGGGCGGCCGTGCCACCACGCGCGGTTGCTGGTCAGCAGCAGGTGATCGTCGTGGCGCCACTCTTTGAGCGTATAGCCGCCCGAGGTGACCAAGTGTTGTGAAAAGTCCGTATTCTTGAGTTGACCCGGCGCGACTTTGCCGTAGATGTGGCGCGGCAGCGGCGCGTGCGGCAGCCCGCCGACGACCGAGGACAGAAAGGTCGAGTTCGGCTGTTTTAGTCGGTATACGACCGTGTACTTATCGGGTGCCTTGACGCTGGCGACGCCGTCGTAATCGGCCTTGTAAGGAGCCGCCACCGCCGGGTTCGTCGTCAACTCGTACTCGAAGACCTGGTCGTCCGCCGTGAGCGGCGTACCGTCGCTCCACTTCGCGTTCTTGCGCAAATGGAACGTGTAGGTCAAGCCGTCCTTGGAGATCTCCCAACTCTGGGCGAGCCACGGGACCACTTTGAAGTTGGGATCGAGGTTGACGAGTCCATCGTACAAGAAGCCTAGGTCGTTGGCCGAACCCTCGGTGTGCGCGAACAGCGACAGCACGGTGTCGGCTGCGGCCACGGCGCCTACGCGCAGTTGGCCGCCGTAGACCGGCTTCGCCGAAGCGGCTCCCGGCGTCAGAGACGAAGCGAGCGCCGCGCATAGAGCCAGCGACGCGGCCCGCGCATACAAGGAACGCATGGGTGATCTCCTCGAGTCATGCAAAGCCCGGAGGGCTTGGGATGACGAGGTTCAGGCGCTCGGTATCGCCGGTCCTTCCGTGCGTTGTCCGGCCGCCGGAAGAACCCAGGCCGTCACGCCGGTCGCCGCGACGAACCCGAGCCGTTCGAGGATCGGCCGGCTCGTCTCCCTGGCGTCGACGGTCAGGAACGCGCAGCCCGCCGACCGGGCCATCGCAGCCCGCGCCGCTACGAGCGCCCGAAATAACCCGCGATGCCGGTAGGCCGGATCGGTCCCGCCGCCCCACATGCTCGCGAACGAGCGGCCGCGCGGCATCTCCAACCGGGCGCCGGCCGCCGGAACCCCGTCGGCATACGCGACGAAAATCGCTAGCTCCGGCGCGCTCCCGAAAGCGCGGCGTCCCAGGCGGCCTGCGTCCGATTTGGCGGGCGAACCGAACGCGCGCAGCGCCACGGCGAGGTACGTCTCGAGCTCTTCGGGGGTGCGCACCCGGCGCACGTCGATGCCCGGCGGCGCGGCGATGTCGCAGGTTTCGGTCCGCAGGTCGAGCAGCATGAACGTCTCGCGCTCTTCGGGCTCGAAACCGTGCGCCCCGAGTACCGCCTCGATGTCGGGGGGTCCGTCGTGCCCGTAGACTTTCCATTCGACGGCTTGGCCCAGACCGTGGAAGTGCGCGGCTTGTTCGGCGACGCAGCGCTCGATGTGGTCGCCGTCGTTCGGCCAGGCGCAGATCGTATTGTACGACCCGACGCTGCGCACGACGTCGCCGGAGCGTTCGATGCGCTTGCCCTCGACGGGCGGAGGATCGCGCCGCATCTCTCGATCGAAGCGCTCGAGAATCGACGCGACCGGGGACGTCACTTCAACGTTGCGACGAATCCGTCGAGCGCGGCCGCGAAGGCTGCGGGCTGATCGAGCATGACGAAATGCCGCGAGTCGTCGACCGGGATGATTTTGACCGCCGGAGCATTCGCGAACAGTGACTGGTAGAAACTCAAGGTCGCGCCGCGCCGGTCGGCGGGGCTCATTGCGGCCATGAATGCGGGCAGATAGGTCGGCAGCGGCAAACCCGGAATCGGCGCTATTTCGGCGGCGGGCACGCTCAGTTTCGAAAGCTGCGGACGCAAGTCGAGTTGGTACAGTTCTTTACCATATTCGGCGACGGCCTTCTGGTCGCTGCGCAGCACCAACGTCGACACTTTGGCTGCGAGCGTTCGATCGGTGACGTAGTCGTCGGTGAACTGCGTCTCCAACTTCGCATACGCCTCGGGCGTCGCCGAGGTCACCGTCGTGTAGAACTCGGTCGCCGCCGCGGCGCGTTGTTCGGGCGTCGCCATCGCCAGTTGGGGCATGACCGGCGCACCGTCGACGGCGACGATGCCGCGCACCAAATCGGGATGATCGAGGCCGAAGCGCAGCGTCAGCGTTCCGCCCAGCGAATGTCCGACGAGCACCGGGCGGTCGAGGTGCTCGCTCGTCATCAACATCGCGATGCTCGCCTCGGCGCCGTCGAGCGTCGCTCCATCGCCGGCCGGGACGCCGTCGAAACCCGCGAGCGTCACGGTGTAAACGGCGTGTGCCGATGCTTCGCGGCCGATGGTGTCGCGCCACGACCATGCGCCGCAGCCCAAGCCCGCAACGAGCACCAGCGCCGGGCTGCCGGCACCGTACTTTTGCACCTGAATGCTGCCGATCGTTTTCGTCCACGCCTGGGCGGGGAGCTTGGCATCGAGCGGGTCGGCCGCGGCGACGGCCGCCCCGGCGAGACCCAGTCCCAGCGCGAGCAGCGCTGCGGCGGCGTTCTTCATGATTTCCCTCCCGTTCGGCACTCCTGGGCGCTTCGCGCGCGCCGGCGTCGCGCCTGTGGACCCCGGGGAGGCGCCCGCTCCCTCGGTGCGAAGTGGCGGCGGACAGGGACGTAACCACTCTCGGGACGGATGCCCTCGCTTCGGGGCACTTATCGAGTTATGGCATCGACGCGCGTTTTGGTAGCCGAAGACGATCCCGCTATCCGCGAACTGCTCGTGCACCATCTGTCGCGCGACGGATTCGTCACGATCGAGGCGTGCGACGGCGTCTCGGCATTGCGTTACGGCCGCGAGGGCGTAGCCTTGCTCGTCCTCGACATCGGCCTGCCGGGCATCGACGGGTTCGACGTTGCCCGGACGTTGCGGCGAGAGGGGCACGCCGCTCCGATCCTCATGCTCACCGCGCGGGCCGACGAAGTCGACCGGATCGTGGGGCTCGAGCTCGGCGCCGACGATTACGTCGTCAAACCGTTCTCGCCGCGCGAGATCGTCGCGCGCGTTCGGGCCATCCTGCGCCGCAGCGGGCTCAAGCACGATCCCGGTCCGCAACTCTTACGCTTCGGAAGGTTGGAGATCGACGATCGTTCGCGCGAAGTGCGCGTCGACGGCGCCACCGTCAACCTCAAGCCCCGCGAGTTCGCGCTGCTGCGCGCGCTCGCCGACAGGCCGGGACTCGCGCTCTCGCGCGACGCCTTGCTCGAACGCGTCTGGGGTTACGACTTCGACGGCGACCAACGCACCGTCGACGTCCACATCCGCCGCTTGCGCCTCAAACTCGAAGAGCAGAGCGGACTGCCCGCCTGCGTGCACACGATACACGGCTTTGGTTACAAGTTCGCGCAACCCTGAGGTCCGGCGCGAGATCGAGAGCATGACCTCGCTCTGCCGTCTGCTCCGCGCGCAGAGGGAAGAAGAACGCGTGCCCTTGCTGGTGTTGCGCATTCCCGAAATAGCGCGCGTGGGCGGTTCTCAACGCGGCGGCAAGGAGCGAACCTTGGCGCGGCGCTGCCTGCGCGCGCTCAGCGAGGCGCGAACGCGTTTGTTGCGGACGGGCGACGTTTTGGCGCACGACGGCGGGGCCCACGTCGTCGTCGCCCTGTTATCGCCCGCTCGCGAACGCGAGTGCGTGGCCGCGCCGACCGATTGCCGTGCGACGCTGGTGCGGCTGGCCACGGCGTTGCGCGCCGCGACCGGCGTCCAAGCCGAAACGGGCTGGACGATCGTGCCGGGCTTCATCGGGATGCGCCGCCTGCAGCAAGCGGTGGACGAAGCGCTGCGCCACGGCGCGGGCGAACGGGAACGCCACGCGTTCTTCACCTCGATCGGTCACGAACTGCGCACGCCGCTGACGGCCATTCGCGGCTACCTCGAAACGCTGCTCGACGAAGAACTCGACGCCGAGACCTCGCGGCGCTTCCTCGAAACGGCGCAAGCCGAAGCGGCGCGAATGGGCCGCCTCGTCGACGGCCTCCACGAATTGGCGCTCCTCGACAACGAGGCGCGCGGGCGCCCGGAGGGCGAGGGCGACCTGATCGCCGCGCTGGCCGCCGCACTCGATGCGGTGGTGCCGGCAGCCGGCGGACGGCGCACGGTCATCTCCCAGTTGTCCTGGGAGCCGCGCCGGGTCATGCTTTCCACCGATCGCCTGACCCAGATTCTGATCAACGTCGTCGAGAACGCGGTCAAGCACGGCCGCAGCGCCGGAAAGGTCTTCGTCTCGGCGGCTCAGTTGAACGACCGCTACGCCGAAGTGCGCGTCGACGACGACGGTCCCGGCGTGCCGGGCGACGAGCGCCGGACGGTGTTCATTCTGGAACGGCGGGGCGTCAACGCCCGCTCCAGCGGCAATGGCCTCGGCCTCGCGTTGGTGAGGCTGATGATCGAACGCATCGGCGGCGAGGTCGACATCGAGCGCTCGCCGCTGGGCGGCGCGCGGTTCTGCCTGCGCGTGCCTTTGGCGCCGCGGCCTTAGCCGTCGAGCGATTCATCGATCCAGGCCAGGTAGTCGGCACCGCCGCCCGAGACCGGGTGGGCTAGGATCTCGGGCGTTTCATAAGGATGAAGCGCGCGCAGCGCGGCTTCGAGGGCGTCGTAGCGGTCGGCCCGGGTCTTGATCGTGCAGCGCCACTCGCGGGCCTCCTCGACCGCCCCCTTCCAACGGTAGATGCTCTCGAACGGACCGTCGAGCTGAACGCACGCAGCCAGGCGACGCTCGACGAGTTCGCGCGCGATCCGCTCGGCTGCCTCGCGGCTGTCGACGCTGGTCGTCACGCTGAGGTAGTCGGCCATGCGTGCCACATATCCGGGCCTCGTGCCGCATTCCTCGGCTTTGCGTCCCGCACCGGATCGACTGTGCCAACCATATGGCACACTGCCCGCCTAGACTGGGGGCATGAAGACGCGCACTCGCAAACCAACCCTCGCCCGCCCGGTGCGCCGGGTCGCGGCGCTCCCGCCCATCCCCGAGCCCGACCCGGCCGACCGCCCCCTCGGCGACGACGAGGACGAGATCCGCTACAGCCTCACCGCGCTGGGCGAAGCCGTGCTCTCCGACCAACGCGGCCGCTTCCGCGGCTTCGGTCCCTGCATCGCCGTCGCGTAGCCGGGCCCGGAAGCGACCCGAAGCCAGATTGACGCTCGTAGGCGTTCCCTGATATACTCCGGGGGTTCCGGCCCACCGCGGTGGGGCGGAATTTGTGTGCGTCCCGGCTCACCCGGGTCGCCTTCTCGTGGAGACTGCGTGCCGACTATCAGCCAGCTCGTCCGTAAGGGACGCGAAAAGCTCGAGAAAAAGGTCAAAGCTCCGGCGCTGCGCGTGGCGCAGACCGGGCCCAAGCCTGGTCACCCCGACCTGCCCCTGCGCTCGTTCGAGGTCCGCGGGAATCCGTTCCGGCGCGGCGTCTGCACGCAAGTCAAGACGATCACGCCCAAGAAGCCGAATTCGGCGCTCCGTAAGGTCGCCCGCGTCCGGCTGACCAACGGTGAGGAAGTCACGGCGTACATCCCGGGCGTCGGCCACAACCTGCAGGAACACTCGGTCGTGCTGATCCGCGGCGGCCGCGTCAAAGATCTGCCGGGCATTCGCTACCACATCATTCGCGGCACCCTCGATACCTCGGGCGTCGCCAACCGCAAGCAAGGCCGCTCGAAGTACGGCGCCAAGCGCTCCACTAAGAAGTAAGGACGACGAATGCCTCGTAAGGGAGCCGTTCCCAAGCGCCAGATCCTCCCGGACCCGCGCTACAACTCCAAGATACTCTCGCGCTTCATCAATAAGGTGATGCTGGCCGGCAAGAAGTCTCTTGCCGAGCGCATCACCTATGGCGCGCTCGAGATCGTCCAGGAGAAGATGGGGCGCGACGCTCTCGACATCTTCAATCAGGCCCTCGGCAACTCGATGCCGATGGTCGAGGTCCGTCCGCGGCGCGTCGGCGGCGCCACCTATCAGGTGCCGATGGAAGTCCGTCCCGATCGCCGCCAGGCCATGGCCATGCGCTGGCTGATCCAGTACGCCCGCAAGCGTCCCGGCCGTTCGATGGAAGAGAAGCTCGCCGGCGAGCTGATGGACGCGGCCAACAACCTCGGCGCCACGATCAAGAAGCGCGAAGACACCCACAAGATGGCCGAAGCCAACAAAGCCTTCGCGCATTACCGCTGGTAAAGGACGATGCCCCCACTCGCACGTGAGTATCCCCTCGAGCGAACCCGCAACATCGGGATCGCCGCCCATATCGACGCCGGCAAGACGACGGCGACCGAACGCATCCTCTTTTACACCGGCCGGACCCATAAGATCGGCGAAGTCCACGACGGCGCCGCCACCATGGACTGGATGGTTCAGGAGCAGGAACGCGGCATTACGATCACGTCCGCCGCGACGGCGTGCACCTGGCGCGACACGCGCATCAACATCATCGATACGCCTGGCCACGTGGACTTCACGGTCGAGGTCGAGCGCTCGCTTCGCGTACTCGACGGCCTCGTCGCGCTGTTCGATTCGGTAGCCGCCGTCCAGCCCCAGTCCGAAACGGTCTGGCGCCAGGCCAACAAGTACAAAGTCCCGCGGATCATTTTCGTCAACAAGATGGACCGCATGGGCGCCGATTTCTTCAATTGCGTCGCCAAGATTCGCGAGCGCCTGGGTGCCCGCGCGGTTCCGATCCAGGTTCCGATCGGCGCGGAAGCCGACTTCCTGGGCATCGTCGACCTCTTCACGATGAAGAAGACGATCTACACCGACGATGTCGGCTCGCACATGGAGCAGGAAGAGTTGGAGCCGGGCGATCTGCGCGACGTTGCCGAGAAGTGGCGTCAAGAGCTGATCGAGGCCATCGCCGAACAAGACGACGAACTGCTCGAACTGTTCTTCGCGGGCGAAGAGATCCCGACCGAACGTCTCAAGACGGCGTTGCGCAAAGCGACGATCGCCGGCGACGTGCTGCCCATGCTCTGCGGCTCGGCCTTCAAAAACAAGGGCGTTCAGCCGCTGCTCGACGCCGTCGTCGACTTCTTGCCCTCGCCGCTCGAAGCGAAGCCGATCACCGGCCTCGATCCCAAGGACGAGACGCACCAGATCACCCGCATCGCCGACGACAAGGAGCCGTTCGCGGCTCTTGCGTTCAAGATCGCGACCGACCCGTACGGCAACCTGACGTACTTCCGCGTCTACTCGGGCACCCTCGAGAAGGGCAGTTACGTCTACAACGCGCGGTCGGGCCGCAAGGAGCGCATCGGCCGCATCCTGCGCATGCACGCCAACCACCGCGAAGACATCGACGCCATCGGCGCCGGCGACATCGCGGCGGCGGTCGGCATGGGCGACACGCGCACGGGCGACACGCTGTGCGACGAAAAGAACCCGATCATCCTCGAGTCGATCACCTTCCCGGAGCCGGTCATCTTCCAGGCCATCGAGCCGAAGACGAAGGCCGACCAGGACAAGCTCGGCACGGCGCTTTCGCGCCTCGCGCAGGAAGATCCGACGTTCAGGATGCGCACCGACGAGGAAACCCAGCAGACGATCATCGGCGGCATGGGCGAACTCCACCTCGAGATCATCTTGGACCGCCTCAAGCGCGAGTTCAAGGTCGAGGCCAACGTCGGCAAACCGCAGGTCGCCTATAAAGAAGCGATCACCAAGACCGTCGAGAAGCAGGGTAAGTTCGTTCGCCAGACCGGCGGTAAGGGTCAGTACGGCGACGTCTGGCTTCGTTTGGAGCCCGGCGAGCCCAACAGCGGCTTCCACTTCGAGTGGAAAGTCGTCGGCGGCACGATCCCCAAGGAATACCAGAAGGCGATCCAAGAGGGCATTCGCGAGGCGTCGGAGAGCGGCGTCCTCGCGGGCTATCCGGTGCTCGACTTCAAGGCGATCGTTTTCGACGGCAGCTACCACGACGTCGACTCTTCGGAAATGGCCTTCAAGATCGCAAGCTCGATGGCGTTCAAAGAAGCGAACCGCGCCGCGGGCCCGATCCTCAAGGAACCCATCATGAAGGTCGAGGTCACGACGCCCAAGGACTTCTTCGGCGGCATCAGCGGCGACCTCAATCGCCGCCGCGGCGAGATCCAGTCCTCGGAAGAAGTGGCCGGCGGCGCGGTGACGGTCACCGCAAACGTTCCGCTCTCAGAGATGTTCGGCTACGCGACCGACATGCGTTCGGCCACGCAAGGCCGGGCGACGTATACGATGGAGTTCGGCCACTACCAAAAGGCGCCGAAGTCCGTCGAGGAAGAGATCGTCGCAAAATCAAACGGGAAGAAGTCCAGCGCTTAATCGCGTAGCAGCGCAACGCAACTTGACCTCAACGCACGATAACCGTAGGGGATGTAAGGAAGTAACGAGACGAGATGGCTAAGGCAAAATTCGACCGCAGCAAGCCGCACGTAAACATTGGAACGACGGGTCACGTCGATCACGGCAAGACGACGCTCACGGCGGCGATCATCAATTGCCTTTCCACGGAGAATTCGGGCATCGCGAAAAAGAGCGTCGACGACATCGACAACGCGCCCGAAGAGAAGGAGCGTGGAATCACGATCGCCATCTCGCACCAAGAGTACGAGACGTCGGTCCGCCACTACGCCCACGTCGACTGCCCGGGTCACGCCGACTACATCAAGAACATGATCACGGGCGCCGCCCAGATGGACGGCGCGATCCTGGTCGTGTCCGCGACCGACGGCCCGATGCCGCAGACGCGCGAGCACATCCTGCTGATGAAGCAGGTCGGCGTGCCGTACATCGTCGTCTTCCTCAACAAGTGCGACATGGTCGACGACACCGAACTGCTCGAGCTGGTCGAGATGGAAGTCCGTGAACTGCTCAGCAAGTACGAGTACCCCGGCGACGACGTGCCGATCATCCGCGGCTCGGCGCTCAAGGCGCTCCAATCGAGCGGCAAGCGCGGCGACCCGGATGCCGATCCGATCTTCGCGCTGATGGACGCGGTCGACGTCTACATCCCGACGCCGGAGCGCGCGGTCGACCGCCCCTTCCTGATGCCGGTCGAAGACGTCTTCACGATCACCGGCCGCGGTACGGTCGGAACGGGTCGCGTCGAGCGCGGCCAGGTCAAGGTCGGCGAGGAAATCGAGATCGTCGGTCTGCAGGACAAGGCGCGCAAGTCGGTCGTCACCGGCATCGAAATGTTCCGCAAGCTGCTCGACATGGGCATCGCCGGCGACAACATCGGCGTGCTGCTGCGCGGCATC
>Ga0326727_10009806_pt1 | contig 23243 bp, 26 predicted proteins | sample MB2enrmetagenome_FD_207643 | JGI IMG/M metagenome (GOLD analysis project Ga0326727, IMG submission 207643) | Lab enriched peat soil microbial communities from McLean, Ithaca, NY, United States - MB29MY | ecosystem: Environmental > Terrestrial > Soil > Wetlands > Peat | place: USA: New York... | reverse complement strand
ATAATCACATTTTTAAAATCCTGATCAACTTCCTCCTGATCTGAGCTTTTTTCAATGAACGTTTGAAGCTTATCTTTTGTCAATGTCCCTTGTGCCTTGTCAATATAGCCCAAAGTAACGGTAGCATCATACCTAGTAAACTGAATGCCTGACGGTACATCCTGTAAAGCCTCCGTACCCTTCGCTGTAAAAGAATAAGTCCCAGTAGTTCTGTCAAACGTTGTTAACCCATTGACCGATAGCTTATCTAAACGGTTTTTAATCATATCAAATTCTTTTCCAGCCTTAACCTCATCCGTTTTATCCTGTTTAGTGAATTTATCATAAATATCCTTTTCTAGTTTTTTAAGAGACAGTTGGTTGTCTTCTCCAAACAATTCCTTAATTCTCACATCAAAACGATTTATTCTAAGTTCTGCCGGATAGGGATCACGTAGATTTTCAGTAAGTGCCTTGCGTTGCAGCATATCATCAAATTTAAGCGTTCCTCCTCCTTCTTCTTTAGCTATTTCCAAAACTTTAAATATTTCTTTTTCAGACCGGTCCAGGTCTTTAGTTTTTAGTAGCTCATCTATGCCTGTATTTGTGAGCTGGTAAAACTCGCCTCCGTTACTTTTCAAAAAGCCAATGTCTTTCAATTCATTTAACCGACTGGTCAATAACTGGGCGTTCTTCTCTATTGTTTGTCTTAAACACTGCAAGGCCTCTTTATCATCATACCCGGCTAGTTTTAGACTAGCTAAATAAAACTCTAACTTCTTAGATGAACCGAAAGCATTAACATCCTGTACAAGCCTTGCCTTCTCCCTACTTTGTTTAACAAGATCGTCAAAGTATTTCTGGTTTAAGTAAATATTTTCGCTAAAGGCATAGTTCTGTAAGGAATTACTAATCTGTTGGTCAGTGTGGCCAGTACGATCTAACACAATAGCAATTTCGGATAAAACTTTAGTCTGCTCCGGAACGAGATTTATTTGTCGATTAAGATTCTTGATAAATTCCACTGCTTTAATAGACTTCTCTTGGTCAACGAATAAATTATTTTCCTTCTGACTTTGCGCAGCTCCTTTTAAGATTATCTGGCAAAGACGGTCCCGGATATCCTTATAAGCATTTTCTCTAGCTTTCTCCACAGCATCTTCTTTACTGGTGTAAAGTTTGGTTAACTCTTCGGTAGCTTGTAAGTTTTTAGCCAACGATGCTCCCAGCTCAGGTTGTTCCAGAAGGTGATCAGCAATAGCCATGACTTCTTCTTTTACATTTTGCGGCATGAATTTTAGCGCAACTCGGCCTTTCCTCGGCATCAAGTCGGCCAAGTTCTTAATCCTCTCGATTAAATACTTTTCTTCGTCGTTATAAAGGCGCGGCCCGATTCCCACGGTATCAGTACCCAGTTCCTTTTTTAATTCTCTTCCAACAGCATTTACTTCTTTGATAAGTTTCACAACAGAGCTAATGTCCTGCGCAGCCTGTTCACGGATGAGGTCACGCATGGCGTTTTTTTGATAAAGAATTTGCAACTTTTGATCTGCAAAAACTTCATCCGTAAAGAGTTTCCGGATATTATTAACTGCTTTACTCCCTAATACACCTAATGTCCGTTCCGGCTCCTTTTCCCAAAATATCACGTGGGCATGAGGATGCCCTTTTTCCATATGGACCGCCGAAACCCAACGAAGGTTAGTAGAGTTGACCCCCATTTCCCTGGCCACACCAGGCATTTTGGCACGGATCAGGTCTTGCCACTTGTCCTTGTTTAAATAGCCTAACTCTTTTGCATCTTCTTCACGCAATGAAACGATCCCGCGCCATACATAACTTTGAACTTTAGTAATTTCTTCCTGGATTTGATTTGGGTCTTCGATCCCATCAGCGCCAAATAGTCCGTGAGACCTCGGGCGCTCATCAATGTATTTGAGATAGGTCTTGTCGTCGCTTGATAAAGCCTCGGCTAGTTTTACAACGCCTTTTTCCAATTCCTTAGCTAAGTCAATCTCGGTCAATGTTTTATCTACGCCGGATCGGGTGGCAATATAATTAACGTGACTGACATTTTTACTGACTGTATCCTTTAAGTTTGGGTGCTTAAAAGAGATCTTAACAATTACTTTACTCATAAGATAATCAACCCGTTTTTATCAAAAATTGAATCCACGCTTAATTCCATGTCTTGGTAAGAGTCAGATAAGCACTTCATGAACTCCCTTTCATCATCAATCTGTCTTTTAAATAATTCTTTCATTTCCCGAAGAATGATAACAGAAACATGAGGAGGACTTATACGCTTCTTGACCTTTTCCCAAAACATTACTTTAGCATGGGGATTTTCTCTATCAAAGTTTGTAACTCCTACCCAAAAGAAATTAGCAATTTCAAATCCCATTTTCCTAGCTAAATTAGGCATTGCTTGGCTAAGCATAAACTGCCATTTTTCGTTACCTAAATAACCCAACTCCTGAGCGACTTCCTCTCTTAATGAGATAATACACCGCCAAATATAACCTTCATGGTCTCTTAGTTCTCTCTTAATCGCTGCGTATTCAATCACCCCATTCTCGTTAAATAAGCACGTTTTATCTTTCCTAGAATTAACCATGTAATCTAAATATTGTGCACTAAAAACATCTCTTTGTTTTTGATGGCGATAACTTAATCTGAGAATAACCTCACTATCACTCATTTAACATTTCACCTTCTTCCCATGTATCATTCGGTATTCGTATATCAGCAACGGCTTTCTTTTTAGCATTATCAAACAATTCTTTAATGTTGCGCCTTCGTTCAGTTGGTACCAAATCTACAAGTGCTTGAGCATTTAAGTACATCGAAGTACCTGCCATTTTTGCTGTTTTAGCATTAAGAGCAGCTAAACGATTAATATGCGGTTTCAAAGCTATATTAATTCGTTGTTCTACTAAATCACCAATAGCCGCAAAATTCTCCTCAATCCATTCACTGGCCAGACCCCTCTTAATCATTTCTCTTGAAACATCTGCCAAACTTTTTCCTGTTTTGCTAGCAATCGTTGTAAGACTTTCGTAAGTCTTATCTTCAACGCAAAGGCTGAATCTTTTAAATCGTTTTGTTGGCATGTAGTTACACTCCTCCTTATATTTTGCTTCAATTCATTTCAATCCATTTGGCTAATTTATGGCAAAAAATGCCATTCTCTTGCCTCAATGTTTTTGAAAAATATCCAAATCAAATATACAAAACCTGGTTAAATTACAAGGCCCGTTACCTGTCATTTCACAGGTTCACCGTTAAAAATCGCGCTATATAAAGGCTTATAGTGCTATTTTACAATAAGTTCACCTAATGTCAAATATATATTTCTTAGTTCACCATGCCTTAAAGTATTGAATTCACAGGCTTTGCCTGTGATATGTTGATGGCGGTTCACCGCCCTCATCCTGCCTTCCACACCTACTATGCGGCGTGGAGGCCTTCGTGGGCGTTCGAGTGATCTTTTTGGGGTTGTTTCGTCCACTCCTCCGGTTGTGCTTAAATCTCAAAATCAGGCATTTACAGTGCAAATAGGCAGCTCCGAAATGCGATCTGCGACCGTTGCTAGGTACCCACACCAACCCCAAATTTTGAGTTCTTGCATAAGTGGCGCAGTTCGCATCGTCTCCTCTCTGGAACCCGTTGAAGGACACATTAGGCCTAAAGAAACTCTCCGATGTCCTTCTTTGAGTGGAGGTCATCGAAGGTAGATCCTACGCAAATCCATTCACAGCAAATACACAAGCGCTTGGGAATTTGACATGCACCCGTTCCAAGACCCAGAGGTAAAGCCTGGAGGATTTCGACCGCAGGGAGAAAGTGCGCAGCACCGAGGCGGCTAGCCGAGTCCGGAAGGGTTTCTACATGCTCACTCAAAAGAAAAAAACCGGTTCGTAAAACAAACCGGTTAGAATACAATCAAGAATAATTGCTCAATTTGAAATTACAGCTAGCCCGATCCAGCACACCGTTTTCATTCAAAAAAAACGGCGGTTCTGACGGAAAACAAAACCTTCGCGGGCCACATAATAAACATCCACGCAAAGTTATGCCGAAGAAACAACGAAAAATCTGCGACATCCAGACTTTTAATAACACGCCAAGCATCGTCAACCCGGTCATGACTTGAATTAACGGCACCAGAGTACAGCAGCTGCTTACGTTTATGCCAGCCAGTTATCTAAACAGAGTAAATGTTAATTAAAGATTGAGGGCCTTCGTAGTTTAAGAATTCCCCAAGTAAATATTCAGCTCAAACGATGTATAAAAAGTAAAACAAATGGACAATTTAAGAAAATAAGATACTTTTGAGAAAAGGTTATGGTACCTACGGCGAAGTGTACACCGATCTTAACCAGGATCGTCGGACGTAGGAGAGTATACCCCACTCACTGGGAAAATAAAGCGGCGCGCCAGCGATGTAGGATTCTTCGGTTGAGCTTACATAGACCACAAAAGGCCCGATGGACAGCCAGACAAGGGATAGGAACACCTCTTGCCGGGCTTTTTGTGTTGCAATATAACCCCCGTGATATGCAACACGGGGGTTATATTGCAATTAAATCTTTGATCCGGCAGTTCTACCTAGACCCATCGCCGAATATTGTACATGAGCAGTGAGCTTAAGGTAGTCACCAGAAAGAGAGTTATATATCATCGATCTCAAGTATCCGTCTTCGTTGGTAATCTGATGAACTTGTGCCTCTTCGCGAAATTGAGTATAAACATATTCAAGTTTATAAGCATCGATCATGTGTAATTGCCTTTGAACAATTATGGCAGGGATCTTCGAGCCATTTACTTTTAACTCAGTGTCGGTGAAGAATAGATCAGTGATAACTTTTTTAGCAGATTTAATAAAGTCTTGATCAATCCCTTGGATCTCAAGATATTTATAATCAATCGAATCTAAAATACCATCCAACCGTTCAACCAATTTTTCTTGGTTGGTTGGTTGGTTGGTTAATACATCATTATTTACTATACTATCATTTATTAGTAGTCCTTCCTTTTGTACATCTACGTTTTGTACATGTACAAAAGGGGAAAGTACTGTATCTACTACTTTGCCATTTTGGGCAAGTACTGGTTTTACTACTTCGCCTTTTTGGGCAAGTAGTGATTCTGCCTCGGTTTCTTCCAATAATTCCTCAATAGTCATCTTCCTGCTAGTGATTCTCTGGTCCTCAGTAAAGGGGGTTTCAAAGATGATCGTTTCCCAGTGATGAACACGATTACCTTTGTATACCGGGTACTTCATTATGTAGTTAAATTCCTTCAGTTCATTGAACCCTGAACGTACAGATTTTTCACCATCAGGACTTTGTTTGTATAGGTGAGAAAGTATAACCTTCCAATCATCGGGCTTTGAAAGAACATAAGCCAATATCCCTTTTGCTTTCCAACTCAATTGCTGGTTTTCCAGAAAACCCTTGTTGATCATTACGTAGGGGTTGCTCTTATCTTTTTGGACTCTGATAATGTTTTTAACGTCTGTCATAATAAAAAAACCTCTCTCTTTTTTGCGTTTTTAACAACAGCAAACTAGACAGAGGACGTTATTCTTGATAAAATAGGGTATATCAATTAAATAACGTCTCTGTGGCTCCCTGGAAAGTGTTTCTGTTTGCCGACTTAGCACTTACGGGGAGTTTTGCCTTTATATTTGATTTAATAGAATTACGACGAAATATGTAAGATTTACCTGAAATATATCATATCACCCATTTCTTTTATTGGTCAATATCTATAAATTCCTTCTTTTTGAGCAAAGAAGGAATTTATATTTTTTTATAATATTCTATACAATTAACGAAAAAGATTAGAGAAAATATCAGAGAAATGATTAGAGAAAAAATTAGAGAAATCAGCATATTTAAATACCTGAAACCCTTGCTATAAGCTAAATAAAAACGTATTAAAAATTAGAGAAAAGTTTAGAGAAAAAGTTAGAGAAATAGTTAGAGATAACCACAAAATATAAATTAGAGAAAAATAGAAAAAAGTTAGAGAAAAGGTTAGAGAAATTGGAGTATTTGAATGCCTAAAACCATTGCCATAAGCAAAAATATATAAGCATTATAGTTAGAGAAATAATTAGAGAAATTGTAAAAATAGAGAAAGTTAGAGAATTTAATTATTGTTTCGGATCCAAAGTTTGATCCTTAATAACCTGATTATTTTTTTCGGCATTTTGTGCATTTTCTATGCCTTGTTTAGCCGCTGCCTCATATTGGGTCTGATTATTTTGCATTAGTTGCAGCGCATCTTTAGCAGCATTATTTGCTAATTTAGCATTTTGCGCTGCAATAGTAGTATCACTTGGGTATGGATAAGATTTGCTTCCTACTTTTGAGAAATCTATAGTTGGTGAAGGGAATAGTTTAGTTAAAACTGTTGCGACATCTTTACCGGCCTGGGTACCTAGTTGAGCAGCTTTTGCTTTTACATTGGAATTGAGCACTTGTAATTTGTCTTGAGGAATGTCTTTTTTAAGAAATAAATCTGATAAAGTGATGCCGGTCCCGGCCATGGAAGGAATGATTGAATTATATGTAAACCAACTATAAAAGGTAGCAATAGAAATAGCATTAAGTACAAATAAAGACACTAAAAATATAAGAATCTTTCTAATCATCTAAACAAACCCCCATTCTTTATTAGATCAAATAAAAGTAAGTGAACTGGGTAAAAGCCATATTGGACAGGCCTGGGTAATTTAAAATCAGATTTTTTAAAAAATTGAATATAGAGAAGTAAGATAGGGGAGAAAACTGAAAAAAGTTGGATCGGATCATAATGCCAAATAATAACGCTGGCCAGGGTGAGTGCTGCCTGGTAGTAGATAACTGATTCATGATTCCAAAATTTATGGAATAAAAAAATCATTAAAACGCCATAAGTGCCGTATTCGACGTTAAAAACCTGGGGCAGAGCTGCTAGTACCAAAAGGCCTGTACAACGGCTCCAAAGGGGTAATTTGCTGTCATAGAGCTTAATAAATAACAATCCAGCGAAGAGATTAAAACATACATTGAGATAACCGGCACCATGTACTAAGTAGTAGGGTACCTGGGCTATAATTGCAAGAATCAGGAGACGTGCTGCGTACTTTTTAAAATTCCTGGTGTACCGATAGCCCCGCGCTATGCCCCATGCGAACAAGGGGAGAGCTAACCGACCAACGATACGTAAAGCAACGATGTTTGGGAAAAAGATGCTGCCAATGTGATCTGATGCCATTGTTAGAAAAGCTATAAGCATTACCATATAGACACCTTACCCTCAATCCTTCATTTCATTACCGCAATTTAAACAAAAATGAATTTTCAAATGATAAGTACCACGGTATGTTAAACCGCACATGTCGCAAGAAACAATTTCTTCTTTAACAGATAAAGAAGAAATTGTTTCGTTATATTCTTCAACTGAGAACCCCCAATTTTTCCTATCACCCTTTTTAACCATGGCATAATACCATTTACTTAACTTACAATTACATTGCGGTGGAAAATCCTGTGTAATTGTTATTTTGCAAATGTTTTTACAATAATTTAAAAGACTTTGCCCTAAACCACTTTCAGTTTCAAGCCTAGTCTCACAATTTATAACGGTCGTTAACTTATCCATAAGACATACCCCTTTTTTAAAGAAGTTTTGTTAATTTTGGTCTTGGCAACGAACGGCAACGAATAAAAACGACAAGTATACATGTTATTTGATTTCACCTTTACGGCTGCGGACTGGAATTAAGTCTGGTAGAGCAGAAACTTCAATTCTCGCAGATAGGACAACCAGGCGTAAATAATCACTAATTGACAACCCTACCGAAGCGGCCCGTTGAGGAAAATATATCACCCAGCCTTTGAAACGCTAATTTTATAGAAATCTCAATTTATCTTGTAAATTCGCAAGCGATTGTGAATTTAACTTACTCCTTTAAATATTTGAGTTTAAGAGTCTGCCTTCAGACATTCTCTTATCAGCCACCTATATATTAAAGTTTCCATATATAAAATCACTCTTTTTCTTTTATAGGCTCAATAGTAACCTCAACCTTTGCTAATAGAGCAACCATGCGTAAGAAATCGCTGATCGACAATCCTAGTGAGCTGGCCCGTTTCTCAATCAATAAATATTCTTCTTCATGAACTCTAGTTTGAATAGTTTTAATACGTTGTGCCATTATAAATTACCTCCAAGTTGATAGTTTAAGTAAATTGCATAGTAGAGGATTAGGGGGATGAAATCCCCCTATCTAATAATGACATGCAATGTATCCTTTGGCTAGATGTTCCAGAAAGTGATTGACATCACCGTTAAGGAAGTCGATCTTCACAATTATTGACTTAAACTGTGACTGCTCACGGGGAGAGGATTTCCGAACTAGATCAATAATCTGTTCGCTATTGAAGAAGTGAAGATCTCCAGCGTAGTCAATATTAAATTGCTTATTGGGTAATTTCTTTTCATCGAGAAATGTATCCAACCACTGAGTAAACGTTTGACTTTCCATAATACTGCCTCCTTGAAATTAAACATTAATATCTTGTTGACTGGGATTATACTTTTCCTGATCAATAAAGTGCTTCATTAAGAAGTGTTATAATGCGCTGTATTCGCACTACATTCATACCTCCAGGTCCATAAATTGTTAAATCTTCTTTAAACTCCTTTTCACCTTGCAATAAAGATAATGCCTGAGAACATGCAGCCTTGAGAATCGCTGATCTATCTGAAGTAAGTACCGAAAGAATACTTTCGTAATAGTCAAGTTGAAGAGATACTTGAATATCAAAGCTACTTTCACTTTTCATTTCTGTCCGTTGACCTTCGATAAATACAGATTTATCATCCGTTTTAAAAAAACGTTCAAGGAGATAATTAAAGTCCTCATCGGGAAAGTCAAAACTGTAAGCATGATCTTCTAACGCTTTGCGTTGGTTATCCGACAATGTATCTCTTTCCCATTCAGGAACAAATATCATAATATAAGGCATTTTCCATTCGGTTGTAATATTAATAGTCAGATCGACTCCGGTTTCTTCGAGGATCATAGACCGAAAGGCTTGTTCAAATTCTTTATTAGAAAAGGTTAAGGTAACGACCTTTAGAGCTTCCTTATTGGCCAAAAAATCTTTAAGATTTACTTTTTCAATTTCAATAACATCTGACATTGCATTTTCCTCCTTATTTATCGTAGTTATCAAAGCATGATATATAATCCTTGAAGACTAGCCCACAGTGGGGACAATGCCAATATGTGAACGTCCAGCCTAAATCTGGACGTTCTTCTACTTTTTCTCCCTCGCTCGGTGTCCTCTTATATACCAGGCATTCGCATTCGTCGCAAACATGCACTAACCCTCTGCTAGACATTCTTTTCATAAATTCAACCCTTCCTTGATTCAACCGCCGGGATAAGCTCCTTGTTGGCCTTTGTAATCTACATACAAGGACTGTAACCGCAAACTGGACAAAATACGCAGCCGCCTTCATGTTGAATATTGTTACCGCACTCTGGGCATGTTTCCTTTGGCATTATCCTCAACTCCTTTTGTATCTATTCGAGAAAAGGTAATATATAATATATCGAACGTTTTACCTAAATTAAGTATACCATAAGTAGTTGCAAGTTGCAACACAAAATTATTACTACCCCTAGCTAGTAGTAAAAGGATAAAAGAAATAATTCACAAAACACAACAAAAAATACGTCCTCGGTAAAAAACCTGGACGTATTTTTTTGTTTGCAGGGGATAGGTAAGGGTGAATAATAAAACTTTTATCCTGGTTGTTTTTTTATTATATGGTTGTTGTTGTGGTGATTGCTATTTCATCATCTTTATAATTTCGTCATGGGGGATCAACAGCGCAAATTCTTGAGACAGGCGTTTAATATCTATTTTTAAAATAAAGCGCGCAGCGCAATAATAGGATGCGCGCTTGTGAGAAATGACCCGTCACACTCGCCGGGGGTGTGGTCAGTGTGGTCAAGTCTACCCCAGATACAACCCCAGATAAGACTTGTCCAAGGATTGTGGTCAAGTCTACCTCAAAGAATGCCCCTAATTGACTTGTCCCCAATTCGGCACTGTCCATGCCCTCAGTATAAGGAATACCTTGATGCCGCAGCAGCCGTTGAACCTGGTGGTTTTAGTAAAAAGGGGAGAGGGATCTTAATCTGCTGCACCTACTCTTTTAAGTAATTTGGGGAGTTGGCCCATATAGGTCTCAGTAAAATCTTCAATGGCCATATTCAAAATTTCATCACCGGTGAGTTGTGTACTTTCATCAAGTTTCTTATTTGTCCAGCTCAGTATGGCCATCATTGAGTGGTATAGCTCGCTATCACAGGTAAATTGAATAACGAACTGGTTCCCGTTGAAAAATTGGGCTTTAGCTTTCACATGCACGCCCCCAATTCCGGATCTTAATGATCTCTGGTTTCTCTGGGTAATGACTCATAATTTGAGTAATAATTTCTTCGTCAATCAAGGCTCGGGAAATTAATTCCTCCAGGATACAATTTAGCGTGGCCCCGGCAGTACTGCCTCCGCAATTAAAGGATAGTTCTTGTATTTCTTGCCATATTGCAATAGGTATACGTAATGTAAACCTATGTTTACGGTCGCGTCTTCGTTGTTTTGTTTCCTTGGGAAATCGTCTAATTTTCTCAGCCATAATTAATATACACCGCCCTTGTAAATATCTTCAATGTCATACTTATGCAAGCTTGGCCATGTTTAAAACTCAATCGTATACGGTAATAATAGTTAATAAATGTACAAGCAAGGGGAGTACCGTTATTATGATGTCAAGAGAACAAGAAGCCCGGCTGCTGCGTCGTGCGCAAACATACCGGGCTAAATATCCAGGGAGACATAATTATAAAGGATTCTGGCGAGAATTATTTGCTTGGTTGTTTCGTTAATTTCGCCTCTTCCATCGAGGGTCAAAAAGCCTCCATCAACGTTTTTCTTCAATGTCATAGTGTCACATTTTATGGTAGGGGAGGGGAGAGGGCAGCTATTTTATTAAGAATATTACTTGACAAAACTATTAATTTTTACAAAATTACTTGACACCATTTGTATCAAGTAAAAGCCGTTAAAGTTCTTGGTGACCACTCTTAACAAGTTCTAATTCATGTACCCGTGCAGTTAAAATTTGAATCTTATCTTGAAGAGCCTCAATTTTGACTGTGTATTCGTCTTTAAGTTTATTTGTAGCCTCTAGTACGCGATTACTGGCTTCAACAGCAGCAGCGTGGATCTGAAGGTCGGCAACTTTTTGCGCGGAGGCTAATTCGCTGGTATGAGCTTGTTTTAGCTGCATTAATTCTTTATCATAAGATTTATGAAGGTCAGTAACAACTTGTTCGCGTTCCTTTTGTACTGTATCCAAGCGTTCTTTGGTCATTTCAAGAATCCGAATGTTTTGACTAGCATCGTTTTGTAGTTTTTCAATTTGTCGATAATTATCGGCCTGTTGTGCCCGGAGCTGTTGGACTTCAGCTTCCATCTCAGCCACGGTGTCGATCCGGGCCTCTAAGAGTTCATTTTGATTGGTCAACAGTTCAACGGTTATATGATTAGACTTTTGAATAGCTTCAAGCTCGTTATTTCGTTCTGAGATTTCCTTCATACGATCCTGTATTTCAGCAAGATCTAACCGCGCTTTATCTCTTTCGGCTTCGGCCTGAAGTCGGCTCTTTTCCACCTGGTCAACAATACCTTGATGCACCCGTTTTTCTTGTTCGATACTTTCGGTAAAATTTTCTTTCAAGTCATGGAGTTTTTGGACCATGTTTGTAAAAATAGACTCGGCATGTGAAAGGTGGTAACGGATCTGCTGCATATCTTCTGTCTGCTCGGTGTCGCTACCTGCCATTAGATTCGTCTTGAATTGTGTAACCATTGCAGCAAATAGGTCCTTATTGTTTAAGCCAGTCGCTTTCAACAGATCATCCACGGATTCCGTAATGTCGTTTGTTGTTTTCACTGAGTAAGTAGGTGCCTTAATTTCCTTTTCGTCAGACATGGTGTGAACCTCCTTTAAAATAAGGTATACCAATGACCCTTGATATAAGCGTGGTAAACCGTGGTATACAAGTAAACCATTTGTATACCTATAATTATAACATTATTATTTGCAAGTTGCAATAAAATAAGACTAGATCAATCATCTTGAGATCTAGTCTTTCAATGCTTCTTCTATAGCCTTACTTAGTAGCTCGTCGCAGAAATTCGATTTTAGTAATACCGAACTATTTACTAACAGTACATCAAATAATCTTATCCTCCGTATAATTCCTTCCCCTTTCCTCGACATATCTGAATAGCCTCATTTACTATCGGCCATAACTCTTCGGGCCAGGAAAATACAGCTTTGCCGAAGTCAAAGCTATCACTTTGTCCAAACAAGCTTTTTGCAAACTCATAAAGCTTTTTGTGATGTGAGCCTAAATTTTGGGAGCGTTGGTCCATAACATCCCAATCGGGGCCATTTTCATCCATAAGCATTACCTCTCGCGTCCATTGCGATGAGGTAAGGATATAAATTAGTGCGTGATAATCCCATCTATCAGGGAATTTCTTTCTATACTTTTTAAACAGTTCCATATGTTGAGGATCTGAAAAGTATAGCTTTGGCTGATAAGCCCCTTTTTTTAAAACATCAACTGAAAATCTGGGGCTAAGATTAAATAATTCCGCCAGTTTTCTGCTGGATATAAGCGACCTAATTTCACAAGTTGTGGTTTCCTTAAGATTTTGTCCATCCCCCAAGGGAAATTCCCAAATAGATAGCTCAACAAGATAGCCTCCATCGAACGAATAATATAATGCCAAGGTATGACAGTTCATTTGAACTTTACTATTATGCCATTCACGCTGATCCTTATTGTATGACACAACATCAGGTGTTATTTTTGGTAAATCTAATTTTTCAACGTTATATCGGATAAATTCCGGAAGAGTATCGTAACTCATAAGCGTTCTATTGCCCCTTTCTTACTTCTCCTAAACTGAAGCTAGTTTGAAACTTATCCCTGTGCTTGCAAAGATAATCCCTAGTAGGTTAAAAAATAATCAACCGGGCGAGTGATAACTAAATTAGTAAAGTTAACAATCGACATGTATTCCAGTTTTTCCATCAAATCATTAGCAAGTTCAATTGTCTCCGGATCTTCCTCTTCCTGATAAGAATCTTTAATCACTTTAATAACATCTAATTGATCTAATGAACCTTTCCTTTCAGAAATATGGTCAAACACAGAATTAAGTAACGCTGCTTCTTCAAGTGTGAAATATGTCATAATCTTACCTCCTCCTCGCCGTTTACCTCATTCAAATATTGTTCAATTAACCTTTCAAATATCTTGCTAACATCTGTTTTTTCCTTAATAGCTTGGATCTTAACCTTTTCCAGTAATTCAGAATCTAAAGTAGTGGTAAATTTTACTCTCATATCAAACAACACTTTCAAATTATCTATTACACGTATATACGTATCGAAATTAATATATCAAAAAAAGAGGTACCGGTCAATCAATGTATATAAGGTACTACTAGTGTGTGGATATAAGATATATCCCACATCTAAAGTGGGAGAGATTCAACGAGATATATCAAAACTTTTATTAATTGAATGAGTTTTTAAGCGTCGTGGGGATGCATGTTTGTGTTGCAATTGAGCATGTTTTAAACCATTAATAATTTGTTTGTAGAATTTAAAGTCAAAACTATCCGGGTTATTTAATCCTAATTTCTTATATTTTTTTCTAATACTTGGTATATCAATAACTTTGTCACTTTTAAGATTCAACTCTTTTAATAAAGGAGCTATTCCTGGTGAAATATATTTAATTTCCGGAACAGACTTATACTGAGAAAAAATGATATCTTCTTTAATTAAAGTACATAACGTCGATTTAATTGTCCTAAGATCGGCATTATCCAAAACAAGCTTTTCGAGCTCGTTGTTCTGTAGTTTATAATGATCAATAATATTTCTTAGCATATTCGCCGGAACAAAGGTATTATTAGAAAACAGATTTTCAATGTTGCTTAATGCTTTAAAAGCATAAAATATTTTTGTTGACCGATCCATTTCTTTTGCCTGATGAATGATTGATTGCATTTGAGCCGGTGTTATTTGAGTTAAAGTCTGTTGGGTAACATTTATTTCATATATTCGAATATCCCTACCAAGGTAGAACTCAGCACGATGAGGAGCCTGGGTTTCAATGTACTTTAAATCAGTACTACTTATAAGTTCCATCTTGTCTTTAAGGAGGTACCAATAATATTTCTTTTCAATATTAGTTTGTATTGTTTTAAAGTGACTTGTTAGATCCTCGTTGTACTCTCCGGAATATCGTTTGCTCAAAACATTCATGTGCTTGGAAAGTTTGTTGTAATCTTTATAGCCAAATTGAGTTTCTAAATTTTGTTCCATTACATTTTCGATTTTATGTATAATTTTACTTGATTCATGCTGTAAGACGGCCAGTAGGCCTTTAATTTCCCTAAGACATCTACCATTAACCCATTCCTCAAATTGATTGAAGAAATACTGCTTAGTTCTTAGACCAAAATGATTAGCAACAATAAAACCAACACTTTGTTCCTGTAATTCTCTCGTTTCTTGGTTAAAAGCACGTACAGCTAATCGTTGCTTCACTAAGTTATCGCATAAATTTCCCGCAGCTTCACTACTAGGTATCATATTTTGATTTATGGTTAATTCTTTGCCCATTAATTTACTAATTGCTTGGATAATATTAGCTGAAATTTCTTTTTTATCACGAATTCTTTCACAAATAGTAGGTAAAACACGTTTCCCATATGTTTGATCAATATCATAATAGACGATTAACCTATTATTCCTTATGCCCTGGTGGTCCACAGAAGAGATTGATAATATGATACCTTTTTCTTTTTCATCATCCTTTATAAGCCGGTCCATTTTTCCCCATTCGGCAGAACTATTTAACTTGGTTGCATCTGGGTTTTGCATATTTACCAAAATAGCATTAGTAACGGAAAGGTCATAATGTTTTGATTGGACCATTAAAAAATCTTTAAACTGTTCATAGCTATTTATATTTAAAATTATTTCATTAACTCGATTTAAGATTTCTTCGTAACCATCTTGAATTTGCATATTTATAATACACCCTCCCTTAAGTGAATTATAAACTAACTGGTGATCACTACAACACTACTAGTGGACTTATTTGCATTTAATTACATTCTGTAGTATATTTATCGCGTAAATAGTGTACGGTACACTTTTTAAGGGTGGGATTTTATGATAACCGGACTAGATGAAACAAGTCAGAAATGCCTCAATGCGTTAGCAACCGGCCATGGTCCCACAGATCTAGTAGGGCTATTTAACATAAGCATTGACCAGGCTAAACGTCTTTCCCGGCTTTATAAACTCCATACATTGGCCGAACTTCATCTCACTCCTGAACTGTTCACCAAGCTAAAAGGGTTTGGACAAAAGGCTTTGATGTGGTCTAACCTATTCAAAGAGGAGGATTGGGATGGTCTAGCCGAGCTAATTACCGCGACTGATTTTAATACCAAGCGTGATACATATACTCACATGGTCGAGGCCGTGAAGGAAAAACGCCAAAGGATAGATTCAACCTCTAAAAAGTATCAAAATCTGCTCAAAGACCTTCAGGATAAAGAGCACGAAATTGCAAAGATAAAGGCAAAGCAACAGGATTATCTTGATCAAAGCAAAGCTCTGATCGACGAAATTAATAGTTTTCCAGAAGATGTTCAAAGCGTTTTACTAGAAGCAGTCGCTAGGCTTCAGGAAGACACCAAAGTTAGTCATTGGCTAAATACTAATGATTCTTTTATATGTCGCTATGTTCTTACGCGAAGGCTTACGGAAGACTGGCAGGCTAAGATGAAAAAGGCTAAGATCCTTTTTTACGACGAATACAATTATATATGGTATATCCGTGACATCGAGGCTTTTGCCAGCCAAATTCAAGACCGTCTTAAAAATAAACGAAAGAAGATATTTTACGAAGGTGGCCCTAAAAGTACACACTATCGATTCCACGGGAGTCGGATTCACGCAAAACTTCGCGAAGACATGGAGACATTAGATCAAAAATTACAACAACTAGAAGCAGAGAAGATAGATCTTGGAAGTCAGTTAAACCAAGTTAAAAAGAAAAACCCTAAGTCGTTTCTAGAAAATATTCTACTATCTAATCAATTGAGCGCCAAAGATATCGAAACCCATGGACGGCTGCAAGCTCAGGGTCTTAAGTGGCTATTTAATCGAGAATTTGTGGCCGTAGCCGAGTTAGTACATTGTAACAGACGTTTTGATGTTGTAGGTTTTTCCAAAGACGGACGAATCATTATTATTGAGGTTAAGGCATCAATTGAGGATTTTCGGCGTGATAGCAAATGGCAGGAGTATCTTTTGTTCTGTGACGAGCTGTATTTCCTAATTCAGGATAATTTATCTTTCTATAGAGACTTCGACGACCTTGATAAGAAAGGTGCTGGACTCCTTGCGCTAAGCGAAGGTGGCAGAATAAAAGAAGTGTACGGTGCTCCACCCACCACAGAGACAATGACTGAAGAAACACGTCGGGATCTTATGTTTGAGATATCTCGGTTGGCTTCACGTTGGGCTACATATGGGTTTACTCCGAACAATATTCTATCAATATCAAAAAATGGTATTTAGAGGAGTTGTATCAATTTATGGAAAATAAGCTAGAACCTATTTGGCAGTCGATTAGCAACCTACCGATGATTGCATACCTCATCGATGGCCAATTCGCAGACTCGAACGAACAATATACCAGACTTTTAGAAGCTTGCCAAAAACCTTATGTGTTGGATGATCACACTGTACAGCGTGTCACCTATGTTTACACAGAACAACTTAAATTTCTTTGGGTTTTCGAGAAGCAACTCGTAAAGTGGAAAAAAGAAGAACGTCTAACACCGATCCAGCAAAGCGAAATAGACCGTCTGCAAGGATATGTGCAACAGTTACACAATATTTTGACCAGCATTTTAACTCTGGTGGAAAATTTGAAAAGGGAAACCATCGAAAAAGTAATGAAAAAAAGTGATTTAGAAATGGGAACCGAGTTTTTGAAAAAATAGGATGGCAAGCAGGCTATTCGTAAGAGAGGAGATTTTAAAGATTGGATAAATCATCAATATATGTTACAGCAACAGGCAAAACTTTAAGCCTGGACGAATTAGGAAGGGGTCCTTTTTATCAAGCCCTTACTTCACACAGGTTTATGCTACATGATATACCCGATGAAAAGACCGAAATAAAACACCTTATAAAAACCATTCTCGAATCTAATTCCACTTACTTTGTTGTTATTTGGAATACAAGCACACTGGATGCCACATTAGTATTAGATAAAGTGGAATTAGCTAAGATTCTTATTAAACATGATTTCGTATTTAGTATTGCGTATGCCGACTATGTTGACTATCTATTATTATTAGGGGTTAAGTTTCAAGAAAATATATCTGATTTTAAGAACTCGAATGATATTGAGATAGTTATGTCTTACGATGATATGTCCACGTTCGTTCGTGGTATTACAATGGATAACCGAACGGAAGAAATATGGGGTGCTATTGAAAATTGGTGGAAACAAAAAGAAAAGTTCTTAGCGCTTGACTAAGATGACATCATCATTCCACAAAATCCGGATAGCCCAATAATTTTTAGTCTTTCATCCTCTCTGTGTTTTCGTTATTCCACCTTTTCGAGGGGATGGGCAAAAACACCCAATATGGGATAGTTCGTTCATAGACTACTATGACTACTATCCCTTTTCTTAACGTATCAGAAAGTATAAGTTTTCGGGGTACCCCTTTACTTGACGTATCAGAAAGTATAAGTTTTCGGGGTACCCCTTTACTTGCGAATTAGGTAAAATGAAGTTATGGAAAATAATATTTTGAGGCAGATTTTTTTTGATAATGAGAGACACTGGGATAGATTTGTAGAGAAGTACGGAGATCGTATAAGACCAATTGTAGTTAAAGAGGTCGAGAAGTTTCGAGATTGTGGTAATGCCAAAAATGGGTTTAAGATATTAGTATGCGAGGGCTGCCATGATATACGGATCGTTCCGTACCGATGCAAGGGAAGATTCTGCACAACATGCTCAAGTGGTGAAACCGAGGAATGGAGCCGAATGATGGCAGAAGACGTTCTCCAGGTAAATCATCGGCATGTCGTGTTTACAATAGATGAAGGGTTAAGAATAATATTCCAGAAATATCGACAATTGCTTAAACCGCTAATGGATGAGGCGGTCGGGATTATTCAAGGGTGGTTTAAGAAGAAGTGCAGAATAAATCCAGGAATCATAGCGGGGCTACATACATTTGGTGCTCGAATGAATTTTAATCCTCATGTTCATATGCTGGTAAGCATGGGAGGTATGAAGATAAATGGTGAGTGGAAGGTATATGACTATATACCTTTTCCAATGTTGCGTAAACAATGGCAGACTGTTGTATTGAAGCTGATTCGCAGCCATTTAAACGAAGTAGAGAAGAAGAAGATCCAGCATCTTTTACAGAAGGCCTATTCAGCCAATGGCGAAGGTTTCTATGTTTATGCTCTAAGACAAAAGGGAAATGTGAAGGAGCAATTAGGATATATCGGTCGTTATATTCGTCGACCCGCAATAGCGTTACATCGGATCGAGGAATATGACGGCCAATATGTTACATATCGATATCATGACAAAAAAGATGGACAAGAGAAACGAGAAAAACTAACAGCAGAAGAATTTATAACTCGGCTAATAGTACACATTCCGGATGAACAATTTAAAATGATACGTTATTATGGTGTGTACTCTAGAAGAATTAAGACACTTTGCAAGAAACTGATTTCAGTTGGGCAAAAAGCAGTAAGAAAATGGATAGTAAAGGTTAAAAAGACTGTAAAACGAAGAACCTGGGAGCAACGGATAAAAGAACAGACGGGAAAAGATCCGATGGTATGCCCGCATTGTCAATGTTATTATGAGTACAAGGGGGAAGTCTGTCTAAAAGAAGGACAACTGGTAATAAAGTATGCAAGTGATGAGGTAGCAAGAGCTTGCCTAGAAAGGATGATTGACAATTTCGCCGGTATCAAAACAACGAAAAACGAACAAAAAGAAGAAGTCTCAAAACCAGAAAAGCCTGACGATAGAGAAGGGCACAGTCAACTATATATGTTTGCAGTGCAATGAGCGAGAGGCGATTCCATTAGGAGTCGTGAGGGATTTTGATGCAACGGATGATGGCGACCCAACCGTTCCTCCCCAGTTTAGCTGCGAGAAATGTGGAGGAGATATGTACCCAGAGTATTATAAAGGGCTCCATGGTTATGAATACAAAATTTCAGATATCCAACAACAATAAAAGGACCGAGGCCGCAGCCTCGGTTTTTCTTAAACAAATTCTAGTAGAGGGTATAGGTATCTACAGGAAGATTAGAAACGATTTTAGAGTAAGTAACATCATCAATGCCATTTAGCTTTAGAATAGTGTTGCTTACTATAGAAGTTAATTCTGGATTTTCATTTTCGGGTTTAGAATCACTAATAAGGGCAATGATCTCAGCTTTCGTCGGGACAGGAACAATTCCTTCGATAAAAAGATTTAATAATTCAGCTTCTTCATAATTAAATCTCATAAAATACACTCCTTTACATTTCCATTGAGATATTATGTTTTGGTAATTGATTTTGAATAGCCTTTTCGTGGGCCTTGGCTTGTTTCTCAACTAACTGAGCGTGCTTCAGATCTTCAACCACTTCTTTAAGATCCTTAAATGTCTTCATATCAACAGTGGTGGTGTTGCCCAGCTCTACTTTCTTCCCGGCAACAGTATAAGACTGTTTTATTCCTTTGATAGAGAAGGCCTTGTCTCGTTGGCTGTTTAAGATATCAATCACCTGGGCAGTTCTTTCCGTTATGTGTTTTATTGCTGTAAATTCCTTGCTGTATTGTTCAATAATTTGTTCTCTTATATTATTAGAGAACTCGAAAACAGAATCGCTATCAGAAGTAAATGAAAGACCTTTTTGAGCAAAGCTCATATATTTATCATCCGCGACAATGATATGGTCTAAAATGTTTATATTTAAAGTAGCTAAAGCATCACCGATTTTTTTAGTGACAACTATATCTTCAGGACTTGCCTTAAGAGTACCACCCGGATGATTATGTGCTAAAATAACAGATCCGCAATCATGCAAAAGAGCTAATTTCGCTATTTCTCTAGGGTACACTGCGGCTTGGTTAACGGTTCCAGTAGTCATAGTCTGCGTTGAAATAATGTGATTGCTATTATCCAGGAATGCACAAGTAAACCGTTCCTTGTCTTTAACAGAAGAAAAATATTCTTTAAAATATTCTCCAGCCTTATCCGCACTATTAATTTCATAAGTTTTATCAAAAGATTTCAAATTAATATATAAATTACGTAACTCCCTAAGTTGTTCAATCTTAACCCTTTGGATATCAGGAATATCTAACGATGTAGGATGTTCAAAGAGTGTTGAAATAGAATTTGTTTCTAAGAAATTGAACAATTTTGATTTACTAACACCAGTAAATTTAGAAAATAATTCAACGAATTGCTCCTTATCAACGTCATACTGATTCAGGAGTGACATCTGTTTCATACGCATTCTCAGCTCCAAACTGAAGTAAATTTTCTAATGCATTTAGACGAATCTCTTGTTCCTTTGAAATACCCATCAACGAAGGATTTGAAAAGAAAGTATTTAGCCCAAATTTACGTACAAAATAAACAACTTTAGAAAGCTCTATACAAGTAAATTCGGAAATTGTTTTGCAAACATCTTGATATATCGATTCATCAAAGTCACCATCCAATTTAAAAGTTGAATTACCTAAGATTTCTGGTTCAACCGAGTATTCCATAGATCTCATCTCCTTTATTGTGCCATTTCCATAACTTTAGATTTAGATGGATTCACCAAAGACTTTTCATGGGCTTTGGCCTGTTTGTCAACTAACTGAGCATTTTTAAGATCATCCACTACTTCTTTGAGAACCTTAAACGTCTGCATTTCATTAGATGAGGGATCGCCTAACTCTAATTTTTTTCCTGCCAATGTATAAGCCTGTCTTATACCTTTAATAGACAAATGTTTATCTCGTTGGCTGTTTATTGCGTTAATTACTTGAGCAGACTTTTCGGAAATATGTTTAATGGCAGGGAACTCTTGGTTGTATTGAACAATAATTTTATCCCGAACGCTTTGGATCGGTAACGGCTCAGTAGAATGGCTTACTGGAACCGGCGTATGTAACTTACTGTTTTGCTGCGCAAATTCCTCGGCCATGACATTTTCCATATTGTTAATAATATCATTTGATGTTTTCTGAATCAGGTCAAAGGATTGTTTTAACTCTGGTAACTCTCGACCACTACTCCACGAAGCCAAATATTCAAACGTGTAGGCACTAGTGTCTAGGCCAAAATGATTGGAAACAACATAAGCAATACTTTCAGCTTGTACCTCCCTGGTGGGCCGGTCGAATATAGGTGACTTATGCACTGTAGAATGAGCGTATTCATGAACTAATGTCTTGGCTGCCTGATCAAAGCTCATACCTTCATTAAGCGCAATAATATTCTTTTCTCTGCTGAAATAACCTTTTGCGCCACCGGTAATTTTCTCCTCAATAATTGGGATCTCAGATATTTGCTTAATCGCTTTAATTATGTTTTGGGCTTGAATGCTGTTGCCTTGTAATTCTTTACAGATTACTGGAAGTTCCTTACCCTCTGTTTGAGATACATCAAATACAGTAACCTTAACAAAACGAAGGCCATCTTTAGTAACTTTCTCTTTCTGGACATTACCACCTGGATCTTTAATAGGTTCCTTTGTTTTTGGGTCGCGTTTTTCTACCCACTGTTCATACTTATAAGGACTTGGGGCCAAAATAGAAATCCCATGTTCACCTTTTTTGACATGTCGTTCAAACTTCTTCCAACTGTTATAACCGGCAACTCTGGTCGCGTCTGGACGTTGGAGATAAATAAGCATGGCGTTGTTGGAACTGTAAGTATGAAATTGAGATTGAACTTTTAAAAATTCAATATATCTATCACTGGTTAGAGTCTCCTTGATACCAATTTCTAATTTTGATAAGAGTTCTTTAGTTTTGTCTTCTGCTTCTGCCATAATTAAATATCACTTCCTTTGAAACAGGTTAATTAAAACCAAATATTTATGTTAATTTTGGTCTTGGTAACGAACGGAAACGAAAATAAAAGACAAGTATATATACTCGCTAGACAAACCCATAGTAAGTATGGCAGATCAATTAAAATGGATCAAGTTTAATTGTAGGGGCATACAAAAAAGGGATAATTTCTTTTAATGATGTTTCGATATAAGCTTTTTCTTCATGGGAAAACTCTGAAATTTTTGCAGCTGTATAGTCGTGAAAGAAACTGGCTACGTCATGGATAACCTCTAATTCTTCCTCACTGAATAAGGAAAGATCAGGCTCTTGGTTTGCTATTATTACCTCTCCTTCATAAGGTCCATCAAATGGCTTAACATCAATGTCGCCGTTAGTAATTAAAGCCCACTGAATTAAATCATGATGAACCGGCACGGGACCATAGTGATTGTGAATATAAACTAAGCCGGAAATTGGCTTACCATAACGTTTTGTAGAAAGAAAGTCGGCATAGAATAAAAGCTTTTGAAGTTTTGTTTTAACCAGGTTGTTATTGAGGTTAGCAAATATCTGAACCAATGCAGCCATTTTCTCAAAATCTAAATCTATACTCGTAATGCCTTTATCGTAATATTTCTTGAACATCATCATTAATAAGCTGACCGGATCAGGGTCCCGTTCTTCATCGGGGGCTGTTTCTATTAAAGCCTGGAGACGGTAACGCTCCTGGGCTTTAAGTTTGTCCCCTCTCTGTTGTAAAAGGGTACGAATATAAGAAGGGTCGTTTTTTAAATGTAACAATTGTTCATGATGAGCCACATCCGGAATAGCACCGTTTTCATATCGAACCATCGTAGCTTGACTCCAGCCTAATAGTGTGGCCACGGTCCGGCCAGAACCGTATTTACTCCTAATAGCTTTTATTTTCATTGGGGAAAGTAGATTATGTTTATCACGATATTCTTTATATACTCTGGCCAT
>Ga0326727_10009805_pt1 | contig 23250 bp, 17 predicted proteins | sample MB2enrmetagenome_FD_207643 | JGI IMG/M metagenome (GOLD analysis project Ga0326727, IMG submission 207643) | Lab enriched peat soil microbial communities from McLean, Ithaca, NY, United States - MB29MY | ecosystem: Environmental > Terrestrial > Soil > Wetlands > Peat | place: USA: New York... | reverse complement strand
CGCGAAAAGTGTTCGGCATCGCGCCGGAACCGCGTTCACCATCAGCCCGGAACTCCGTTCGGAATCATCCCGGAATCGTGTTCGGCTTCATCCCGGAATGGCGTTCACGATCCATCGGATTCCCCAATACGTCTTGTTTGGTGCTTGGGCCACCGGATTCATAGGCTCACCAAAATTGCTGTGGGCCGCTTCGCCATCGAAGATTTTTCGTGAGCGTCCATTTTGCCAACCTTTCTTGAAGCAGAGTATACCACCCTGAACTCTCTATCAGTGTTTGGCCATCCCACATCCGCTAATTCTTAGCCTGGAGACATCATTTCTTCGACGATAGCCGCAAGCAACGTTTCAGTATCAGCTTCGCTCCATAGTTCGCTTCGGTAAGGCAAGCCGTAGGCGGGGTCTTCGGCCCGAAATAGGTCAGTAAACATATTCGTGTCCGACCAAGCCCTTGCACCCTTCTTCAATTCGTTGCACGTCGCATAAGCCAAAATATCAGCAGCCTGTAAGGGATAGAATACCGAATCGTCTGCAAATGTCAGGCTTGAAACTGTCCTTCTCACATCAGACTGTCGCTGCTTTAGCTTACTTACAAAGCTGTAACACTTCATCGAATACTCTGGTGAGTCATCGAAGATTAAAGATAGCTGTTCTTCAGAACCGATTTCCTTGAAATAGGTCATGATCAACCGACACATACGTGCAACACAGAACAACTGAGAATGAAACGGCTTGGTCTTGACACCATGCTTTCTTGCTTCCTCTGCTGCCGCTTTAACAAGCTCTCTATAATAACGTGCTTCAAGCCCGACACCAAAGCCGGTATGGATGTACTTGCGGATCACAAGGATGAACTCTCGTAACATTCGTACCTTGTCTTCATCTCTCCACGACGCAGCCGGGGACTTTCCTTTTGGTGACATGATCTCACGCATGTGAACTCCAGGTATCCCATGCTTGACCAAAAGGCTTTTCCATTCTTTGCAGAGGCCGTCCCAATTAGCGTCTGATGCGACGTATCCGGCCATACACACGAAGTCGCTTTCAGAAAAATGGCCACTCTCATCCAGAAAAATCATTGCCATCTTGAACGTCTCCTAGCGCCCAGCGTTATTTGGAAATCGGTATCGGCGGTGTAAAATCGAAACATGCTCCAGCACCATCCTTCCTCACGGAAACCGTGTAGGTTTCACCCTTGAACCGGATTACGGTTCTTGGCGTCGGAGAGAGTTCTGATTCAATAGTTGCGCCATCTGGCAAACCGGCGCTAAGCAAGATGGACGAGATGAAGCCATTGTCAAGATCGCTTGACGTAGAAGGCGTGCATATTGAGGGAATGACCTTTGTCCTTTTGTACCCCGCCACAGACGTGATGAGCGAAATAGGCGAAGGCAGGTGAGCAGTGCCATTGAACGGGTACGGCAACCCAAGGATCGGCTCAGTCATCAAGAGCCAAGCGATAAACATAACAGCGATGCAGCACGGCACGATAATCTTGGGACGGATCAGTTTCACCGAACTAACTCAATTTCGTGTTCGGGCATAACAATGCCTTGGGTGAGCATGTGTTTGTGCTGATCAGATGTCAAAGTTACGGACTGAAATTGCGGATCTTCGCTCTGCCACCAACTGTCCACGCCGTCACTGTTTAGGTGCAGGTTTCGAGTCCAGGAAAAGTGGTGCTCATTGCTTCCATCAGCCTCCGACGATGCCCCAAGAATGCCGTGTACTGTTACATTGCTTGCATCGTGCCACTCAATGTCGGCGAGGTCGAAGGCTTTTACCCACGCCCACCGAATGATCAGAATATGGTCCTTATCCACCTTGACTTCTTTCGTGAGCCACTTCGTGAAATCCACGTCAATGAATTTTAGCGCCTTCTTCCAAACTTCCTTACTCTGTAGTTTTCGCTCATTCTCTGCGATGGCTTTGAGCCGCATTGCATTCTCCTGTCGTGCGGCTTCGGCGACGCTTCGGTCATGGTATACGGTGTATCCAAGGTGGGTGAGCACGCAAGCTCCGATGACGATTGCGGCAACGATGATCGCTTTCGATGGGTTCATGGTGATTCCACGATTCGCACGTAATGATACATCCATGCACAAACAGGGGCAAGCGTGCCTTCAATATGACTGGGATTCCAGGGATACAGTACCTTTTTCTATTTTGCCGGGCGGGATTCCCCTCCGCTACAACATGGGGATCGGCAACAGTGTTGTCTTTTTGACCGGGAACCCATTTCTGAGAAACACTGTGGGCAATGGACTAGGGGATGCGCCGTGGCTCCGGTTATTTTTGTTTAGCAAGCCAGTCCTGCAATAGCGATTCCACCAGTCCGCTGAACTCGCCGCCAATTTCAAAAAGGCGCACCTTCACCTTGCTCCGAATGTCTTTGTGGATGTAGACGGACATCTGCACGTAGTCAGGACTGCTGTGCTTTGCCGGTGGCCGTCCGACCCGCTTTGTGGGCTGCACTGCATCCTTCCGGTCTGGAATCGCCTTTGATCGGCTTGGGGCCTTCGCCTTCCGTGTCGCCATCGGTTTGAGATTAGCAGGAAATTGCCCTTTTGCCTACCTAGACTGTGTACCCACGTCGATGCGCGCGCGCTGAAGACCGCCGGCGATCCCTTCCCTGTCGCCGAGCAGGTGGACTACCTGCCCGGCAGCATTCAGGGCCAGTTCTCCGTTTCGCAAACCGGCGTGCTGGCATTCAACTCGGGAGGCGGATCGCTGAAATCGCAGATCACCTGGTTCGACCGCGGCGGCCGGGCTATCGGCGCCGTGGGACCGCCGAGCGTGATGCAGGCGCCCGCCATCTCACCGGACGGGACTACCGTGGTGGTCGACCGTCTCGACGAAGCCTCGGGCACCTACGCGCTGTGGCTGTACGACTTGGTTCACCAAACCGGCTCCCGTTTCACCTTCGACCCGAGCAACCACATGTTTCCGCTCTGGTCTCCCGATGGGAGTTCCATCCTGTTCGCGTCCAACCGCACCGGGAAATTCGGATTGTACGAGAAGGCGGCCAGCGGCGCCGAACAGGAAAAACTCCTCTTCGAGGCAGACGGCGAAACGCTGCCCACCGATTGGTCGCCGCGCTTCGTACTGCTCTCCCACGTGGCCGTCAAAACGGGGATCGATCTCTGGAGTCTTCCTATGGCCGGCAATGCCAAGGCCGCGCCGGTTCTCCGCACGCGTTTTGCCGAGAACCACGGGAAGCTATCGCCCGATGGCCGCTGGCTCGCGTACGACTCCGACGAATCGGGCCAACCCGAGGTGTACGTGCAGACATTCCCCGGGGCGGAAGGCAAATGGCAGGTCTCCACCAAAGGCGGCGCGCGTCCGGTCTGGAGCCGCTCCGGCAGAGAGCTCTTTTATATTTCGGCGGACAACAATCTGACCGCGGTGGACGTCGAAAGCGGCGCGCGCTTCGAGCACGGTGTGCCGCGGCCGCTCTTCGACGTCCACATGCCTCCCACCGCAACCTACGATGTGAGCCGCGATGGCACGCGTTTCCTGATTCTGAAGGGAATCGACCCGGAGGTGGCCGCGCCGATGACGGTGGTGGTCAATTCATTGCGCCGGGAGTGATCATTTGGCGCTCCCTGTCGCCGATTCTTGAGCGCGCGCCACTAGAAACGCCTGGATCGCGCGCACCTGCTGCGCGTTCAATTGCCGCCCGAACGATGGCATCCCAGCCTGCGCGCGCGTGCCGCGGAGAACGATTTCCTCAATGGCGAGCAGGGTTTCGCGGCTCGCGTAGCGCAGGTCCACCTCCGGTCCGGCGATGGCGTTCCAGCCATGGCAGCGCGCGCACCACGCCTGATAAAGCCGGCTGCCTTCGCGAAGCATCCGCGGCGAAGTATCGACCGCAAATGCCGGGATCGCGCGGCGGCTCTGCGTGGCCGAACGGCGTGGCGTGCAACGCTGCGGTCCCGCCGAGTTTGAACGTGAGAATCCGGCCGTAACCCGGCTTTACGGCGCCCGCCAGCGGTCCGTGGAATAGCCCGCTCGGTCCACCCCATCCGGCCATCACGGTGACATATTGCACGCCGTCCAGCGTCCACGTCACCGGCGCCGCCATGATTCCGGCGCCGGCGTCGAAGCGCCAGAGCTCGCGGCCATCGGTGGCGCGGCAGGCGGCGAAGATTCCGTCGGCGCGGCCCTGGAATACCAGATTTCCCGCCGTGACCAGCGTCCCGCCGCCTTCCATCACCGGGTAGCGCACGCGCCACGCGGCGCGATTGGCCACCGGGTCCCACGCCACCAGTTCGCCATAGGGCGGCGGCGACGTAGCGAACCTGGCAAGCAGCGGGCCTTCGTAAGAATCCTGGCTGCCGGTGTTGTCGCGTGCGGGATCGTATTTCCACCGGGGATCGGGTGCGTAAAGCGTCATGGCGCCGGTCTTGGCGGCGAAATAAAACAGCCCGCTCGCCGGACTGAACGCGATGGGATTCCAGTTGTGCGCGCCGTCGGAGCTCGGCGATGCCAGAAAGGGCCGGGAATCATCGATCGGCGTCATAATCGGCCGGCCGGTCCTGGCATCCAGCCCGGAGGCCCAGGTGATGCCGCCGACGAACGGACCGCCCGATAGAAACTCGCCCGTGGCGCGATCCAGCACGTAAAAGAAGCCGTTCTTGTTGGCCTGCGCGATCACTTTGCGGAGGCGCCCGCGGATGGTCAACTCGGCCTCGACCAGCGGCTCGGTGGCGTCGTAGTCCCAGTCGTCGCCGGGCGTCGGCTGAAAATGCCAGACCAGTTCGCCGGTGCTGGCGCGCACGGCGAGAATCGAATCGGTGTACCAGTTGTCGCCGCCGCCGCGTTGCGCGCGATACCACGACGTGGGGTTGCCGGTGCCGAAATACAGCAAGTCCAGATCGCTATCGTAGGCAAAACCTTCCCAGGCCGTCCCGCCGCCGCCGGTTTTCCACCATTCTCCGCGCCAGGTTTTGGCAGCGTCGGCCATAGCCTGCGATTCGAAGGGCCGGCTAGGATCGCCGGGCACGGTGTAAAACCGCCACATCAGCCTGCCGGTTTCGGCGTCGTATGCCGAGACGTAGCCGCGCACGCCGTACTCCGCGCCGCCATTGCCCACGATCACCTTGCCCCGCGCAATGCGCGGCGCGCCGGTGATGCTGTAGGGCTTCGCCGGGTCGGCGGTGGCGACTTCCCAGACCGGCTTGCCGCTGCGCCGGTCGAGCGCGATGAGCCGGGCGTCGAGCGTTCCCACGTAGACTTTGTCGCCCAGGAGCGCGACCCCGCGATTGACGGCATCGCAACAGAGGAAGGCGGCGCGCTCGCGCGGCACTTGTGGATCGTAGGTCCACAACAGATTTCCGGTGCGGGCGTCGAGCGCGTAGACCAAGCTCCAGACATCGGTCGTGTACATCACCCCGTTTTCCACCACGGGTGTGGCTTCGAGTGCGCGCGTGCTCGCGAGCTCACGGCTCCACGCCAGGCCGAGCCGCGCGACGCTGTGTTCGTCGATCTGCGGAAGAGAGCGCTGGCAGGAGCACAGGGCAAACAGCACCAGCGCCGGACACAGTAAGCGATTTCTCGGCATGAACTTGCGGGAAACATCCATGATAGAACCTATAGCTATTGACGGCATGGGCCGGTTTTCTCGCCTTCTATTACAGGAGGTGAAATTATGACCTTAATCCGCCGCGCGGGTACAGTGCTGTGGCTCGCGGCCCTGGTGGCGGCGGGGACTGCTTACGCGGACCCGGGAATCGGCGACTGCTGGAACGCGCTGGTGACGGCTGCCAGCACGCCGGGCGATTACTGCAACGTTCAGATCTGGAGGTCGAGCAGCGTGAACGTGGACTGTTACGGCCCCGGCGGCGCCGCCGTGGATACTGACTTCCCGGTGTTTGCCGTCTCGTCCTCGAACCACAAAAGCATCGCCTTTGCGGATTGCTGCGCATCCGAAAGCTACCAGGCCGGTGTGCACCCGAGTTCTTCCTATAACCCGAGTGGGACGAATCGTCGTCACCGACCCAAATACGGGTCTCTACCAGGTGGCGTTCAATTGAGCTGACGCTTCTTATGCGGAAAGTCGATTTAGCTACTATGGTGTGTCTGTCTCTGCCCCTGGCGGGCTGGGCCCAGACGCCTGTCCGCCTGCCTGGTTCCGCCATTGCCGGCGAGCCTTCGGGGCGAAACACGGTCGCCGTCTCCGAGGACGGCAGCACGGCCATCGCCGGAGCACCGCTCGATAGCGGCCAGACCGGCGCGGCGTGGATTCTCACCCGGTCCGGCGACGCGTGGGCGGTCCGCCGCACTAGGCTTACCGGCAGCAACCCCGTCGGACCGTCTCTGGCAGGCTCGTCGGTGGCCATTTCCCGCGACGGAAACACGGCGCTTGTCGGCGCGCCGGGCGACGACTCCAACGCCGGCGCGGTCTGGGTCTTTGCCCGCCAGGGTGCGGACTGGACGGAACAAACCAAACTATCGGTCCCGGACTCGATCGGCCGTGCGCGTCTGGGGGCGTCGGTGGCGATCTCGGGCGACGGAAACACAGCCGTCGCGGGCGGGCCGGATGACCGCGGCAGCGCCGGCGCGGTATGGATCTTCGTGCGCTCCGGCGATACCTGGACCGAACTGAGCAAACTGGCGGGCAGCGGAGACGCAGGGGCGTCGCGGCAGGGCGATTCCGTGGCGATATCCGCGGACGGGCGCACAATCGTCGCGGGCGCGCCGGGCGATGGCTACGGCGTAGGAGCGGCATGGATCTTCGCCAACCCTACCGGTAATTGGGTGCAGCAAGGAGGCAAACTCACGGGCAGAGGCACGGTGGGCGAGGCCGGTCAAGGGTCGGCGGTGGCCGTTTCGGAAAACGGCAACCTGGCGGTGATCGGCGGCAGCGGCGACCGGTATGGCGAGGGCGCGGCGTGGGTATTCCAGCGGCGCAGCGGCCGATGGAGCCAGTTCGGGGAAAAGCTGGTTCCCGGGGACGCAGTGGGTGCGTCGGCCTTCGGTGCGTCGGCCGCGGTATCGGCCGTTGGCGACCAGGTATTCATCGGGGGGACGGAGGATAACGGCGGCACCGGCGCGGTCTGGCAGTTTACGCAATCGAGGGCCGGCTGGAAGCAGCAAGCAGGCAAACTGGTAGGCCCGGATAGCGGGCAGCCCAGCCGGCAGGGCCATTCGCTGGCGGTGTCGGGCGATGGCGATGCGCTGCTTTGGGGCGCGAGCGGCGAAAGATCGAGCATCTGGAGCTACCGCCCGTCCGCCGGCAGCGGATGCGATCTCCGGGAGGGCGGCGCAAGCGTGAGCCCCGGCGCTTTGCGCGCGTGCGGGCCCGTGCCCCATACCTCCAGCGCGCCCGAGATCACCTTGGCGACGGTGAGCATCCCCGCGGGCACTTCCGGACAACTGTACCTGCAGCTATTCACCGGCGGAAACAACAATATCAACTACGTGCAGTTTCGCATTGCGATGGACCCGTCGCAGTTTACCCTCACGTTCTCGCTCGGCGCCGCCGGAACCGCTGCGGGAGCGCTCATTTACGACGTGAACGGCACGGGTGAGCCGGTCAACCCGCCGACAACCTGCAACACTTCGGTCTGCACCGTGTCGGTTGTTTCGCCGTCCGGGGTGTTTAACCAGGACGGCGGCGTCCTTTTGAACGTCAACATACAGGTGAATTTGAATGCCCCCACGGGGAACAACACCATCACCCTCAGCAACGCGTTCTATCAGACTACTTCATCCGGGGAGACCAGCCTTCAGACGCTGAGCGGCTCGGTGACGGTGACCGCTCCGATTCCACCCACGCTGTCGTTCGGATCGGCGGCCATCGCCGCGGGAAGCTCGGGAAGTCTGAACGTGACGTTGACCACCAACGGCCACAGCGATATCGCGAAAGTTGGGATTACGATCACCAACGACCCGTCCCAGTTCACTCTTTCCTACGCGGTGGGCGCCGCCGCAGCCGCCGCGGGAGATAGCGTCGACTCCGAGCAGGATGGCGCCAAACTCGCCGCGGCTACGCCTTGCACGGGAACATCCTGCTTCGTGGCCATCGGCGCCGTATCCGGAGGAGGAGCCATTGGCGACGGTGTGGTTCTCATCATAACCATCCAGGTGAAAGCCAGCGCCTCCACGGGGAGCAAAACCATTACCGTCGCCTCCGGTGACTACCAGAACCCCTCCGGCACCGTTTTCAGTCTCACCACCTCAAACATCAGTGTGACCGTGACGCCTCCGATTCCGCCGTCGATATCCCTGGGAACGGTGTCGATCGCTCAGGGCAGTTCGGGGACTTTGAACGCGACGCTGGCAGTCAATACATTCACCAACATTTCCGAAGTGGGGTTCAACGTTTCCTTCGATTCGTCCCAGTTCACCCTCACCTTCGCGCTGGGGGCAGCCGCTGCCGCGGCCAAGGCCACTATTTCCGGTTCCGCAACCGCCGGTGGCACCCTGGTGAGCCCGCCTCCGGCCTGCACATCGGGAGGCTGCGCGGTAGTGGTCACGGCCGCGAATGGATCCTCCATCGGCAACGGTGTGATTGTGGTCATCACCGTCCAGGTGAAGTCAGCCGCCACTCCGCAGAACGATACCGTGACCGTCCAGGACGGGATCTATTACCTTTCTGGCGGATCGCTTGGCGCCCCCACTACGAGCAACGGGACGGTGACTGTGACGCTCCCTCCGCCATCCATCACGTTCGGAACCACGACGATCCAGGTGGGCACTTCGGGGACTGTGAATGCCACGTATGCCACCAACGGAAACACCCAGATCAATTACCTTCAGTTCGTCATCGCGATGGACCCGACTCAGTACACCCTCACCTTCGCGCCGGGCGCCGCGGCAACCGCGGCGGGCGCGAGCATCGCAGTGGGCCCTACGTCCGGCGGTGTCGTATATAGCGGGCCACCTCCCTGCACTTCGTCGTCCTGCATTGTGGTGATCTCCGGCGGATCGGTGATCGGCAATGGCGTGGTCTTCACCATGACGATCCAGGTAAACTCCGGCGCCTCAACCGGTAGCGTGACCCTGGACACCACCTCGGGGCTTTATTCCACGACCGCGAGCGCCGTGAACAACCTGACCGTTTCCAACGCGACTTTCACGGTGACCCCCACGCCGAAGCTGACTTTCGGAACGGCGACTCTCGCCTCTGGCGGCGCGGGGACGGCAGCCGCTACATTCTCTGCCAATGGAGTCACGCAGATCAACGCTCTTGAATTCAACATCGCGATGGACACGACGAAGTTCACCAAGTTGACTTTTGCCGCGGCCTCCGCTTCCGGGGGGGCGACTGTCTATGCGGGACCGATCAACAGCCCGCAGGTGGCAAATGCGCCCTGCACTGCGTCAACCTGCACGGTGGTGGTGGAAAGCGCATCGAGCATCGTCAGCGGCGTGCTGCTCACGATAGGGGTCACGGCAGCGAGTAGTGTCGCCAACGGGAGCTATACGCTTACCACCAGCAGCTCACGGTTCGCGCAGAGCACCAGCGGGAGCGGCGCCGTCATCATCGGGAACGTGGCCGTCACGGTGGCGGCTCCAGTGCTCGAGGTCAGCGTGACGAATGCTCAAGATTTCACCGTCGGAGCGACGAATCAGACCTACACCGTCAGTGTCACGAACTCGAGCTTATCCGCGACGGTCGGGACCGTGCAGGTGATGGAGTCGGTGCCAAGCGGACTGACGTTGCAGTCGATGGCGGGAACAGGTTGGACTTGCGGGAATCCAACGGGCACTTGCTCACGAACCGACTCTTTGCAACCGGGCGCTACTTACCCGCTCACCGTCACGGTGAACGTTACCGCTACGCACGCGGAATCCGTCACCAATTCGGTCAGGGTGTCGGGCGGCGGAGCGTCGACGGCCATCGCTACCGACTCCACCACCATCCTGGCAATCGCCTGCGATTTGACCGGCGATGGAAGCGCGACCGTGGCGGATGTGCAAAGGGCGATTAACGAGTCCCTGGGGACGGCGTCGCCGGTCGACGATCTGAATCAGGATGGCATCGTCAATATTGTCGACGTGCAGATTGTGATGAACGCGGTTCTGAGCCTGGGCTGCAAGGCAACTTGAGCTTCGGTTCCATCCAGTCGACCACCTTGCCGTCGAGCCTTTCCTGAATGGCGGTGTGCGTCATCGCCGCAGCTTGTGTGGCGCCGTGGCTGAATACCGCGTCGGAACGCAGTGAAGAAGTACTCGACTCATACAAGAAGGCTTTTGGCAGGTTCTCGAACGAAGAAACGAATCTTCTGGATGGGATTATTCTGGAGCCCGAACCGGAACCGGCGCGGTAGCCGATGGTCCCCGGCCCCTTCTTATTCGACACCAGCGCCGAGAGCTGGTTTGCCAGAACAGCCGACCCGCAAGCGCTCGACTGGTTGCGTCGTTATCTATCGCGCCATCAGGTCCGGATTTCCGCCGTTACCGTGCTGAACGGACTCGGCCGGGTCTGGCCGCTCGACGCCGCCGCGGCACTGGTAGCAGGTGAGATCATGGCCTTGCTCCCGAGCCCTCCCACACCGCCGCGCCGCTCCCATCGTCTGGCGGAGTCCCATCAGGAACGATTGGCCCGGTGGCGTTTCGACGGGTTGATCGTGGCGACCGCCTTGGTAGCGGGGATGCCGCTGGTTCACAATAACGCCCCCGGCTTTGAGGCGAGCCGCGTCTGACTACCGCATTCTGGAAGCAGGCTTCTTTATTCGATTGATTCTGCTATATTATGCGAGCTTCAGTAGTACTTTGACTTTCGCGTACTGGAACCTTTGCTGTGCATTGGGGCTGGCGGCCGCCCTGCCCACCGGCTCACAATGAAGCCTGCGAGGACTACAGTTTCGCGCTCAGGCCGGGCCGTACGAAGACGATGAGAAGCAATATGAAGGCAATCGCGGCCTTTGCGCTGTTCATGCTCTCCGCTGGCGCAGCGGACCATAAAACTGCGGCGATTTCCGTCCTGGTTGTGCCGGAGGCCATGCTATCGGTGCAGGGAGCCGATATAGTCGGCGTGCGGATACGGCTTTCGCAATCCGCCAAGGCGCAGGTGTGGATTGGCGACAATTGTCTCGTCCCTCTTCCCAACAGCCGGAGCATCGGACAATCCGGCGAGTACAACATTGCCTTAAGCACTTTACCGGGCACGGGCCGCATGGTCTGTCTCCTGTCCGCCACTGACGGACTGGCGAAATCCGCCCCCTTGCCGCGGGCCAGGATCGCCGATGCGGTCCGCTGCGAGAATTCTACTTGCTACGTGATGTAGAACCTGAGTGAGCGAGTTCCGCGGCGCGCTGCGCGTCCGCCGCGCTTCCGGCCAGATTGCCGGCGGCTTTTCGGACCACGGAACGAATCTTGTAGGCGCCCCCGTAACCTGGATTCAGGCGGATCGCATGGCTCAAGTCCGCGATGGCCGCGGCATAATCGTGCGCGAGGTAGTGGGCGAATCCGCGCGCGTTGTAGGCCAGGGCGAAATCCGGTTCCAGACGAATAGCCTCGGTAAGTTCGGCGATCGCTTGCCGGTATCGCCTCGCCGCCGTCAGTTGACGGCCTTTCAGATTATGTTTTTGCGCGGTTTCCGAGCGGGAATCTTTCGCGGATCTTGGCGGGGGAACAGCCACCGGAGGCAAAACGAGCGCGATAACCGGGCGCTCCACCGTGGGTGAGACAGCGAGCCGCTGCGGGACATCGTTCTCATGGACCGGCTCGACCGGTTGGGGTATACCCAAGGCCCCGGCCTGTGGAGCCGGAGTTGGCGCAGCGCTCTCCTTGAGGACTTTTCGCACCGGCTTTTGCGGTTCGTGCACCTCGAAGCGGAACGTTACGGGGTTCGCGGCGGCGCCCGGCGCGGCCACGGTTTCGACGGAGCCCGGCGTGGTAAGAACGGCAAACTCGGGCAGCGTTTTCTCGTCCAGGGTGATGGTGTATTTGCCTTCGTGGAGATTGTAGAAATAGAAATCTCCAGCCGCGTCCGGCGTAGTGTAGCGGCCGGCCGGCGCGATCCGAATGACCACTTCCTCGAGCGGGACATCCGCTGGCCCCGTCAGTTTTCCCGGAACGGTGACTAGCGGCACTACGTCCAGGTCGCTGCGCGATGGCCTGTCGGCGTGAACCGCAACCATGTGCCGGTTGTCGGGGCCCGGATCGAAATCCGCCAGCAATTCTTCCATCGAGAGTCCCACTGCGTGTATGCCTTCGGGGACTTCGGCGAAACGGTACCGGCCGTCGGCGTCGGTCGTGACGGTGCGGTCCTGGTCCAGGCTCACGATAATGCCTTCCGCCGGCAGGTTCCCCTCATCCGTTTGCTGTTTTACGAATCCTTCGATCCATCCTTTGAGAGGAGCCTTGGCCAGCGCATACAGTCCGATGTCGCCTGCGTCCCCCGCTTTACCCCAGTGAAATCTCCGGCTGATGCGAAAGTATAGGCTCCACTGGTTCAGGGTCGCGAGCGAGCCCGGTACGAACACGCCCTGTCCTTGCAGAACGAAAATGCTCTGCGGGTTCAACTCCGCCACCAGGTTGTTGCGGTACGCTTCCCCCTGGAACTCCCAATTCCTCCCCAGGCTTACGCTGGCGCCAATCAAGCTGGTATTGATGGTGTTGGTGGCAAGGAGCGTCCGGTTAACCAGGTCGGAACCGATTTCGACGTCGGCATAAGCCGAAAATGGCCCCGCGTTGAATTGAGCGAGTCCGTGGTAAAACAGCGTGTTGCGCGTGTCGCCCTCAATCAGCCGCTGCAGCCGCACGCCGCCCCCCATGAGCAAGTGCCTCGTGCGAACGATATCTTGCAGGTCGGCCGAGCTCTGCCGCTGCGGGCTGATGGCTGAGATCTCCTGGAAACCCCTCGCCGTCACGAACAAGCTATGGTGAGTAAAGGTGCGCGATATAGTCGCGGTTTGCTGCTTGCTCGTCGTTTTGTCCCACGGATTGGCGCTGGCCGTCCGCGACCACAGGTCGAGCACGGTCGCCTGGCCGTTTATGGAAATCCGCCATGGCAACTGCAGGGTGGCGCCCGCCGATGCCGTGGCGGTTCGAAATTCCGCCAGCACCGGGTTTGCGGCCACGTTGTTGTGGTATTCGCTCGCGCTTCCATAGATCTCGAGCCGTGTCACGGGGTGGATGTTCACCTCCGCGTAGGGACCCTCCCGGTCTCCCAGATAGTATCCGAGCAAGGGAAGATAGGATGCGCTCTGCAACGTGTAGTTGGCGCGGAACCGGAGAAATCGGCTGTCGAACAGGGAGCCCACGAGCGTGGACACGGGGACGTTGCGGCTGTTTTGGCCGGGACCTTCCTGCTGCCCGGCGGACCACGTGGCTTCTGCGTAGAGTTTGAACGGTGCGGCCACGGTGTATAAGGCGTCCAGGCCGATTGAACTGGATGTTCTGAACAGGGTAGCCTGAGTGATCAGGGTAGGCGTGCTCTGCAAGGCCGCAAGGTTGGTCGAGAAGTGCAAGAATCGCAGGCCCACCCGCAGGCGCTCTCCGATCTGCTGCCGCACGTAGACACCGAAGACACTCTGCGGCACCGGGATGCGAAGCACCACGCGCGGCGTGTTGGCAATTGTCTCCGTTCCGTAAAACACGCCGACACTCCTGCCCCCATGCCTGGCCTCCACGAGGATTCCGCGCGCAGCGATCTCAGGATAATAGAGATTACTGAAAGGAACCTGCAGGATCTGGCTCGGAAGGTGGAAATCGCCCCCCGTGACGTTCCAATGCTGTCCTTCCCATGGAGCGCCGGTCAGCCGCAGGTAGTCTTCTCCGGTTCGAAAACTGTCGTTGCTCATGGCCGGCGACAGACTGGCGCTGAAGAGTCCCACGTCGGGAATGAACTGGGTGTAGCTCAAGTTCAATCCCGAAATGTTGGCGACGCGTTGCGAGCCCGAGCTGAGGTAATACTGCTGGAAGCCGATGAAACCTTGCCCGCCGCCGTCCTGCGCCGGTAATCGGCCAGTTGCACAGGCCAGCACCGCCAGCGCCTTGAGAAGTGTCCGCGCGTCGCGTCGCCCCCGATGGTGAACTGGGCGATGGCCCATAGCCCGCTCGTCCTACTTCGGAGGTTGCGCCTCGGCTGCCACCTCTGCCTCGGCCGATGTTTCTTGAATCTCCTTGCCCATATCGACGCGGAGGCGCAAGGAATAGCGGCCGGGAGCGAGGACGGTCTTCAGAGGCAATATGAAGCGCTGCTGCCGCTTTGGCAGCACCGGAAACGGCGCCATTTTTTGAGATTCCACCACTTTTCCGTCCGCATCCAGAAGGTCTACGTCACCGGTGGGGCGATACAGCATCAGGCCTGAGTTCTCCATCACCACCACCACACGCTGGAGCCGCTCGGAGCTGTTGGGAACTGCCTCCAACTTCAGGTCCTTGATGGCGCCGGCTATCTCTGGCTTGCCCACAATCGGGTAGATTGCGCCGATTACGCGAACCGCCATCCGCATACCCATGCCTTCCTGTTCGGTGGCCGCGGCCATTGTCCGAAAACCAATAGCACAATGGTAGCTGCGTTCGTTAGCGGAGGCAGGAATACGGACCGTGAAGCGGATGGGTACCTGGCTGCGGCCGTCGATTTCCAACTCCATCGGGTTGACGCTCAGCCACTGCCGGCAGGAGAAGTCCTTTTCGGCGGGAGCGTTGGACACGAATTGGGGGGTCATGGCCTGGTCCACGTACATGTCCAGCAGCTCGGTGCGCACGCGCGTCCGGCTTTTGCCGGCATTGTTCAACGTTAGTGTGCCCGAGAAAGCTCGCCCCGGAGTGGCCGGGAATTCCACTCGCATGGGAGCCAGGCCCAGATCCACCTGGGCGGCCAGCGGCAAAACGCACAGCCATGCCACGGTGCGAAACGCCAGGGCTACTGCGCGTTTACCGAATATGTGAGATTGAGGGAACATGATGGGTTTGCCATGTAACGCCAGCTTTCCGCCAGCGTGAAAGTCAACGTCGTGGTGTACATATTGGTCCCGTCTCCCTCCACACCGCCGGCGATCGGTTGCAGCGAAGTGGAAAGCGGGAACGAACTGCCGCAGGTCCCCGACCCGCCGCTGCCCCCGGCGGTGGCCCCCGAACAGCTCACCGTCACCGCCGACACCGGTATCCTGGGGCAACCCGCGAAACTACTGGAGCCGGCCTGCACACTGATAGTCCACGCGCTCAGGTGTGAACCGCCGACGATCGACCACGATAGGCTGGCTGGTGAAGTTCCGGGTACTGCTCCTGCATCCGGATTGTTGGCTTGAAAGCAAATGCTCCCCGGGGACGCCAAAAGCGAGCTTACAGTGCCGAAAGCCATCCCCAGCCGCGCCGCCAAGGCCGGGCCGGCGTGGCATGTGCTCATGCCGGCCAGAGCTGAACCAAAAGTCAAGGCGGATCCGATAATTAAAAGGCTGCGCTTCACGGAGTTAGAGGGCTGAGATGTTGAAGGTCGCAGTGGAGGAGTAGCTCCCCGTCTTAGTCGATGGCCGGTTCACCAGGCTCCATGCCACCGTCCCGGCATCGCCCCCGTCCGCGGAGTGGACTCCCCCGGCGAACGAAACCACTGTCACGCCGGCTGAGTCGCTAGCGGCCGTGCCCGAACTACAGGCCGTTCCCGAAGCAGCCGTGCAATTGAAGGTCAGATCGGAGATCAATGGTCCGCCAGAGGCGAAGTCCGTCACCTGCACGGTGATGACGCCGCTTCCGGTACTCTCCGTGGTCCGAATCTTATAGGTGAAGGTGGTGGTTCCGGTATACGCCCCGAACAGTCCGCCGGCGGCGGTCGTCAGGCTGGTTGTGGAGAGCAAAGCTGTAAAGGCCGCCTCCGGTCCTATGGTCAAGTTCAGGTTAGAGTTGCCCGAACTGCTCTGCGCAAACGCGGACACTGCCGCGAGAGCCGCAATCGTCAAATATATCAAAGTACGTTTCATCTGGTTGCTTTCCTTTTCTGGTATGTTCTGGTTACATAGTGCTGATAGTAAAGGTGAGTTGCGCTGAATACCCTCCGGTTTTGTAATGGGGCAGGCTCGGCACGGAAAAACTCAGGAGCACCGTGTTGGGCTCCTGATCGCTGCACGCACCGCCGCCGCCTGTGCAGGCGCAGCCGGGAAGCGAGACTAACGACGTTTGCATGGAAGTGGACAGAGCTTGAGACCCGGAACAGCCTGTTCCCAGGGTTGCGCCGGAGCAGGTAAGGCTCACGGTGCTGGCCACGGGCCCGCCCGAGGGCGCGAAGTCCGTGGCTTCGACGGTAATTGAGCCGCCTCCACCATTGGACGTGCGCGCCCAATAACTGAGGGTCATGTTCCCTGACAAGGTGCCGAAAAGAGCCGCCGACGACTGCAAAGAGACGTTTGCCGGCGCGGAGATTTTTCCGTCTGCCAATACGTTGGCGAGAAGGGTCTGGGTTGTGGTCTGGATGTCACCGGCCCCCAGCAAGGGAAAAAACATCAGTGATCCTGCCCGCAGCAAATGACGAAATAATGCCTGCCACGGGGCGAGCCTCGGGCGACGATTGTGGGTGGGCGTCGTTCCTCCCGCGGATGCGGGCGTAGGCGAGACTGAATCAATGGCCCAGGGCATAAAAGGAAATGGACAGATTCAAGAGTTTAAGACATCCTGACTCTATTCTCCACGTCTGACATTCCGACACAAGTCGTCTTTGGTGCACAGGGATTTATATACTTGCCAGGTGGGCTAACAATTGTCGAAGCGGGGCGATTTCAAAGATGCGGCGCCGCCAAAGTTAAGATCAGCAAGTAGTTGGACCGCTTGAACAGCATGAGCCATTGAAAATGCTGAATAACGATTCGCCTGATTAAGCGAAATCCGACACGTTACGACTGCGCTGCGGCAAAGGAGTGCGGTGTTTCACGCCGGCATCGCAGACGCCAGTAAACGCTGACGGCCACAGGGATTTTGGTCGATCGCGGCGACCGCCCTGGTAGCGGGGATGCCGCTGGTTCACAATAACGCCGCTGACTTTGAGGCGATCCGAAGCGGTCTCGGATGCGCGCCCGAGCGGTTCCCCCGCCTGGGCCCGCTGGAACTGATTCGCTGCACATCGCTATCCTGAGAGCCGTGCTGTAAGGCCACTTACTTCCTTACCGGAACGCGGCGATTGAGCTCGTCGAACCAGTTGACTACCACTTCCATATGCCTGCCGCTGGCGTTGGAGGCGGGAGTTTCCACCAGGAAGCGTTTGCCGTCGGCGGCGACGTCCCAGGTGGTTCCGGCAGGGGCCTTGAACAATAATTGCGGAAGGCCGGCGCGGAACGCCGCCCCGGGTTGCACGTCCACGGCGAATAACTGCCGGTCGGCGCTATAGTTCCAGAAAAAGAGTTCCTTGCCGCTATGCGCCCAGCGCGGGACCGATCCGCCCTGGGTGGAGATGCGGGTCTTGGGGCCGGGACCGGGGAACGGTTGCACGTAGATTTCGCTGTTGCCGGACTCGGTAGATTCGTAAGCCAGCCAGTGGCCATCGGGAGAGACTTCGCCATTCAATTCCGTGGCGTTGCTCTCATGCAAGCGAACCGCCTTGCCGCCGGGGATGGTGACGGACCAGAGGTGCGTCTTCTTATCGGGACCTGTCTGTGAGAAGACCAGGCTCTTTCCGTCGGGCGCCCAGGAATTCGGTATTGCATTGGCCTCGGTTTCCACCAGAAGCTCGGGCTTGCCGCTGGCATCTGCCGCGACTCGATAGAGGGCGGTCTTGCCCTCGCGTATGCCCACGAAAGTGATCCAGCGACCATCGGGCGACCAGATGGGGAATGAGTTCTTGCCTTCGAATGTAAGTCGCGTGGGAGTGCGCCGCACCAGGTCGTACGTCCAGATATCTTCGGCATCGCCGGAACGGATGCCGTTGGCGACGTGACTCATGTCCGGAGAGAGACGGCCGGTGCCCCAATCCTTGGCATCGCTGATCGGCTGGAGCGAGCCTTTGCGGTCGGCCCAGTTGAGGACGGTCTCTCCACCGACGGAAATACCGGACCCGGCCATATAGACCAGCAGGCCCCCATCGGAAACGGTATAGTCGGCGCCGTCGGAGGTGACGGAGGCCACATGCTCCACCACCGGCGCCTCCGGCCCGGTGACTTGCAGGCGGGCCGCGTTGAAAGGTGCGGCGAACAGGGTTCCGGTCCGGTAGTAGATAAGATGGCCGGAGGCGGCATACTGCGGGCTGGAGCCGTTCTGGACAAGTATGCGGGTGGTATGCTTTTCAAGATCGGCAACCGCAACCTGAGACGAAGAGCCGCTCTGGATGCTGAAGAGCACGGCATGGCTGCCGGGCAATACGTAAGGCCAGCCGTGGGCCGATTCATGCTTGTTGGAATCCACGGTGGTGATCTGCTCGGGAGTGCCACCGGAGGACGAAACGCGCATGAGGCCTTTGGGGCCGTTGAACACGATGTTGCCATCGTCTCCCCAAGCGAGGCCCAGGCCGTTGCCCGGATAATCGCACAAAGTGATAGCAGTGCCGCCGGTAATCGGCACCTTTTGCACCTTATTGGGAGAGGTGGGCGTGATGTAAGCGATCCACTGGCCGTCGGGAGAAAACACCGGCAGGGCGGCAGAGTTGACGTCGGGGATTGGCTTGGGATCGAGCTGATCCATCATGCGCAACGCCAGCGAATAAGTGTTGCCGTTGATCTCCATGTAGACCAGGCGCGAGCCATCGCGCGAGAGCGAGAACGCGACGAACGGTTTCTCCTGGGTATAAGACCAGCGCACCACTGGGCGCGGCACGGCGGCGGGCTTGTGGAACAAGGCCCAGGCAACAGCGGCGATAGCGATCAGCGTGGCGGCCCCGCACGCGATCCACGGGAGGCGGTTCGTTCCGACTGGGAGCGCAGTCGGCGCGGGAGCGGGTGCTGCGAGGGCGTCAGGCGAATCGATTTCGATCCAGGCGTCGCCCATGTCGCGGAGGCGCCGCTTAGGATCGCGTTGCAGACAGCGTTCCAGAAGCCGGCGGACCGCCGGCGGCGTATCGGCAGGCAGGAATTTCCAATCGATATCGGCGCGCAGCACGCCGGCCAATGTGTCGGACACGGTTTCGCCCTCGAACGTCGAGCGGCCCGTGAGCATCTCGAAAAAGACCACCCCGAAAGCCCAGATATCGGCGCGCCGGTCGACGGACTTGCCGCGGGCCTGTTCCGGGCTCATGTAAGCGGCGGTGCCGAGGATGACGCCGGCGCGCGTGGATTCGAGCGTCAGCGTGGGAGAATTGGCGGGCGTGGAGCCGGAAGACGAGGTGGATTCGGTGTCCATGGCCTTGGCGAGGCCGAAATCGAGAACCTTGACCTGGCCTTCGCCGGTGAGCTTGATATTGGCGGGCTTCAGGTCGCGATGAACGATGCCCTTTTCGTGGGCGGCTTCGAGCGCCGCGCCGATCTGGCGGGCGATCCCGAGTGCTTCGGCAAGTGGAATGGGCCCGGCCGCGATGCGGTCGGCGAGTGTGGGCCCGTCGACCAGTTCCATCACCAGCGCGTTCACGCCGCCGGATTCCTCCAACCCGTAAATGGCTGCGATGTTGGGGTGGCTCAACGCCGCCAGGGCCTGGGCTTCGCGCTGGAAGCGGGCCAGGCGGTTGGCGTCCTCGGCGAAAGCGGGAGGCAGCGTCTTGATGGCGACATCGCGATGCAGGCGGGAATCGTGGGCGCGGTAGACCTCGCCCATTCCACCCGCGCCGATCGGCGCCGTAATTTCATAGGGACCCAGGCGAGTCCCGGCCGCGAGAGACATGATTTGGGATGAGTATAGCGTACTCGTGAGGGGATGGAACTGGCACGGGGAGCTAAACCCCGTCCCACTCTCGGCGTGGGGCGGGCTTCAGAGGAACATGCAGTGCGACCGCGCCTTCACGGGCGCCCTCCGGGCCCGTCTCGATAACTACTTTGCCTTCCGTGTACGCCTTCCGAGCCGCGCGCGTCAGCAAGCGGTTTCCCGGAATTTTGCAAGTTCCTCTTCAGCGCGCCAAATTTTGCAAGTCGCTCTAAATGCCCGAGCGGAACCCCAGCTTTCCGAAAACTAAGCGATTAGATACTGCCAGCTCGGGCCGAGAGGCTCCATTGCGCTATTACGATAAACAGGTCTCAAATAGGCGATTGGAGATACAATTCAGTCGGAGGATAGGAAATGCGGAAACTCTGCTTGTCCGCCGCCGTGACCATCGCCCTCCTCGCGCAGCATCCCTCCGATCCCACGGAGTTGCTAGCGAAAGCGCGGGACCTCGCGATCGCCAGGGCCAAGCGCCTGCCCGACTACGTCTGCGTGCAGACCGTGGACCGCCAGTACTTCAAATATTTGCATAGCGTCAAGCATCTCGCTTGGCCGGGGCAGCAAAACGCACCGCCATCCTGCGCGGAAATCGCCGCGTTCGACACGCAGAATCCCCGCGATCTCGTGCTCCAGTCCACCGACCGCCTGCGTTTGGACCTCAAGGTCTCCGAGGGAACGGAGATCGCCACGTGGGCCGGCGCCAGCCAGTTCACCTCGCGCAGTGTCTTTGACTTAGACGGCGGGGGAACCTATGAAACCGGAATCATGGGCACGTTCCTGGGAGACATACTCGAGAACGGCACTTACCGCTATAAGGGCGAAGAGTCCGCTGGCGATAGCAAGCTTGCCGCCTACGAGTATCGGGTGCCGCTCCTGTCCAGCCACTATCGATTCAGGACTGGCTCCGGTTGGACTCCGACCGCGTACAACGGCGTCTTTTGGGTCGATCCGGATTCGCTCGAGATCAGGCGGCTCATGCTCGACGCGAACGAAATGCCGCCGGAAACCGGGGGCTGCGAAGCGAACACCACCATCGAGTACCAGGCGGTAAAGGTGGGAGCCGGAGAGTTCCTGCTGCCCGTCCGCAGTTCCATGCGCATGGTCAGGATGGACGGGAGCGAAACGCGGAGTACCGCGGTGTACTCCGGTTGCCGCCAGTATCGCGGCGAATCGACCATCCGCTTCGACGATGCGGCGGCGCCCACCGATGTCCATGCAGCCGCCCCCGGTGAACCTCTCCCCGCGGGCATTACGCTGTCCCTCGCACTGGCGTCGCCCATCGACACCGACACCGCGGCCGCCGGGGACGTCTTTACGGCCAGGCTTCGAGAGCCGGGGCGCACCTCGAAAGGCGTCCTGGTTCCGGCCGGCGCCGCGGTGGGAGGACGTATCGTCGGGATGCAGCACTCATTGATCCCGCCGCAGCAGTTCACCATTTCCGTGATGCTGGAAAAACTCGAACTGCAAGGCATGACGGCGCCGCTCTTCGCCAGACTGAGTTGGCAGGCCGGATCGACCGGCATTAGCTTGCCGCCCTTGGGGCAGTCGCCCCTGGTAGCGACGCTGGTATTCACGACGAACGGCAGCCGGCACATCGTGCGGGCCGGCTACCAGATGAATTGGATCACGGTGGAGGCGCCCCTTGACGACAACAGGTGAGGACTCGAACACAAATCGGCGGATGCGCGCGGTTCTATCACTGGTCTTAGGCAGCCTGTTGCTGGCGCCTGCGCTGTTCGGCCAGCGTCCCGGCGTGGCTCCCGCCCGGCTCAGCAAACTGAACGTCGTGGCGCTCGATGCTCAAGGGCAGCCGGTGACCGGCCTGCGCAGCGCGGATTTCCAGGTTTTTGAGGATGGGAAGCCCAGGGACATCGCCTTCTTTCGCTTCACGGGAGACCGGGCGCTCCTATCCAAGCCCGGTCCGCATGAATATTCGAACCGAACTGCCGCCGTACAGCCCGTTACCGCGATCCTTATCGACCTGCTTAACGGCTCTATCATGAATGCCTCGATCCTTAGCGGTGAGGTCGCCGATGCTCTGAAGAATCTCGAATCGAGCGAAGGCTTGTACTTATATATCCTGACCCCTCGCGGCGAGCTGTATCCCATCCATCCGTTACCGAAAGCCGGGGCCGGCGTGGCACCGGCCGGCGACCCATGGACGCGGGATATTGCCCCCGCGCTCCAGGGAGCGTTAAAGGACTTGGTCCACTTGCAACCTGTCGATAACCGCGAGATCAAGGTCGTTTTTGAGCTAACCGTGAATGCGCTGCGGGATCTCGGCTCGCAACTGGGGCAAATCTCGGGGCGTAAGAACCTCGTCTGGTTGACGCGCGGTATTCCAATCACCGGGTATTCCATCGCGGCGCAATCGCGGCTGGATTTTACGAAACCGCTACGGGGGCTGGGCCAGGAGTTGGAGCAAGCGCGGATCGTGGTGTACGCCGTCGAGCAGTCGACGGCGGGGGCGCCGATAGCGCCCGAGCGCGCTGAAGCCTTCGAGGCACTCACCGGCATTACCGGCGGACGCGAGTCTTCGAGCGACCGTGCCGGCGCTGCGATCCAACAGGCAATCGCGGATTCCCGCGCGAATTACGAGATCGCCTATTACTCGGCGCCGCTGAATGCCGACGGGAAATATCACAAAGTCCGGGTAACTTGCGCGAATAAGGATGCGCGCCTGCAAACCAAGCTTGGGTTCTATGCGGTGGCCACAGCCGCGCCGGGCAATCCCGCGGAAACCGCCGCCGGCAGTCCTTTCGACGCTACCGAAATCCGGCTTCGAGCGAGCATTTCTCCCGATCCCGTCAACGCCAAGAACATGCGTTTTGAGATCCACTTCGACCCGGCGGACCTGCTGCCGCGGCCTGCGCCGGATCGCGATAGCCGGAGCGTCTACGTCATGTTTGCGGCCTACGACGAAGCGCAGAAGCAGCCCTCGCGCCCGATGGTGGACAGCCTGACTCCGGAAGAATTCGAGGCGGCCACGCATAGCGAGGCTGGACTCCGCTACGCGGTGCCCATCGAACAGGCCATCCGCAAAGTCCGCGTGATCGTCTACGATGCCGAACTGGGCGCGGCCGGGTCGGTCAGCATTCCCATTCAGCGCTGAACGCGCCTGCAGCGCGATCCATGGAGCCATTGATTGGCTGGCGGGCTGAAGCCCGCCCCTGGAGTTTGGCCTTTCTTAGTGGGGCAGGCTTCAGCCTGCAGCCGGCTTTCAGCCGGCTTCCACGAGGCCTGACGAATTTCTCCGGCTTCGCTACGGGCGCGCCGAAGGGCACGACGGCGGAGGAAATTCCCGGGGGCGGGCTAAAGCCCGGGGTCCCCTTTGGGGAGGACTGAAAGTCTGCCCTACCGGGTTGGCTACTTGCGTTCCATGAAAAGGCCAAAGTCCAGTGGCGGGCTGAAGCCCGCCCCTGGAGATTGGCCATTTGAGAGCGTGTGCCGAGTCTGATTGCCATGGACTAGGCCGCGACAGTGCAGAGAGTCTCCGATCCCAGCGGGGGTTTCGATGCGTTCGCGTCCACC